>Ga0164293_10000809_pt1 | contig 26020 bp, 22 predicted proteins | sample GEODES118metaG_FD_111487 | JGI IMG/M metagenome (GOLD analysis project Ga0164293, IMG submission 111487) | Eutrophic lake water microbial communities from Lake Mendota, Wisconsin, USA - GEODES118 metaG | ecosystem: Environmental > Aquatic > Freshwater > Lake | place: USA: Lake Mendota...
CAATCGAGGCGCTTGATGCGCCGCCATCAACGACGACGGCTACAACCGCGCTTATGACGTTCTTGCCTGTTTCCAATGGCTTCGCTCCAAACGTAAATGTGAACATTCAGCCATACCCCGGAAGCATGGCGAGTTACGTCACGATGTCGAAAGATCAGTTTAAACAGATGAATTTGACTATCGTTGCAGAAAAGCAAAACGGGGAGAACGAATGGGTCGTTGAATACTCTGGTCCAATGCAAGGCAAAGACCTCCACTTCTATGCACGAGCTGTGTCGAATAATGGTAAAGTGTATTTGGTAACTGCAACTGCCTCAGAATCGCAATGGAAGAGCGTATCGGACGTTTTGCGCAAGAGCGTTGATGCCTTCAAAGCAAAATAATCCTAACGAGCCAGTTGGCCTAATCCTTTTCCCTTCGGGACTTTCGGAATGCCTTCTGCTGATTCCGCTTCGCGGGCAGGAGGAATGCCGAAAGCAAGTAGGGATAGGTCATCGGGGACGCTCAATGGCGTCGAATCCGTTCAGGACTCCATCGAAAGCCACGTTACCAAGCCGCTCGTGTGACCAACGGCCAGAAGCGGCTTTGAGGGATGCCACGCCAAGGCGCTGATGCCTGCTCCAAGCCTTGCGCGTTTGCGGCGGAATTGGCCCTTTTCAAAAGTCACCACCAGCAGCGTTCCCTCGCCATCGCCTGTCGCGAGCTGGCCGGTGGCGGGTGAGAAATCCAGCGCCAGCACTTCGCTCTCGCTGCCATCGACCTGAATGGGGTGTGCTCCGTCCGGACCTTTTGCGGACGCGCACGGCCAAACCGTCACCACCGAACTCCCCGCTGTGGCGAGGCGTTTGCCATCGGCCGAAAAAGCCAGCGCGCGCACCTTGGATTCAAAACCCTCCATGTTGAGGGGATTATCCCTTGGGATATCGTAAACATGCACACTCGCAGTCTGGTCCGCCGTGGCCAGCCAGCGACCATCGTTGCTCCAGCGCACCAGCAGGCTTGCGCCGCCCCAATCAAAGCGCGCGAATGGTTCTTTTTCACCAAGCCGCCAAAGCAGCGCTCCACCCGCACCCGCCGTGGCGATCTCGGCGGGCGACTTGGGATTCCATGCCAAATCCGACACTACGGTAGGCAAGTCGCGCAGGCTTTTTTCATCACTACCGGCCGTGTCGAAAATATACAGCGCTTTGCCTTGGCCCGCCGCGAGGAGCGCACCATCTGGACTCGTCCGCACATGCTCGATCATTCCCCGACCAGGCTTCCATTCCCGCGAGCCGCAGCGGATTTTTCCGTCAAATCCGCACGTCGCAGGCTCGCTGTCGAACCAGTCCGAGATTCCATTCCCCATGCCGTGTCCAGGCAGTTCCTCCAGAAGCGTTGCCGCTTCGTCGGCTACAAGCACTGCACCGGTGGCGGGAGTCGCGAGAAGACGCGTCCCCTCAGGATTCCATTTCAAACCGAGGATGTGATCCTCCGCAGTGATTGAGCCGGGGCTTTTCAAGCGAGGCAGGAGCGGAATCCGCTGGTGAGGGCTTCGCGGTCGAGTTTGCGGCCGATGAAAACCAAGCTATTCTTGCGCGGGCGACCCGCCCACGGACCGCCGCTCGCCGCGTCGATGAGCATGTGCACGCCTTGAAACACCACGCGGTCGGCCTGGCCCTTCACGGCGAAAACCCCCTTCATGCGGAAAATGTCCTGCCCCTGGTCGCGAACGAGCTTAGAAATCCAGTCGTTGAGTTTTTTGCCATCGCAGTCCCCCTCGGCTTCGATGCCCACGCTCGAGATGTCCGAGTGGTGATGGTGGTGATGTCCATGCGCGTCCAGAAAGTGCGGGTTGAGTTCCGTGGCGCGATCGAGGTTGAAGCCGCCCACTTCGAGTACTTTTTTGATATCGATCTCCGCGCGCGTCGTGCGGTGGATCACCGCCAGGGCATTGATGGCGCGGATGCGTTGCTCGGTTTCCTCGAGCTCCTCGGGAGTCGCGAGGTCACTCTTGTTGAGGAGAATAACATCGGCAAAGGCTACCTGCTCCTCGGCCTCGTGTGTTTCACCGACATGGCGCGAGAAATGGTGCGCGTCCACCACCGTCACCACGCCATTCACCGCCGTCTGCTCGCGCAATTCCTCATCCACAAAAAATGTCTGTACCACCGGCCCCGGATCAGCCAGACCGGTCGTCTCGATCAGGATGTGGTCGAACTTGTCGCGGCGCTTCATGAGGTTCCCGAGAATGCGGATCAAATCACCGCGCACTGTGCAACAAATGCACCCGTTGTTCATTTCAAACAACTCCTCCTCGGCATTGATCACCAACTCATGGTCGATTCCAATTTCACCAAATTCATTTTCGATCACCGCAATCCGCAGCCCGTGGTTTTCCCCCAGAATACGGTTCAACAGCGTGGTTTTTCCGGCTCCAAGGAAGCCAGTCAGAATGGTGACAGGTATGCGGGACATCGCACCAGTAAACAGGAAAAACAGAAACGCTGAAAAGACTCTTTTGAAGGGCTGGGTCTCTGACCCGAACCCAAGCAGGGTTACGGAATTGTAACGAACATTCCCTTTGCACTGTTTGGACTTTTTAAGAAATCAGCGCCTGCCAACCAAAAAAACAATTCCGGTTTGCCAATTTCCACACCATGAAAAAAACAACCATCTTCAAGTTTCTCGCCGCTTGCGCTGTTTTGTCATCCGAGGCCTCCTATGCGCAGATGAGCCTCCTGAGCAACTTCAGTGCGAACTACGGAAACGGCACAAGTGCCGGCGAAATCGTGGGCTTCGACAAGGTGTCAAAAAACCTCTTCGTTACGAGTTCCAGTTCTGCCGCCTACCAGATCAATATTTTTGATCTTTCGAATCCTTCCAGCGCCGTCGGCGTTGGAGTGATCGATTTCTCATCATCTTTCGGAATCAAGTCAGACATGAGCGCTCTCAGCAGTGTTGCAATCAACTCCGCCAAGGGATTCGGTGTTGCTTCTTTGATTCCCACGGCCAATACAACCACACTCGGCAAAGTGGGCTTCTTCAATCTTTCAACTGGAGCTTCCTTGGGAACGATCGACGTCGGATACCACCCGGACAGCGTTTCTTTTTCACCTGATGGATCAAAACTCATTGTCGTGAATGAAGGGGAATTCAATGCTTCCAGCGTCACGAATGCTCCAGGCTCGATTTCCGTTATCGATGTCTCCGGCATTACCAGCGGCAACCTCGCCAACCTTGCATCTCTCACGCCTATCACCAGAGATTTTTCCTCTGTCAATCTTGCCTCCGGAGTCTCTCTGAGCGGCATTCGCAATTCCAATGTCGCGGCCATTGGCACCAGTGGGAACTTCATTTCCTCGGTTCCCGATTTTACCCAAGCCGCCAACCAAGACCCCAACGCGATCGAGCCTGAGTATGCCTCCGTGATCGGAGATAAAGTTTATGTATCTCTTCAGGATAACAACGCCATTGGTGAATACGATCTCACGCAGAACTTGTGGACCAAGATAACAAATCTGGGGACGATCACTCAAACGATCGATGCTACAGATACAGGTTCAACCGTATCCATTACGCAAACGGTTAAAGGTCTACCTATGCCGGATACGCTCGCCACTTACTCCAAAAACGGAAAAACCTATGTCGTTACTGCAAACGAAGGCGATGCTCGGGTGGATGATCGCGATGTCAGCCGATTTGGTGACATTTCAGGCACTGACAGCATGAACACGATTCTCGATAGCAATTACCCGACCAGCAGTACAGGCGTTCGAGCCAACGATCAGCTTGGTCGTCTGAATGTTTCCCGCATTGATGGCGACACGGATGGCGATGGTTTAATTGATGAAATCAGGATGCTCGGAACTCGAAGTTTTTCGATTTGGGAGGTCACCGACTCCGGGTTGCAACTCACCTATGACTCGGGCAGTTATTTCGAAACATACATCCGTGATAACGATCCCACTGGCTGGGTGGACAGCCGCAGCGATGACAAGGGCCCCGAACCAGAAGGCCTGACTTTGGGTGAAATAGATGGCAAGACATTCGCCTTCATTGGAATGGAGCGAAACAACGGCATCTTCATGTTCGATATCACTGATCCAAATGCCCCATCGTTTTTTGGCTACACGCGCACATCGGATGGATCCAATACGCCACTGCGTCCAGAAGGAATGAGCTTCATTTCAGCTGCCGATAGTCCGAACGGACAAAATCTTCTCATTGTTGGTTACGAAGGAGATGGGACTTTGGCTTCCAGCGAGCGCATTAGCGTGTATTCCGTCGTTCCCGAGCCGCAGACATACATTCTCATAGGCATTGGGGCCTCTTTCCTCCTCTGGCGCATGCGCCGTCGGGCTTGAGTGATCCAAGCAGCGCCGCGTGAAAGACCGCGGCGCCAGAATGCGAAGTGCCATTGAGTGCCATTTCTCTAATCCGGAGACCCTAGGCTGCTCTTGGGTGCGCATTTCTTAAATGCTCCCCACAGCTGAAGCCAAGCTTACTTCAAAGGCTACGGGGAAATACGAACGGTATCGTTCGATGTCGCGCGTCAATATCGGGAATTTTAAAACTTGGGCATGGGCCCCAATGAAAAAATCCGCTAGAGGCCTTTCTGCGCCTTTTTATCGATAAATTTGGAAGGCTTGAGCCATCAAAAAAAGCTTCCATGGGAATTTCGTTGAAAGCCAAACCAATTATGTTCACCGCCGTATCAACTTGATCCAGATCCGCAGCCGTGTAGCTCAGTTCCGTGTAAATGATCGAATTGACCGCCACGCGGTTCGCAAATTTGCCTAAACGCCGCTCTTACTAACTTTCTCACTCGGCGTTGGAATTCAGACATCCATGATGACATTTGCATCAACTAGTACTCCCTCACTCATCGCATCGAAGTTTTGCTCATTATGTCTTCGGTGGACTTTCCGCCGGAAGGCTCCTTCCCGCTTCTGCAAACCGCAGCAATACAACGCTCTATTTCATTTGCAAGTCCATGTGGGTCAGGCTCCTCTGCTGCCATGGCTTTCGTCAAGTCTCCCTCGTTTTCGCCTCAATGTGGAGTGCCCATGGATTGTAGCAAAAGCTCGCAAGTGCTGCTTTGCCCGCAATGCGAGATTGCGAATCGTCATTTCGTTATCGTGAATCAAAATTCAGCAAAAAGAGCGCTACCATTCTTTACAAGTCACAATCAAAATCTGGGTTCTTGAAGAACCTTCTAATCTTATATGGCCCAACATACTCGTAATTTGTCTATGCAAATTATTCCAGTTCACTTTCGAAGTGTCGCCGACACGACACATCATACTTGTTGCGTGGAGAACATGGTGTGTTAAAACAAAGGATGACGATTGCTATTCGACTCGCTCTGGCGCTAGGATTTTTGGCTTTTGCAGCGTCGCCAGTCTGGGCTCAGCTTCAGGGAAGCAAAGCTCTGGTTAAAGCCAGTTTGTTAGCTGATACCACTGCAATTATTCCAGGGCAGCCGTTTCAGGTTGGTCTGTTGCTGGAAATGGCACCCGGTTGGCACACTTACTGGAAGTACAGCGGTGATTCTGGACTGCCCACCACTATTGACTGGAGCATGCCGACGGGCTTCACATACGGGCCAATCCAGTGGCCTGTGCCGGAGGCGAAGGTCGAGCCGGGAGATATTCAGGTTTACGCCTACAGCGGGCGAGTGTTGCTTATCACGACGATCACTCCGCCACCCGATGCATCTGGAGATGTCATCCTGCGAGCCGCTGCTTCTTGGCTTGTCTGCGAGGAGATTTGTGTGCCTGGCGGAGCTGAACTGGAGCTGGCTCTTCCCGTTGGAAAGTCCGCAGCGCCGGCAAACGTTGCATTATTTGAAGAATTCCGCTCCCTTTTGCCATCAAATGATCCGCCGCCTTTCAACCTCATCTGGAAGCGCACGGAGGATGTCCTCTCGCTAAAAGTCGAAGGAGCACCCGCCAACACTCCTCTTTCGCTTTATCCTCTGCCTACAAAAAATCAAATCGTGGGACATCCCGCATTTGAGGCTCCAAACACTCTGACCATCAAGGCAGCGAGTCCATTCAACGGGGTGCTATCAGCTGGTGAAGGTCCTTCTCGGAGGGCGTGGATTGTGTCTGATACGGCTTACGCTGAACCTGTCATAATTGGTCAATCATCTACCTTGTCGCTTTGGGGCGCTCTGTTTTACGGATTCCTTGGAGGGCTCATTCTGAATCTCATGCCGTGTGTATTACCGGTGATTTCGTTGAAAATCTTCGGTTTCATTAAGCAGGCCGAAGACTCGCGACGCAGCATTCTTCTGCACGGACTCGCCTTTGCTGCCGGCATCCTTGTTTGGTTCCTCGGACTCGCAACTGTGATCATTGCCCTGAAGTCCGGGGGCGCCGAAGTGACATGGGCGTTTCAGTTTCAAAACCCATGGTTCAATGTTGGCATCGGCTCTGTCGTGTTTGTCTTTGCGCTCAACCTGGCCGGTGTTTTCGAATTCGTTCTCCCTGGCCGGGCATCGAATGCGATGGAATCAGCCGGTTCGACCAGCGGCCTCACTGGCTCGTTTTTTCAAGGTGTCTTCGCCACGCTCCTGGCTACACCGTGCACGGCGCCATTTCTTGGCAGCGCCTTGGGATTCGCCTTCAGTCAATCGGCAGTGGTCATCCTGGCCATGTTCGTAGCGGTGGCGTCCGGCATGGCCATTCCGTACCTCATCCTCAGCGCCAGTCCCGGATGGCTGAAATTCCTCCCGCGCCCCGGCGTTTGGATGGAACATCTCAAGCAATTCATGGCCTTCCCGCTTCTGGCCACACTCGTCTGGATCCTCTTCATTCTTGGCGGACAACGCGGCACGGAAGGTGTGGTTTGGTTCTGTGCCTTCCTCCTCTGCCTCGCCTTCGCCTGCTGGCTTTTCGGTTCCTTCTGCGGACCGCTCGCATCGCGCGCCAAGCGAACCATTGCACTCCTCTTCATTCTGGCCACACTCGGTCTTGGGGGATGGTATTTCCTCGGGAAAAAATTCGCCCATGTTGGCCTGGAAATGATGGATCGCATCGTGTGGGTTCCGTTTTCAAAGGCACGGGTTGAAGAAGAACTCGCTGCGGGCCGCTCCGTCTTTGTCGATTTCACTGCCGACTGGTGCATCACTTGTAAATTCAACGAGCGCACCGCCATCGACACCCCGGCCATCCGTGCCCTCCTCAAAGAAAAAAACATAACACCCATCAAGGCTGATTGGACGAACGCCAATCCCGAAATCACCGCTGCCCTCAAGAGCTTTGGCCGCGTGGGAGTGCCCCTGTATGTCATCTACCCCGCATCCACAACCGCAGCGCCCGTTGTTCTACCCGAACTCTTGACAGAATCCCTCTTGGCCGATGCACTGAAAAAAATCCCTTAGCGTCGGCGCTTCTGGATTCGCACAGCCGTTTTGTTTGGATAGGGGCTTGATTCTTTGAAAGCCATTTCCCAGTTTGTGAAGTTCATGAAACGAAACATTCTCTCTCGTGTTGATTTCGGGGCACTTCCATGGGGCGCATTGGTGGCAACCCTGCTCTGCGGGTTGTTTTTTGCGGGTTGCAAAAAGAAGGACTCGGCGGGAAATCCGGAAGAAATAGTCATTGGAGAATTTGCCTCGCTCACCGGAGCCACGGCGAGTTTCGGGCAGTCCGCCCACAAGGGCGTTCGCATGGCGGTCGATGAGGCCAATGCCAATGGCGGCGTGCTTGGAAAAAAACTGCGCCTCGTCACCGAGGACGATCAGTCCAAGGCGGGTGAGGCGGCGACGGTCGTGCGGCGCATGATCTCGCGTGAAAAACCGGTTGCCATTATTGGAGAGGTTGCCTCATCGCGCTCACTGGAAGCCGCTCCGATCTGCCAGCAGAACAAAATCCCGATGATCTCGCCCGCCTCGACAAATCCTAAAGTCACGCAAACCGGCGACTACATTTTCCGCGTCTGTTTCATCGATCCGTTCCAAGGCGCCGTGCTCGCAAAATTCATGCTCCAGCGCGGATGGAAAAACGCCGCCATCCTCACCGATGTGAAGCAAGACTATGCCGTTGGCCTCACGGATTTCTTCAAGGATTACTTTACGAAAAACGGGGGTTTCATTGTGAGCGAACAGAGCTACAGCTCGGGCGACAAGGATTTCAAGGCCCAGCTCACCTCCATCCGCAGCACCAATCCCGAGGCCATCCTTGTGGCGGGCTATTACAACGAAGCCGGACTCATTGCCAGCCAGGCGCGCGAGTTGGACATCAAAGTCCCGCTCCTCGGCGGAGACGGCTGGGACTCGCCATCACTCGTCGAAGTCGCAGGGGATGCCATGGAGGGGAATTTTTTCTCAAACCATTTTTCAGCGGAGGACAAGTCGCCCGCAGTGCAGGACTTCCTCGCCAAATACAAATCAAAATACCTCGAGAGCCCGGATGCCATGTCGGCTTTGGCCTACGATGCCACGATGCTGCTCTTCGATGCCATGAAGCGTGCCGGGACGACAGACTCAGCCGCGCTTCGCGATGCGATTGCCTCGACAAGCGGCTTCCCAGCGGTGACCGGCAATATCACTCTTGATGCCAATCGCAATGCCAGCAAGTCCGCCGTGATACTCCAGATACAGAACGGAAAATTCCGCTTTGTTGAAACCGTGGCGCCCTGATCCCAAAACTCCGTGGACTGGGCAAACCTCACGCAGCAACTCATCAACGGCCTCTCGCTGGGTGCGATCTACGCCCTCATCGCGCTCGGATACACGATGGTTTACGGCGTGCTGCGCTTCATCAACTTTGCACACGGGGATGTCTTCATGATCGGTGCCTTCGCCGGTCTTTATGTGCACCGGTGGTTGAAGCCATTTTTCCAATGGATGCCGGAGTTTTTCTCCGCTTTCCTCGTTCTCCTGCTCTCGATGTGCATCTGCGCGGCCCTTGGGATTCTCATCGAAAAACTCGCCTACAAGCCACTCCGCCAACGCTCACGCCTCACGGTGCTCATCACCGCCATCGGCGTTTCGCTCCTGCTCTCCTACGGCGCGCAACTCCTTTTCGGCGCGGCTCCAAAGGGCTTCCCACAGTTGATCAAAAATGAAACCCACAACCTGCCGGGAGCGGTTTCCATTACCACCGAGCAGATCGTCGTGCTTGTGGTGACGTTCCTGCTTTTGGTTTCGCTCCGTTTCATTGTTCAAAAAACCCGCATGGGCCTGGCAATGCGTGCGCTGTCAAACAACCCAACTGCCGCCTCACTCATGGGAGTAAATACGGATGCTGTCATTTCCTTCACCTTCGGCTTGGGATCCGCCTTGGCAGCATCAGCCGGGATTTTCTTCGCTATGCTTTACCAGGCTATCGACCCCTTTATGGGCATATTGCCAGGCATCAAAGCCTTCGTTGCTGCGGTACTCGGCGGCGTAGGCAATATCGCCGGAGCCGCTCTGGGAGGCTTTCTGATCGGCCTCGTGGAAACATTGGTCGTCGGATACAGCAAAAACATCGGCATCCCACCCGGCTTCCGGGATGCCGTGGCCTTTGTGATTCTGATTTTGATCCTCATGTTCAAGCCAGCCGGAATCCTTGGGAAATCCGAGCGCGAGAAAGTCTGATGCCGTGAAGAAGCACATCGCACACCTTGCCCTCGCTGCCGGTTTGGCTGCCAGCCTAGCGCTCTATGCCATCGCGCCGCAGCTGGACGACTACGCGGTGAACATCCTTGTGCTAGCCGGCATCAACATCATCCTCGCAGTGAGCCTCAATCTGGTGAACGGCCACACCGGCCAGTTCTCGCTGGGGCACGCCGGTTTCATGGCCGCAGGCGCCTACACATCGAGCATCATCACGCTCTCGCTCGCGCCTGTTCTTGCGTCCGCGCCCGCTTGGCAAGCCCAAGCCGCTTTCTTTGCAGCCCTGCTCGCAGGCGGTCTCTTTGCCTCCTTCTGCGGATTCCTCGTTGGTGTGCCATCCTTGCGGCTCCGTGGCGACTACCTAGCCATGGTCACCCTGGGGTTCGGAGAAATCATCCGCGTTGTCATTCAAAACACGAATGCACTTGGTGGCGCGCGGGGCCTCGAGGGCATTCCGCCCTACACGAATCTGCTCTGGACCTTTGGCATCGCCACAGTGGCCATCTATGTTGTGGCAAGCCTTGTGAACTCGACCTATGGACGCGGTTTCATCTCTGTGCGCGACGACGAAATCGCCGCCGAGGCCATGGGGATCAATACCACGAAATACAAGGTTGCGGCTTTTGTCATCGGTGCCTTCTTCGCCGGTCTCGCCGGCGGCCTCTATGCACACTTCATCAGCTATATCGCTCCTGAAGGCTTCAATTTTCTGAAATCAGTGGATGTCGTTGTAATGGTTATTCTCGGTGGCATGGGGAGCACTCCTGGAGTCGCCGCCGCCGCTGTTTTGCTGACCTTGATGAATGAGCTCCTGCGCGATTTCGAGCAATACCGGATGATCGTTTTTGCGCTGCTACTCATCGTTTTGATGATCGTCCGCCCGCAGGGTCTGCTGGGAAATTTTCAGCGCCGAAAAAGAAAGGCCACCCAGCCATGAGCGAACTGCTGATGTTGGAGAGGGTCACCATGGAATTCGGTGGCCTGCGCGCCATCGGCGATCTGGATTTTCACATCGCCCCAGAGGAAATGGTCGGCCTCATTGGCCCAAACGGAGCCGGAAAGACAACGGTCTTCAATATCATCACTGGCGTTTACAAACCCACATTCGGGGCGATCCACTTCAATGGGGTGTCGCTCCACGACAAGAAGGCCAACCGCATCACCGCGCTCGGCATTGCCCGCACATTCCAAAACATCCGACTCTTCGGCTCGCTCAGTGTTTTCGACAATGTCCGCACAGCGATGAATGGACGGCTTCGCCATGGTATCATCCACTCGCTCACACGCGGTCCGGCATTCCGCGACGAGGAGGAACGGATTCGCGGTCAGGCGCTCGCGCTTTTGGATATTTTTGGGCTTAAAGATGATGCCGACAGACAGGCGACAGATCTGCCATATGGCGACCAGCGGCGCTTGGAAATCGTACGCGCTCTAGCCACTGGCCCGCAGCTGCTCCTCTTGGACGAGCCTGCCGCTGGCATGAACCCCACGGAAAAAGTCCGCCTCATGGAATTGATCCACTTTGTTCAGGAAAAATTCCGGATTGCCGTGCTTTTGGTGGAACACGACATGCGCGTCGTCATGGGTGTTTGCCAACGAATCGTTGTTCTCGACCACGGCCAAAAAATTGCTGAAGGCTCGCCGCAGGCTATTCAGCGAGATCCCAAGGTCATCGAAGCCTATCTGGGGGAGGAGGCTCACCATGCTTGAGATTCGGAATCTCCATGTCAGCTACGGAGCCATCGCCGCGCTTCATGGCATCTCGCTTGAAGTTCCCGCCGGGAGTATCGTGACACTCATCGGCGGTAATGGAGCAGGAAAATCCAGCACCCTGCGCGCGATTTCCGGCATCGCCAAGATCGCAAGCGGGTCGATTGTTTTTGAGGGGCGTGAAATCACAAACATGCCCGCCCACGAAATCGTCGCCCTCGGTATGGCCCACTCGCCCGAGGGACGCATGGTTTTTTCCAATCTCACCGTGCTCGAGAATTTGCACATGGGCGCCCATCTGCGCCGCGACCGCAATGCCATTTCCTCAGATCTGGAGCATATGTTCACTCTGTTCCCCAGACTGAAAGAACGCCGGCAACAAGCCGCTGGCACGCTCAGCGGCGGGGAGCAGCAGATGCTCGCCATCGCCCGCGCCCTCATGTCGAAGCCGAAATGCCTCCTCCTTGATGAACCCTCGCTGGGCATCGCGCCGATCCTCGTCCAAACGATTTTTTCCCGCATCGTGGAGATTAACCGCGAACTCGGTCTCACCATCCTCCTCGTAGAACAAAATGCCAACCTCGCGTTGCGCATCGCCAGCCATGGTTACGTCTTGGAAACCGGTCGCATCATTCTCAACGACTCCACCGAGAGCCTCCGCGCCAACCCTGCTATCCGCTCCGCCTACCTCGGCGAAAGCGTGTCTGGTGATTCATTAGAAAAAGACGGAAACCACTAGGGTTGAGAGAAGAGCGAGCTCCGTTTGTTTGGAAAGTTCTGCCTTGTTGAGAAGCGCCCGTCAGCACTTGCCAAAAGGCGTCAAATCAGCGCCATCGCCGCGAGGAGGCGGCCGGTTTGGCGTTTTTCCTTTCGGTAGGAGTAGTATTTTTGGAGATTCGAGCCGGTGCAGCTGGCGCAGTCATGGATTTCACGGACTCCTGCTTCGGCGGTCTGGGTGCGGATTTCAGCAGCAAAGTCGACTTCGTAGTGCGGTGGGCGGATGCATGGGGAGATTTGCACGATGAGGTCTTGCGGATCAGCTCCAGTTGCCGCGCAGACGGCGGCTATTGTTTTTGGAACGATGCCGAGCTCCGTCCCCTTGCGTCCCGAGTGTGCGAGTCCGATACCACGGCCGTAACGGTCGGCGACATAGACGGCGGCGCAGTCCGCCACATAGATGCCGAGGCAGAGAGAACGTTCCGTCGTTATGAGAGCATCGCAGTCGGGAACGGGAAAGTTGTCGGTGCTGGAAATGCGCGCGACATTGGCACTGTGAACCTGGCTGGCCTTCGCAAGGGGCATCTGGGCAAATCCCACTTCATTCAAGGCCTCACGTTGAATGCCAGCGAGACGCTGCATCGCGGTTTCTCGATCGGTTTTCACATCCAAACCCGGCATGCGCTGCAAAAACACAGCCCGAAGCGTAGGGAGCGAATCCAAGGCGGGAAAAGTTTCAAAAGGAACCGCCGTCGTGCTCTTCATATTGGCCTTTCCTCTGTGCTCTCTGTGTCCCCTGTGCTCAATTTCATAAAGCCCGCCTCCTCGCGTTTGGCCCGGAAGAAATCACGCAGCAGGGCAGCGCATTCATCTGCCAGGATGCCAGAAGTGATGATGCAGCGGTGGTTGAGTTGGGGCATCTGGAGAATGTTCACCAACCCTCCGGCGCCGCCCCCACGGGAGTCGGGACAGCCGAAGATGACGCGGCGAAGTCGTGTGTGAACAATGGCTCCGGCGCACATGGGGCAGGGTTCTTTGGTCACATAGAGGTCGCAATCGTTGAGGCGCCATTCCTGCATCGCGGCCTCGGCCTGAGTGATGGCAAGCATTTCCGCATGGGCGGTGGCATCCTTGAGCATTTCCACCTGGTTCCACGCGCGGGCGATGATTTCCCCGTCTCTGACAATGATCGCGCCGCACGGAACCTCGTCGGCCGTGTAGGCACGGCGGGCCTGGCGCAGCGCCTCGCGCATGAAGTATTCGTCGCTGGCAAATTCCATGTCGGCAAGGTATGTCATTTCCATGGCTCTGCGCAAAACCATCGTTGCTCCGTCCCTTTTAGCTTGTGACTTCAGCCGCCTCGGTGCGGAGGTGGAACGTGTCACCCAAGCCGGCGCGGATTGGATTCACTGCGATGTAATGGATGGTCATTTCGTGGACAATATTTCGTTTGGTCCGTCCTTTGTAGAAGCGGCCTCGCGCCACACGCGCCTGCCGCTCGATGTGCACTTGATGATCGAACATCCCTACCACTATCTCCCGCGTTTTCTTCCTTTCGCGGGTTCGATCACATCGCATGTCGAGGCCGACCATGACGTCTCCAAAACTCTCGCGGCCGTGCGGGATGCCGGGCTCTTGGCCGGGCTTGCCGTCAGTCCTCCCACTCCTGTGGAGTTGGCGAAGCCATTTCTCGGCCAATTTGATATTCTTTTGATTATGACCGTGAACCCCGGCTTTGGCGGCCAATCCTTCCTGACCTCGATGCTGGAAAAAGTGGCCAAAGCGGCTGCTTGGCGCGAGGAGGGGCCTTTTGATTTTCATATCGAGGTCGATGGCGGCATCAATTTCAAAACAGCAGCCGAGGCCGTTCGCAGCGGGGCCAACTTGCTCGTGGCCGGAACATCGGTGTTCCGCGCGCAGGACGCTGCTGAGGAAATCCGGCTGCTAAAAAATGCCTGAAGCTTCTGCTCCTAACCCCCGCCGTCAGGGATTGCAGCTCGCTTTGGCCCTCGGCGTTCTGGTTGGTGGTGCGATTTGGTATATAGCGGGAATGGGGTCTCCCAAAAAAGATGACGCCACTTGGTTTGGAAAAAGCTTAGAGCCGCTGCGGGCAGCATATTCGTTCGAACTCACCGACCAGAATGGCGAACCGTTCCGCTTGGAGGATCAGCGCGGAAGTTTAGTCTTGCTTAATTTTGGTTTCACTTGCTGCCCGAATATTTGTCCAGTCTCGCTGGCCAACCTCGCCGCCGCCCGCCGTGCCCTGCCAGAGGAGGTGCGAAATCAGGTGCGCGTTGTTTTCGTGAGTGTGGATGAGCGAGACGACATTTCGGACCTTAAAAATTACATGCCGATGTTTGATGAAAAATTCACAGGCCTCAACGGGTCGCCTGAAGCCATCGGCAAGACGGCGCGAGCTTACGGTGCCTATTACCGGAAGGATCCCACAGGCCCTCAAGGCGAGGAGGATTATTTGATCGACCACTCGACTAACACCTACTTGATCGATCCCAGTGGAAATATTCGCCTAGTCTATACATTGGAGCAGCTTGAGAATGCGACAGCGATGGCTGGTGATATACTGCGTGTGTTGGGGTTGACGCAGCGGAATGAGTGAGCAGCGGGCACAGGGTTCAAGGAGCAGATGAACTGAAAATTCTTATGGAAAAAACTACAAATCATAGTTTTATTGGAATTTCTTTGACTAAATTCTCCGTGGTCGGATGGAAGCCCTTGGCTCGGCTCAGGGTGGCGACTCTCTGTGCGTTGAGTCTTTCGGCCTGCGGTCCGACTTCGGATTCCACTGTTGATACGACACCGCTAACCGGTCGGGATATTTATCTGATGCGCTGCACGGCATGCCATCAAGTTGATGGCGGTGGAATTCCAGGAAATTGTCCGCCTTTTCAGGGATCTCCCCGTCTTTCAGGGTCTTCTGAGGAATTAATTCGTCTTCTGCTACTTGGCCAGCGTGGGCCGCTCCAGCGCGATGGAAGGATCTATAAGGGCATCATGCCTTCATGGCGCTCGGATTTGACCGATGAACAAGCAGCGGAAGTTTTAAATTACATCCTCACCACATGGAGCGCGCTGGATCGCAAGGTGTCGGCTGAGGAGGTTGCGAAAGTACGCGCGGAAACGGCCAATTCCAAATTGCTCCCTGAAACTAAATAAAAAACCCCTTCCACCACAAGTGGAAGGGGTTTTCATGAGACTTTAATTGGTTACCTTAGAACGCGAAAGTGACTTTACCACCGCCCCAGAAGGTACTTGGCTGGGTTGTGCCATAGAGGTTCTCGAAGGCATAGCTATAGGCTCCATATCCGGAGATGGTAATCACGTCGTTAACTTTAACAGGAACAGCGACACCGAATTCGAGGTTGTTAGCGCCATCAAATTCTCCGCCGTTTCCGTCTTGGTTGTATCCGAAATTGAGACCAAAGGCTGTCCATGGATCAATTGAAACCACATCTTTGATAACTGGAATACTGCCTGTCAAGCGGAGGTCGAGGTAGCTGCTGGCTAATTCAACAAGCCCATTTCCGCTGCCTGTGTCATTGTCTGGACCAAGGTTGAAGTAGTATTTGGCCGAAGGCGTCAATGTCATGAAACCGAGGTCAATCGCGTAAGCGACCGATGCATTCAATTCGTTTGCATAGAGGTTAGACCCATTTGGATAAACCAAGTAGAATGTATAACCGAGACCAACGGCAAGGTCTCCAAAGGTGTGTACATAGTTTGCGTAGGCATCAAATTCCTTGTAGGAAGTGCCTTGTCCAAGACCAAAAGCATTCCAACCACCGAGGGTCAGAAAGTCGTTGTCTGTAATGTTCCAAGTGAAGCTTGCATCCGTCCAATAAAGGCTGGAGCCGTAGCCTCCGGAGCGGAGCACATTCGCACCACGGAACATGTAGAGACTGTCCCACCCGGTGCTGAGAGCAGCATTATACCAAGAAGAATCCTCTTCTTCGACCACTACGGTCTCTTTGAAGGTTTTGCCAGTTCCCGCGAAGAGCGGCGTGGCAGCAAAGGCCACAAGGCTCGTGAGAGCAACAATCGATTTATTCAGTTTCATTTTTTGTTTAGTTGTTTGTTGTTTGTTTTCTTTCGCGGGAGTCGCCTTGTGGCTGTCCCGAGATAACCTGCCTGATACGGAAAATTCAGCCGTTCAAACACTATCTGCATCTTTTCGTATCTCATCGAAAAATGACGTCAAATGTTTTTTCGAATTTTTATGGACGCAAGAGAACTCTTGGTTACCGCAATTTGATCTCCTTGTCTTCAAGGCAGCCAGAATTACTCCGTGACGATGTGGATATCCTCTGGCTGGATACTGGCGAAGACCTGATCTCCTTCATGGAAGTCTGCGCCGGCTTTGCCGTCGTTGGAAAGAAGCGCACCGAGCTGGAGATTTCCTTGAACGATCAGGGTGAGTTCGTCAACGGCGCCTTTAAAAATTTTCATGGTGACTTGGCAGGAAAAGGAATTGACACCTCCGGGATCAATTCGATGGAGGCGGATTTTTTCTGGTCGCAGAGAAAGGAGCAGTTTTGCAGACGCATGAGCTTCCTTTCGGCCGACATCTAACTCTAGTCCACCCTCCAAACGGCATCGCAGCATGCCCGAGCCTGAGGCGAGAATTTGTGCTTCGACGATATTTGTATCGCCTATGAAGGAGGCGACGAAACGAGTGGCGGGCTTGTAGTAAATCTCGTTTACGGTCCCGATCTGCTCAACGCGGCCCGCATTGATTACAGCCACGCGGTCACTCATCGTGAGGGCCTCCTCCTGATCATGGGTCACATAGATGAAGGTGATGCCGATTTTCTTCTGGAGTTGTTTGAGTTCCATCCGCATCTGGGTTCTTAGCTTGGCATCGAGGGCACTGAGAGGTTCGTCTAGGAGGAGGACTTTGGGTTGACAGATTATCGCGCGGGCCAGGGCAACGCGCTGACGCTGGCCGCCGGATAGTTGGGCTGGCTTGCGTTTCACGAAATCGCACAGAGCGGTCATCTCCAAGACGCGCTGGACTCGGCGTGTGATGTCCGCTGGAGCGATGCGCTTCATGCGCAAGCCGAAGGCGATGTTTTCGTAAATCGTGAGATGCGGGAAGAGGGCGTAATTTTGAAAAACTTGGTTTACATCACGCCGGTAGGGGGGATCAAATGTTACATCCTTCCCATCTATAAGAATCCGGCCTGATGTTGGCGTGTCGAATCCACTGATGAGTCGAAGGCATGTGGTCTTGCCGCATCCGGAGGGGCCGAGAAATGTCATGAATTCGCCGGAATTGATTGCAAAACTCGCATCTTTCAGAGCCTCGTGGGAGCCGAACCGCTTGCTGACTTGGCGGAGTTCAACCATGGGAGAATTAGAAAAAATCAATCGCTGCAGGTGGAGGTGCCTCGATGGCGGGTTGTTCCATGGGGGCGGTTTGGGAATTCACAGGTTCCGCGCGACGGATTTCGACCGCGCCTGGTGCAGGAACAGCAGGCACAACTAGCTCGTTAGGGGAGGGGGGAGTATTGACTGGAACCGCCTTGGCAATAGGAATATCCATGTCATTTTCAGATTCCGCGCCGGGACGGACGGAACGGTAGATATCGTTGAAGCCAACCAACGGCGGAGCGGCCATGGCAACGGGTCGGATTTTTGTGAGATCGATGGCGGTTGCCGCGCGTGGCCAGTCCGCTTCGTCGAATTCCTTGGCGTATGTGCGGACTCCACCGCCATGGATATCACAGGGAATTGTAGGGGTTTGTTTTTCGGTAGCGAGTTCCTTGTAGGTGTTCGAATCGGGCGGGCGCTCACCTGTGACGGGGTCGGCGGGTTTCGATGAGCAGCGCGGTGTAGCGAGGAGCCCGGAGGAACGGCAAATCTCGACTTCGTTGAGGCCCGATGGGCGCTCAATCTCGCGCGGTGGGTAACTCTGCGCGGCGGCATTCATTATCTGGCTCCAGATCGGAAGGGCAAGATCCTTACCGAAGGCTCCGCGGTAGATTTTCGTAGGTTTGTCAAAGCCAACCCAAACGCCGCAGGTCACGGTATTTATGTAGCCGATGAAATAGGTGTCGGTGAACCCGTAGGCCGTTCCGGATTTTCCCGCGACTGGGAAGTTGCCGAGTCCGAATTGTTTCCGCCCGAGCGAACCGACTCCTCGCTCCATGAAATCAGACATAACAGAATGTGTCTCATAGGCGGCAGCCGGCGAGATGGCGCGGTAGCGTTTGCGCGGGGCCTTGAAAATGATTTCACCCTCCGGCTCGCGTATCGACTGGATAATGTAAAGGTCGGCAGGGCGTTGCCCCACATTGGGAAACACGGTGTAGCCGAGTACGAGTTCGTCGAGGCTGAGTTCACTACTACCCAGAAAAGCATTTGAATAATCCCGCAATGGAGAGCTAATGCCTACAGCAGCGGCAGTTTTTTTCACCGCATCAAGACCGACTTGCATTCCGAGACGAACCGTGGCGGCGTTCTTGCCCTTCACTAGGGCATCGCGCGTGGTCATGGAGCCCTCGTATTCGTTATCTTCGACCTCAACTCCCCATTCACCGAGGAGGCCGGTCTCGCCACCGACCATCACATAGCGGTTGTCGATACAGGCGTCCTGCACGATCTCTCCAGGGAAGATGCCGGATTCGTAGGCCGACGCAAAAACAAAGGGTGTGAAAGCCGTGCCGACGGGGCGTTTTCCCTGGACGGCGCGGTTGTATTCGCTATGCTTGAAATCGCGACCCCCGGTAAGGGCGAGGATTCCGCCTGCCGTGTTTTCAACAACCAAAGCGGCTCCTTGCAGGTATTTTGGTTCAGGCATTTTAACGGACATGTTGCCACGATTGATTGCGTCTTCAATTTTCTTAGTGGCCGCGCGGTATTGCTGGAATGTTGGATGACTGTAGCCAGGCTTTTGCTCAATTGTTAATAAAACCTCACGTGTTGCACGGTCAGCCACCTGCTGCAGGTCGGAGTCCAATGTCGTATCGATGCGGTAGCCTCCATTCATAGCCCGCTCGAAGCCGAGCGCTTTGATAACCTGCTGCCGGATCAGCTCGATGGCATAACTGACCTTGAAGGGATTCGTTCTTTGCACGGTGCCAAGCGGGGATGCCAATTCCTCCTCGTATTGCTTGCGCGTGATGAATCCGAGTTCGCGCATCCGCCCGAGGACGAAATTCCGGGAATCGGTGGAGTCGTTTGGGTTGTTGAATGGCGAAAGAGCTTGGGGGCTCTTGAGCAGACCGGCGAGGGCTGCGCACTGGCCTATCGTCATATCAATGGCACTTTTGCCGAAATATCCCTGCGAGGCCGCTTCAGCGCCGTAGAAACCGCTGCCGAAATAGACTCGGTTCAGGTAGTGCTCCATGATCTCCTTCTTGCTGAAATTTTTTTCGATGCGCCAGGCAAGGTAGAGTTCTACCAGCTTGCGCTCGTAAGTGCGCTCGCGCAGTTCGAAGGAATTGCGGGCGAGTTGCTGGGTGACCGTGCTGGCTCCCTGCGAGATGCGGCCCTTGCGCCAGTTCGTTATGGCCGCCCGGAAGATGCCCATGTAATCGACGCCGTCGTGATCATAAAAACGGTTGTCTTCAGCAGCGATTACGGCCTTCACCAGCATCGCCGGCAAACGATCGTAGGGCACCGGTTGGCGGTTTTGAATGAAAAGCTTCCCGAACTCGCGGCCCTTGCGGTCGTAGAGAATTGATGCCGCCTCCATCTGACTCACCTGCTTGAGGTCGAATTCCTCTGAACGCGCCTCGTATTTCTGTGTGAGCACGCCAAAGCCTATCCATGCTGTAAGGATAGCCACGGCCAAAACCACCAGCGGCACCCACACGATTTTGCGAGCATAGAATGGCTTTTCAGAAGCCCGAGAGTCTTTTTCCCAACTGTAATATTCCTTGCTTATGGACGCGAATCTTCCATTTCGCCAGCAAGAGATCAAGAACGCTGATGCAGGGGCTTACTCCAGTGAATTCAGGAAACGCAGAAAAAATTCCGCGCCGGCATCGAGATCGGCCACCCTTATGAATTCATCAGCCGTGTGCGCTTGCGCGATGGAGCCTGGGCCGATAGCCACAGAGGGGCATCCGTGCGAGGCGAATACCGCTGCATCGCAGAACCAAGGTGCTCCCACCAACTCGGAGCCAAGCGATTGAAGGCGAGTGATCATCGGATGCGCGGGGTCGGTGTAGAGAGGGGCCGAGCACTTCAGGTCGACATCGATATTGGGTACACGCTGACGCAAAAGATCTGAGATGAACTCCGGATCCATGCCGGGAATGATACGGATATCCACCGAGGCTTCGCAAAAATCCGGAACTATGTTGACCTTCGATCCGCCCCGGATTGTTCCGACACTAAGCGTTGATGTGCCAAGAACCGGATTCGAACTCGCAGCCAATCTGGGAATTCCCTCACTCCGCAAGCACCCGATCGCCTGCATCATTTGATAAATGGCATTTTCCCCAGACTCGGGTTGGGAGGCGTGGACGGCACGCCCGTGAGTACGAAGTTGGAGCCAGCACGAGGCCTTGTGCGTGTAGACGACATCCAGTGATGTCGGCTCACCGACCATCACAAAATCAAATTTCTCCTCGGCCGCCAGAGCCTTGGCTCCGAATTGGCCGGCTTCCTCGCCCACAAGCCCGGCAAACCAGATTTCATAGGGTGACTCGGCCAAAATTTCCCGCGCCTCTCGCAGTGCCCAAAGCATGGCGGCAGCCGTGCCTTTGGTATCCGAGGCACCGCGTCCGAGAAGCTTCCCGTTGCGTACCTTGCCGCTGAAGGGATCGATTGTCATGCCGGCCACGCTCACCGTATCGAGATGCGGAGCCAAAAGAATCCGCCGGCCAGCAGCGCGGCGGCTTGGAAAGCGTCCGACGACATTGGGTCGTCCAGGCAAAACCTCGCGCAAGGAAACCTCCGCTCCGCAGCTCCGCAAAAAATCCGCCACCCAAGAAGCGCAAGACGCCTCACCTGTTTGATCCGTACCGGGATCGCCGCCGTCGGGATTCACGCTGGGAATGCGAATGAGCGCCGAGGCGATGTCTACAGCGTCATTCATTTGTTCAAATACCACTCCACAAACTTTGGAATGCCCTCCCGAATTTTCGTTTGGGGATCATAGCCCAGAAGGTCCCGGGCTTTGGTGATATCCGCCGCCGTGAGCGGCATGTCCCCCTGCTGTTCGGGCAGGCGCTCGATGATGGCCTTTTTGCCCAGCGCACTTTCTATCGCGGAGATCAACTCTGAGAGGGTCGTGGTTTGGTTTTCTCCCAGATTGAATATATCGAAATGCTTCCTCTCATAGCGTAGCGCGCCCATCACGCCCTGCACGATGTCATCGATGTAGGTGTAGTCTCGCCGCGTGGAGCCGTCGCCAAATTGCGGAATCGATCGGCCGTGGTGGATCGCGTCGGTAAATTTGTGAATGGCTAGGTCTGGACGCTGCCCCGGGCCGTAAACGGTGAAGAATCGCAGACACACAACCCGCATTTTGTAGAGATGCGCGTAATTTCCGCAGAGATGCTCGCCGGCAAGCTTTGTCGCCGCATATGGGCTCAGCGTTTGAGGCAGTGCAAGGTCTTCGGTGAATGGAACCGACTTGGAGAGTCCGTAAACCGACGAACTGGATGCAAATATAAACCTCCCCACGCCTTGATCGCGGGCCGCTTCCAGCAGGTTGTGCGTACCCGTGATATTAGTGTCGATGTAGAGCTGGGGATCTTTGAGCGACGGACGCACGCCGGCGCGCGCGGCTATGTGAATGATGGATTCAAAACGCCCATCGGCCAAAATCCGCCGCACAAAATCGCGGTCCCTTATATCTCCCTCGTAAATGAACGCTCCGCTACCAAGCGCGGCTACATTTGCTCGCTTGATGGCCGGATTATAAAAATCATTAAAATCATCGATCACCGCCACCTCGTGCCTCTCGGACAAGAGGCGCCTGCATACGTGCGAGCCAATGAATCCGGCGCCGCCGGTCACCAATACTTTCATGTCGCAAATGTAGTTTCAGGCTGCTGGAAGCGGCAAGCGCATTCCCTTGAAATTCGCGCTTGCATCTAACAGGGAACCTACTAGATTCTAAGGCTCTTCAGCTCGGGTGGTGAAATGGCAGACACGTGCGTTTGAGGGGCGCATGCCGCAAGGCATGGGGGTTCGAGTCCCCCCCCGAGCAGATTTTAACCGTCCTTTAAAGATTTCGTGCGACCCGGAAGCCGATGACAGTATAACGACTGTCTGGGCTGCGGCTCACCCTGTATGCGACGGTTCCGTGCCCATCGATCTGCATCCAACTTCCTCCTCGAATTCTACAGGCCGAGCCAGTTTCGTCCTTGTCCCAGCACCATTCCCAGACGTTGCCGCTCATGTCGTGGATTCCGAGTTCATTGGGTTGTTTTTGTCCCACGGGGTGCGCTCCGCCGTTTGAGTTTTTTTCGTACCACGAGACCTTGTCGGGGTTATCGCTTCCGCTGAATTGGAAACCTTGGCTTAAAGAGCCACCGCGCGCCGCCCATTCCCATTCCATCTCAGTCGGCAGGCGATAGCCATCCGCCGTGGCATTCATTTCAACAAGCGTGGAGCCATCAGGACCGTATTCACCGTTTTGGTATATTTTTCCGTTTATGCTGAAGACTGGCTTGAGGCCCTCCATGGTGCTTTTGGCATTGCACCACTTCACGGCATCATACCAACTCACATGTGTGATCGGATGGCGTCTCCCGTTTCCTTCGCCGGCTTCCAATTTGAAACCGTGTTCCATGGCCCATATTCTAACACGCTCCCACTCGAGTTGCGTAACTGGATATTTTCCGATGCGGAAGGGCTCAACTTTTTGTCCGGAGAATTCCGAATCTTCTGGCAGAAACCCACCGCCGACCTGTGCCATGGCAGTGAAATCGAATGGGCCGCCGGACTCCTCGCCGAATGCCAAAAGAATCCGGCGGCGCTCGCCGAGTTTTTCGACTCCTAAGTTTTGCAAATCCTCATCCGTTATCGTGTCGAGAATCTCATCCGTGACGCCCTGCTTTTCAAAAAGCGGAATGAGGTTGCCGAGGTTTTGGCGTTCGAGAATCAAGTGGATGTTCGTAGTCATGGCGGCATAAGATTCCAGCAAAAACCCGGAGAGGGAGGTGGGAGACGTCCCCATACTATGAGGCGGGGCCGGAAATATTTCTGGCAAGACGAATGCCGGTGATATGGTCGCTTTTGTTTGGGAGACGACCGCAGCGGTATCCGAATGTGTCGAGTCCAACATGGTGTTTCCAGCTTCCGCCGCGAATCCGGCGTTCTGAGCCGAAATCTTCACAATCCCAACACCAGTCAAAAAAATCACTGCTCATATTAGAAATCCCGGCCGCGTCCGGCTTTGTCTCGCATTCCTGTTCTGCGTATCGGTGGCAATTTATTGCTCCTTCCCGTGCCGCCCACTCCCACTCGGCCTCTGTCGGCAATCGATAGCCGTTTGCGCTTTTATCCCAATCGATTGAGGAAGCTCCATCCGGGCCGAAGTCTCCTCTTCGATAAACAGCCCCACTCAATCGATAAGGCGACGGCAGCCCTGCCCTCTCGCTTTTGGCATTGCACCACTTGACAGCATCATACCAACTCACATGCACAACAGGATGGAGTGCGGAATTCGCGGTTCCGCCGCTTATTTTATAACCATTTGCCAGGCTCCACATTTTCACAGCATTCCACTCGTCTCTCATCACCGCGTGTCGGCCGATCTTGAAAGGCGCCACTTCACGCCCGGCTATTTCCGACTCAATCGGCAGCCTGCCGCCCGGAAATTGCGACATCATACCAACACTTTTTCCTTCGGCCTCAAATGCGAGGAGCAAGCGCCTCCTCTCGCCAAGCTTGTCCACTCCAATGTCTCTCAAATCCCGGTCGGTGATGTGATCCAGAAGATCGTCTGTAATTCCCTGCCCGGCCAAGACGGAGCTCAGGTTTTCGAGTCTTTCCCCCTCAAGTGCGGGTTGGATTTTTATGTCCATGGCAAAAAATATCTCCGCCTATGCGTGAAAGGGAGGGAGGGGAAGTCCCCGGTTCCGCGCTCTGCTTCAGAGGAAGCTTCAGTCCGGCATTTTTTGCCAGAGCGCGCTGGCGTACAACGAAACACAGAAATTCTTTGGCTCCGAGATGCCCTACGATTCGGATGCCGTCTTGCGGCTTGCTGTCGTTTTCTCGAAAAATCGTACAGCGCAAGGCGGGCACAGGAGTATGGACATCTTTCATGTCGCGACTGCTGTTCGATGGCTTGGAGAAATTCAAATTCCAAAAGGCCTGTGAAATGCAGGGGCTATGTCATAGCCTCCCTATAGGCGAGCGCTGCCGGTGTTTGGATTTGCTTCCTGTAAAACGAGCAGAAAAAACTCGTATCCGGATAGGCAATCATGGCTCTCCCGTTTCAAATGTTCGCATCTCGTCCACCTCGGCCTGCGTGAATACCCGGTCGCCTCAGATGCACTTCAAGTGGGCTCTGTAGTCCGGATCCGGCGGAAGTTTTGTGGCGGGAGTCTCCGTGGCAAGCCAAATTATTGCCACCTCCTTCGAGTGCTTGGTGATCAAAATCTCCTCACCACTGGCGAGCCAGGATCATAGTTTCGGAAAATCATAGCGCAAGTCGCGCACGGTCGCGGTTTTCATATCATTACAAAATTGTGATGATATGGCCGGTCAAGTTCGTGCAGGCTGATTCTCTGGACGCCCGGTCTTGTGTCCGCGTCTGGACGTGACGCCATCAAAGGGCTGCACATCAGCGCCCTCGAGTCGGCGGGCGGGTTTTTTGCCGAAATTGAAACTCACATTAGCCCAAGTATCGCCTGGCTGGGCGTCAATGCCGAGGGCGCCGCTGGGTTCGTAGCCGCAATGGACCATGCAATTCTCGCAGCGCGGGTCGCGGGCCTTGCCTTTCACGACACCGTAATTCTCCCACGGCGTTTCCTCCAGAAGAGCCCCGTAGCTTGCGTGGTGGGTATCGGTCATGAGGTAGCACGGCCCCTTCCAACCCTTCACATTCCGCGTTGGAATCGCCCACGCCGAGCAGGTGAGATCGCGCTTGCCGGCGAGGAAATCGAGGTAGATCGGCGTGCCGAAGAACGTGTATTTTTCACCCCACGCGCGGATGTTTTGAAACTTCCGCTTGGTCATCTCCCGGGTGAGGAAGAAATTTTCCGGCTGAAGGTTCAGCCGCTTCATCATATCCTTCTTCGCTGCATCGTAATCGTAACCCGGCGAGATTGTGTGTCCATCGACCCCAAGCCAAGACAGATAGTCGAACATCCGCTCGAGTTCCGTCATGTCAGTTTCTTTATAAACGGTGGTGTTTGTGGCGACCTGGTAGCCAAGTGCCTTCGCCATGCGGATGGCGGCGATGCATTCTTGAAAAACTCCCTCTCTCTCGACGATGAGGTCATGCGTGCGCTCAAGGCCATCGAGGTGCACATTCCAATACATCCACTTCGAGGGTGCGATCACATGGCCTCGGGCAGGCTTGGCCGACCGGATCTCGGCGGCCTGGGCCTGCGTGATCAATTCCTCGCTGAGAAGAATTTCCATCTCATGCGAAATTTTTGCCGGATCGCGCAGGAACTCCGCCGCCAAGTAGTCGCGCATCTTTTTTCGCATGAACATTCCATTCGTGCAGATGTAAACGATACGCCGCCTCGCCAGCAGGCCATCAACGAGCGCTTCGATGTGTGGATAGATGAGAGGCTCCCCGCCGCAGATCGAAATCATTGGAGCGTCACACTCCTCGGCAGCTCCAAGGCAATCGTCGAGGGTCATCACATCCTTCAACGATGTCGAATACTCGCGAATGCGTCCGCAGCCAGTGCAAGTGAGATTGCAGGTGTGCAGCGGCTCGAGTTGGAGAACGGTCGCAAATTTTTTCACCCCGCGTGCTTTTTTTCCGATAATGTAGCCCGCAATGCGCGCTGTAAGTGCGAGAGGTAACCTCATCCGCGCATGACATAGAGCGGGCAGCAGCGAGTC
>Ga0164293_10000810_pt1 | contig 26008 bp, 23 predicted proteins | sample GEODES118metaG_FD_111487 | JGI IMG/M metagenome (GOLD analysis project Ga0164293, IMG submission 111487) | Eutrophic lake water microbial communities from Lake Mendota, Wisconsin, USA - GEODES118 metaG | ecosystem: Environmental > Aquatic > Freshwater > Lake | place: USA: Lake Mendota...
CCCGCATGGCCGAAGAAGCCGGCCTCTTCGCATTCTCCGATGTCGCGGCCGCAATCAGTGACAAGATGGAAACCCGCCACCCGCATATCTTTGCGGCCGCCGGCGGGACCATGGACGAGAAGCGTTGGGAAGATATCAAGGCTGGCGAACGCGAAGCCAAAGGCGTCACCAGCGCGCTCGACGGCGTGGCGATTGCATTGCCGGCCCTAATGCGCGCGCAAAAGCTTCAGAAACGCGCGGCCCGCACCGGGTTTGACTGGCCCGATCCCTCGGGCTCCGAAGCCAAAATCAGCGAAGAAATCGAAGAATTTAAGAGCGCAACCTCGGATCAAGCCAGGTTCGAGGAATCCGGTGACCTGTTGTTCGCTGTGGTCAATTTTGTCCGCGCTCATGGGATCAGCGCCGAGGATGCCCTGCGCGCAGCCAACGCCAAGTTCGAGCGGCGCTTCCGCGGGATGGAGGCTCTTGCCGGAGAGGCCTTCCCCAGCCTGTCGCTCGATGATCAGGAAGCCTTGTGGCAGCAGGTCAAAAAAGCCGAATGACGACCTGACCTTACATATCAAGTGTCGCGAATTGCCCCAGCTCCTTGGGGTTCAATCGCACGGTCACGCGGCGTTGCGGACCGGTGGCTCCGTAGCCCGCATCTTCCTCCGCCAGCACCTCACCATGGGCGTGCAACCACGCCATCCTTCGCCCGTCGCTTAGCGGCAGGATGAAGCTGACTTCCTGCGCCGCGCCGGTCAGTAACCCCGCAATCCGCTCCTCAAGCGCCGCGACGCCCTCGCCCGTTGCCGCTGACAGGATCGCCGCTTCCTTTGCCCCCGCTGCCTTGCGCAATTCGACAAGCATTTCCGTGTCTAACAGGTCACACTTGTTCCAGACTTCAAGGATCGGGATGGTGCTGCCGCCGGTATCCTTGGCGACCACGCCGAGATCGGCAAGCACCTCGAGCACCTGCTTTTTCTGCGCCGCATGGCTCGGATTGGCCATGTCGCGCACGTGGCAGATGAGATCGGCGCCGGTCACTTCCTCAAGCGTCGCACGAAAAGCCGCGACCAGCTGCGTCGGCAGATCGGAAATGAAGCCCACGGTGTCCGAAAGGATCGCCTTTTCCACCCCGGGCAGGCCGATCGCGCGCATGGTCGGGTCGAGCGTCGCAAACAGCAGATCCTCGGCCATCACTTCGGCGCCGGTCAAGCGGTTGAACAGCGTCGATTTTCCGGCGTTGGTATAGCCGACCAGCGCGATCACCGGCCACGGCGCCCGCCCCCGGCGCTCGCGGTGGAGTGTGCGGGTTTTGCGCACCTGTTCGAGCTCGCGCCGCAAGCGGCTCATCCGCTGACGGATCATCCGCCGGTCGGCCTCGATCTGGGTCTCACCCGGCCCGCCAAGAAAGCCGAAGCCGCCGCGCTGGCGTTCAAGGTGGGTCCAGCTGCGCACCAACCGGCTCTGCTGGTAATCGAGATGTGCCAGTTCGACCTGCAGGCGGCCTTCAGCAGTGACCGCGCGTTCGCCGAAGATCTCGAGGATCAGGCCCGTCCGGTCGATCACCTTGCGTTTCAGCTTGTCTTCGAGATTGCGCTGCTGGATTGGGGTGAGCGAACCGTCGAGGATCACCAGCTCTGCCTCATATTGCTCGCACCACACCGCGATGTTCTGCACCTGCCCCGAACCGAACAGCGTGTTGGGTTGGGTCTTGCGCACCGGCAGAACCGCCGAGTGTCCGATCACGAGGCCGATCGCCATGGCCAACCCTTCAGCCTCGGCAAGGCGTTCGCGTGCGTCGAGATCATAGCGCAGCGCTTTGATATCGGGACACAGCACCAGCGCCCGCGCACCGCGGGTTACCTCGTCATCAAATTCGCTCTCGAAGCTCAGTCGTCATTCCCGTCATCGTCGAATTCGCCGTCGCCGTCATCAACGCCGATGCTGAGATCGACCGGCCCGGCGGGCTGGATGGTGGAGACCGCATGCTTGTAAGCCAACTGCACCGCGCCGTCGCGTTCGAGCAACATGCAGAACAGATCATAGGCCGCGAGCCGGCCCTGGAGCATCACACCGTTGACGAGGAACATCGTCACCTGCACCTCGGCTTCGGTGACGCGGCTGAGAAACACATCCTGCAGCAGCTTCTGCTTCTTTGCGCCCGGACGGCTCTGGAACTGCTCGGGATCGAGCGGTTGGCCCGGCATGATCGTCGAAATCGCGTGCTTGTAGACCAGCTGCGACTGGCCATCGCGACGCAGCAAGATCGAGAAATTGTCGAACCAGGTCACGATTCCCTGAAGCTTCACGCCCTTCACAAGGAACATGGTGACGGGGATCTTGTTCTTGCGCAGCAGGTTGAGGAAGGCGTCCTGAAGATTGCCCTGCCGGCTTGAGGCGCCCGCATTATCGCCGCTGCGCTGTTCGGCCGGCGCGGCGCTGCGCGCAACCGGACGGGGTGAGAGCGTTCGCCCGTTGGTCATGGTCTTGGCTCCTGTTTTTGGCGGCCGGTTTTTGCGGTCCGCAGAATGGCACCCCTTGCCGCACGGGGGCGCGGCGGGGATCCATGGGTGCATAATGGCAAGTGCCAGTCTTGGGGACAAGGCTTGATTTGCCGCGTCGTTAAGCCAGGTTGGCGGTTTACTCGCCCTCGCCGTCCTCGCGCCGGTCGGCCATGCCGAGCAGCTTCAATTTGCGGTGCAAGGCGGAGCGCTCCATCCCGATGAAGCTCGCAGTCTTGGAGATATTGCCCGAGAACCGCCGGATTTGGATCGCTAGATATTCGCGCTCGAAACTCTCGCGCGCCTCGCGCAGCGGCACGCCCATGATCGCGGCGAGATTATCGCCCGTCATGCCGATCTGCCCGCCGGTGATTTCGGCCGGGAGCATATCGGGTTCGACCATGGTGAGCTTTTCGCGCGGGGTCATGATGATCGTCCGTTCGACCACATTGCGCAGCTGGCGGACATTGCCCGGCCAGTCATAGGCTTGCAGCGCCGCCATCGCTTCGGACGAGATGTCAGGCGGCATCAGGCCCTGATCGTTCGAGTAGCGGGCGAAGAAATGCTCGGCCAGCACCGGGATATCCTCGCGCCGCTGGGCGAGCGAGGGGATCGCCACCGGCACCACGTTGAGGCGGTAGAACAGATCCTCACGGAACCGCTTTTCCGCCATTTCCACGGTGAGGTCGCGGGTGCTGGAGGAAACGACGCGCACATCCACCCCGATCTGCCGCGTACCGCCCACGCGCACAAAGCTCTGATCGGTCAGCACCCGCAAGATCCGCGCCTGCGTCGAGAGCGGCATATCGGCGATCTCGTCGAGATAGAGCGTGCCGCCATCGGCCAGTTCGAGCAGGCCGGGACGCACCTGCTTGCCGTTCGCTTCCTCGCCGAATAGCTCCTGTTCGAAGCGTTCAGGCGTGATCCGTGCCGAATTGACCAGCACGAAGGCGCCGTTCGCGCGGCCGCTCCATGCGTGCAGCAGCCGCGCGGCCACCTCCTTGCCCGCGCCCGGAGCCCCGGAAATCAGCACCCGGCTGCCGGTATTGGCAACCCGCTTGAGCGTGGCGCGAACCCCGTTGATGGTGGGCGAATTGCCGGTGAATTCAGCGCTGCCCCAGCTTCCCTCACGCAGGCGGCTGTTCTCGCGCCGTAAGCGTTCGGTCTCGGTCGCGCGTTCGACCAGCAACAGCAGCCGCTCGGCCTCGAACGGCTTTTCGATGAAGTCCATCGCCCCGCGGCTGACGGCGGCCACGGCGGTATCGATATTGCCGTGGCCAGAGAAGATGATCACCGGCAGGCCCGGCTCGCGCGCCTTGATCGCATCGAGCAGTTCGAGGCCGTCCATCTGGCTGCCGTGAAGCCACACATCGAGCAGCACCAGGCTCGGCCGGCGCTCGTCGATCGCGGCCAGCGCACCGGCGCTGTCTGCCGCGGTGCGGCAGACATAGCCTTCATCGCCGAGCACGCCGGCGACCAGTTCGCGGATATCGCGTTCGTCATCGACGATCAGGATTTCGAGCGCCATCGTCAGAATTCCTCGGTGAGCTGTTCGTGGTGTGGCGGACACGGCGTCAGGCAGGCCATCATGCGGCGTTCCCTTCGACCGGTTGCGGATTGCGGGCAAAGCGCAAGGTGACGCGCGTTCCCCCGCTGGAGGTGCTGGAAAAGCTCATGTCGCCGCCATGTTCGTCGACGATCTTGTTGACGATCGCAAGCCCAAGGCCGGTGCCTTTATCGCGGGTCGTGACATAGGGCTCGGTGAGGCGCTCGCGGTCAGCCGGAAGGCCGATGCCATTATCCTCGATGGTGATCACGATAGCCTCGCCAGCATCTGCGATAGTGACCGCGATTTCGCCGGCATAGGCGCCCTTGGCCTCGCCCGCACGCGCTTCGACCGCTTCGACCGCGTTCTTGAGCACGTTGGTCATCGCCTGGCCGAACTGGTGGCGATCGCAGCGCACTTCGCGGTCATGCAGCGCGGTCGAAGCGACGCTGAAGGCGATGCCCGAATGCGCGACTTCCTGCAGGAATACCGATTGCCGCAGCAGATCCAGCGCGTCCTCGTCGCGGAACACCGGCTTGGGCAGGCGCGCGAAGGAGGAGAATTCATCGACCATTTTCCGAAGGTCGCCCACCTGCCGCACGATGGTGCTGGTGAGATCGTCGAACAGCTCTTGCTCGCTTTCCTCCACCTGCGTCCGGTAGCGCCGCTTGAGGCGCTCGGTGGCGAGCTGGATCGGGGTGAGCGGGTTCTTGATCTCGTGCGCGATCCGCCGTGCCACGTCGGACCACGCTGCCTGCCGCTGATCGAGCAGCTGGCGGGTGATGTCCTCGAAGGTGATCACATGGCCGCTGGTGCCGGGCGCGACCTTTACCGCAAGGGTCAGCAGTTCGGTGCCCTTGGCGTGGGTGATGATCGCGCGTTCCTTGCCCTCGGCAATAATGCGCACGAGCTCGGGCGAGAGCGCTTCGAGCGCCTCCCCGATCATGCTCGCCTCCCCTTCAGGTGCAAGCAAAGTCTGCGCCGAGGAGTTCATCAGCGTCACCCGTGCATCGGCATCAACCGAGATCACCCCGGCAGTGACGGATTCGAGTACGGCTTCGGTGAAGGCGCGGCGATCATCGATCTGGCGGTTGGCGCTGACCAGCGCCTGAGTCTGCTTGTCGAGCTGCGCGGTCATGCGGTTGAAGGCACGGTTGAGCAGGCCGATCTCGTCCGCCCCGGTGCGCCCTTCCAATCTGAGCCCGAAGTTGCCCTGCCCGACCTTGCGCGCCGCGCCGACCAGATCGGTGAGCGGCTTCACCTGCCGGTCGGCGAACCGCAGCGCGAACCAGATCGCGAGACCGACCAGCAGCAGGCTGGCCGCCACCAGCGCAATGTTGAAGCGCAATTGCAGCATCCGCGCGCTGCCGGTCAGCCGGCCATAGGCCGACACGATCGACTGCGCACGCGACCACGAGTTGAACATCGACTCCTCGGTGGTGCGGGCATTGTAGAGGAAGATACCGCTGTCGGGATCGATGGCGGACAGCGCCTCGATCCGCTCGGGGCTGCCGACCACCACCACGAATTCGCCCTGCTCGAGCCGCGGCAGCGCCTTGGCGCTGAAGTCGAGCGGGCTGTTGTCTTCAGTGAGGTCAAGGATCGCCGCGGTGCGCAAGCTGCCATCGGGCATGCGCTGGAGGATCGCGCTCTCCGAGATTTTCCGCCCTTGCGCCTGGAGCGCGTAGTAATCGGGGAAATCCCCGTCTGTAATCGCAACGCGCTCGAGAATGAAGCGCATGTCGCTCGCCATCGTCAGCGTTTCCTGCTGCAGATCGCGCTGGTTGGCATCGTAGTAGTTCTGCGCCAGCGCGTTTGCATTTTCCATCAGCCCGCGGGAATCGTCGGAGAACCAGAAGTCGACGCCGGTCTGGAACAGGAAGGCGGCAAAGCCCGCCACCAGCAGCGTCGGCAGGGCGGCGACCATCGAGAAGAAAAACACCAGGCGCACGTGCAGCCGCGCGGTGCTGCCCGCCGCGCGCCGCAGCGCGACCCGCCTCCCGATCAGCACCAGCAGCGCCATCGCCGGCACCAGCGTCGCCATCAACAGCACCGAGACTTGAATTGTCGGCAACAGGGTATCGGGCGCAGTGGCGCGCGAATAGGTCAGCCAGGTCGCCCCGACCGCGAGCAGCAGCGACAATGCGCAGAAGATTTCGAGCCAGCGGAAGATGTTTGCCCGACGCGAGGCAATGATGAACGACCGCCACCAGCGCGGCGGTTGCCGAGGCGTTGGGCTCAGCAGGCGAGACAGGGAGGTGTCCATCGTTGCTCCTTTACAACAATGGTGTGGTAAATTTGCAAGATGAAACTATTCCGCCATGCCCCTGCTTGCGTCAGGACGTCCCGGAAAAGCGATCAGGCTCAAGTCCGAGCTCGCCGATACGCTTGCGCAGCGTGTTGCGGTTGATGCCGAGCAACTGGGCCGCGCGCAGCTGATTGCCCGCGGTGCGGCCCAGCGCGTGCTCGATGAGCGGCTTTTCGAAGGCAGCAAGCGCACGGTGATAGACCGTCCCGGACGGCGGTACCTCGTTCGCGAGCCAGGCTGCCAGCGCCGATGCAAAGTCCTCGCCGCCCTCGCGCGCGGCCTGACCGCTCAGCAGCACCTCCTCGCCGATCAGATCGACCAGCGTGTCGGCATCGATCCGCTCCTCACGCGCCATCAGGGCAAGGCGGTAGACGACATTGCGTAGCTCGCGGACATTGCCGCGCCAGCTGCGCTGTTCGAGCCGCGCGATGGCATCGGGCGTCAGATAGCGCCGCGGGAGGCCGTCCTCGGCGGCGAGCACGAGGAAATGCTGCGCCAGCGCGCCGACATCCTCGCGCCGTTCGCGCAGGGGTGGCAGTTCGATCGGCACCACGTTGAGGCGGTAGAACAGATCCTCGCGGAAGGTGCCGGCGGCGATCATCGGTGCCAGATCGCGGTTGGTGGCAGCAACGATGCGGACATTGACCGCAATCTCCTGCCGCCCGCCGACACGCCGGATGCGCCCCGATTGCAGCGCGCGCAACAGACGGGTCTGCGCTTCGGCGGGCATGTCGCCGATCTCGTCGAGGAACAGCGTGCCGCCATTGGCCTGCTCGAACTTGCCGATCGCCTGCGCGATGGCGCCGGTGAAGGCCCCTTTCTCATGCCCGAACAGCTCGCTTTCGACCAGATCAGCGGGGATGGCCGCGGTGTTGACTGCCACGAACGGCCCGGTGCGGCGGCTGCCAAGCTCGTGGATCGCTTCGGCGACCAGCTCCTTGCCGGTGCCGCTTTCGCCGGTAATCAGCACCGTAAGATCATTGCGCAGTACACGGGTGATCATGCGGTAGACAGTCTGCATCGCCGGACTGCGGCCGACCAGCGGCATCCGCTCGCCCTCGCTTTCGCCCTCGCCGCGCTGTTCCAGATCGTCGGCGCCCGGGACGCGCTGCCCGGCGGCCTGGCGCACCGCGTGAACCAACTCGTCGAGATCAAACGGCTTGGGGAAGTATTCGAAGGCGTCGCTCTCGCTCGCGCGGACTGCAGTATCGAGCGTGTTCTGCGCCGACAGCACAATCACCGGCATATCGGGCGCAGTTTCACGCACTGCGACAAGTGACGCCAATCCATCGCCATCTTCGAGGATGACGTCGGTCAGCATCACCGCGAACCGGTCTTCGGCGAGCAGGCGGTCACGAGCGGCGATCCCCGTACAATGCGAGATCGCAAAACCTTCATCCTCGAGGGCCGCGATGATCACCGTTGCGATCGCGGCATCATCCTCGACCAGCAGGATCGGGTTGCGGGGGCTTTTGGGCATGGACTGTCGCTACCTCGGGGCCTGCGGCAAATGCAGGCGGAAATGGGTGATACCGGCGCGGGTGTCGCGCTCGTGGCTGATGTTGCCGCTCATGTCGCGCACGAGCTTGCGCACCAGCGACAGTCCGAGCCCCTGGCCCGAGGGCTTGGACGAGACGAACGGCTCGAACACGTGATCGCGCAGCGCGGGATCGATGCCGGGGCCGTTGTCGCTGACGGTGATCTCGATCGGCAGCGGCACCGCGCGTCCCTGACGGCTCGCGCTGAAAGCAAGGCCGCTGACGAAGCGGGTCTGGACCACGATTTCAGCTGGTCCGCTCCCGCCCAGCACCGCGTCGCGGGCGTTGGAGACGAGATTGATCAGCACTTGTTCCAGCGCATCGCGATTGGCGAGCACCGGCGGCAGCGAGGGATCGAATTCCTCGTGGATGATGATGTCGCCTGCCTCGGAGCTGGCCGCGCGCATCGTCGCAATCGCCGAGCGGATCGCTTCGTGCGGGTTGCATGGCTCGACCGCACCGGTGCGGGTGCTGCCGAGCTGCTGCATCCGGTCGATCAGGCGCGCGATGCGATCAACCTCGTCGGTGATCATCCGCGCCAGCTTCTTGTCGGCATTGGGCAGTTTGCGGGCGATCAGCTGCCCTGCCCCGCGGATCGCGGCGAGTGGGTTCTTGATCTCGTGTGCCAGCACCGCCGGCGCGCCGAGCATCGCCTCGCCGCCTTGCTGGCGGACCGGAACCTCGTGCCCGATTTCCGAAAGCGTCACCACTCGCCATCCCGGAAAGCTTCCGAGAGGTGAGACGGTCAGGTTGATGCGCGCCTCGCTTCCGCTGGTGATGATGGAAAGATCGCGCGCCACGAGCGCCTCGTCGCCCTCGCGCAGCCGCGCTTCGACCCGGGCATCGAGCGGGCCGATCCGGTCGATCAGCCGCGAGCCGATCAACCGGCTGGCGCTGGTGCCGAGCAGGCTTTCGGCGGCATGATTGACCTCGGTAATCACGCCATCTTCATCGATCAGCAGGACCGCGAAGATCATTCCTGTAATCTGCGAGCGGGCATCGGGTGCCGGGCCGGAAACATTCGCCCCCGCGGCGCGCGAATTGCCGGGTGCTGTCACGCCTCAGGCCGCCTGCTGCAGCAGGACAGGCGCGTAGAACCGCTCGATCTCGCCGAGCACCTGACCGGGATCGTCGATGAAATTGGCGCGGTTGCGGAACTCGGCCGAGCCGTGGAGGCCCTTGGTATACCAGCCCAGATGCTTGCGAGCCATCTTCACGCCGGTGTCGCGCCCGTAGTGATCGAGCATCCGATGATAGTGCTCCACCAGCACCGCATATTGCTCGGCCAGCGCAGGCGTCGGCAGCGCTTCGCCGGTGCGCCACCAGTGCATCACCTGCCCTAGCAGCCAAGGCTTGCCATAGGCGCCGCGCCCGATCATCAGCCCGTCCGCGCCCGATTGTTCGAGCGCCTTGGCAGCGTCAGCGATGGTGCAGATATCGCCATTGACGATAACCGGGATGTTCACCGCCTCCTTGACGTTGCGCACGAACGCCCAGTCGGCTTGGCCCTTGTACATCTGGTTGCGGGTGCGGCCGTGGACGGTGATCATCTGCACGCCGAGATCCTCGGCCATGCGCGAAAGTTCGGGCGCGTTGAGGCTGTCGTGACACCAGCCCATCCGCATCTTGACCGTGACCGGCACCTTCACCGCCTTCACGGTCGCCTCCATAAGGCGCACCGCGAGCGGCACCTCGCGCATCAGCGCGGAACCTGCAAACTGGCCGACGACCTTCCTCACCGGGCAACCGAAATTGATATCGATGATCGCCGCGCCGTTGCCTTCCTGAATCTTCGCCGCCTCGGCCATGCTGGCAGGATCGCAGCCGACCAGCTGCATCGAAACCGGTTCCTCGATCCGGTCCCACGCGGTCTTCTGCGTGCTTACGCGGGTCTCGCGGATCGCGGCTTCGCTGGCGACCATCTCGGTCACGTTGAGTCCCGAGCCATAGCGCCGCACCAGCGTGCGGAACGGCATGTCGGTCACGCCCGTCATCGGCGCGAGCACCACCGGCTCGGCAACCGTGACAGGGCCGATGGCGATCGGCTTCAAGGCCGGCGGAGAGGGAAGCATGATCATGTTGAAGGTGTGCCTAATTATTGAGCAGGCGCATAGTGGATTGCCGAAAGCCCGTCCAGACCTTAAGCGCTGGCCCGCATGGCAAGCCTCTCTCCCCTTCCCTCCTTTGCCGCAATTGTGGTTGCCGCGGGCAAGGGCCTGCGGGTTGGCGGCGAGGTGCCCAAGCAGTTCCGACAATGGCGCGGCAAGCCGCTGGTGCGCCACTCGGTCGAGGCCTTGCTGGACGCCGGCGCGCAGCCGCTGGTGGTGGTGATTGGCGCGGATGCGCAAACTGAGGCCGAGGCCGCGCTCGCCGGACTGGTCGGCGTCCGGTTCGTCACCGGCGGGGCAAGCCGGCAGGATTCGGTCCGCAACGGTCTTGAAGCGCTCGCACGCGATTCTCCCCACTGCGTGCTGATCCACGATGCCGCCCGGCCCGATCTCCCAATCGCTGTGATCGAACGTCTGCTTGCGGCGCTTGCAAGCCACCTGGGCGCCATCCCTGTGCTGCCGGTCGTCGATAGCCTCGCGCTCGCTGGCAATGACGGGCTCATGGCTGGCAAGGCGGTGCGCGAAAGCCTGCGCCGCGTGCAGACCCCGCAGGCCTTCGGCTATAGTGCCATTCTCGCAGCCCATCGCGGCTGGACGGGTGCCACCGAAGCAGGCGATGATGCGCAGGTGCTGGTGGCAAGCTCCGGTTCAGTCGCGCTGGTCGATGGCGACGAGCGTTTGAAGAAAATCACCTTTGCGGAGGATTTTGTGGACATTGTCACTGCCTCTGGTGCCGCTCCCGCCTTCCGGATCGGGCAGGGCTATGATGTCCACCGGCTCGAGGTGGGCGAGGAGTTATGGCTGTGCGGGGTGCTGGTCCCGCATGACAAGGGGCTGTCGGGCCATTCGGATGCCGACGTGGCGCTCCATGCCATCACCGATGCGGTGCTCGGCGCAATCGGCGCGGGCGATATCGGCACCCACTTCCCGCCCAGCGATCAGCAATGGCGCGGCGCATGCTCTGCCCAATTTCTCGCCCACGCCGTAAAGCTGGCGCGCGAGGCTGGCTATGAAATAGGCAATGTCGATCTCACGCTGGTCTGCGAAGCCCCCAAGATCGGCCCGCACCGCCCCGCCATGCGCAGCGCGGTTGCCCAGATCATGGGCACGGCCGAAAGCGCGGTCAGCATCAAGGCGACCACTACCGAAAAACTCGGCTTTACCGGCCGCGGCGAAGGGATCGCCGCGCAGGCCATCGTTGCCCTTCACCTTGCATGAGAGGATCGCGTTCCATGACGAAGCGTTTCGTTGCCCCTGCCCTTGCGCTTGCCGCCGTTGCCAATGCCTCGACCGCGCAAGCCCAGCAACAAGCCTGCGTCAACGCGGCTGATCTGGGCGATGCGGTGGTTTATGCGATGCCGATCGCCTATGATGCGGTTGTCACCAGCTGTGCCCGCCAGCTCAAGTCGGACGGTTTCATTGCCCGCGACGGCGCGCCTTTTGTTGAGCGATTCCGCGCCAAGCAGGACAAGGCCTGGCCCGGTGCTTTCCGCCTGATCAAGACCTTCATGGCGCAGCAGGGCAGTGAAGCTGGCAGCAGCGAGGCCGATATGACCGCGATGATCGCCGCGCTGCCCGAGGAATCCTTGCGGCCATTCGTCGATGGTCTGGTGGGCCAGATGATCACCGAGGAGATCAAGCCTGACAGCTGCGGCAAGATCGAGGGCGGGATGGAATTGCTCGCGCCCCTGCCCGCGGACAATCTTGCCGGATTGTTTGCCTTTGTGGCCGAACTTGCCGATCTGCAAAACCCGGCGGTCTGCCCCGCCAATCCGCCCGCGGCGGCGAGATAGGCCCGGCCATGCTCCTGCCCGATGACATCACCAGCCTTGCCGCGCGCGTCGTGGCTGAAAACGTGGCGCTCGGTCGTAAGGTCGTAACGGCCGAAAGCTGCACCGGCGGGCTGGTGGCCGGCGCGCTGACCGAGATTGCCGGATCGTCGGCCGTGCTCGATCGCGGCTTCGTGACCTATTCCAATGAAGCCAAGATGCAGATGCTGGGCGTGGCGCAGGACATTATCGAAACCTTCGGCGCGGTCTCGATTGCCTGCGCCTGGGCGATGGCCAAGGGCGCGCTTGATCGTTCCAATGCCGATGTCGCGGTGGCGATCAGCGGCGTGGCCGGCCCCGGCGGCGGAACGGCGCTGAAACCGGTCGGTACGGTGGTATTCGCGCAGGTGGTTCGCAACGCGACCGGCGAGCCGGAGGGCGAGCTCAAGTTCTTCGAAGGCGGCGAAGGATCCGATGGCCGCGCCGAGATCCGCCGTCAGGCGACGCTTTGCGCGCTCGAATTGCTGCTGCCGTAAAGCTCCGCCGCACGCGCCTCGAAGGCTTCCACCATCTTGCGGAAAGCCCTGTCGAAATATTGCCCGGCGATCCTCTCGAACAGGCGGTTTCTGAAGGTAAACTCGACCAGAAAGTCGATCTCGCAAGTCTGGTCGTCTACGGCGCGGAAGGTCCAGACATTGTCGAGATCACTGAGCGGTCCGTCGACATAGTGGACCGCGATCTCGCGCGGCCTGTCCTTGGTGACGCGCGAGGTGAAGCTTTCGCGGATCGCCTTGAAGCCCACCACCATATCGGCGACCATCTCGGTCTCGCTATCAGAGCGCACACGTGTTGCGATCACCCACGGCAGGAACTCGCCATAGCGGCCGACATCAGCGACGAGCTCGAACATCTGCTGCGCACTGTAAGGCAAACGCCGGGTTTCGCGGATCCCCGGCATTACGGCTTTGCCTGCTCCCGCTCCCGCGCTTTGGCGAGCTTGACCTCGCGCGCGGCGCGCATCGCAGCAAAATCATCGCCGGCGTGGTAGCTTGAACGGGTCAGCGGAGATGCCGCAACCTGCAGGAAGCCCTTGGCCCGCGCAATCGCCCCATAGGCGGTGAAGGCCTTGGGGGTGACAAACTCCTCAACCGCCGCGTGCTTCGGTGTGGGCTGGAGATATTGCCCCATGGTGATGAAATCGACTTCAGCCGAGCGCATGTCGTCCATCACCTGATGCACTTCGAGGCGCTGCTCGCCGAGCCCCAGCATAATCCCCGATTTGGTGAAGATCAGCGGATTATGCGCTTTCACTTCCTCCAGCAGGCGCAGCGAGGCGTAGTAGCGGGCACCCGGACGGATGGTCGGATAAAGTCTTGGCACGGTTTCGAGGTTGTGATTGTAAACATCTGGACCAATTTCACAAATCATCTCAACCGCCCGGCGCATCTTGCCGCGAAAATCGGGGGTGAGGATCTCGATCGTGGTCTTGGGCGCGGTGCGCCGCAGCGCCTCGATCACCTTGACGAATTGCATCGCGCCGCCGTCGGGCAGATCGTCGCGATCCACCGAGGTGATGACGATATGTTCGAGCCCCATCTTGGCCGCAGCGATCGCGGTGTTCTCGGGCTCCATCGGGTCGACCGCGCGCGGCATCCCGGTCTTGACGTTGCAGAACGCACAGGCCCGCGTGCAGACATCGCCGAGGATCATCACCGTCGCGTGCTTCTTGGTCCAGCACTCGCCGATGTTCGGACAGGCGGCTTCCTCGCAAACGGTGTTGAGATTGAGCTCGCGCATTAGCCGCCGCGTCTCGTGATAGCCCTCGCTCACCGGCGCGCGCACACGGATCCAGTCGGGCTTGCGCTGCCGCGCGGGACGTTCGGAAGGCTGGTCAGACGGCGGCGTGCTGGCAAGGTCGTTCATCACCGTCATTTAGGCACGTACGCCCCGTCCCGCAAGCGCAGCCAGAGCACCCTTCTGATAGCCTGCTTGTCGCCGCACTCCTCTCGCGGCATAGCAGCGTCATGTCGCATGAAACGCTAAAGAATATCGCGCTGCTGATCGACGCAGATAACACCACGCCCGAAGCCATCGACCCTGTGCTGACGGTGATGGCCGAACTGGGGCAGGTCAATATTCGCCGCGCCTATGGCAATTTTGCTAAGGGCAACCTGGCAAAGTGGGACCAGATCACCAACAAGTTCGGCATCCGCCCGCAGCAGCAATTCGATGTTTCCAAGGGCAAAAATGCCACCGACATGGCGATGACGATCGATGCCATCGATCTGCTCTACCAAGGCAAGGTCGATGGCTTCGGGATCATGACCTCGGACAGCGACTTCACACCGCTCGTCACCCGGCTGCGGCAGGACGGCATCATCGTCTATGGCTTTGGCGAGGAAAAGACACCGCAGGCGTTCAAGTCGGTCTGCACGCGGTTCATCGACATCCGGCAATTGATCGCCAGCCATGCCGCCGACAAGCCGGGCCAACCCAGCGCGCAAGCAACAGCCGCCGCCAGGAACGATCAGCCCAGCCTTGTGGATGACGAACTGATCGAGTTGATAACGGGCGCATATTCCGAGGCCAAGCGGGACGAGCAGGGCTTTGCGCGGCTGCAGCAGGTCGGCCAGATTGCGGGCAATCGGTCGAGCTTCGACGTGCGCAATTACGGCTTCACGAGCTTGTCCGACCTGTTCAAGTCGCTCGAAAATTTCAAGCTCGAACGGCGGGAGGACAATCAATACTGGGTCAAGCGCGTGCGTTAACCGGCCCAATGCTCGCCGAGCACGAAAAAGGGCGACAGACTCGCGCCTGCCGCCCCGCTTCTTTCGCTGGTTCGTCGCTCAGTCGGCCGCGGTGGTCATGGTGACCCCGGCAGCCTGCTGGACAGCATAGGCGTTCCACAGCTTGGCGATCGGCGCGCGCGCGCCGTCAACCTTGGCGAAGCTTGCCTGCGCGGCGGCATAATCGCCCACGCCGACCTGCGCGATGCCGAGGCGGGTGAGTGCGGTGTTGCGGTCAACCCCGGCCATGCCGAGGCTCTTTTCGTAGAAGCCTGCCGCTTTGCCATACTGGCCATAGCTGAGGAAGGCATCGCCCGCGGCAAACACCGTGCGGAAGCTCGCGCCGGCGGCGTTCGCGTCGCGCTCCAGCACCGGCAATTCTGCCTGGTCTGCCTTGATGCGCCCGTTGGCGGTGGCGAGCGAATCGGTGACGAAGATATCGTCCTTGCTCACCGCGTTCTTGGCATAGGCCTCGTCGATCACGTCCTTGACTTCCTTGGGAAGACGGCGCGCGTCGGCGGTTTCGATGTAGAAGAGATAATCCTGCTTGTCGGCGAGCACGCCCGCCCTGCGCGAAAGGCGCAGCATGTCAAGAGCCTCGGGACCTTCGTAATCATTGAGATTGCGGGTCAGATTGATCGCATCGCGCCAGTTTTCGACCGTCGGATAGTCCGCTAGCCATGCAACCACCAAGTCATAGACCTGCGGCTCGACCTTGTTGTTGTAGGCGACGGTGATACCGCGGCGATACCACTGCGTGTCGACCGGCTGACCCGCTGCCTTGCGCGCCTTGATCGCCCTGTCGAGGTAATCGAGCCCGGGCCCGAATTCGTTCGCCGAAAAATAGCTTTCGGCCATCGTTATCTCGAGATCGGCGGTGGTGAAGGTCTCGGTCGCAAAGCCGGCGTCGATCGCCTTTTGCAAATAGCCGCGCGACTTGGGATATTGCTGCAGGGCATTGGCAAGCTGGTAGGCGACGAAATTGTAGCGCGCCGAATCCTCGGGGGTGAGCTTGCCGCTGCCAAGCATCATTTCCATGCCCTTGAGTTGGAGCGCGCGGTCGGACAGCTTGTTGCCCGCGTTGTAAAGGAGCCCCCCGGTGGCGAGTTGTTCGTCGGGAGCAACCGCCAGCGGGATCAGCGCGTCGATCTGCGGGCGCAGCGCGTTGACGTCGCTCCCCTCGGCGGCGAGCGCGGTGTTGAGCGGCTGGTAGGCAGCCACGAATTCCTTGGAATACTGGGCCTTGGCCTCTTCCTTCTTCTTGTCCTTCTTCTGGGCGTGAGCCTCATCGGTGAAGCCGGGAACAGTCAGGATCGCAGTGCCGCTTGCCAGCGCCAGAGCCAGAGCAAAGTGCCGCGCAAAGCCGGCGGTGCGCCGATGGGTCGAAGACAGCTTGTTCAAATCATCCTCCAGAGGTCGCTCGAATGCCAGGCCATTGCCCAGCAGCCGGGTGAAACATGCCCAGCCTTTGGACGGCTGGAAAGCATTTTGCAATTCCCGCTAGGCGTGGTGGGCTGAACGGCTTTTGAATGATGGCAGGCGCACGTGACCACGTCGTTGCAAATGTGGAAAAAGGTGCCCTGTTCGCCCTGTGTTCGTGCGCGATGGTGGCGGAACGGGCAGCGGAGGCCTACATGGGATCCAAGCACTGGCCACAACAGGCGCGGCCCCTTCGGCCGCCGCGGCTCCACGAACACAAACAGAAATGGCCCCACCCTTGAGCGACGACAGCGACATTCTCGATTCTACCCCGTCTGCACCGATGGGCGGATTTGAACGCATCGACATCGTCGACGAGATGAAGTCGAGCTATCTCGACTATGCCATGAGCGTGATCGTCAGCCGCGCGCTGCCCGATGTGCGCGACGGCCTGAAGCCGGTCCACCGCCGAATCCTGTTCGCCAGCCAGGAAGGCGGCTTTGTCGCCGGACGACCCTATCGCAAGAGCGCCAAGATCGTCGGCGACGTGATGGGTAACTACCACCCGCACGGCGACAGCGCGATTTACGACGCGCTCGCACGCATGACGCAGCCGTGGTCGATGCGGGTGCCGCTGATCGATGGTCAGGGCAATTTCGGCTCGATGGACCCCGATCCGCCGGCCTCGATGCGCTACACCGAAGCGCGGCTGGCGCGGGTGGCGAACAGCCTGCTGGACGATCTCGACAAGGATACGGTCGATTTCACCGACAACTACGACGGCAGCCGGCAGGAGCCGACGGTGCTGCCGGCGCGCTTCCCCAACCTGCTGGTCAACGGCGCGGGCGGGATCGCGGTCGGCATGGCGACCAATGTGCCGCCGCATAACCTCGGCGAAGTGATCGATGCCTGCTTTGCCTATATGGACAACCCGGCAATCACCTCCGAAGAACTGATCGAATACATCCCCGGCCCCGATTTCCCGACCGCGCCGCTGATCCTCGGTACCCATGGCGCACGGCAGGCTTACACCACCGGGCGCGGCTCGATCCTGATGCGTTGCCGCCACGAGGTCGAGACCGGCCGCAACGACCGGCAGAGCATCGTGTTCACCTCGATCCCCTATCAGGTCGGCAAGTCGAACCTGGTCGAGAAGATCGCCGAAGCCGCCAAGGACAAGCGGATCGAAGGCATCTCCGACATTCGCGACGAAAGCTCGCGCGAAGGCGTGCGGGTGGTGGTCGATCTCAAGCGCGATGCCACCGCCGATGTGGTGCTGAACCAGATCTGGCGGCACACGCCCGCGCAGTCGTCATTTCCCGCCAATATGCTGGCGATCCGCGGCGGCCGCCCCGAAACGCTGCGCCTGCGCGATTTCATCAAGGCCTTTATCACCTTCCGCGAGGAAGTGATTACCCGGCGCACCAAGTTCGAACTCGCCAAGGCGCGCGCGCGGGCGCATATCTTGCTCGGTCTTGTAGTCGCGGTCTCCAACCTCGACGAGGTGGTGGCGATGATCCGCACCGCCCCCAATCCGGCCGAGGCGCGCGCGCGGTTGATGGCCAAGGAATGGCCGATTGGCGACATCGCGCAATATATCCGGCTGATCGAAGCGATCGAACCGAGCGCGGATCAGGCTGGCGGCACTTATCGCCTGTCCGAATTGCAGGTGAGGGCGATCCTCGAACTGCGCCTCCACCGGCTCACCGCGCTGGGCCGCGACGAGATCGGCGACGAGCTGAAGGGCTTGGCTTCGGCGATCGAGGGATATCTTGCGATCCTCGCCGACCGCGTGAAGCTCTACGCCGTGATGCGTAGCGAGCTTGAGGAAATCCGCGCGTCCTATGCCACCCCTCGCCTGTCCGAAATCGCGCCCGCCTGGGACGGCCTCGAAGACGAGGACCTGATCGAGCGCGACGAGATGGTCGTGACCGTCACGCATGACGGCTACATCAAGCGCACCGCGCTCAACACCTTCCGCGCGCAGGGCCGCGGCGGCAAGGGCCGCTCGGGCATGGCGACCAAGGACGAGGATGCGGTGGTCGAGCTGTTCGTCACCTCGACCCACAATCCCGTGCTGTTCTTCACCAATACCGGCCGCGTCTACCGCATGAAGGTCTGGAAGCTGCCCGAGGGCGGGCCGACCACCAAGGGCCGCCCGATGGTAAATCTCTTGCCGCTCGCCGCCGAGGAACGCGTCACCAACGTGCTGCCTTTGCCCGAGGACGAGAGCACCTGGGCCAATCTCAACATCGTGTTCGCCACCGAACAGGGCATGGTGCGGCGCAATTCGATGGACGCCTTTGCCAATATCCCGACCGCGGGTAAATATGCGATGGGCTTTGTCGATGGTTCGGGCGACCGGCTGATCGGGGTGCAATTGCTCACCGAAGACCAGCAGATCTTCCTCGCCAGCGATACCGGCAAGGCGATCCGCTTTTCGGCCACGGATGCGCGCGAGACCAAGAGCCGCACCGGCATCGGCGTGCGCGGGATGAGCCTCAAGAAGGGCGGCAAGGTTGTCAGCATGGCGGTGCTCGATCCGCTCACCGCCGACATGGAAACCCGGGAGGCCTATCTGCGCGCCGCCGCGTGGAAGAACAACGACACCGCCGCCACCCTGCCCGCCGAACAGGTGGAAGCAATGGGGCAAGGCGAGGAGTTCATCCTCACCATAACCGCCAATGGCTATGGCAAGATTTCCTCGGCCTATGAATATCGCACCACCTCGCGCGGCGGTCAGGGGATCACCAATATCGGTACGCCCGAGAGCAATCCCGAACGCAACGGGCCTGTCGTGGCCAGCTTCCCGGTCAAGCACGGCTCGCAGCTGATGCTGGTGACCGATCAGGCCAAGCTGATCCGGCTGGGGATCGATTTCCGCCATCTGCTCGAAGGCGGGTTCGAGAACCTCAAGGGCTTCTCGATCTCCGGGCGCAGCTCATCGGGAGTGCGTATCTTCGATGTCGCCAAGGACGAGCACATCGTCGGGGCGGCACTGATCGACGAGACCGCCGAGCCGGAAAACCCGGCCGAGGAAGCCATCGCGGCGGAAATGTTGGGCCCGAGCGAGCCGCCGTTGACCTGACGGTAAAGCGCCTATCTGATGAAAAAAGGGGCAAGCGGTGATGGCACCGCTTGCCCCTTTGTTTGTGTGATTTGTTTGTGTGATCAAAAAACGGGCAGTTGTTACTTGACGGGCTGCTCGCCGCGCAAGCACTGCACGATGCCGGTCGCGATCATCATCTGACCTGCATAGTAGAGCGGCCAGATCAGCAGATCGGGCAGCGGCGCCAGATCATAGGCGCCCATGCGCGAGAAGATCAGCCAGTCGCTCACCACGAACAGCACCGCCCCTGTGCCGACGCGGTAGCGCGGATAGTGGCTCATCCACGCCGCCGCCGCCATCGCACCGAGGAAGCCGGCATAGAGCGCGATCTGCGCCTGGCCGCTGAGCAGGAAGCTCACCAAGGGCGTACCGATCAGCAGGCCGACACCGGTTAGCTTCTGCACCGGTGAAGGGCGCGGATGGCGGTTCCTGAGGTAAAGCGCCACCGCCACACAATGCGCCGCAGCAAACAGCGCGCCGCCGGCGGTGAAATAGAGCTCGATGGTCATGTCACCGAGCGCGGCCAGCGCCAGCGCGAGCACCAGTAGCGCGCCGTCGATCCCGCGCCGGTCATGCGGAACGCGCAGCAGCGCATAAAGCGCCAGCAAAGCGACGCCCGCGCCCTTGAGCAAGATGCCCCAGGTACCCTCGCCGATCGGATTGTCATTGAGGAAGAAATAGGCCGTCGCCGCCACGATGCTCGCCAGTAGCCACGGCCGTTGCTCGATCAGCGCCTGCTTCGCCATGCCTGCCCTTTCTTTCCCTTCGCTTTGGATTACGCGCCAGTGCTTGGGGCTTGCCGCGGCGCTATCACGCAATTACCTGCCTCGCCATGACCGCGACACCGACAAATTACGATGTGCACATTATCGGCGGCGGCCTCGCCGGGAGCGAGGCGGCTTGGCAGCTCGCGCGGCGCGGGGTCAAGGTGCGCCTCTCGGAGATGCGCGGCGCTCCAAAAGAATTGGGGGGGGCGATGACCCCGGCCCACCAGACCGATGGTCTCGCCGAACTGGTCTGCTCCAACTCGTTCCGCTCGGATGACGATGCCAAGAACGCGGTCGGCCTGCTGCATCACGAGATGCGCGAACTCGACAGTCTGGTGATGCGCGCGGGCGAAGTCGCGCGTGTGCCGGCGGGCAGCGCGATGGCGGTCGACCGCGAGGTGTTCTCGGCCGAGGTCGAGAAAGCGCTCGCCCAGCTTCCCAATCTCACCATCGTGCGCGAGCGGGTTGACAGCCTGCCCGCCGCCGGTCTCACGATTGTCGCTACCGGCCCGCTGACCGCGGAAGGCCTCGCTGCCAGCATCGTGCGCGCGACCGGGGCCGAGCGGCTCGCCTTCTTCGATGCGATTGCGCCGATTATCCATCACGACAGCATCGACTTGTCGAAATGCTGGATCCAGTCGCGCTGGAACAAAACCACCGCAGCCTCCAACGAAGGCGGCGATTACATCAACTGCCCGATGAGCCAGGAGCAGTATCTCGCCTTCCACCGCGGGCTGATCGAGGGCGAGAAGTCCGAATTTAAGCAGTGGGAGAAGGACACCCCCTATTTCGACGGCTGTATGCCGATCGAGGTGATGGCCGAGCGCGGGGTGGAAACCCTGCGCTATGGCCCGATGAAGGGCGTCGGGCTCGACAATCCCTTCGATGTCACCCCTGAATTCCCGCAAGGCCGCTGGCCGTATGCGGTGGTGCAACTGCGGCAGGACAACAAGCTCGGCACGTTGTGGAACATGGTCGGTTTCCAGACCAAGCTCAAATATGGCGCGCAGATCGCGTTGTTCCGCACCATCCCTGGGCTGGAGAACGCCGAATTCGCGCGGCTGGGCGGCCTGCACCGCAACACCTTCCTCAATTCGCCCGAGGTGCTCGACCGGCAGTTGCGGCTGCGCGCGGCGCCGCATATCCGCTTTGCAGGCCAAGTGACGGGGTGCGAGGGCTATGTCGAAAGCGGTGCCATCGGCCTGGTTGCGGGAATGATGGCGGCGGCGGAACTGGCGGGCCGCAACTGGCAGCCGCTGCCCGCCACCACCGCGCTCGGCGCGCTCTTGAGCCACATCACCGGCGACGCCGAGGCTGCCACCTTTCAGCCGATGAATGTCAATTTCGGGCTGTTCCCGCCCTTGAACGAGATCGGCAAGAAAGTGCGCAAGGAGGCTTATACTGACCGCGCCAAGGCCGATCTCGCGCGCTGGATCGCCGACACCCGCGAAGCCGTGCCGGCCTAAGGCATCAGCACTTGCATGCGGGTTTTTTCGCTTCGGGCTTGGGCGCGGTGGCGGCGAATTCGCGCGGGGTGAGGCGCGCGTTGCCATCGGCGTCGGCCTTGGCGAAGCGATCGACGGTGGTCATCGCCCACTCCTCGAAGGTCAGCAGATTATTGCCATCCGCATCGAGCGCAGTATCCATCCGGCGGGGGCCGTCTTGTCTCACCAACAACGCTGCCGAGCGCGCGCTGCGCTGCATCCCCCTCGGGCGCAAGGCGTGGCTGTTCTGCGGGTCCGATCGCGGCGGCCAGCGCGCCGCCATCATCTACACCCTGCTCCAGACCGCCAAGCTCAACGATGTCGATCCCCAGGCAGGCTCGCCGATGTCCTCGCCCGCATCGCCGATCAACCCGTTACCAGGCTCGATGAGCTGCTGCCCTGGAACTGGGCGCTTCGCCGCTCCGCCATCGCAGCCTGATGGCCGCGCCCTCTATTGTTTTCACCGCCGCTTATGCAGCCCAGCGGTTCCGCGTCGATCCAGACGTCATCGAGGAAGTCGTCGAAGAGATCACACCGGAGCTCGGATGTCTGAGCGTCATCGACAGCACCAATGAAAATGCCCGCGCCGTCACCGCGTTCACCCATCGAGGCCTCGAATACCTCGAAGACCTGCTCGACGATCGCCGCTCAGAGTTCATGAAAGACCTCTGATCACGCCGTGGTCCTCACCGGATGGATATCGGACGCGCGGAATGCTTCGGTGCGGGTAGAGAGCATTTCGTTGCGGATGATCAGCCCTTCGCGGTTGCGATCATAGCGGAAGAAGCGCTGCTCTTCGCGCGACAGGTCGCTGACTTCGGGCGGCGCAGGGCCGGTCATCGCCCCCGGATCAGCCATCGGCAGCGCCTCGGGAGCGGGCGCCGGTACGGCGGCCGGCGGCGGCGGGGCGCTCTGCTCGATGCTCGCGCGGCCCTGCCACCAGCATACTCCGACCCCGGCCCGCGCAAGGCCGCCCAATACTCCCAATACGGCTTGTCGCAACGGTCTGCCCCCCTGTTACTGTTTCGGGAGTCAGAATATACCCAATCAGCTCAGAAAGATAGCGGCCCTGAGCGCGGCCAGCGGCGCGCCGCGGCCCTCCATCAGCGGGCGTCCGCCGCGCCGCAACGCACGCAGGGCGAGCGCTTCGAGCACCGCAAGGCCGCGCAAGCCGCGCGGAAACGCTCCGCCTGCGTTCGCACAAGCGAGGCCTGTCGCGATCAGGATCGCGCGTTCCCCGGCGTCTGATACAGCTGTCGCTGCATCGGCCAGCGCCCAGCGAGAGCCTGCCGCGGCAAGCCGCTCTCCCGCAGCACCGTCCTCTCGTCCGGCCAGCGCGACGAAGAACGCCCCGCGACCTGCAGCGAACACCTTGGCTTCCTCGTAACCGAGCAGCTCGGCGGTAACCAGAACCTCCCAGCCGTCAACCATTTGGATCAGCGCCGCCTCGCGCCCGGCCCAGTGCTCGCCGATGGCTTCGAGCACGGCATCGCCGAGCGGGCGCTCGGTGGGCGGCTTGCTGAGCGCCTCGCGCCACCACGTCAGCCGTATCTGGCCCAGCACCGGCTCGCTGGTGCGGCTGACGATCCGCGCAAGCCGCCGGTCAAGCTGAAGAGCTATGCTTAACGCAGGTCGAACATTTGGGTGGGTCCACGCCACGGCCAGCGCCGCTTCGGGAGCGAGGAAATCGGACGCTTCATCGGACACGCAGCGCCCGCCTAGCCGCGCAACTGCTCGCTTGGCAAGCAAAACTGTCATCGACGAACGCGGCTACTTCGTGTCCGAGGCCACGGTCGACCGGTTGTGCTCTGCCACCAGAAAGCGGTCACATTTCAGAGGAGCACGTCATTCGCAAGACGCGACTTCGACGTTCTCTGCATTACGAGGCGCGTCTAAATCTCGCAACTCTCTAACGTTGAAGACTGCAAATTCAGTCATCGTTCGGGCCGGCAAAGAGAAAATAGGAAAGACCGGTTCATAATTGTAGTGCACCTCTACAACCATAAGGGCAGTTCCCGTCGGAGCCTGCACAGTGTTACCTGGAGGGCCCATTCCTGCGAACGATGTCCCAGTAGCGCCATCGCCCTCAATCCCGTAAGTTGAACCTATGCCATTGTTTCCGAAGCAGCGTTGCCAAGCGATCCATTGCCCATCGTCGGCATTACGCTGGAGGCTTGATAAGATGATGCGGCCGTTCGCCCTGAAATCGCGGAGATCCGCTTGAAGGTCTGCGCCAGTAAACACATCATTTATTTCAGCTTCTGAGATTTGACGGACACTTAAACCGTTACTTCTCTGCCCCATTCGGGCGGCATTATCTGCCACCATGGCAGCAAGATCGCCGACGCTCTTAGTCGCTAAGACAAGGTTAGCCAACTCCAGTCCCGATGCCAAAAAAATCATCAAAATTGGCAGGGAGAAGGCAAATTCAACGAGCGCCACGCCCTTCGTTTCGCGAACGAGTCTCCGCAAGATCTGACGGATTTTTCTTTGTCTCCCTTGCGCCGCCGTCATGTGCAAAATCCCGTCGCAGGTTGCCTTTGCTGATCAAAGGGCTGATTTTTCAGAAGCGAGCTAGCTTGCAGCTCGACCGTATTACTTAAGCCCAGCAAGCCAGCCACGGGAAGCATGCGGTCATACCTTACTGTAACCGTATATATCACAACATCACGGGCACCTCCGCCGCCAGCGCGGGAACCATCCAGATCGTACTGCCCATTGCCATTCAGATCGAGAAAACTCTCCCCGTCGTCGCAGTCATTGCTATCATTGCCATCAACGAAAGGTTCTGCCCTAGCCTGCGCAAGCCCGTAACTCCCGAATGAGACACGATTGAACGCGAAGTCACCATGGGGGACGACGATTCCGACGACTTCTTCGAGCCTTGCATCCATCGCGGCTTGGTTTTCATTAGTTGCTGTTTCCATCGTGGAGGCTCTGCCGACAGCATTGACCTCTCCACGAAGGACTGAACGAGCGTACACCATGTAGCCCATGTCGAAAATGAACATCAAAATGCCGAAAAAGATCGGAGCGACGAGCGCAAACTCTACGAGTGTTGCGCCCTGATCGTGATGGGCCAGACGCGCCAAAAAACATTTGTGCTTCCGGCGCATCAGTTTGTCAGCCGAAGCTCTGAAATCTGCGCGGCGATGTCACTGAACGCGTCTGTCAGCTCCTGGGCATTGCTGGCTTCGAAAGCCCGGCCTGGCGAAGCGCAATCCACTAACAATTGGTCTAGCTCTGTGCCAAATGCAATGACCCACAAGGTGATGTTCTTGTTGTTCTTTGCAATCGTGCAAAGTTCGCTAAGCCGTTGCTCGGATACGCTGTCTTCAGCTGCACGGCTGGGGAACGACCCTGTTGGTGTGCGACGGCGCGCAGTGGCTGCGATGCCCCATGCCGAGTAGGTAAAGGGACGCGTATCCTTCTGCCCATCTACCATAAAAATCATATGCCGCTGGACCGAGCGTCCAGCATCGGCAAGACGATGCTCATCGGCGAACAGACCTTCCCGTGAAATCAACCGAAGGCCCCATATCATGCCAATTTCATGATAGGTGTAGCCCTGCGGACGAAGAGAAGCCATGTAGGTCTGGAGCTGCGTAAGAGATATCTCCGACATTTTTCTTGCTGGTGAGGGGCACGCGCCCTCGTAACTCCCCATGTTTCCACCCCACGGGTTGTAGTAATTCAAGGTCGAAGTCAGACTGATTGTACGGGTGGAAGTCGGATTGAGCTCACTAAAAATCCAGCGCCCGTTAGTATGTGGATTGGTTGAGACACCCTGCTCGGTTTCCCGGATGCCGTGCCAGACATTGCGCGTATAGACCAAACTGGGAAGATAGGGCTTCCATTGTGTCTCCGGGTCTGAAGGATCCGGAACGAGATCAATATCCATGTCATGGCGCGGCGTAAGGATAGTTTCGTTGGTGCGACGAGTCGCGCGCTCTTCGATACAAGCTCGGTCGCCATCAGGCCAACTGATGGTCCGATCTGTTTGATTATCATTAACGCGAGCGTTGAAGGAACCGCCAGAGACGGGTGCAGAGCCGGGGCCGTTACCCTTCAAAGGACGCAGATCATATTGCACCGGACGATAAATCCAGTGCCGGGCCGTGTGAGTGGTCGATCCGCCTCCCGGAGACGTGTTTGTGTTGGTGGTTTCAGTCCACTCTTCTTTATATTGATTAAAATCGCGGGGGGTGATCCAACAGTTGCCATCGTTATCTCGCGCGACAAAAAATTCCGTGCCATTCACAGTCCGGATTCGAGTGCGCGAACGAGGCCGCGCGCTCGCCGACGGCGCCCAATTACTCCAGGCGGTGGATGTATCGCTCCAGTTCTCTCTTGGGAGGCTTGCTGGACAGTTTTCTGACGGCCCCGCATACCGTTGCCGAAATTCCCTAGTGCCACTCAAAAACCGTACGGAATGATTCGTAACATCCGCAGGAGGAGGGCCATTCAGCGTTGTCCATGTATGCACACCATCCGATTCACGCGAGTCATACATGCCGTCAGACTGTATCCAGTCCCGATTCAAGAGTCGGCCAACATTTACAGTTTGGGAGTAGGGTACGAATCCATAACGAATCGTGGAGCCTTCAGGCTTTACAGACTCCAGAGTACTATAAAACGAGGTAACAGCATTTCTCAGCGCAACAATCCGTTTGATACTATCACCGGGA
>Ga0164293_10000811_pt1 | contig 25959 bp, 22 predicted proteins | sample GEODES118metaG_FD_111487 | JGI IMG/M metagenome (GOLD analysis project Ga0164293, IMG submission 111487) | Eutrophic lake water microbial communities from Lake Mendota, Wisconsin, USA - GEODES118 metaG | ecosystem: Environmental > Aquatic > Freshwater > Lake | place: USA: Lake Mendota...
CTTAACTATACCAAAGTGGGCCCTGTCGGGATCGAACCGACGACCCACAGATTAAAAGTCTGTTGCTCTACCGACTGAGCTAAAGGCCCCAAAGGAAACAAAAATAAGATAAAAGTGCTTAACTAGATAAAACCACCCTTACCTTAACCTAGCCTCTAATCATATGGTATAGATCAGGGGGTTAGATGACACCGAGAAATTAAGAGGATCTCATATGGTGGAGGAAAAGTAAATCCCAGCAAGCTTGCCTTAATTTACCGTTTCACCTTAAATCCTTTTGGACACTTAGCAGTTGAAGATACCCTCTTAACACTTTTACCCTTCACACACTTCTTAGGTTTCAAAATTGAATCACCTAACCCAGCAAGTTCTTGAGCAAGGCCAGCAATAACTGGCACTAAAGCCAGGGTTTCAGTTAACTCTCTATCTTTTCTTTGCTTTTCAGCCGCAGCAGCATCTTGTTGGCGTCTAAGTTCATCGGCTGCGGCAGTGTTGGCTGGACCAGAACCGCCTGATTCTGGGGCAATTGCAGATGTTGTAATTGAGTTTGACGCTGATGAGGCAGTTGATGTGCCTTCCGAGTTAGTTGCAGTTACGGTAAAGGTGTATGCGGTTGAAGCAGTGAGCCCTGAAATAGTAATAGTGCCAGCGGTGGCTCCCGCTAAAGTTCCAGTTAAACCACCAGGGGATGAGGTTGCGGTGTAACTGGTAATCGCTGAACCACCATTTGATGCTGGGGCGGTAAAGGTTACCGTCGCAGATGTAGCACTAGCTGTTGTTGCAGTGCCAATGGTAGGAGATCCTGGTGGATCAAAACTGAAATGACTACTTACGACGTAACCATTATTTGATAAATCACCAAAACCCCCTGCTGAGATAATTCTCTGATTTGAGTCAAGAATTATTGATCGCATGGAATAAGTGTCGCTTAAAGTAATACCACCCTCGACCCCAAAGTTATCATATGAAAGACTTGAGGTTAGTCGAAAGATTCTTGAAAATTCAATATATGATGAATTTTCATATCTTGCATATGGAATCGAAATTAATACCCTATCATCTCCATAAAGAGCTAGAGATGGGTTGTATCCGAAAGATGAGTAATTTGGAGTAAAAAATATTTGCGACGCAACTTCAGAACCTCCACTACTTATCTTTTTAACGAAGAACTCAGATTCTTCATAGGCATTATTTATCTGTGGTGCATAGGCAACACCTGCTATATACAGATCGCCACTACTCCCTAATTTAATATCTGCTATTTGAACATTGTACTGTCCCGCCCCACTTGGGTTTATTGTTGTGAAAGCAGGTGAAAAATTTGCATTAGGTGATGGAAAGTTATTGTCTCTAGATCCGTCGGAGTTAATTTTTATTACTTGCCCAATTTGATAAGTAACATAATTGACAGTTGTATCTTTATATCCTGCAATATAAATATCATCAGATGATACGACGATAGAATTTACCGATCCGGTTGGGTAACCTACATCTGGATCACCTCTGTAGTTTGTAAAAAAACTGCTGTCATAGCTACCTGCTAATGAGAATTTGTATAATAAAATATCATTATAAGAATTGTTTGAAGTGCTTAGATAGCCGTTTAAAGCCACGTATATGCTTGCCTCATCAGGTGATTTTGCTAAATCAGCCGCATAAAAATTATCAAATAGACCATTGAAAGCAAAATTAAAAGTCACTGTATTGAATGAATCACTAACCGTTCCATTTGCATTAAATTTAATAAGTGCGGAAATTTCTTTCCCTGCTTGTGTATTAGAAGCTAAGACAAAAAAGTCACCACTATTTAAAGTAATTATTCGATGCGCTTCTCTGTACTGGTTAAGCGCTATAAAGCCAGTAGCGTTTCCTCCAAATGTTGAATCCAACTGCCCAGATGAATTCAATCTTGCTACAAAAAGTGAACCCCCTTTTTCTCCAACTATGATAATTTTTTCTGCTTGTGCCGCAGTATCGTTGATTTTTTCATATGTCGCACTATCTTCTGGAACATCATCCACTACTAAATATCCGTTGGTATTACCAAAAGTGGTATTTAATTCTCCACTTGCATGTGCACCAGTAACTGGTGTCAGAATTGTGAGAAACAGAGCGGCAATAACAATGTATCGAGTGGTGAACCGATTTTTCATCCCTTAATTTTAAAGAAATTTCTTACCCGGTTAAACCAATAACAATCAGTGTCTTTGGAGAGGCCAATCTGATTACACAATTTGAGGCTGAAGTATTTGCCCTTGCAACATAGCGATCACTAGAGAAGGTCATTTAGGAACCTATTTCTAGGGCTAAATTCAGGGATACCCGAAGTACAAATTCTAATTTAAGGGGTGTAGAACTGAACTTCAGTTGCTTAAATCTTGTCCTTGGGAGAAAAACAGTTGTAGGGGACTTTTTTTAGGGTTAGATTTACCTATGCACTCAGACCTATCCTTATCTGTAATTTCCCATGACCGATTGGTCGATACTTTTCAACACCTCGGCTCTCGCTTTACCAGCACATTTGTTGATGGCGGAATTCATCCACGTTTTGGCACACGCAACTTCACACTTCCATTACAAAATGGTCACTACCTAGAAGTTGTTTGCCCACTAGACCATCCTTCATCTGATTCAACGCCTTTTGGTAAAGCTGTCTCACAGCGTGCAGCAGAAGGTAGCGGATGGCTTACATGGGTTGTTGCTGTGCACGTTATGACACCTAGCGGTGTTGTACGCCTCGACTAAATCATTTATAAACTAAGGTCAAGAAAGTGAATGTTTTAAGTAAATCTCAACAAGTATCTGTGATTATTTTTGGCGCGAATGGTTTCCTGGGGTCACTAATTACTAGAAAACTTTATAGTTCAGGTTTTGAAGTTTTGCCAATAATAAGACCTGGTGCCAATAAGTCGCGGCTAGACGACTTGGTGAATTTGAAAGTGTTAGAGGTTGAAACCACCGAATGGCAAAAAATGATTGCCAAATGCAATCCAAATGCCATCATTTGCGCGCAATGGAGTGGAGTTTCAAAGAAAGACAGAGATAGTTTTGAAATTCAGAATAAAAATATTGAACCCATAATGAATCTTGCAATTGCAGCAAAAGAATCGAACACTAGCACCTTTATTTGCCTGGGATCTCAAGCCGAACTTAAGGAATCTACAGAAACCATAGAAGAAGTCTTTTATAATTCAGCCACGCACGCTTATGGTGTCGTCAAATCAAAGCTACATTCTCAACTTAAATCTCTTTTTGAAGGATCTAATTCTCGATTTGTTTGGGCCCGTGTTTTTTCAGTATATGGACCCTCAGATTTTTCGGATTCCTTATTGGTAAAACTATTTGAATCTGAAATCTCAGGAAGTGAATTTATAATTTCGAATCCCTCAAAATTTTGGTCTTACTTGTATGAAGATGATTTTGCATCAGCGATGAAGCAAATTCTTGAAAACATGAATATCTCGGGCTGCGTCAATGTGGGAAATCCATTCTTTAATCAGATCAGGGACATTGTTGCAATTTGGAAAGAATCTTTAACATACGAACCACATCATTTTGAATTGAATCAAAACAATTCAGGCCTTTTCCCACGCATGGGAAAGTTGAGCTCAATCGGTTGGAAGCCTTCAGTGTCACTAAGCGAAGGAGTACAACGAACACGGACAGCATTGAGAAAGCATATTTAAAGGAAGTAGTACGATTTGAGGCAGAGATACCCTAGGCAAAAGTTATAGACAAGGTAGGGCGCGGGTTGGAACAAGTAAACACAAGTTCTCTCGCCGATTGTATTGCTAAGTTCATTGCGGAGAAAAATACTCCTGCAGTCTTTCAGCTTTCAGGTGGAATGATTGCATTCATGGTCGACGCCATTGGCCGACTTGGGAAAACGCCAATTATAAATACCCGCCATGAACAAGCTGCTGGTTTTGCAGCCGAGGGATCAGCAAGAATTTCTACAATACCTGGGTTTGCAATGGGAACAAGTGGTCCTGGTGCCACAAACCTACTGACACCAATTGCATCAAGCTACTTTGATTCAATCCCCGTCGTTTACATTACTGGCCAAGTAAATCAAAAAGAGTTACGAAAAAATCTGAATCAACGACAGAACGGTTTCCAAGAGTTAGATATATGTACGATGGCAAAGTCCATAACCAAAAAAACTTATAAGCCAAAAACTGGGGCTGAAGTGTTAAGTGCTCTGAACGAAGGATGGTTACTCTGTCAAGAGGGGCGTCAAGGCCCCGTGTTGATAGATATCCCAATTAATTTGCAACAAGAACTTGTTGAATATGATTTTCCTTTAATACCTTCCAAGCCAGAGAAATTTGAGTTTTCTACTGAAAATATTTCAGAATTCAGAGAGCATCTCTTTGCAGCTAGATATCCATTACTGCTAGTTGGTGGTGGAGTGAGGCTTAGCAATTCCACACAATTATTGTCCGAATTTGTTAATAGAACAGGAATCCCATACGTCAGCACGCTTTTGGGATTAGATTCGATTTCTCATACAAATGACAAATACTTAGGCTTTATTGGAAGTTATGGAAATAGATGGGCAAATGAGGCTGTAAAACAATCAGATCTGCTAATCGTTTTGGGAAGTCGCCTTGATGTGCGCCAAACAGGAAATGACATTTCTAAATTCATTTCAGATAAGAAAATTGTGAGAGTTGATATTGACGACAACGAATTGAGTGGTCGAATTCATGCAGATTTAAGCATTAAGTGCGATATTTCGGATTTCTTACATGAGGTACAGGCGGTCAAATACACCATTGATAGTTCGCAGTATATTTCAAGGATTCGGGAAATTGAAAAGAAGAATCCACAAAAATTAGAGCAAGAATATGATTTAAGTTTGAACCCGAGCATCGTGATGGAATATTTAAGTGAGGCCTTTTCTGAATCTAATGGGTTTGTCATTGATGTTGGACAGCATCAAATGTGGGCAGCACAATCTCTTCGACTTAGAGATAGTCAACGTTTTTTAACTTCAGGCGGGTTAGGTGCTATGGGATTTGCAATACCAGCAAGTATTGGAGCGTCAGTTGGCAGGGCAGGTCGGTGGGTTTCTATTTCTGGTGATGGCTGTTTGCAGCTCTCTTCACCTGAATTGCAAACAATTGTTCAATATAATCTACCAATTGCAGTTTGTGTAATAAATAACGGACAACACGGAATGGTTGCGCAGTTCCAAGAAGAAAATATGGATGGCCGATTGACTGGAACACGCGACGGTTTCTCAAACCCAGATTTTCAAAACTTAGCACGTTCATATGGATTCACAAAGGTCTCAAAAATTGAGAGTCTCGCAGATTTAGAAAAACTGAAAGATTTAATTAAAGATGTCGATAGTGAACCAATTTTTCTTGAGTTTATTGTTGATTCGAGAGCGAAAGCCTTGCCGAAAATGTCAGTCAAGGAAGAGTAAGCTACTTAAAGTTAATATTTTCGACTTCGAATTCTCGCGGTAATCGCCTAACCTGAGAATGGATGCTTAAGACATATTCACCAATTAGCCCTAGGAAAAACAATTGAATTCCGGCAAAGAAGAAGAGTGCAACAATTAGCGTTGGAATGCCTTGAAGTGCATTTGGAGCATTAAATACATTCGCAATTAGTGACCAAAGACCCGCAAAAAAACCTAATCCAGAAACAATGAACCCTCCGAGAAGTGCTATCCGTGCAGGCGCCCTGCTTGTGCTAACAAAACCATTAATTGCTTGGTCAATTAAAGCTATAAAATTAGATTTAGATTTTCCCTTCTTGCGAATACCCCACGTATACGGCACAGAAGTTGAGTTGTTTGTCGATTGTGCAACTAATCCTCGGATATAAGGATAATGATCGCCCAACTTACAAATCTCATCCGAAATTTTACGGTCAATCAACATAAACTCACCAGAATTAATTGGAATATCTGTTTCAGACATTATGCGAACAATTCGATAGTATAAGCCGCGCAAAATGCGCATTAATAAATTTTCCTGTCGATTAGTTCTTTCGCCGTATACGACCAAATAGCCATTAACCCACTCCCGGTACAAGTCAGGGATCTTGTCTGCCGGATCTTGCAAATCGGCGGGAAGCATTGGGATCACAGCGCGCCCAGAAGCTCTCGCCATGGCTGCATACATGTTCCGGAAAGGTCCAACATTTCTGCTGTTTACAATTACTTTCACAGTTTTAATGTTGGCAGCAATCTTTCTCAATTCGCTCACAGTGCCATCAGTCGAAGCATTATCTATGAAAATATGTTCGAATTTTACTTTCGGTAACTTTGATGACATTACTCTTTGAACTTCTCGAGCGCATTCTAAAACCGATGCTTCTTCGTTGTAACACGGTGTGATAATTGTCAGATCAATACCTTTAGAGGTCATGCTCGATTCTACTTCTATCTAGATGTTGATTAACCAAGGGGGATTGCCACCCTGAGCAAGCTTTTCAAGATCCTGCTTTTCTCTCAAAGTATCCATAGGTTGCCAAAACCCATCGTGCTCAAAGGCCATTAATTCAGCAGCTTCAGCAAGTTTTGGCAAAGCGCCCGTCTCAAAAGGTTCCATATCAGATTCTATATAGCCAGATACTTGCGGTTCTAGAACGAAGTACCCACCATTTATCCACCCAGAATCACTTTGATTTTTCTCTCCAAAGTGCAGTACCTGGCCATTAGCCATGTCTAAGTATCCAAATCTTGCGGGTGGTCGAACGGCTGACAATGTAGCTAACTTCCCGTGGAGTTCATGGAACGATAGCAATCTTTTTATGTTGATATTCGCAACTCCATCACCATACGTGGCAAGAACTCTTTCACTGGAGTGCAATTCCATACACTTCTTTATTCTGCCGCCAGTTTGTGTTCGTAAGCCCGTATCGATGGTTGCGATATTCCAATCCGTTTTTAATGAGGCAACCCATTCTGAAATAACTTCACCTTTGTAACCCGTGGCAACAATGAATTCATTCAAACCTTGTTTGGCATAAATATTCATGATGTGCCAAAGAATAGGTTTCCCATCGATTGAAACCATTGGCTTGGGCTTATCTGCCGTTTCTTCCGAAATACGGGTTCCCAATCCACCTGCAAGAATGATGACCTTCAATGTTTGACTCCAAGAATTTCATGCAAAGAAGCAATCATGTAATCAAGCATCTTTAAACTTAGACCTGGCCAGACTCCAATCCAGAATGTGTCATTCATAATACGATCCGTATTCTTCAGATCACCAATTACTCTTCTCGGGGTACCCATAAATGCTGGTTGACGCAACAAGTTTCCACCAAACAGTAATCGTGTTCCAATCTTCTTCTCATTAAGCTGCTGCACAATTTGATTTCTTGTTTTTGGTGAATTTGGTTTGACTGTTAATGCAAATCCAAACCATGAAGGATCACTGCCCTGACTTGCCTTTGGCAGAATAAGAAATTCTTCTAATTGCTTGAGCGAATCAAGAAGGTAAGCCCAATTTTTACGACGCAGTTCGATAAATATATCAAGTCGATCTAACTGAGCAAGACCAATTGCGGCCTGAATGTCACCAGATTTTAAGTTGTATCCGAGATGCGAGTAGGTGTATTTATGATCATAACCCTCGGGTAATTCCCCAAGTTGCCACTCGTATCTTTTCAAACACGTATTGTCACAACCCGGAGCACACCAACAATCTCTACCCCAATCCCTGAAAGATTCAACGATAGTTTTGTGTGCAACTTTCTTGATCAGAACAGCGCCACCTTCACCAGTTGTAATGTGGTGTGCTGGATAGAAACTAAATGTAGAAAGGTCTCCAAAACTTCCCAAAGTTTGATTTTGGTATGTTCCGCCTAGAGCGTCACAACTGTCTTCAATCAACCAAAGATTATGTTTTTTCACCAATTTTTGAACTAGTTCAAGATTAAATGGGTTACCAAGAGTGTGAGCCATCATGATTGCTTTTGTTTTTGGTCCGATTGCATTTTCAAGCGCTTCATCGTTAGCAACATATGTTTCAAGGTCCACGTCGACAAAGACGGGAACTAAGTTGTTTTGAAGTATTGGCGTTACGGTTGTGGGAAATCCCGCTGCAACGGTAAGTACTTCATCTCCCGGATGTAGAGCCCGATCGCCGAGTTTGGGGCTTGTTAGCGAAGTGAGTGCAATGAGATTGGCTGATGAACCAGAATTAACCATGAATGCGTGGCGCATCCCTACGATTTTTGCGAAACGACTTTCAAATTTCTCCGTGTATGGACCAGACGTGAGCCAAAAATCTAAACCAGCTTTAGTAGCTGCCCGGAGTTCTTCGGGGCCAAAAACTTTTCCTGTAACCGGTATGTTGGTTTCACCGGGAACGAATGTCGCTACCGGATGCAATTCTTGAAAAGCGTCAGCTACTAGTTGGTCAATCTTGAAATCCAAATTTTCGCTCAATTCAATACCTGACTGCGCCACTTTCGTAGTGCGTTGCTCATAGTTTGATAGATAAAGACTACAGTTCTGTCATGGAATTTTCAGTAGGAAAAGGCTTGTGTGAGTTGCCAGGACCCCTACTTTTGACAGGTCATACTGGTTTTAAAGGTGCTTGGCTGACCTTTTTACTGGAACATCTGGATATTCCTACAGTTGGATATTCATTGCCAGCAGAAAAAAATTCTCTCTTTGATCGGGCACACAGGGTAGGCGCAATTCCTGAAGTTTTTGAAGATATTCGTAATTACGAAGCTTTAGAGCAATTTATAGATCTGCAAAAACCCTCAACAATCATTCATATGGCAGCACAACCATTGGTTCTAAAGTCTTACAAAAATGCACTGAAAACTTTTGATATAAATGTCATGGGAACAGCAAATATTCTAGATATCGGATTTAAAAAAGATTTTATAAAATCTATTGTTGTAGTCACAACAGATAAGGTTTATAGAAATGATAACTCTGGGCGAGCATTTTTAGAATCTGACCCTTTAGGAGGGAAAGATCCATATAGTGCGAGCAAGGTTGGAACGGAAGCAGTAGTAGCTGCTTGGCAACAGATTGCAAATGTCTCAGGTGGTCCAAAAGTTATTTCAGTTCGGGCGGGTAACGTAATCGGAGGGGGAGATTTTGCAGAAAATCGAATTATTCCCGACCTCATTCGTGGAGTTATCAGTGGCAAGCCTGTGGAAATAAGAAGTCCTGGAAGCACTCGCCCGTGGCAACATGTATTAGATCCACTTATTGGGTATGTCAGCATCCTCGACAACAGTTTACAAGGATTAGAAAAGTTACACATAAACTTTGGACCCGACAGCAAAAGTTTGACCGTACTTGAGTTAACTCAAATAGCTACCTCAGTATTCAAAAATTTAAAAGTGAAAATATCTCAAGAAAGAATGAAACAGGATATCGAAGCGGAAATTCTAGAACTTAACTCAAATCTGGCAAGAGAAGTACTTGGATGGGAACCACAGTGGACACAGGAAGCCGCCATTTACAAAACTTTTAAATGGTGGGCTTCACACCTACAAGATTCAAAGAGCGCTTACGAACTTTGCAAACAAGAAATCTCAGAATTCATGCATGGCAGACAAAAAATCTAAAAAACCGATTATCTTTTGCACTTTACAGACACATTTGCGGATAACTTTCTCAGATCAGGCCCAAGCCCACTTTCAGCAGGGATAAAACTTTTATCGAACTTAAACTCAACAACACTTACATTATATGAATCTTCAATCTTCAAATAATATGGAACATGGTCAATTTTGAAGCTCTTAGTTTGTGCCCCATCAACAATCACATTTACCTGATTCTGCAATATCACAGCGGGGCTCGACAGTTTGAATTGAATCAACCTGCAGGCCCCTTTTCGGAAAAGGAAACTTGAATTAGGACCCACCCAGCCATCTTGGAAAATACCAACTAGAGGTAAATAACTAGCTTCACCGAACAAATCGTTTTTTGCTTTTTCGGAATCCCTATAGATTCCGATCTTATGTCTGCTCAAGACATTAACAGCTTTCTTGGAATCGTCTAATCCAATTCGTAAAGGGGTTAATCCACTTGGATCTACAATCATTGTCTCAGGAAAGAGAATAGCCCTTTGCACTTCTTGAAAATAGATTCTTTCAAAAGGCTGCCTCTTCCACTGAGTAACGTTGGCAAAAATCAAAATAAGCGTAACTAGCAAGGCAGTTCCAGAAATTAACCAATCTAAACGAAAGAAAACTAAATCTGAATTTGACTTGAAAACGATAAGCAACCATAGACAGCCAACAATGCCAAGTTTTAGGTGCAGTGAATACCAATATGACAACATTCCTAGGTCTCCGTTTAGCCTGGTAATCATGATCGTCAAGGAGGTGCCAATTGAATAAAGAATAAGAGCAATTGGTAGCAACATTTCAGCCCGAATATTGGAATAGGCGTAGACTAAAGAAAATAGAAAAAGAAACGTGAGAAATACACCATAACCAATTGTTAAAATGTATACATCTCTGGCTGTAAGTATTTCAATATTCTGTTTAGTTATTAAACCACCCAATGGGGCATAAAAAAGAAACTTAACTGGATACAAAGCATCAAACCGCAAATAATCAATAAAACTCACAAACGTGGACTGATCCTGAGAAACTCGAGAAAGAAAAACCGCAACATACAAACCCAATGAAACTGCACAGGAAACCATCGCAGTGGATAGATTAGGGAAATTATGAATACCTCCCAGTTTTCTTGAAACCACTAAGCCCAGAAGTAAAAGTACAGCTGTCAGCGAAATTGCGTAACCCCCGAAGAAAATAAAGACAATAAGAGGTGGAAGAACAAAAGAGCTCAAGAAATATCTACCTTCGGAAAATGCAAATTTTAAAAGCAGAACGGAAAAAAAGATTCCTAGATAAGTTCCAAGCTCCATTCCACGAGCACCACTACCTGAAAAACTAAACATTACAAAAATTATTAGAAAAACAAGGAATACTGCTAAATAATTCCATTTTAATTGTTTAGCAAAGATTGAGTGTCCAATCAGAAACACAATCCCTAGAATGACGAAGGCATAAAATAAAAGTTCATTCGCCATATTCCATGAGAAAAAATATGCATTAATGTAGGAAAACCAACGCCACCCATTTAAAGACCATTCGCGATTTGCGAGTTCAAACCAAGTCACGTTCTTGAAGTCACGGGCCATTAGATTATTTATATCGTCAATGATCCAGTATGAACTTTGCCACGTAGCATCTGGCCAACTCCATTTCATTCGCATATAAATTATTAAGCCAAGAGTGACACTTAATCCATAAAAAAAAACTTTAATTACTTTAACTTCTAGTAGGAACGAACGCCTCATTGAGTAAAATTCTTAGATTTGATTAGCGCAAAATATCTTTCATCTCTTGACATGTCACTGGGATTAGAATTTTCAACATCCCCAACATGTTTAGAGTGAATTATTTCCCAGCCAGTCCTTTCAAAAACCTGCTCAAGTCCTTTCTTGGAAAAGATCCACCAATTAGTTGCGTCGTTGTTCGATTCTGTTGCACCGAGAAGGTAAGCAACACTCATTCTTTCTATATTAACATTTTCGGCAAATCTTGCGATACGTGTAGAAACAATCATGTAATGAGATTTTTTTGATAGATTTTCTAACACTTGAACAGGATTTCGTAGATGGTAGAGGATTCCGAGAAAAAACACCAATTCAAATTTCTCTCCCGATTGTAAATTTTTACTTTCATTATCAATATCTAATTCAGTGATCTTTATGCTTTTTGGCAATACTGAATTTAGATGGCGTATACCTTTAAGTGAATTCAAATTAGTCGCGGGGTATTCGATTGCCTCCACTTGATAACCAAGGCTACTCAAAAAAAATGCGAGGTCGCCATCCGCCGCTCCGATGTCTAAAATTCTATTGCCTGCAATAGCATCCAATGGAAATCTATTGAAAATTTCTCGCAAATGAATAAAGCAACTCAAAATGCCATAGGGATACCAATTTACATCCACATTATTTTTTTGTTCCTGCAATAATTCATTGAAATTTGAGCTACCTTGCATTAAGAAATCTCCGGTTAGTTTAATAACTCTCCTGACCTTAATCTCAACATATCTTGCGTGCGTATCATCTTTGAATTACCGGAAAGTGCATTATCTTGACCCGCCAATAATGTAGCAAATCAGACATTGTTGTTTCAAATGAAATTACAGGCTTCCAATTAGTCGCAGATCTGAAAGCTGATGTGTCCGGGATCTGCAGGTCTGCGTCAATTGGTCGAATTCTCGTCGGATCCAATTCAATTTTAATTGAATCTACAGATGACAGTGCTATCAGTTTTTGTAACATTTCTCCAACCGTGCACGAATGAGTACCACCAATGTTGAACACAGAACCTGGATTGAGATTGCTTGTTACGGCCAAGTAATATGCAACAACAGCATCTCTCACGTCCGCAAAAGTGCGCATTGAATCCAGATTTCCCACCTTGATGATTGGGGGCAACAACCCAGCTTCAATCATTGCGATTTGTTTAGCAAAGGATGATTCGGCAAACACATCACCTCGCCGAGGACCAGTATGGGTAAACATGCGTGTAGTTATGGTTTTTAACCCAAATGCTTCCGCAAAATAGCGTCCGATAAGATCTGTCCCAACTTTGGAAATTGCATACGGGGAAGCGGGATGAAATGGAGTGTTTTCCTTTATCGGAACAAGCTCTTTTGGAACCCGACCAAAAACCTCTGAAGAACTACATACATGCACTATTGCATTAGGAGTAAACTCTTGGATTGAGTTTAAGAGCCTATAAGTCCCTGAAATATTGACATCAAAAGTGTTTAACGGCGCGGTGAAGGATGTTTGCGGAAAACTCTGTGCTGCTAAATGAAAGACAAAATCAGGCATTGATTCTTTAACTACATGATTAATACTTATCTCATCTTCTAAATCACCATAAAGAAGTTTCACTCGCTCACCCGTGTTGATTTCTTCAGTTAACTGAGCCAGGTTATCCAATGGCGAACGCCAACGTGTCATTCCATAAATTTGCCAGTCAGTATTTTCGAGCAGGTAGTCTGCCAAATGAGAACCGACCATCCCAGAGATGCCAGTAATGAGTGCTCTTTTTATTGCCATGCTTTAATCCAATCCAAACTTGGTTCCTAGAAAATCTTCCGCTAGTTTAGAATACATCCTTACCGTTTGGGGTCTTGCCACGACATCCAAAGGACTCCGCATAATTTTCACTGGTGCGTGTAAATTGAATTTTTTTGATTCCAACTTTGCCAGCTCATACATTGAAATCTGATCAGAACCACCAACATTTAAGACTTTCAAATTTTGATTCCAGGTTTTTGTAAGTGAAAGCCTTTCAATTAGATTAACTACATGCCTAATGTTAACTGGATTTCTCATTACTGGATCTGGAATCGACGGGCTAGATTCATTTTTAAGTATTCTTCTCAATTTGCTTCCTTCACCGACAATTAAGGATAACCTCAGAGCAATAAAATTTTCAGAGTCATGAAAACTAGATTCAATCTCAGCCTTTTGTTTTCCATACTCGCCAAAAGGCATAATTGATGAAGACTCGCTAGCAATTTTATTTGCAGTATCACCGTATACAACATCGCTACTTGAAAAAATAATTCGTTTATTTAGTTCAAGGCAGCCTTGAATAAAATCTCTTGATTTGTCAACATTAAGTTGATGCGATTCTATTGGAAATTGATGAACGTATGTTGGCGAAGAAATTGCTCGCAAATAAACAACTGTTCGTACATCAGGTTGCAAATAATCTAACGACCAATTACCGCGATTTTGACTTAGAAACTCAACATCACGTGAACTTTTTGAGACAAGGGTGCCACCGAGAATACCCTGTGTGCCAACAACCAATACTTTATGTTTCATCAATTTCCTGAAAAATAATTTCAGACCCACGATTAGTAATTTTTGGCCAAATTATTTTGTAATTCTCAAATGCTTTCTTCAATCTCTCGAGTTGGTTTTCTTCAAACAACATCAACACAAATCCAGAACCTCCGGCGCCACAAAGTTTTGCCGCCGACGCCCCATTCGCAAACCCAAGCTCGATGATTTTTTTAACCGCATCGGATATTTGAGAGGTGTACTTCATTTTTAGGTTCCAGCCATCATTTACAGCTTTCACCAAGAACCTGAACTGTTCTCTTGGATCCCTAGTTTTTTGAATGCTTTGGAAGAGTTCTTCTGAAACTCGCGCGCTTTCACTTATGAATTGAGAAACTCCTTTATCCAGATGCTGTGCGGTTATTTGAGCTTGTAGAGAGGAATTTCTAGGCTCGTCAACCCAAACAAGCATTTGTTGTTTGTTCAACATACTTATTGCATCTTCCTGCAAAAGTAGGTCTGAAACGACTACGCCTTTGTTTGAAAATCTATAGTTTCTAAATCCGCCAAATGCAGCATGGTACTGATCCTGAATCCCCCCATACTCTTCTAGGATTTCCCTTTCAATCCTTATGGCCGCTTTAGCAAGTGCTCTCGGGTCTGTGTGAGAACCTTGACGATGATTCAGCATGTTTAGGAGTCCTACCGTAAATGCCGAGGAGCCACCAAGACCGACACCCGCAGGGAGTTCAGAAAAGGTGCCCACATTGATTGGGGTTTCCCAATCCAATTCTTGAAGAGTCGCACGGAGAACAGGATGTTGAAGTGATGAGACTTCATTGACGCTTTCAGTTTGACGGTAAGTAAACCGGATTCTCTCCGGTGCAACTTCAGACAATGCCTTACTGTAGACATAAATATACTGATTTATGGTCGTGCCAGTAACAGAACCAAAATCGCTATTGAAATGTTTGTAGAAGTCACTTCCTCCGCCAACATAAGAAATTCTCATCGGAGTGCGGACGATGATCATTTTTTATCCAACCAGCCTAAAACGCATTCAAAAAAGTTTCCATTTTCTACTTTGATTCCAGCAACTCCTGCTGCATTCGCAGCCTGAACATCAGAATCTGAATTCCCAAACATAGCATCAGGGAGTACTCCGTAAATTTTGAATGCTGCATCAAACATTCCAGATGCGGGTTTACGGCATCCACAAAGATCCGTTGCTAGATGTGGACATACAATAAAAGCATCAAAATTAATGCCTAAATGTTCCTTTAGAGAAAGATTCATGAGTTTATGAAACAAATCCAATTTTTCTTTTTTGTAGATTCCTTTAGAAAGTGCTGCTTGATTAGTCAAAACAACCAATCCATAACCCCTAGCCGATAACAACTCTAGCCCGCTCAATACCCCTGGCAACCAAACTGGTTGATGAGTTAAATCTGTATATCCTGAATCCTGAATCAACGTATCGTCACGATCAAGAGCTACATATTTGAAATTTGCCTTATTTGGAAAAGAGGAACCGATCGAAATCATTGGAATTGTTGAATCAATAGTGCTCACGTTGATTTAGCGCAATTCATTTCAATTAGCTCGCAAATAATGTGCCCTATTGCTATGTGGGCATGTTGAATTTGTTCCGTTTCGATAGATTCAACCTTCAGTACGTGATCTCCTTGTTCACCGGAATATTTGGTGGAAGTCATCAAAACGGAAAACACCTTTAACTCTCTAGCTTTTTCAATCGCATTCAAAATACTCTTACTCGCCCCAGAGGTTGAGAGCGCAATCAATACATCACCTGATCTTGCCAAACCTTCAAGTTGACGCGAAAATACGTGCTCGAACCCAAAGTCATTTGAAATTGCAGTTAAAATAGAAGTATCGGTCGTTAGTGCGATTGTCGATATTGCTTTCCGCTCAATTTTGTAGCGCCCTATAAGTTCGGCGGCGAGATGTTGGGAATCTGCTGCGGAACCACCGTTTCCACACCAGAAAATTGTTCCACCATTTTTAATGCATTTCACGGCAACATCAACAATTTCAGATATTTTTGGAGCAATGCTGACGGCAGAATTCAATATCCGACTGGCCTCGACTAAATGGTTTTCAATGCGGCTTATGTTAGTCACTATCGTTGCCCGATTCTGGGGAAATTAAAGTAGAAACTACATTACGCATAGCCGCCGAACTGAGGTTGGATTCACAGTAAGACTTACCTAAATTCGAAGCCCTACTCCACAATTCGAATCGATTGTGGAGGTCATAAATCGACTGAGCCATTTCAACTGAAGAATCAGTCACCACAATTCCAGTATTTTGTAAATCAATAAAACCTTGAACCCCAACAGAGGTTGAGACGATTGGGATGCCAAAAGAAAGAGCTTCTCCGACTTTACCTTTGCGACCCGCACCATGTTGCAAGGGGATAACTGCTACACGTGATTGAAGGTAAATTCCAGGCAAATCTAATTGCCAGCCAAGTACTTGTAGATTTTTACTTTCAAGGTCAACTTTTTGCGCCGTCGTTAAACCCGAACCCACAACGCGTATCGGAGCACTAAATCCCATTTTTTTCAATTCAGGAACTACGTAATCAGCAAACCACTGAATGCCCTCAAGATTCGGAATGTGCCTAAACCCTCCTACAAATATCAATCCAATTGCTTCGTTCCAATCCAGGATACTTTGCTGTGGTTCGAATTCTGACCACAAACTTACTGCATTTTTTAGTTTTGTTTTTTTATTGAATACCTGTGCTTCAGATTGCGAACAAAAAACAACCTTCTGAACCTTGCTTGCTATTTGTAATTGTCCTGCTGCAATTCCAGAATTCTCTGAGTATTCTTCCTGAAAGCGAATATCTACAAGATCGGCAATAAAATTTGAACTAGGCGCAATACTTCTGAGTCTAGTTGAAAAAAATTCATAAACTTCTTGCCGAATAGTCCAAATTGTTTTTATACGCAAACGACGCATGACTAACGAATCATAAAAATCGTCCAAGCTGGTGTGAACTTCAACGCCCGATGATCGCAATAAGTCTAAGTCTAGTTCTGTAGTGCCTGCATCAATCGCAGTGAGTACCACGTGGTAACCAAGTGCTTGGATATGCTTAACAATTTGTACCGTTCTAATCGAGCCAGCATCTCGTGTAACTGACGGGAGTTGTCGATCGCAAACAACCACTATTCCCTTGGATGCTCTAGTTGCTTCGAATCTTGGAATTCCGGAATCTTCCCAGTGCTCCCTGAGCTCTAGTTCCCATTTAGTAAATAGTTTTCGAGAGTTTATAACCTGATTTTTCTTAAGGCCAGTTGACACAGAACGCCCGTGGCTCACACCTTCATAATGGATTACGCAACTTTTTGGGCTGAATACCACTTTCATATTTTTTTTCCACGCAGTTAATGCCAAATCGGAATCTTCACAATACGCCGGTGCATATCGCTCATCAAAACCATTGACATCTAGCCAAAAAGTTTTTCGAACCATTATCGCCGCCGCACTAGAGTAATCCACTTCTCGAGTGAAGTTAAAAACTTGGCTAGTCGGATTTCCTCCACGGCCTAGATTCCAAGCATTGGCGTTGGCAAAAATCTGACCACCCGCTTCCTGCACTTGGCCGTCTGGAAAGATTAAGAGAGAACCAGCAATTGCAATGGACTCGTCTTCTTCAATAGTTGCGTACAGATTATCCAACCAACCACTGAGAGGTTGAGTATCATTATTTAACAAAACTAAGTATTTAGAACTAGCAGAGGCAACCGAAGCTCCACGATTAGTCGACAAAAGATATCCAATATTTTTTAAGTTTCGAACAACTGTAATCCCACGGAGATTATCTAATGCTTCTTTGGTTTGGTCAGTTGAGGCATCATCGACTATCACGATTTCGTAAGGAGTTTTATCTGAATTAGTTTGCAATTTTCTTAAACATGCATAAGTGACCCACCAGTTATTGTGGACTGGAATAACGATTGTCAGCAATGGGTTGCTTGAAGTAGGCACACCAAATCCCAGATCCATGTGGTAAGCAAAATTGTTAACACCTAAAGAATGAACAGTGCTTTGCGACGCTAGTAAACGCGCAACTTGATTCTGAATAAAAATAGGCATCTTTTGGTTCAAATTTTTGAGCACTTTTCGCCCAACAGAACCCTGTGGAAATCTGAACAAAATCCACGTACTCGTTTTTCTTAAGATCTTTAAGAAAAACGGAAACCCATTTTTATTTTTTGATTCATGACGAATTGACAAGGATTGCAGGAGCGCCATTCGTTGGTTCAATTCGGATACCAGGTCGAATTCTACGTAATCACCGGCCTGTAAAGGTTTAGGGTCAAAAACTTGATAATCAATCGTCAAAAAGCCCCCCATCGCTTAGGGCATTATTGTATGAGGTGGAAAATAAAAAAAGAGGAAAGTCTGGCAATTCTTGCCGTGTTCACAGGGTGAAATTTTCGAGGAATAGCCGATTAGCCAGAGCAGAAATGTGACCCCATCACCAGTCTGTAACACATATGTCACTCGCACATGATCTGTAATCTTTATCTCTGTACTATTAACTTAGCGAACGCACCAGCGAAGTGAATGAAGGGAATAAAATGAGATTGACCCTTCTAGCTTTAATATATTTACTTGAAAATATCCAAGGTATACCATTGCGACTTGAGAACTGGATAAGAGTTAGAATCCTAAAATCGCATACAAAGTTAAAAATTAGTGGAACTATAAAATCCTTTGATTTGGTTGCTATTTTCGTGATTTTTCCAGGCACCTCACCTACTCAATCGGTTCAAAGAATGATTTCTACACTTAAGCGCGCCAGTTACTCTGTTGTTTTGGTTGTGAATGAGAATCAAGATTATCCAGAGGCTTTTACCCAAACTTGGTATCGTGATTGCCTGATTTTGTCACGTAAAAATATTGGCGCAGATTTTGGTGGCTATAAGGCTGCTATTGAACATCTTGAAAATACAGGTAACTATAAGAAAATTAAATCACTAGCTTTGATTAATGATTCAATCTATATTTCACCTGCATCCCAAGAGACTCTTTTCAGCATGTTGATTCAGAAATCATCTGCAAACTGCATCTTCCTTCATCGCCAAACAATCGAGCATGCAGCTTCAATGTTCCTGCTCTTTAAAGAAGAGATTGTTCAATCACTTTTGTTTAGAAATTTTTGGAAGTCTTACTTTCCTTATTCCAATAAGCGAAAAATTGTCAGAAAAGGCGAACATGAGTTAAGTAAAATTTTGGGCAAAAATGTATTCAAGCCATATGTGAATATAGATTCCATTCAGAGTGTCAAGAATAAAACATTTTCACTATCAGAAGTAAATCAAGTCACCGAATGGAGTGGAAGAACTTCAACTTCAGCAGAAAAGTTCATTCGTGCCAATTTAACCAATAAAAGATATTCCGAAGTTTATTCCTATTCAGTTTTTAACTTGCAGGTGTCCAATGCTTTGGGCTTGTACGTAAATCGAGTCTTGAATGTGCCTCTAAAAATGGATTTAGTTAAACTTGGACTTGCGACAATTTCTGAATTTCTAGATAGAGCTTCTCATGCAGGTGCTTCGGAAGCAGAGGTTACGGAACTTAGGCAAATTCTGGAGAAAAGAGGATCACACCTCACCGTGTCACGTTTACGAAGCGTCCTACGGCCGTAAGAGTCATTTTTGTAACTAAAAACTATTCAGACTTCAAAGTTCCGCACGCTAGATGGTAAAAAGCACCCCTTTTCATAGGGTTAGATTTACCCATGCGCTTAGACCATGTTCCATATGTGACCTCTTTACACGTAATGACACCCAGTGGTGTTGTGAGACTTGACTAACTAAAAGTTAGCTCTTTTTATGGCTAAATATGCCCAGCCCCAAAAATGTGATGTTTTAGTTATTGGTGGTGGAGTTATTGGTCTTTCAATTGGAATAGCACTTCTTGAATCAAAACCATCACTGAAAGTAATAATTGCAGAAAAGGAAAAAAGCTTAGGTCTCCATGCGAGTGGTCGCAATTCAGGTGTGTTACATGCAGGTTTTTATTATTCACCTGATTCCCTTAAGGCAAAATTTTGTAGAGAAGGTAATCAAGAATTACGAAAAGTTGCGAAGAAACACGGTATTTCCGTTAGAGATGTAGGCAAAGTTGTTGTTGCACGAAATGCTGATGAAAACAATCGCCTTGACATACTTTTCGAGCGAGGAATTCAGAATGGCGTGGATATAGAACTTAAGACATCTGATGAACTGAAGTTGCTTGAACCACTTGCGGTGACCCACGAACGTTTTCTTTGGTCGCCAACAACTGGAGTCTCAGACCCAAAAGCAATCAACGCCGCCCTCTTGCAAGATTTCATTTCGCTTGGCGGAAAAATAGATTTTGATGTGAAAGTAAAATTAATTCAAAAGAATTCAGAAATAATTGATGAAGCAAACCAATATGAAGCTAAGCACTTTATTAATTCAGCTGGAGCGCAGTCCGATCGTATCGCCCGCAGGGTTGGAGTTGGACTTGAGTACGCCATGCTTCCTTTCATGGGTGTTTACCGAGCAACCGAAGAAAAGAATCTTCCACTCCAAAGACTTGTTTACCCTGTACCTCACCCAATAAATCCATTCTTAGGGGTTCACTTCACTTTAACCGTTGATCACAAAGTTAAAATTGGACCGACGGCAATTCCAATTGCAGGTCGCGAGCAATATTCGTTTACCGAAGGATGGTCGGCATCAGATGTTGGACAAGCCATTAGAGGAATGAAATCGTTAATCGTTGGTGATTCTCATGATTTGAAAGCAATATTGAAAACTGAATGGCCAAAAGTTCTTGAAAATCGATTAGTGAAAGAATCGAGAGATCTGGTTCCTACTGCGAATCAGGTTAAGAAATGGGAGAAAAAACCTCCAGGAATTCGAGCCCAACTCGTGCACTTGCCTTCAGGGAAATTAGAGCAAGATTTTGTGGTCCAATCAGTCGACAATTCAACTCACATCCTTAATGCAGTTTCACCAGGCTGGACAAGCGCAATTCCCTTCAGTCGTTGGATAATCAATCAAAAAATCACCCTTTAAGACTTCAAATATGACCATGGCTATCTCTAAACTTTGGCAACAAGGGAGAAGGCCATGAATCGCAAACGAGTTGTAATTACCGGCGGCAGTGGCTACATCGGCTCAGTACTATCACAACTTCTAGTTGAAGCCGGTTATCAAGTTCGAGTACTTGATCGTTTCTTTTTTGGTGACACAATCCCCGAAAATATCCATATTGAGAAGATAAAAGTTGATTCACGCACTCTTTCTATTGACCTTCTTGAGGGCGCGTATGGCGTGCTTGATTTAGCTGCGATTAGCAATGATCCAGCCGGAGAACTTGATCCTGTCAAAACACTTGATATTAACTATCGGGCACGCAGAAGACTCCAAGAACTTGCATCAGATGCGAAAGTTGAACGCTATATCCTTGCATCATCTTGTAGCGTCTACGGCTTTCAGGAGGGAATTCTTGATGAAACATCACCAGTAAATCCATTGACAACTTATGCAGAAGCAAATATTCGCGCCGAAAATTCAGCACTAGATTTGCTAAACCGCGGAACAGATATGGGAATTACACTTTTTCGTCAAGCCACGATGTATGGCTTAAGCCCACGCATGCGTTTTGACCTCGCTATAAATGGCATGACTTTAGGTATGTGGCAAAATGGAAGTATTCCGTTGTTGCGAGACGGACAACAATGGCGCCCCATGATTCACATTCGCGACACTTCTAAAGCATTTATCACCGCGCTTGGCGCAGAAAAAGATAAAGTGAACGGCCAATGTTTTAATGTTGGATCAAATGAACAGAATTATCAAATTATGCAAACAGCGGAATTGGTTGCAAAAGGATTAAATAAACCATTTCAATTTGAATGGTACGGTGAACCCGACCACCGCTCGTACCAAGTTAACTTTGATAAAATTAAAAAGACTCTTGATTTTTCACCTACCTGGACAGCAGATAAAGGCGCTACGGAAATTGCAGAGGCACTTGAGAAAGGCACAGTTAAAGCTGATCAAGTCACTAAAACTGTTGCCTGGTATTCATCACTTCTTGAATGGGAGCAGCGCTTAAAGGAAATTGCACCGGACGGATTTATTCTGTGAAATCAGTTGCAATCATTGGTCCTTACGGTCAGCTTGGGACAGACCTAGTAAAAACTTTTACAGATTCAGGTTGGAAAGTAAATCCCATAAATCACCTACAAATATCTGTTGAAAATCTTAGTACGGTACGCAGCATTCTTAAGGAAAACAAATCAGACTGGGTGATTAACACAGCTGCATTCCACAAAGTAGAAGAATGCGAAAAAGACTCAGAAAAGGCTTGGCTAATTAATTCAATTGGACAACAAAATATTGCACAAGTTGCAAACAATTTAGGTTCTAGAGCAGTTTTTATAAGTTCTGACTATGTTTTCTCGGGCAATCTCGCTGTCGGTTCGTCATATGAAGAAGATTATTTAGTTTCTCCTATAAACGTATATGGACACTCGAAAGCAGCTGGTGAGGTTGCCACCCTCTCAGAAAATAGCAGAAATCTAGTCGTACGCATTTCAAGTGTTTTTGGAACCGCAGGAAGTAGTGGCAAAGGTGGAAACTTTGTTGAAACGATTATCAATAAGGCTAAAAATGGAGATCCGCTCGCTGTAGTGAATGACATGCATATGGCCCCGACATACACAGTAGATGCATGTCAAATTATTCATGCAGCCTTGGAGGCAGGCGTTAGCGGCAAGCTCCATGCGGCAAATTCAGGCAGCGCTACCTGGTTCGATTTTGCGATTGAAATTTTAAAACGAACAGGTTTGAAAACTGAGATCTCTGCATCCCAAACTATTTGGGAACAAACTCCACGGAGGCCAAAAAACTCGGTATTGGGTGGAGAAAAAGCAAAATCAATTTTGGGAAAGCATCACAGTTGGCAAGATGGACTTGAGCGATACCTTAAAGAAAAAAGTTACATCTAATGAAGGGCATCATTCTTGCCGGAGGAAGCGCAACTCGACTTCGCCCTGCTTCACTCGGTGTAAGCAAGCAACTCATGCCCGTATACGACAAACCACTTGTTTATTACCCACTTACAACGCTCATGCTCAGTGGAATCCGTGAAATATTATTGATTTCAACACCGAGCGATTTACCTCAATTTAAACGTCTTTTTTCAAACTCAAACGAGTGGGGAATTCAAATTCAATTTGCTGAACAACCAACACCAGGCGGTATAGCGGAGGCACTGCTTATTGGTGAAGCGTTTATAAATAACGAACCCGTAGCGCTCATATTGGGGGATAACTTATTCCACGGCATAGGTTTAGGCCGCCAACTACAAGAATCAATTAACGCCCCCGGTGCATTGATTGCGGCCTATCACGTTTCAGATCCAAGAGCATTTGGAGTAGTCGAGTTCGATGAAAATGGATTAGCGTTTTCACTTGAGGAAAAACCTCAGGTACCCAAGAGCTCTTGGGTTGTTCCTGGGATCTATTTCTACGATAAAACAGCAGTTGAACGAACTAAAAAGCTAAGTCGCTCTGCGCGAGGTGAACTTGAAATTACTGATCTGAATAAGTCTTACATGGCAGATCTGCTACTCAGAGTTAAAACTTTTAAACGCGGCACCACGTGGCTAGACATGGGAACACCTAATTCTTTGCTGGAAGCGGCGCAATTCATTCAGGTCATCCAAGATCGCCAAGGATTACTTGTGGGCTCTCCGGAGGAAGCTGCGTGGCGAGCTGGTTGGATCACTAATGAAAAACTCAGTCAGTTAGCGAAGGAATACGGCGCTACAAACTATGGACAATTTCTTGCAAGATTACCTCTGGAGGAAAAGTAAATGCCCATTCGAGTTGACGAAACTGCAATCCCAGAAGTTAAAATCATTATCGGCACACGTTTTCTCGACGAACGTGGGTTTTTCACAGAAACATATAAAGAGAGTGAATACGAAGCAATCGGGATTCCACGATTTGTTCAAGATAATTTATCTGAATCTTCAAGAGGAGTGATTCGTGGACTACATTGGCAAGAAGCTCCTTATGGACAAGGAAAGCTCGTTTCATGTATCTCTGGAAGTATTTTAGATGTTGCGGTTGATGTGCGAAAAGATAGTCCTTATTTTGGACAGCATTTTTCGATAGAGCTAACAGAGAACAATTCTAAATCGCTGTGGATACCTGAAGGTTTCGCTCATGGATTCCAAGCTCTTGAGGATAACACTAGAGTTCTTTACAAGGTCACTAACTACTGGAGCAAAGAAAAGGAAAGAAGTTTAAACTTTCGGGATAAATCACTCAATATCGCTTGGGTTGATATTCCTGTATCAGCATCACAAAAAGATATTGAGTCCCCCTCCCTTGATAAAATCTAAAAACGCGATTTTTCATGAGTAACCTCAGAAAAGATTTTAACTCCCACTACCTAGGCCGTCTACGCCTCTGACTTGAATTAGGTCTTGGTCGTTTTCCACCATTGCGAGCAGGTCCACGTGATTCCACAATCGGAGCGACGTAAGGGATTCCACTTGGTTCTTGGGCGCCGGTGATAGACATTAGTTCGGCATCGTTTGGTTTTACGCCAACGAATTTAGGTGTGACACCAGCGCGGGAAGTTAATCCCTTTACTGATGCTTGTTGTTTCGTTGTCGCAAGGACTACTACTCCACCGGCTTCGCCCGCACGCGCTGTGCGGCCTGAGCGGTGTAGATAATCTTTGTGATCTATTGGTGCATCTAAGTGGACTACAAGTGAGATGCCATCTACGTGGATACCTGGGCGGCAACGTCAGTTGCAACTAGAGCTGCATTTTCTTGTTCTTTAAATAATTTGAGTGTGCGAGTGCGCACAGCCTGTGACTTTCCACCATGCATAGCACCTACTGGAACGCCAGCCTTTGCGAGATTGTCGGCAAGACGATCTGCGCCGCGTTGGGTTTTAACAAAAAGAATTGTTTTTCAATTGCGTGCTGCAATTTGCACGGTGATTAAGTCTTTATCACCTGGGTGTATGACAAGAACGTGGTGATCCATAGTTGATACAGATGCACGGTCATTTTGCAGTGAGTGTGTCTTTGGGTTATTAAGGTATGACTTAACGAGTGAGTCCACACCGCGATCAAGAGTTGCTGAGAAGAACAGACGCTGGCCGCCCCTTTTTAAAGAATTTATTCTGAAGCTTTTTGTAATCGATCACAAACTGCAACTGCAATATCATTTCCCGCTGGCTCAATAACATATACCTTTGATAGCTTTTTGCTGTCCGCAAGGCGTAGTCCCTGATACAGGGTTCTGGCATACTCCTCATTAGTGGTAGGAGATATCAATCTAACGGCACCAGATGGAGTCGGGAATTTACTTAGAGCAATAAAGCCATCACCAGCAGATGGTGTTCCAGATAGATAAACCTTGGCTTTTGGTGAGTAATGTGACTCTAATAAACCAGGTGCTCTTATTTGATCACTATTGTTTTTTGAAAAAATCTCAATTTGAATACCGAGTAAATCATTTATCATGGTGGCCGTAATTGCCCCTGGTCTTAAAATCATAGGTGTGGCATTTGTGCAATCAATAATGGTTGATTCAACGCCAACAAAGGATGGACCACCATCTAAAATTAAATCATCTGATTTTAAGTAATCAGATAATTCTGACTTTACATCGTCAGCACAGGTTGGTGATACTTTTCCAAATCTATTGGCACTAGGGGCTACAACACCGTACCCACCTTGTGCTTCAAACTCTTTAAGTAAAGAGAGTGCAACAGTGTGTGCTGGCACTCTAATGCCCACATTATTTTGGCCACCGGTAACAAAGTCATTAGCCAAATTAGTTCTTGGCAAAATTAGGGTCATTGGCCCTGGCCAAAAAGCTCTAGCAAGTTTTACTGCATACTCAGGTATATCTTTTGCCCATTTAGCTAAATTATTAATGGAAGAGATATGAACTATTAATGGATGGTCAGTGGGCCTACCTTTGACCTCATAGATTCTGGCAACAGCCTGCTGGTTAGAGGCATCTGCGCCTAGGCCATAAACAGTCTCAGTTGGAAATGCCACAAGATTTCCAGCTATTA
>Ga0164293_10000813_pt1 | contig 25944 bp, 28 predicted proteins | sample GEODES118metaG_FD_111487 | JGI IMG/M metagenome (GOLD analysis project Ga0164293, IMG submission 111487) | Eutrophic lake water microbial communities from Lake Mendota, Wisconsin, USA - GEODES118 metaG | ecosystem: Environmental > Aquatic > Freshwater > Lake | place: USA: Lake Mendota...
AGCAGGCCCACCAGCAACACGATCACCAGCGCGAAGCTGGTGCCGTATTGCAGCAGGTCGGCGCCGGAGGGCGCGAGGCTGCCCGTGGTGGTGGCTGAGGCCGGTGCGGAGGCAGCCATCGCGACGCTCACAGGGATTCCAGACGCTCGCTGGCGGGCACCACCCGGGTCAGGCGGATACCGTATCGCTCGTTGACCAGCACCACCTCGCCCTGGGCGACCACGGTGTTGTTCACCAGCAGGTTCAGCGGCTCACCGGCAATGCGGTCGAGTTCGACCACGCTGCCCTGTGAGAGGCGCATCAGGTCGCGAATCTTGATCGAGGCGCGTCCGACCTCCACCGACAGGGTCACCGGGATGTTTTGGAGCACGTCCGGGTGGATCTGCTTGCCGGCCTCGGGCGCATCGGCCACCGGGGTGTCGTTCTCGGTGTTGCTCATGGCGGGTCTTCCTTGGGTGAAATAGTCGTCGGGTTCAGTCGTGCGCAGCCGGGCCGATGGCTTTGACCACCATGACAGCCGCATTGGCGCCGAGGCTGCCGACCTCGACATCGAACACTGGCTTGTCGCTGGTGGTCATGCGTGCGTAGTCGGGCTTGCGAAAGGGCAGTACATCGCCTACTTGAAGGCTTTGCAGCTGCTGCATGGTGATGTCAACCTTGCCCAGCGAGACCTGGAGCTCGATGGCTGCATCCTTGACCGCGGAGGTCAGATCGTCTCGCCAGATCTTGTCTGACTCCTCGTTGCCGTCGCCGCTTTGCAGGCGGTTGCGAAGCAGGTCGCGGATTGGCTTGAGCGACATGTAGGGGATCACCATGTCGATGAAGCCCGGAGCGGAGCTCGTCGACTCGGCCTCAAAGCGGCTCAGGACGACCAGGTCGTTCTCGTCGGCGATTTGGGCGAACTGGGGGTTGATCTCCGAGCTGACATGCTCGAAATCCATCGTGGTCAGGGGTCCCCAGGCCTCCTTGAAGGAGCGGAACAGGATTTGCAGGATCAGCTTGATGATCCGGGTTTCGGTCGGCGTGAACAGACGCCCCGGGGGCAGCTGGCCGACGCCGCGGCCGAAGCCGCCAAAGAAGCTGTCCAGGGAACTGAAGATCACCGTCGGCTCGATCACGGCCATTGAGTAGCCGCGCAGCGGGTTGATCCGCAGGATATTGACGGACAGCGGCGCACGCAGGTCATTGACATAGTCACCAAACCGCATGATTTGCGCCCGCGTCGGGTTGATCCGAGGGCTGACACGCAGCACCTCGAGCATGCCTAGGCGGAACTGGCGAATGAACCGCTCGTTGACCATGTCAATCGAGGCCAGGTTCACGCCCAGGCTGCTGTCCTCTGCAGCCAGGTCGTGCTTCTGCACTTGCAACTGGGTGTTGTAGCCCTCACCGTCGCCCAGCGGCTGGTCCCCGATGGATCGGGTCAGGGCTGCCAGTTCTTCAGGGGAGAGCAGGGGCTCGGAGGTGGCCATGGGGTGCTGCCAGTGCAGGCGTTCGCTCGTCGTCCGGACTTACTGGACGATGAAATTGGTGAAGACGATTTCTTCGATGCCGCCGAAATCCTCGAGCTTCTGGAGGGTGCTGTTCATCTCGTCGCGGATCTTCTCGGCCAGACGCTTGCGGAAGTCGGCCGCGTCGATGTCCTCGGCGCGAATTTGCCGCATCACGTCCATGGCGACCGAGCGCAGTGCGAACTCGTGCTTCTTGATGTTGGCGATCACCCTGTCGTCATAGCGGGTCATGATCGCAACCTTGACCTGCATGACCTTTTTGGAACCGGTCAGGTTGGCCAGCAGGTCCTTTTCGAGCTCGACATAGCGGACCTCGAACTTGGCCATCGAGGGCGTTGCCATCGGTACCGGCGCAACTGCTGGTGCGCTGGCCTTGGCCGCCGGTGCGCCGCTGCCTTGGCCGTCTTTTGAACCGCCGCCTTGGCTATCACCGCCCGCAGCCGCGACTTTTTCGTCGACCGCCTGCTTGTCTTTCTTTTCAAAGAAGCCGGAGGCGAACAAGGTGCCCACGATGGCCCCTGCCATCAAGATGATGGACACCAAGATGGCCAATATGGCCATGATCAACGGCTTCTTGCTTTTTGGCGCTTCGCCTTCGACTGCTGCTTCTTCTGCCACTTCATGCTCCTTGGGGGTCAGCCCCGATCAGACCAGCACGTCCCAGTTTGCACTGCTCGCCCGGCGTACGCTCGTCGCCGCAGGGGAGGCCAAGGCGTCGGTGCCGGAGAGGGGCTTGCTGCCCGCCTCCTCGCGCCTGCCGCCAGGCAGGGATTGCTGGGGTGTCGGATTCCCGCCAGCACTCTGGCTGGAACCCTGTCCCACGTGCAATGTCGCAATGTCCATGCCAGCGCCGGAGAGTACCTCGCGCAGCCGCGGCAGACCATCAGCCAGAAGTTCTCTTGTCATCGGATTGAATGCGCGAAAGGCAGCGTCCAGCTCTCCGGCACGCATACGAAGATCGACCTCCACCTCACCCAAGGTGGACGGCTTGAGCAGCAGCTTCATCGACCAGGTACCGCTGGCGATCTGACCGAGTACCCGTTGACCGACCGCTTCACCCAGGCGCTGCGCCAGGGCGTGCAGGGCTTCGGCCCGGTGCTGAGCCGAACTAGCCTGCGGCGTTTCGCCGGCGCCGTCGGCGAGGGCGAGCGCGCCGGCCCCACCTGACGAGGCACCTGGCGCCAATGACACGGGGTTGCCTGGGACCAGGTCCGGGGCCTGTTCACCTCCGCCGGCTCCGTCCTCCAAGAGGGCCAGGACAAAGGGATCCACCTCCAGGGACAGAATTTCCACGGGCGTGGAGGCGCCCTTGAGTGCGGTTTCGAGTTTGCCGGTGTCGGCGCCCGGTTTGCCCTCGACCTTTGCGAACAGGCCCGCGCTGGCCAGTGCTTGGGCAGCCGCAAAGCTGCCGGCCGCGTCCGGCACATTCAACTGTGCCGAGGGAGCGGTCGGGGTCGATCCGAAATCGGCCGCAAGACCTGAGACCCATTGACCCATCCAGGCGGCGGCCGGTGCGAGCCCCAGGGTCTGGCCCGGGTTGATGCCCTGGCTGCCGGGGCTCACGCCCCCATGCCCTAGGCCGGTCAGGTGGGGGCTTTGAACGGGAATCATCAGGCCGGGTGGCAAGAGGGTGCTGGCCTGCAGGGCGGCGTCGAGCGTCCCCTCGGCCTCGTCCTCAGACGCCTCGCCCGGCTTGCCTTCGTCTTCGGCTTGCCCCCCTTCCGAGAACAGCCAGGCCACCACCTCCGGGGCGATTCCCTGCGCGGTGGCGAAGGCCGCCAGGCTCTCTCCGTCGGGCTGGCCGGCGCCCGCCGTGACGAGTTCCAGCGTCGGGCTCAGGGCCACGCTAGTGAGTGAGGCCGCAGCGGTGGCAATGTTTTGCCCCTGAGGTAGTTGGCCCAGGGCCTGCGCTAACTGCAATGAAAAGGCGTCGCCATCAGCGGTGGCTCCCGCAGCACCAGGGGCGGCTGTGGCGCCTGTGGCGGAAGCGGCCGCGTCGGCCTGCAGGGCTTGGGAGGAGGTGGTGTCGAGCGAAGTGGAGGACAAGAGCATGGCGTCTGGCGTGTCGTTCGAAAGTTTTCTTTTTGCGGGTGATCTCCGCGGCACACAGGGTTCTTTGCAAGAACCGTGACCGGAGAGTTCTTGCCGCTTCTCCTCAATCCCTCGCCCGCGGGCGAGGGCCCCGGACCGCGATCGCCAACCCCCGTCCGGGGCTGGTCCCAAGCATCGGGTGTCGGTTCATGGTGGCACACCCCTTGCAACCAAGTCCCCGAAACACCCGAAAAACTGCCGAAAACCATCATGAGCATCGCCACACTGTCGACGATCCGACAGGGCCTGTCCCAATACGACAGCTCGGGCCTGGCCATTCCAGGCCTGGTCCTGCTCATCATGGCGATGCTGATCCTGCCGCTGCCCCCGCTGCTGCTGGACGTGCTGTTCACCTTCAACTTACTGATCGGCCTGGTGGTGATCATGATCGCCATCAACACCAAGAAGCCGCTGGACTTCTCGGTGTTCCCCTCGGTCCTGCTGTTCGCCACCATGATGCGGCTGGCCCTGAACGTGGCCTCCACCCGTGTGGTGCTGGTCCATGGCCACGAGGGCCATGAGGCGGCCGGCCAGGTGATCGCTGCCTTCGGCGAGTTCGTGATCTCGGGCAATTATGTGGTGGGCGTGATCATTTTCGTGATCCTCACCATCGTGAACTTCGTGGTGGTGACCAAGGGCGCCAGCCGGGTCTCCGAAGTGAACGCCCGTTTTACCCTGGACGCGATGCCCGGCAAGCAGATGGCCATCGACGCCGACCTGAACGCCGGCGTGATCGACCAGGACACCGCCCGGCGCCGCCGCGAGGAACTGTCGCAGGAGTCGGACTTCTTCGGCTCGATGGACGGTGCCTCCAAGTTTGTCAGCGGTGACGCCATTGCCGGCGTGCTGATTCTCCTGATTAACCTGATCGGCGGCTTTGCCATCGGCCTGGGCCAGCATGGCATGCCCCTGGGCGAGGTGACCCGGCTGTACGTGCTGCTGACCATCGGCGACGGCCTGGTCGCCCAGATTCCGGCCCTGTTCCTGTCGCTGGCTACCGCCATCATCGTCACCCGAGTGACCACTGCCGAGTCGATGACCGAGCAGGCGGTGTCGCAGTTTTCCAATCCCTCGGCCTTGTTCATCGCCGCTGGCATCCTGGGCGTCCTGGGTCTGGTGCCCGGTATGCCGCATGCCGTGTTTCTTTTCCTGGGCGCTGCCGCTGCCGGCGTCGGCCTCTGGCTGGTCGATCGCGCCAATCGCGCCAAACTCGAGAACCAGCCTGCCAGTACCGCTGCCGAACCCCCTAAGGAACTCGACTGGGACGATGTCGAGTCGGTGGACCTGATCGGCCTGGAAATCGGCTACGGACTCATTCCCCTGGTCAACCCCGAAAGCGGTGGGCAGCTCATGACACGGGTCAAGGGCGTGCGCAAGAAGCTCTCCTCCGAGCTGGGCTTTCTGGTTTCGCCCGTCCGCATCCGCGACGTCCTGAGCCTGGAGCCCGATGCCTACAACATCGTCCTCAACGGCGTCGTGCGTGCGCGCGGTACCGTCAAGGCCGGCCGGGAGCTTGCCATCAACCCGGGCTCGGTCTACGGCAAGCTAGAAGGAGTGGCGACCCGCGAGCCCGCCTTTGGCCTGGAGGCGGTGTGGATTGACCCGACCCAGCGCGATATCGCTCGTACCCTGGGCTACACCGTGGTCGATGCCGCCACAGCCATCGCCACCCATATGAACAAGGTCTTGCGTGACAACGCCTCAGACCTGCTCTCGCACGATGAGACCCAGAAGCTGCTGGACAAGCTGGCCACCCGCCATCCCAAGCTGGTGGAAGAACTGGTGCCTGGCAAGCTGCCCCTGGGTGTCATCACCCGCGTGCTCCAGAGCCTGCTGACCGAATCCGTACCGATCCGGGACATGCGCAGCATCGCCGAGGCGCTGCTGGAATCGGCCGCCCGTACCCAGGACCCGGACACCCTGACCACCCTGGTCCGTCCCAAACTGGGCCGTCTGATCGTGCAGAACCTGCTGGAGAGCGCTGAGACCCTTCAGGTCATGACGCTGGCGCCGCAGATGGAGCAACTGCTCCATAGCTTGCTTCAGCAAAGCGGCCCCGGCGGCCAGCCGGTGCTGGAGCCCGGTATGGCCGACAGCCTGTTTGGCGCACTGCGTGACAGCGCCCGCCAGGTCGAGGACAGCGGCGTGGCCGCCGTCCTGGTTGTGTCGCCCGCCATCCGTCCCTGGCTGTCCCAGGCGACCCGCCACCGCATTCCCGACCTCACCGTTCTCTCTTACAGCGAAATCCCGGACGACCAAGCCGTCAAGGTGGTGTTCACCGTCGACGCCGAATCCAAATCGTCGCGCGCGGTGTCCTGATCCGTCCCGTTTACCGCCCGAGCACGAACCCCTTTCACTACGAGCCGATTCCTGAAAGCGCAAAGCCATGGAACTCAAACGCATCCTCGCCAAAGACAGTCGTACCGCCATGGACATCGCCAACAAGCGGTATGGCAAGGACGTCCTCGTGGTCTCCAGCCAGAGCGTGGGCGGCCAGGTCGAGCTGGTGGTCGCACTCGAAGCGGCTCCTGCGCCCGCACCGGTGGCTGCCGATGACGGGTCTAGCGCCTTCACCCAGGCCTTCCGCCAGGCCCTCGGTCCAATGCCCGATGCGCCCGCCACGGCCGGCCCCAGCCTGGACGCACCCGTCATGACCGCCGCCCAGGCTTTCGGCCGCGCCAGCCAGCGGGCTGGCACCAGTTCGCCCCTCCTCGCAAACCACACCCCGCAATCCCAGGCCCTGGCCGCCGCACGTTCGGCCGCCGAGACGCTGCGCCCTTCCAAGGGCGGTGCCGCTGCCAGCGCTCGCCCGGGCCGGCCTGCGGGTGCCACGTCCGCGCCTGTGTCCGCGTCAACAGCCAGCTTTACACCCGCAGCCCCGGTCACCCCGGACATACGCGCGTCGGCCGATGACGTTGCGGGTCGCCAGGTGGTCGATCTGGTTCGCAGGGAAATCGCTGCGCTGCGCAAGGAATTTGCCCTCAGTCGCCAGGTGCAGGCCTGGCAGGATGGCCGTCACTGGCCGCCGGCCTTGGCGCCGATCATGCAGGCGATGCAGGAGCAGGGCGTGCCCGCTGGCCTGCGCGCTTTGATGGTCGACGCCGCCGCCGAAGTCGCTGAGGCGGCCGACCCGCAGGAGGCGCTCGAGGCGATGCGCGGCCTGCTCTCCAGCGCCTTGTCTGCGCCGGCAGCTGTGCGCCTCGAGCGCGGTGTGCACGCCATCGTCGGCCCCAGCGGCGCCGGTAAAACCCACATGATCACCCGGCTGGCCCGCGCCGCCGCCCTGCGCGCCGGCAGCCAGCAGGTCGCCATCGTCGCCTTCAATGACCAGCGCTTTGGCGCCTGGAGCCACAGCCGGGTCCTGGCCTCGCAGGCCGGCGTGGCATGCCTGCGCGCCGGCGACGTCGCCACTTTGCGCCTGCTCTTGGACGAGCTCGCTGGCCACGCCCTGGTCTTCATCGACACCGCCGGCGTGGACTGCCTGGTTCAGGCCCGCCAGTTGCGAGACCTGCAACTGGGCATCCACCTGCATCTTCTGATGCCTGCCGACGCCTCCATTGGCGCGATGCGCAGCCTCGTCGAAGGCACCGCCCAGGGCGCGCCCACCTGGCGAAGCCTGATGGTCGGTAAGGTCGACGAGAGCACCTCGCCCTGGGCCTTGCTGCAGACACTCAGCGAGGGCCGGCCACCCGTGTCCTACATGAGCGACACTGGTGATGTGCAGTCCTCGCCGCGCGCCTTTAATGCCAGCCGCCTGATCGGCACCGCCTTCGACCGTCTGGCCGAGGAGGTGGTGCAACTCGCGCGAGGGCGCCAGGGGGCGCCAGGTCTCGCTTCCAACCGCGTGGCGCACGCTGCGGCAACGCTTCATGCCGAGTTCGGCGCCGAGGGGGTTCTGTGAGCAAAACCAGTCAACGAACGCCGCCCCGGGTCATCGGAATTGCCTCTGGCAAGGGCGGTGTGGGCAAGACCACCGTCGCCGTCAACCTGGCCGCTGCGCTGGGCCAGCGCGGTCATCGGGTACTGCTGCTTGACGCCGACCTGGGCATGGCCAATGCCCAGGTGGCATTGGGCGTGCGCTCGCCCTGGAACATCAGCCACCTGCTCTCGGGCGAGAAGACCTTGGCCGAACTGCTCGTGCCGGCTGCGCCCGGCGTGCAATTGGTGCCAGGCGCCTCGGGCTTGCGCGACATGGCAGCCCTGGACATGGGCCAGGTTGCCAGCATCATTCATGCCTTTGACCCGCTCGACGAGCCGGTCGATTACCTGGTCGTTGACGTTGCCGCCGGCATTTCACCGTCGGTGCTCACCTTCATGGCCGCCTGCCAGCACCGGCTGGTGGTTCTGCAGGATCAGCCCGCCTCGATCGCCGATGCCTATGGCCTGATCAAGGTCATGGCCCAGGACCAGGAGCTCAGCGAAATTTACCTCGTGGCCAACGCGGTCCAGAGCGACGCCCATGGCCAGCAACTGGCCAGTTTCGTCAACGACGTGACCATCCGCTTCTTGGCTACCAACGTCAAATACATTGGCTGCGTCGGCGCCGACGAACTGGTGCAGCAGGCCCAGCGCAAGTACCGGCCGGTGGTCGACTTCGCCCCTGGCTCGCGTGCCTCGGCCGATTTCCGTAAGCTAGCGCAGGCGCTGGAAAAGCTCCCGGCGCCGGAGCCCGGCAGCGCCGGGTTGCAGTTCTTCATGGAACGCCTGCTGCACGTGCAGCAGGCCACCGGGTGAGGGCGCAGCGATGGAGGCAGTGATGGACCTTTACGAAGACACGCGTGGGCGCCAGGAGTCCCTGGTGCTCTCGCACATGGCCATGGTCAAGCGGGTGGCGATACACCTCAAGGGCCGCATTCCGCCCCTGATGGACGTCGACGAACTGGTGCAAGTGGGCATGCTGGGGCTGATCGAGGCCGCCCGCGGCTACGACCCGCGCCGCGGCATCCCCTTTGAGCACTTCGCCCTCAGCCGGGTGCGCGGCTCCATGCTGGACGAGGTCCGCCGGATCTCTGACCTGACCCGCTCGGCAATGGCCTTCAACAAGAGCGAGAACGCGGCCGCCCACAAGCTGGTGTCAGAGCTCGGTCGCATGCCCACCCGGGGTGAGGTGGCCGCCTCCATGGGTAAGGGCATCAAGGAGTACCACAAGGAGCAGGGCCAGGCCTGGCGGACCGAGACCTACTCGATCGAGGAAGTCGCCGAGGAGGTGATGAACATTGCTGGCAGTCGGGCTGACCAGCCCGAGGTGCAGGTCGAGCGCGCGCAACTGCTCGACGCCCTGGCCGAGGCCATCCAAGGGCTGGCCGAACGCGAGCAATTGATTATTTCCCTTTACTATGTGGAGGATCTGAACCTCAAAGAGATCGGTGAGATACTTGGTGTGAGCGAATCTCGGGTCAGCCAGTTGCTCAGTGCCATTGCCAAAAAGTTGCGTGCGCTGCTCGAGCCTGCCTCATCCCCGAGCAAACCTGCCTGAGGCCCTGCGCCCCGGGCTGTTGGAGTCACCTTGGCATTGTTCGATATTTTCAAGAAGCAGCCTGCCGAAGAGGACGAGCGCGCCCGCGCCAAGGCCGCCTATGAAAAGGTCGCCAACCTCGAGTCCGGAGGGCATGAGGCCCGCAGCATGCGCCTGGGCATGAGCATGTTGTGCCGTGCCCACTTGGACAAGACCTTTGTCGCCGGCGCCCAGCAGACTGAGGCCCACGAGCTTGCTGTGGTGGTGGCTATCCAGCAGGCCAAGGAAGTGCCGGAGCCGCCCCAGGCCCCCCTGTTCCAGAAAATCAAATCGACCAACGGTGAGGCCCTGGTCTACCTGCCCTCTGAGTACGCCGACGAGGCCTTTGCCATCGGCATGCTCTATCAAAAGACCGAGCTCACCGCCCAGCAGGCCATCGACGCGGCCCAGCGCCTGGCCGACCGCATTTGCTACGACACCCTCAAGCTGAATACCGCCTTTGTCGCCCTGCAGTTCCTCCGCGACGAACTCGCCGAGGCGGCGGATGCCGCTGCGGAAGAGGCGGATGAGGGCAGCAACCCCGCTGCGGACGCCGACCGTCCGCAAGCCTGAGGGCACAGAGCCCTCTGCTTGCGCACCACCGGGCCGACGCCGCTCCCTTTCAAACAGGACCGCCATGACCACCTTCGTGCTGCTGGCCCTGCTGATGCTGGTGATCCTGGTCCTGGTGGCCCTGGTGATCTACCTGTCTGACCGCTTCAATATCCTGGAGCGCGAAGCCCACGACCTGATGCGCAAGCTGCAGGACGCGCAGGCCCGGCCGACCGGTCCCTATGCCGGACTCTCCGGCAAGGCGCTCTGGGATGCGGTGACAGGCCTCGAGACAGGCAACCTAGACGAACTGACGCTCGATGGGGTTCGCAAGCGCTATCGGCTACTGCTCGCCGACCACATCAACTGGGTCTTCAATGAGGGTGTTGGCGATGCGGCCAAGGCCTACGACGCGGTTCCCACTAACGTCCGCACCTTGCGCACCCCCAAGGCCCAGGTCGAGTCCTGGCTTCCGCCGGAGGCGGTTGCTGAAATCTACCGCTGCGGCCAGGGCTACGCGGTGGGCGACCCCGATACCTTGCCCGGGCTTGCTCAGCGCCTTGACCAGGTCTGCAATCAATTGCATGTGCAATGCTCCCTTGAGCCAGGGCAGCCTGCCTCGCAGCTGCTGATGCCACCCCAGCCGACAGCCCAGGGCGCTGGTGGTGCGACGCCCAACGCCGACGCCCTGCAGATCACCGCTGGCGCTGTTAACAGCCCGGTGGCAGCCGCAAAGCCGGTTTCTTCGCCGGGGGAGTGAGTACTTTTGGGGGCGGGGCCTTCGCAACCTCATGAACGATCATCTGTTTGCGGCCCCCGAATTGGCTGATTCCCCAAGTCATGCGGGACATTTGGTGGTGATGCCCTAGTCCTGGCCCTCAAGTCTGGCCGCTTGGCGCCGATTCCCCTCGTGTGCGATCAACGCACCCCATGGAGAATTCAAATATGCGCCTGCACAAACTCGCTTTTGATGGTTACGGTGCCGTTCAAGTCGCCACCGGCGTGGCCACGGCCGACAGCACCCGGCTGATCCTGATGCTATTCGATGGTCTCATGGAGAGCCTGGCTGCGGCGCGCGGACACATCGAGCACGGCAATACCGCAGAGAAGGGCAACTCCCTCATGCGTGCCGGCCGCATCGTCATCGGGCTGCAGGGCGCGCTGGACTTCGACCAGGGCGGAGATTTGGCTCGCAACCTGGACGATTTGTACGGTTACGTCACCCGTCGCATCATTCATGTCAATGCCGCCAACGACCTTCAGGCGCTGGAGGAGGTCCGCGGTCTCATGGTCGAGATCCGCGATGCCTGGGCGAGCCTGCCGGGGTTGATGCCGGCCAAGTCTGCTGTGCCGACCTACAACTGAGTCGACGTGGAGGAACGCACCATGATCCACAGCACTTCCCGAGCTGTCCGGTTGGCCTGCTGGCTTATCGCCGGCCTGCTTGCTGGATGCGCGTCCGTCAAGCTGCCGCCGGTCACCGAGCCCGTACCGACTCCGACGGCCGCGGCAACTCCGGCAGCCAAGCCCCCGGTCGACCCAGCCGCGTCCAGCATGATCGCGCCGATGGTCGAGAAGCGCGACACCATCACCGCCACCGGCTATGCGGTGATTAGCGTGCAGAACCACCGCTTGCCGGCGCAACAGCGCCTGATGGCGATCCGCGCCGCCAAGCTCGACGCTTACCGGTCCCTCACCGAGCAGGTGTTCGGCCAGCATTTGGACGCGTCCACCACGGTCGCCGACATGGTGGTGATGAACGACAGTTTCCGCACCCGCGTTGAAGGCGTGGTCTACGGTGCTGTTCTGGTGAGCATCACCCCGGTAGGCGAGGACTCCTACGAAACCACCCTGTCCTTGGACCGGCAGGTGGTGGCTGATCTTCGTACCCTTTACCTCGGCCAGTTGGCCGCCAAGCGCAAATGAGCCCCCGCCAGCTGGCCCCCGGCTGGCTGGTCGTGGTCAGCTGCCTGAGTGCCTGGCCCGCCGCGGCCCAGACGTCCGCCGCAAGTGCAGCCTCGGCGCCCCGAGCGGCCGCGTCAGCAGCCCCCGCAGCGGCCGCGTCCCGCACCGCGCGGCCACCGGCTCGCAAGCCGGCGGCAAAGGCGCCTGCCAAACCGGTGGCCGTTGCGGCCCCGGCTCCGTCGGCGGAAGCCAACACGCCCCCGACCGCCGCCCCGGCCTCTGGCCCTGCAGCCGCCGAGTTGGCTGTGCATGAACGCGAGCTTGACGCCATCCGCAGAGCACTTGTCGAGACTGCGGTATCGGCACCGGTCCGGGTCCAGTCCATCGGCTGGATAGACAGCCAAGGCCGGCTGCATGAAGAGAGCCAGTTCACCTCCGACGCCCGGGTGCGTGGAGTGCGGGTTCAGGCCTATCTGGAAGACCCCGTCTCACCAAGCCCGCCAGCGCCCACCGTGAAGGTGGACCTCGAGGCGCTGCCGACTGGGGTCGGGCGACGCGTCGAATCCGATCCCGCGCAGTGCCTCGCCCGCAATGGCCGGTGGCGCCAAAATCTGCACCTGGAGGTGTTGGCGGTCCCCGGACTCGGAGGACCGCTGACAGCCCAGGCCGAACGCACTGCGCAAGCCCTTGTGCCACTGCTGACGGCAGCTGGCCAGGACTCTCGCCGCTGGGTGCTACGCCCACGCCCCTACCAGGCGGCAAGCGTCTACGAGCGCGCGCTGATCGGGCGTGAGGCCGACACTGTTGATTGGGTGGCACGCGTTTCCCTGATGGCCCGTGCCAGCGGCCAGCTGGAGGCTGAACTGCAGCTGCTACCCCAAGGGCATCTGGCGCCACCCAAGCGGCTGCGGCTGGCCCTGCCTGGGCCGCAGGCCTCAGCCGTGATGTGGGCTGAACGCATGGCCGAGTGGGTGGCCACGCTGGATCGCGAAACTGCGTGTGACCCTATGTGGTTCGCTGTCCAGGGTCAGGGCACCAGCCTGCGTCTGCGGGAGGGGGGCTCACACGGCCTGCAGTCCGGTGATCGGTTGCTGCTCGTTCGTCGGCAGCACTTGGGTGGCCGGCTGCTCGAGCCCGGTGCGGTGCGCGCCACTGCCTTGTTGCAGGTGGAAGCTGGTGGCAGCACCGCCCTGCGCTGGCTGGCCGGTCTGCCCCCCGCAGCCGGCGGTGCCGCTGTCGACGACTGGGTTGCCCTGCCGCTTTGAAAGATCCCCGACCGGAGTGCCTCTCATGACTGTGTCCGTCCGCACTGATCACCCGACAGTTTTCGCATTGGGGGGCAGCCTGCTGCTCCTGACAGCCCTCGGTGTGTGCCTGTCTTTGCCGGCGCGCGCCGCTGACCCAGCTCCCGCTGCACCGAGCGCCGCCGCGCCGGCTCCCACCTCTGCGGGCCCTGGCTCGGCTACCCGCGCGGCGGTGGTTTCAGAGGTTGCCTCTCCGGCGGCTCGGGTCGCCCTCGAGCAGCTGTTGGGTGCGCCCGCGGAGGCCGAACCAGGTGAGCCTGCTGCCGATGCGCGTACGACCACCGTCGTGCGCGCCGGCGAGACCCTCGATGTGATCATCCGCCGGACTCTGGGCAACACGCCCTTCAAGGAAAACCTGCTGCGCGCCGCCTTTGTGGAGGCCAACCCGCGCCTCTATCCAAACGGCAATATTCAGCGCCTGCCCAAAGGCACGAAAGTCCAGGTCCCCTCCGCCGCCGACCTGCGCCGGCATCTGCTTCGGTCACTCGGACCCGAGCGGGCTGCGGCTCTGGCGGGTCGCACCAAGCCCGCGGTCACCAGTGCGCCGGATCCGGCGCCTGTCGTGGCCGCGGCGCCTCCGTCCAGTGCGGCAGCCACCCCTCCGTCCCCGCCCCCGCCACCTCGGCCCGACCATCGCGGCTGGGTCCGCTTCCCGGGCTGAGCGCCCGGGACAGCAGGGCAAGACATTCATGGTCATCCCGAGCGCTGACTCGGTCCAGTTCACCGGTCGCGTGCCGGTGATTCATCTGGAGGGCCGTCTGCCCGTGCTCGACACGCCGATGGCGCAGGCCCTGGGTCTGCGAGACGGTCAGGTCGTTCGGCCCACCGTGGAGGTGAGGGATGGGCTGGTGATGTTGCTGCTTCAGGGGCAGGCGATTGCCTTGCCACCGCAGCTGCGGATCGCTGCCGGTGACCGGCTCGGGTGGCTGGTGAGCCTCGACCCTCGCGGCCGCGCCACCCTGAGCCCGCTGAGCGGCTCGCCCTCGACCGGGTTGGGAGACTCAGAAGCCCTGTCGGCCCCCGTCCCCGGAGGCACCGCCGGTCGCGCCGAGCAATTGGCGCTGCGCCCGGTGGCGGCCCCCGCGCTCGACAAGTTGCTGCAGCCAGGCGCCTTGCTCGCCTTCGCGCAAGCGGTGGTCAGCTCCGACCTGGGCGCGCAGGTTGCGCGTGCGGTCGGCGCCTGGCCGCAGATGGGCGCCCTCACCCCTGAAGGGCTGCGCAAGCTGGTGCGGCAGGTGGCTGTCGGTCCGGAGGGTGCCCTCGCCCGTGGCGAGCCCGCCGAGGTCGGGCTCAAGTCCTTGCTGCTCAGCTTGCTCGAGGCCTCGCCCTCGGCACAGTCGTCCTCCCAGGCGCTGCTGCGCGATGCGCTCGATGACCTGGAGTCGCGCCAGCTGCAGTCCGCGCTGGCGGGTAACGAAGGGCGCGATGTTGCCCTGTCCATGTTGCTGCCCTTTGCCGATGCCGAGCCAGTGGAGGTGCGGTGGTCGCAAGCCCGCCAGGCAGCCGCCGACGGCCGGCGTGCGCCCTGGGTGGTGGAACTGCACACCGACAGTAGCCGCTTCGGTCAGGTCTGGATGCGCACCCGCATCAGTGAAGGCACCTCGGTGGATCTGGTGATGTGGGCCGAGCAGGCCGATCTGGTCGCCCGTGCGCGAGCCGGCAGCGGGAACCTCGCCGCTTGGCTGGGGCAGGCGGGTCTTCGCATGACCGGCCTGCAGGTGATCCACGGACGCCGGCCGGCGCTGGAGGCGGACGCACCGCTGGACCTGGGCAGCGGCCGCCTGGTCGATCTGCAGGCCTGAGGGGAGAGAACAGCCATGCGACGCGGATCCCACCCCTGGCGCGAGGCCGTGGCCTTGGCCTACGGCGAGCGCACCACCCCAGTCGTGACCGCTCGCGGCCAAGGTGAGGTGGCCGAGCGCATCATCGCAGAGGCCCAGCGGCAGGGCGTGCATGTGGCCCAGGATCCGGCGCTGCTTGCCTTGCTCTCACGGGTGGACATCGACCAGGAAATCCCGACCGAGGCCTACACCGCAGTGGCAGTGGTGCTGTCCTGGGTGTATTGGCTCAAGGGTATGCAGCCGGGGGACGAGAAGCGCGGCGGTTTTCCGCTGCGCTGATGGAGTCCCGAGGGGTCAGAGGAGGGCCGGAAGGTCAGAAGAAAGAGCTGGCGAGCGCGCGTCGGCGCAAGGGCTCAGGCTTCGCTGTACAGGCGCCGTCCGCCGCGACGACTCATCTGACCAAGGCGATCGTAGAGATCGACGGAGGCGGTGGGGTCGGCCGCCCGCAGTGCACGTAGGGCGTCACTCACCACCGACATCTGGCGGGTGACCAGGCGCTCGTTGCGCCTGAAGGCTTCGCGGCTGAGGGTCAGGGCCTCGGTGATGCTCCCCCACTGCGCTGGGCGGGCGGGGAGGGCGGCAACCTGGTTTGCAGTGGCCTGCAGGGACTCCAGCAGGGCAACCTTGTCCGCCTGCATCTTCTCTAGGCGCTCGAATTTTTGCTCGCGCAGGGCCTGGAACTCGTCCTCGAGCAGGCCGTCGAGCGCCTCGACCTGGGCACGGGCGGCAACCAGGTCGGGCTCGCCGAGGGGTACCGATGTCGTTTCGGCGTCCGCCGGCAACAGAGGCGCCGCCGGGTGCAACGGTACGAGGGGCTGGCCGAGCGATCGGCCGAAAGCCTGGCCAAACGGCTGGGAGCTTGGGAGGAACGGCATGCGGCTCGACTCAGTCTTTGATCAACTGTTCGAGGTTGAGGAAGGCCTCGGCCGCCTTGCGGTGGTCCACCACATACTCGCCCTGGGCCACGGCCTGCTTGATCGCTTCGAACTTGGAGCGGTCGAACTCAGGCTCGCGGCTGGCCTGCAGCGCTACCGCGCTGAGTTGAAGCTGGTCGGCGGCCGGCGCAACCGGCTTGGCGGGCGCTTCGGTCGCCGCGGCGTCCACGGATTTCAGTCCGCTGGACACGCGATCCGCCGCGCGCTTGCGCTCCACCGCGTCAGCGGCCGCCTTGTTGGCATCCCAGGATGAAATCGAATTCGTCATAAAGTGCTACCTTTCCCGCTCGGAGTGCACGCCGAGCACGGCTTGTCACTGGAGTCGACGGTGGCGGAAAAAACTTGAGAGGGCCAGACGCAGATTTTTTTCATTGGCCGACCGCCTGGTTTTGACCGCTGATCTGGGCGCTCACAACGCGCCCCGAATCCCTGTTTCGCAGCCGGATGGTGTCGCCCAGCCGACCATCGTCGAGCGACTCGAGCCGGGCCGTCACCGCCAGTCCGGGCGTTGGCGCCCAGGTGGTGAGCACGGTGTTGCCACGCCGAACGGCCAGGGGTGTGGGCGGGGCGGCTGTCGGCGCGATGGCACTGGGCATCCAGGCGGTGGTCGGGAAGTTGGCGGGGACCGGTGCGGGGAAGGCGCCAGGCCGGGCACTCACAGGGGCAGGCGCCGGGACGGCAGGCAGACCGTTTGCCATCGCCGGCGGAACCGGGTTGGGGCTGCCGGGAAAGACAGGGGTGGGCCTTGCAGCGGCGGCACCCCGGGGCAGGGACACGCTCAGGAAAAGTGACCATTGGGTGTCCTGGCAGCGTGCCCGGACCACACCGTCGTTCTGCGGGAAGGGTTTGTCGAAGGCCCATCCGGCCGCGCACCCGGCGACCTGCAGCCGTGGATCCAGGGGCTGGACCTGCACTGCCGACGCGCTGACCTGATGGATGCTGGCCACCCAGGCGCGCGCGCGCTGGACCACTTCCGGCTCCACCGCGCCGATCGGGGCCGGGTTGGCGCTGGCAGCCAGCGCGCAGGCCAGCCCTAGCACGCCGAGCGCGGTCTGGTGGGTCCAAAAGGCTCCTCCGATGGGCGGGGCAGGGCGCACCCCTGCCGGTGTTCCGGTGGCGGGGGTGTCGGTTCGCAGTAGAAAGTCAAGGCACGGCATTTGCAACTCCTGAGGGGTGTGGGTTTTTCGACGCACCCGTCGTGATACCCGGAAATTGCAAGAACAGGGCCAGCCCGTCACCGCGACTGCCGCGGCTCGGGCAGGTCCCCAACACCGATCAGGAGCCTGCCGACATGGACCTCCCACTGCCCTCCGCCGTTACCCCGGCCACAGTCACCGTACGCCGTGGCGACACGCTTGTTGGCCTGGTCAAGGCCCACTACAAGAGTCAGGGTGTCAACGTCGACGACCGCCAGGCCTTTCGAATGGCCCTGAGCGTGGCGCGCGGCAACGGCATTGCCGACGCGGCGCGTATCCAACCCGGCCAGTCTTTACGTCTGGACGCGCTGCCCTTGGGTTCCGAACTGGCCAAAGGCGAGACGATGGCCGCTCCTGCCGTCGGAACTCCGTCACGGTCTCCGGCTGCGCCAGCCTCGGTCAGCGTGGGCGCCCGTGGCCCTGCAGCGCCTTCGGCCGCCCAGGTCCTGGCGAACCGGCAGGCAACTGTCCCGGTGTTCGAGCGCACGCTCTCCCGCGCGGTCGAGCGCGGTTTCATTCCCGCCGCGGATGTGGACCAGGTGCGCGAGAAGGTGGGTCGCATGGCCCGCGAGCATGGTTTCGACCCGGATGATTTCGCCCGTGTCGTGCTGATCGAGAGCGACGGCATGAATCCCAGCGCCAGCAACGGCCGTTGCCACGGGATCATTCAGTTCTGCGGCGGACCCGGCCGCGGCGCTGCCAGCGTGGGCTTTGCCAACAACGCGCAGGAAATCGCCAAGATGAGTGTGGTCCAGCAGCTCGACCTGGTGGACCGCTACTTTCAGGACGTGGGCATGCCGCGCAGCGGCGCCCGGACGATGGGCCTGGACGATCTCTATCTGTCGGTCCTCACCCCCGCGGCGCGTACCCAACGCGGCTCCGACGCGCCCCTTCCCATCCAGGGCACCCAGGCCCGCGTGCTGTATGAGGGCGGACAGCGCGACGCGCCGATCACCCGCCGATCCATCACCCAGGGGCTGATGCGCTATGCGCAGGACCGCCTACCCACGGCCGCCACGCAAATCAGCTCGCAGCTGTCGCAGCAGATCTCCGCGGTTTCCGATCGCGTCAATGCTCCTGCTACCGGCAGCAACTGGCCGTCGCAGCGGCAAATCATTGCCGCCAACACCGTCGAAAAGCCCTGATCACGGCCTGCAGGCCCATGGCACGCCTTTTGCACAAATCGGACGAGTGCTGGATTCCTTGAGGCCTTCGTGTCGGGAATTTGGCGTGTTGTCCAACCTGCCACCGGATTGAAAGGAGCGCGTATGAAGATTTTGGACGGAGCCCTGGGCATCCACGGGCAGGCCCTCGCAGTCCGCACCAAGCGGCTCGAGGTGCTGGCGCAAAACCTGGCCAACGCCGATACGCCTAACTTCAAGGCGCGCGATATTGACTTCCGCCAGGTACTGGCGGACACCAACAACCAGCCCGCTGCGATGACCGCCACCCGCGGCGCGCACTACGAGGTGGGCGAGGTTGCCAACCCGGACGGCACGCTGTACCGCGTGCCTTTCAACACTGCAGTGGACGGCAACACGGTGGAAAGCAGTATCGAGCAGGCCCAGTACGGTAAGGCCGCCGCCCAGTACCAGACCACGCTGAACTTCCTTGAAAGCCGTATTTCCGGCGTGCGCAAGGCACTGCGCGGCGAATAAGGAGAACCCTTTACATGTCTTCCTTTGACAACATCATTGGCGTTGCTGGCTCCGCGATCAACGCGCAGCTGACCCGCCTGAACGCCACCGCCTCCAACCTGGCCAACGCCAGCACCGTGGCTGGCACCGATGCCGAGGCCTTTCGCGCCAAACGCGCGGTATTCAAGGCGCTGGTGGACGAGCAGTACACCCAAGCGGGCTCGCCCTTCGTGGGTGGCGTGTTCATCGAACGGATGTCCGTGGACCCGGCTCCTGCCCGCATGGTCTTCCAGCCGGGCAACCCCCTGGCCAACAAGGAAGGCTACGTCTTCCAGTCGAACGTGAGCGAAGTGACCGAGATGGTCGAAATGATGGCCGCCTCCCGCTCTTACCAGAACAACGTTGAAGTGATCAACACGGCGCGCCAGCTGCTCTCGCGCACCTTGGAAATCACCAAGGCCTGATTCCTTTTTTACGAAACCCTGAGACAAGCACCATGGCCGTTGCCTCCGCCACCGACAAGAGCGCCGCCCAGTTGCTGGGCGTGACCAGCTACGAGGACAAAAAAGTCACCTCCTCCGCGAAGGGCAAGGAGGAGATGGGCAAGCAGGACTTTCTCACCCTGTTCACCGCGCAGCTGAAGAACCAGAACCCGCTGGAGCCGGTGAAGAACGAGGCCTTCGTGGCCCAGCTCGCGCAGTTCTCCCAGCTCGAGGCGCTCACGAATATGCAGACTTCGCTGAACAGCTTTGTGTCGACCATGTCGGCCGAGCGGATGCTCAGCGGGGCTTCGCTGATCGGCAAGCAGGTGCCTGTCGCCGACGCTTCGGCCAGCCTGGTTGCAGGCGGCAAGGTCAACGCCACCATCAATTTGCCCGACGGCGCCTCGGGCGTGCGCGTCCAGGTCCGCGACAGTGGCGGCACTGTGGTGCAGGAACTCATCGCCGGCGCGCAGACGCCGGGCAACCTGGACTTTGTCTGGGACGGCAAGCTCGCCAGCGGCCAGCCGGCACCTGGTGGCAGCTACAGCTTCACCGCCTCAGCGGTGGTGGCGGGCAAGACCCAGAACGTCACGGTGCAGACCATGGCCACCGTGCGCTCGGTGCAGACCAACGGCGCTACCGGCGACGTCCAGCTGCAGGTCGATGGCGGCAAAACGATCCCGCTGTCCAAAGTCACGCGCATCGGCCAGTAACACGGAATTTCTCAGGAGCAAGACGACATGTCCTTCTATACCTCGCTGACCGGCCTCAACTCGGCAACCGCCCAGCTGTCCGTGACCTCGAACAACATCGCCAACGTGGGCACCTCGGGCTTCAAGCGCTCGCGGGCCGACTTCGGCGACATCTTCGCCACCTCGCCCTTGCAGAAGTCTTCGTCCAACATCGGCCAGGGCGTGTCCCTCAAGCAGGTGAGCCAGGAGTTCAGCCAGGGCAACGTGTCGACTTCGGGTAACTCGCTGGACTTGGCGATCACTGGCGACGGCTTCTTTCCGCTCTTGTCTGCCGACAACCTGCAGCAGATCTACACCCGCAACGGCTCGTTCACCCTCAACGACCAGAACAACGTGGTCAACTCCACCGGGCAGCGTCTGCTGGCTGCGTCGGTGGACTCGTCTGGCAAGGCCGACTTGAACAACCTGGACCCTTTGGTGATTCCGCCCAAGACCTCGGGTCAGGCACAGGAAACCACCGAAATCCAGCTGGGCCTGAACCTGCCGGCCGAGTCCACACCGATCGACCTGAAGTTCGACCGCACGAGCCCGGCGACCTACAACAAGTCCACCGCGCTCACGGTGTATGACTCCGGTGGCAACGGCTACCTGGCCACCGTCTACTACGTCAAGACCCAGGCCGCCCGTATCGACAGCCCTTTTGCCAAGTGGCAGACCTACTTCTTCGTCGGCGACCGTCAGGTCAAGCCGGCATTGCAGCAGGCCAGCAATGCCTCGGGCTCGCCGCTTTATGTGAACAAGTATGGTGAGGTTTTGCCCAAGACCGATCCGCGTGTGATTCCCGGCACGGGCACGACCGAGATGTACACGCTCGACCAGCAAAACGACACACGGCCGTCTTCGGCCGCGACCGCGCTGGGTGCACCCTTGACGGAGACCTACTTCAAGGACAACGCGCTCAAAGGCCTGAACTTCGGCTCCGACCCCTTGGCGACGCCCCCAGTTGTGGCATCTACGATCAGCTTCGCCCTCACGGTCGATGGCGCCAGCGCGCCGCAGACGATCAGCTACAACCTCAAAGCCTCTGACACCGATCCGGACACGCTGGCAAAAACGCTGGAAGTAGAAATCAATAACCAGCTGGGTACCCTGAGTACGTCGACCGATCGGCGTTATGGCGTGACGGTGAATTTCGACCCGGACGCCAGGCAGTTCAGGGTGGCCTCGGGCACCACCGGCGACACCTCCAGCATCCAGATTGCCAACGCGAACGAAAACGCGAAGAACCTGATGGGATTCGACGCTGCCAATATTTCGTCGGTCCTGACGGTTCTTCCCTCGACCACGACCGCCCTGCGCGGCCAGCCCAGCCAGCCGGCAATCCTGGTGGGCTCGGCGATGACGATTGACACCACCAAGAACGTGCAGGTCGCCTCGGGCAACAAGCAATTGCAGGTGGCAGTGGATGGCATCACCGGCTCTATCACTTTGACGACCGGCTCCTTCACCATGGATCAGGTCGCCGAGAACATGGAAACCGAGATCAACAAGCTGGTGGACGAAGAGACAGGTCGCAAGGTGGCCGGTGTCACGGTTGCCTGGGACCCGATTGCCAAGCGGCTGAAATTCCAGACCGGGACCACCGGCGAGACCTCCACCATCCAGGTCACTGGTAGCAACGCCGACTGGGGCCTGGCCGATACCAAGATGGCCACTGGCGGCACCACTGAATGGACCGCCCTCAAGCAGTACACCGAAAACGGTGCCCTGCAGTACGTGAAGAACGGCGGGCAGACTGAATCCCCCACCGGCTTGTCGACCAAGACCCAGTGGTGGCCGATTTTCCTGGACCGTGGCGAGCTGTCCTTCGACCTGACCGGCAAGCCCACCTCGCCGCTGGACCCGATGCAATTCGAAACTGCCTTCCTCGAGGGCGGGCAGGGCGCGCTGACCATGTCGATCGACTTCACCCAGTCGACCCAGTACTCCAGCCCCTTCGCGGTGCTCTCGCAGGCGCAGGACGGCGCCCCCGAGGGCGAGCTGATGGGCCTGGACATCGGGGTGGACGGCCTGGTGTCGGCAACCTACTCCAACGGCTCCCAGGCCTCCCTGGGCAAGATTGCGGTGGCCAACTTCTCGTCACCTACCGGCTTGCGCCAGATTGGTGACGCGGCCTACCTCGCTTCCTCGACCTCGGGCACGCCGAGGATCGGCGAAGCCGGATCGGCTGGCTTCGGCTCGATCCGCGCGGGTGCCACCGAGCGCGCCAACGTGGACCTGACCCAGGAACTGGTCGATCTGATCACCGCGCAGCGGAACTTCCAGGCCAACGCCAAGGCGATCGAGACCTCCTCGACCATGACCCAGGCCATCATCAACCTGCGCTCGTAAGCACTTCAACCGCGCTGACCCCCGTCACGTCACACTGCCATGGACCGCCTCATCTTCACCTCGCACTCGGCGATCGCCGAGTCGGCCATCGCCCGCCAGGGCCTGGTCAACGAGCTGGCCAACCTGTCGACCGCCGGGTTCAAGCGCAGCTTCGACATGGCCATGCGCACGATCAAGGTCGAGGGCGAGGGCTTCGACTCCCGCTACCAGACGCAGGTGATCGCGCGTGACGTGATCGACCTGGAGCCCGGCCCGATCATTTCCACCAACCGTCCGATGGACATCTCCCTCAGCGGCGCGTCGGTGATGGGTGTGGAAGCGCCCGACGGCAAGTTGGCATTCACCCGGCGCGGCGACCTGAAGGTCAACGCCCGCGGCGTGCTGGAAAACGGTCAGGGCCACGCCCTGCGCGGCACCGCTGGAGGTGTTTTGGTGGTGCCCCCCGGCTTTGTGGTGCAGGTCAACCGCGACGGCACCGTGTTTGCGCGCGACCCGAACCAGCCCGCCGCAGTCGGCGTGCCGGTGGGCCAGCTTCTGCTGCGGGATGCCAGCAAGCAGCCGCTGGTACGCCGTCCCGATGGCTTGTTCGCGCCCCAGGGCTTGCCCCTGGGCAGCGACTTTCCCACCGGCCCCGAGGCCATCCAGATCACCTCGAACTCGCTCGAGGGCAGCAACGTCAATGCTGTTTACGGTATGACCCGAATGATTGATCAGGCCCGCAGCTTCGAAGCCCAGATCCGCGCCATCAAGCAGGCCAAGGATCTGGACGAGAGCAGCGCCACCTTGATGAAGGCAGCGTGAGCAGCCGCCGTCACGACAGTAACGACAGTAACGACAGATAGAAACAGGAGCCCGACATGGACGCCTCAATGTGGATTGCCAAGACCGGCCTGGACGCGCAGCAGACGCGCATGGCGGTCATTTCGAACAACCTGGCCAACGTCAACACGACCGGCTTCAAGCGGGACCGCGCAACCTTCGAGGACATGCTCTATCAGAACGTGCGCCAGCCGGGTGCCCAGGTCTCAGCCAACGCCCAGGCGCCCACCGGCCTGATGCTGGGTACCGGTGTGCGTCTGGTCGCCACCGAAAAGACCCATGTGCAAGGCAGCCTGGTGCAAACCAAGGGCGCGCTGGACATTGCCATCCAGGGCGATGGCTTCTTCCAGATCACCCAGGCCGACAACTCCATTGCCTACACCCGTGACGGGGCCTTCAAGAAGTCGGCCGCCGGACAACTGGTCACCGCCACGGGTCAGCCTCTGTCTCCGCCGATTTTGATTCCGCAGAACGCGGCCTCCATCACCATCAGCCAGGACGGGATCGTCTCGGTTGAACTGGCGACCGGCGGGGCCCAGCAGATCGGGCAGCTCACGATTGCCCGCTTCAACAATCCCGCTGGCCTGCAGGCCATGGGCCAGAACCTGCTGAGGGAAACCCCAGCCAGCGGCGCGCCCCAGATCGGCAACCCTGGCGCTGTGGGCGCGGGCACGCTGGCCCAAGGCGCAGTCGAAGCCTCCAACGTCAACGTGGTCGAGGAGATGGTCAACATGATCGAGACGCAACGCGCCTACGAAATCAACTCCAAGGCGATCTCGGCTGTCGACGGCATGCTGAAGTTCCTCAACAACAACCTCTGAGGCCTGGCCATGCATATCACTTTCCTCCGCGCCCGCCGTCAGATCAGCGCTGTCTTCGCCTTGTGTGGTGGCCTGCTGCTGGCTGGCTGCGCCACGATGGACGATCTGCCCCCGCGAGACCAGAGCCACGCGCCCGTTCCGCCGGTGGCCCAGGACCAGCCGCCGCCTGCGGCCACCGGCGCCATCTACCGCGCCGGCACGGGTTCGACCTTGGTGGGCAAGGCCCGTCGCTTCGGCCCCGGCGACGTGATCACCGTCATCCTGGCCGAATCGACCCAGGCCAACCGTGCTGCCAACGCCAACGTGAGCCGCTCCGCCACCAACGATGTGGTTCCATCGGGTCTGGTCAGTCGCCTGCCTGCTATCAGCAAGACGCTCACTGGCATCAACCTCAACCAGGCCAATGTCGAGAGCAAGGGTGAGGGCTCGGCGGACCAGAGCGCCAGCCTCACCGGCTCGGTGACCGTGACTGTGGTCGAGGTCCAACCCAACGGCAATCTGGTCGTGCGCGGCGAAAAGCGCCTGTCCCTGACCCAGGGCAGCGAAATGATTCAGGTCAGCGGGATTGTCCGGCCCGATGACGTGGCGCCGAACAACACGGTGCAGTCGCGCCGCCTGGCCAATGCCAATTTTGTCTACCAGGGCGGCGGTGAACTGGGTTCGGCCACCCGGGCCGGTTGGGGCACCCGTGCCGCGCTCAAGTTTCTGCCCTTTTGACACCCTTTGAAAACCCATGACCATGGCAGCTTTCCACCCCCTCCCGTGCCGTCCGCGCCCGCTGGCTGGCCGCGCCCTCCTGGGCCGCTGCCTGCTGGCCCTGGCCCTGGCGTCACTGGCGCCGGCGGCCCTGGCTGACCGGGTCAAGGACCTGGCCCAGGTCGCCACCGTGCGCGCCAACCAATTGATCGGCTATGGTCTGGTGGTCGGCCTGGCGGGCACCGGCGACGGCGCCGATGTCTCCTTCACCGTGCAGAGCATGCGCGCGTTGCTCAATCGTCTGGGCGTGAGCATCGACGGCCCGCTGTCGGACTTTGAGGCGACCGCCAGCGCCGGCAAGATGGAGGTCAAGAACGCTGCGGCGGTGATGGTCACCGCCGATCTGCCCGCGATGGCCAAGCCCGGCCAGCGGATTGATGTCACCGTCTCGGCCATCGGCAAGGCCACCAACCTGCGCGGCGGCAGCCTACTTCTGACCGCCCTTCGCGGACCGGATGGCGAGGTCTATGCGCTTGCTCAGGGGGCCCTGGCTGCTACCGGCGTCGACCAGTCCGCCGCTGGCTCCCGTGTATCGATCGGCGTCCCCACTGCGGCTCGCATTCCGAGTGGCGCGCTGGTGGAACGCGAGGTCGACAACCCCTTTGACCGGGCGGACCATGCCGTGCTGAATTTGCGCGAGGCGGATTTCACCACCAACACCGCCATCGTCAACGCGATCAACCGCCGCTTCGGCAGCGACCTCGCCCGGCCACTCGACGGGACCTCCATCGCCGTCCGGGTGCCGCAGGATCTTTCCCAGCGCGTGGCTTTTCTGAGCACGGTTGAAAACCTGGATGTTCAGGCCGCCGATCCCCCAGCGAGGGTAGTGGTCAACGCCCGGACCGGTACCGTTGTCATCAGCCGCAATGTGCGCATCACGCCGGCTGCGGTGTCGCACGGCACCATCACCGTCTCCATTTCGGCCACCAACGAGGTCTCGCAGCCCAACGCCCTGGGCCGCGGAGACACGCAGGCCGTCCAGAACGCAGATGTCGCGGTGTCGGAACCCAACAAGCCGATGTTCCTCTTCCAGCCCCAGGTCGACCTGCGGCAGATCGTCGACGCCGTCAACCAGGTGGGGGCCACGCCCTCGGCCCTGATTGCCATCCTCGAGGGCCTCAAGGCCGCGGGCAGCCTGCGGGCCGAACTGATCGTGCAGTGACCCAGGTCGAACCGGCAAATTCCCCATGAGCGACTCCAACGCCCCCCTCTCTGGCCTTGCCAAGCCCAGTGGCTACCACGACTTCGGTGGTCTGGCCGGCCTGCGCAGTGAGGCCGCGCGGGGTGCGGACAGCGCCCTGCGCGAGACCGCCAAGCAGTTCGAGGCTTACTTCATTCAGCAGACGATGAAGAGCATGCGGGAGTCGGTCGAGAAAAGCGACCTGTTCGACAACAACGAAACCGACATGTTCCAGGACATGATGGACAAGGAAGTTGCGTCCAAGATGGCCGAGCGCGGCTCCCTGGGCCTGGCCGACATGATCGAGCGCACCCTGACCCAGCGTCAGTTGCAGGCC
>Ga0164293_10000814_pt1 | contig 25940 bp, 25 predicted proteins | sample GEODES118metaG_FD_111487 | JGI IMG/M metagenome (GOLD analysis project Ga0164293, IMG submission 111487) | Eutrophic lake water microbial communities from Lake Mendota, Wisconsin, USA - GEODES118 metaG | ecosystem: Environmental > Aquatic > Freshwater > Lake | place: USA: Lake Mendota...
ATTACTCGCAAATCACTTACACCAATCCTGATAACAATACCTGATTTATTAATAATCATCAAATCATCATTATCAGTTACATCTTTAATGGCAACTAATTCACCGGTTTTTTCTGTAACATTGATTGTTTTAACCCCTTTACCTCCCCTGTTTGTAACACGGTAATCATCGATATCTGTACGCTTACCATATCCGTTTTCGGAAACGACCAAAACAGTAACTTCAGGATTATTTACGCTGATCATACCCACAACTTCATCATTCACACTTGCTAAGGTAATACCACGTACTCCGGTAGCAGTACGACCCATTGGACGAACTGTAGATTCATTAAATCTGATTGCTCTGCCGGAACGTAAAGCCATAACAATTTCACTTGTTCCGGTTGTTAAACAAGCTTCGAGTAGTTGATCCCCCTCATTTATATTAATGGCATTGATTCCATTGGCCCTTGGACGGGAATAAGCTTCTAAAGAAGTCTTTTTAATTGTACCCTTCTTAGTACACATAATAATGAAGTTATTTTCCAGATAATCCTGGTCCTTCAAATTAACAACTTTAATATAAGCCTTAATATTCTCCTCTTTTGGTATATTAATCACATTCTGAATCGCCCTTCCTTTACTGGTACGTGTACCTTCTGGAATTTCAAAAACCCTTAACCAAAAACACTTACCTGTTTCTGTGAAAAATAACATGTAATTATGATTGGTTGCAATTAATATATGTTCAATAAAGTCCTTATCTCTGGATTGTGAACCCATAGAACCTTTTCCACCTCTACCCTGTTTGCGATAATCTGTTAAAGGAGTTCTTTTGATATATCCTTCATGAGATATTGTAATTACAACTTCTTCATCAACGATAAAATCCTCCATCCGCATATCTTCGGCTGAGTGAGTGATTGAAGTACGTCGTTCATCACCGAATTTATCGCGAATTTCGGTCAATTCATCAGTAATAATCTGCATACGTAAACCTTCATCAGCCAAAACAGACTTTAAATACTCAATGGTATTCATTAATTCAGCATATTCTTCTTTGATCTTATCTCGTTCCAGACCTGTCAAACGACGCAGCGTCATATCGAGAATAGCTCTGGCTTGAATATCAGACAGACTAAAACTATCCATTAAACTAACGCGGGCATCGTCAGGACTATTGGATGCACGAATCAATTTAATTACTTCATCCAGATGATCCAGTGCAATTAATAATCCTTCAAGGATATGTGCTCTTTTTTCGGCTTCTGCAAGGTCAAATTTAGTTCTTCGAATTACCACCTCATGACGATGATCAACGAAATGTCTGATCAGGTCTTTGAGATTTAACATCATTGGACGACCATTCACCAGGGCGATATTATTGACACTGAATGAAGTTTGTAGCGCTGTATATTTAAAAAGATTATTTAATACTACTGAAGCATTTGCATCACGCTTAATTTCATAAACGATACGCATTCCGTCTCTGTCTGACTCATCCCTGATCTCAGAAATACCCTCTATTTTCTTATCATTAACCAAACCGGCGGTCTGCTCAATCATATTTGCTTTATTAACCTGATATGGTATTTCGTTTACGATAATTCGTTCACGATCTCCCTTATAGACTTCAATTTCGGCTTTCGCTCGCATGACGATCCTACCCCTGCCAGTCTCAAATGCTTCCTGAACACCTGAATAACCGTAAATAATACCACCAGTTGGAAAATCAGGAGCTTTAACATGCTGCATTAAATCTGCAACAGTTACATCTTTATTTTCAATAAAAGCTATTGTTGCATTGACAACCTCTGTTAAATTGTGAGGAGGCATATTCGTAGCCATACCAACAGCAATCCCTGAGGCACCATTTACCAATAAATTTGGAATACGCGATGGTAGAACAGTAGGTTCCTCTAAAGTATCATCAAAATTTAGCTGAAAATCCACAGTTTCCTTGTTGATGTCGGCTAACATTTCTTCCGCAAGCTTCTTTAATCTTGCTTCAGTATAACGCATTGCAGCAGGTGAATCACCATCGATTGATCCAAAATTACCCTGACCATCAACCATAGGATATCTCAAACTCCAGTCCTGAGCCATACGAACCATGGCAAAATAAACTGAAGAATCACCATGCGGATGGTATTTACCTAACACATCACCAACTATACGTGCTGATTTTTTATGGGGCTTGGTACTAGTTACACCTAAATCGAGCATTCCATAAAGTACCCTGCGATGCACAGGTTTTAAACCATCACGTACATCCGGTAAAGCTCTGGAGACAATCACTGACATCGAGTAGTCGATGTAGGCAGATTTCATTTCCTCTTCTATGTTTATTGGAATAATTCTATCGTTCTGAGGTGCTAAATTGTCGTTTACTATATCTTCAGCCATGTTTTATCTGAGTTCAGATTAATTAATTAAAAAATTTAAAAATAGTAATTACTGGAAAATTAAAATTACTTTTTAGTATCGCGAAGTTAATAAATTTCACGGTTTATACGGGTAGAATAGAAAAATATTACTGATACATTTAAGTTCGAATGTGTTCTTAAGCATTAAGAATTAAACCCCTAGACAACAAAGAATCTGAATTTATAGATTAAAATTTGGAAATAAACAGCAAATTAAACTATTTACTTGTTTAGTGCATTTTTATAGGTCTCTAATGCACGTTTTCTTGCAAATTCATGTGGCACGATTGGCATAAGATAATCTATTTTGAAATCTTTAATCCAGGTTTTAATATAAGTTAGTTTAGGATCAAATTTTAGAGTTTGGGCTGTGGGATTAAATATTCTAAAATATGGCGCAGAGTCACATCCGCTACCTGATGCCCATTGCCAATTACCATTGTTCGATGAAAGTTCATAGTCAAGTAGTTTCTGTGCAAAATAAGCTTCTCCCCATCTCCAATCGATTAGCAAATGTTTACATAAAAAACTTGCAACTACCATTCTGATTCGGTTGTGCATAAAACCTGTTTCATTTAATTGTCGCATACCAGCATCCACAATTGGGTATCCTGTTTGCCCGGAACACCATGCATGAAATTCAATTTCATTATTCCTCCATGTTATCTGATCATATTTTTTTTTGAAGCTATTAGAGACAACATGAGGGTAATGAAAGAGAATCATCATAAAGAATTCTCTCCAGATCAACTCATTTAACCATTGTTCATTCCATTCAATCCCGAGTTTTACAAGCTGACGAACGCTGATTGTTCCAAATCGTAAATGAGTGCTTACTTGACTTGTACCATTTACAGAGGGTAAATTTCTTGTCAAATGATAGCTGCGGATAGTGTCCTCTTCAATATTTATTGAGGGTAAATTAAACTTCGGATTTATGAAACCTATATCTTCAAGCTCAGGGATTGACTGATTCTCTATTCGAAGGCAATTCGACAAATATTTCTCTGAAGGTAGATCCTGAAGAGGCAATTTGGAAAAGTGTTCTTTCCATCTTCTCGAGTATGGAGTAAATACGGTATATGGTGTACCATCAGACTTCATAATTTCCGATTTTTCGAAAATCACTTGATCTTTGAATGTATAAAAGGGAATACCTGATTTTGATAAATATGCATCTACTTTGGCATCACGTGTAATAGCATATGGCTCGTAATCATGATTAGTATAAACTTCTTTAATAGTAAATTCAGAGTTTAACTTTTCAAAAGCTGGTATAATCTGTTCATGTAAAACCATCAGGCCGGAACCATATTTATTCAATTCAGCATTTATCTCTTTTAGTTGTTGAAGAATAAAAGCGACCCTTTTATCTTCCTTATCAGATAGCTTATCTAAAATTTCAGGATCAAATACAAAAATCACTAAAACAGGATAATTGCTTCTCAGTGAATGATACAATGCTGTCTGATCATTTAACCTTAAATCCCTTCTAAGCCAACAAATACTGATTTCCTTTTTCATAAATAAAAGCAATTAGTGAGAATAAATTTCTGACAAGGCAGCATCTAGTACCTGATATCGAAAATTAAATCCCATTTGCATGAGCTTCTTAGGAGAAGTTCTATTACTACTTAAAATAACTGAACTCATTTCTCCGAGCATTGTTTTGAGCATAAATTCTGGAACATTCACAGGCCAAACCGGCCTAAAAAGTTTCCTGGCTAATATCTTGGTGAACTCGTAATTTGTTACCGGATATGGTGTACTCGCGTTAAATGTTCCCGAATAATCAGGATTATCAATCGCGTTCTCAATAATAGATATTAAGTCTGTTAAATGAATCCAGGGCATCCATTGCTTTCCAGATCCTAAGGGAGCACCTACAAAAAAACTCACTGGCCTTGCCAATTCGGATAGTGCACCCCCCTCTCTTGAAAGAACCATCCCAATCCTCAATTTGACAACTCTTATTGCTGATTCTAATCCCTGATCAACGGCTTCTTCCCATTGCCTACAACAATCAGCCAAAAATCCGGTTCCAGATCCACTATTCTCATAAAGTATTTCATCATTTCTATTACCATAAAAACCTACTGCTGAAGCAGATATAAGTGTTTTTACAGGTGCATTGATTGCTTCAATTGTTTGGTATAACAATTGAGTTGATTTAACCCTGCTATTAACAATTTCAAGTTTCCGCTGCTTAGTCCATCGTTGGTCTGCGATACCTGCTCCTGCTAGGTGTATAATTGTATCAATTCCTTCAAAAGCATTTAAATCAATTAATTGTCTTTCTACATCCCAATTATAGACTTTTATACCCTTAAAACCTGAAGACTGCCTAGAAAGAACAGATATATTATGACCCCTTTCTAATAGATTTTTAATCAGTCTTGTACCAATCAATCCGCTTGCACCAGTAATAAGTATATTTTTCTTTGGTATAGAATTAGATTTCATCATTGAATTATCAGTCATTGGTTTTATCAAAGAATTAAATTAATAGAACTAAAAATGAAATAAAAGTAGATCAAACTGACCCGAAAATTTTTTCCAGAGCCCTTTCGCGAAATTTGAAAATTTCAGCAACTTTTTTCTTGACAAATATAGAATGGGCCAAATCACCTAAAATTCCCAGGGGAATCTGATACTTTAATTCATCAATCATCAAGGTTCCATTTTCCTTTTGGATAAAAGTATGGGTATGTTCCCAGATTTTATAAGGCCCTTTCAATTGTCTATCTGCAAAACTATGAGGTTTATCTACCTTAAAAATTTCAGTTTGCCAATTCAATGGAATACCCAATACTGGCTTAACTGTATAATCAATTAATAATCCCTCATAAATTTCCTTATCGTCTAGTTTAGTTAAGATTTTAAATTCCATTTCAGGTGGGGTAATCAGAGCAAGATTTTTAGCCGATGAAAAAAAACTCCATGCCATTTCAATGCTTATTGGTAGAAGATGTTCTGTTTTAAAATAATAGATCATTAGTTGATTGTATGAGATTTTGTGTGTTCGATTAGTCTTGGGACGCAAATTTTAAGCCATTCTGTAAATTTATTGGGCTGTGATTCAATTTCTTTTTCCAGAGTTTTCAGTGTTATATATTTCCAGTCTTTCGCTTCTTTTTTATTTAATACAGGTATATCGTTGCTGTATCCCAAATACACATGATCAAATTCATTTTCAATTAAACCATTAGAAAAATTACATCTGTAGATAAAGCTAAATACATGCCTAAGTTCACAAATCAGATTCATTTCTTGCATTAACCTGCGATGACAAGCATCGATGGTCTTTTCGCCAGGAAATGGGTGACTGCAACAAGTATTAGTCCAAAGTCCGGGTGAATGATACTTTTCATCAGCTCTTTGCTGAAGTAAAAGCTCATTTTTAGAATTAAAAATAAACACAGAAAAAGCCCTGTGTAGCAATCCTAGCTGATGAACAGAAAACTTGTTTTCTATACCAATTTGTTCATCATCATCATTAACGAGTATAATTAAGTCGTTTGCACCTTCAAAACTACTACTATTCATCAGACTGTTTTATTCGTTTTCAAGTATGCCATAATTATTTTCTTCAGCTTTTGATCATTTAATTTGCTGATGGAGTTGACCAAAAAAAGTCTGTCTAATTCCTTAAACTGATCATAATTAAGAAAAGAAGGAACATTAGTTTGAATTGTATACCTCAAAAATCTCAATTCTATATTATCCCGATCGGACTTTATAGCCTTTTCAAGAATATCTCTGCCCCTTTTAAAGTAAGATAATTTACTAAATGGATTAAATACATGTTTAGCCATCAGCATTGTAGCACATGCTCTATATCCCATAAGGAGCGTATTATTGCCTTCGTTGTAAGGTTCTAGACGATCAATAAGTTCAAGACACACTTTTTCTGAAGATTGCGCTTTTTGAAACAATATTCTAATGCTCTCAACCTCCTCATTAGCTGCATAACAAGCTAAACTTTGAATAAAGAAAAAACAAAGAATCAAATTTTTCACACCAAATTCAATCTGTTTTGTACCATGCAATTCACCATAATTCCAAATTTTTTCCCATTGTTAATTCTCACTCTTTCAGTCAATATTTTCTTGGGTGGAAGTTTTTTAATTTTATTGAAGAGTGCTTTATAATAGACATAAGCCAGGTATACCCCACCCCTTGATGTACTTGGAAGTAATTTTATTCCTTCCAAAGCAGTTACGAAATCTTTTTCGATATCATATTCGATCTGTTCTTTAGCTTCTGATGTAAACTCAGAAATATCAACATCTGGGAAATAAGTCCGACCTAAAATCAAATGATCATCTTTAATATCTCTTAGAAAATTTACTTTTTGAAAGGCAGAGCCAAGCTTCATTGCATACGGTTTTAGCTTGTAAAATTCATTCATATCGCCACCTACAAATACATGAAGACACATTAAGCCTACAACTTCTGCAGATCCCAAAATATATTGTTCATATTTTTCAAGGGTATAATCAATCATTTCAAGATCCATCTCCATACTTTTAAAAAATGTTTCGACAAGATCCAATCCTATATTATTCCGACTTACAGATTGTTGGAAGGAATTAAGAATAGGATTTAGTGAAATCCCATTATCAATTGCTTCGTAAGTTTCTGCTTTAAATTTTGCCAGTAAAATTTTCTTGTCAAAACCTTCAAAGCTGTCCACAATTTCATCAGCCAGACGTACAAATCCATAAATCGAATAAACATCATTCCTGAGGCTATTATGAAGACAATAGATTCCCATTGAAAAACTTGTACTGTAAGTTTTCGTCGTAATTTTACTAATTTCAACTGAAAGATTATCAAATAGAACTTTCATTTAGGTACAATTTAAATGTTTAATCAACTGTCCTGCTGCAACCTTACCTGAAACAATTGATGGAGGAACTCCAGGCCCAGGAACTGTAAGCTGTCCGGTGTAAAATAAATTTTTTACAACCTTGTTTCTGATACTTGGTTTTAGGTTAGCAGTTTGCAACAAAGTATTCGCTAGTCCGTAGCCATTTCCTTTGTAAGCATAGTAATCATTAATAAAATCGCTCGTGCAATAGGATTTTTTATAATCAATCGATTCACTGATATCTTCCTGAAGATAATTGTTCAATCTATTGATCATTATTTTAAAATATTTTTCACGAAGTTCATCAGTATCTGTTAATCCTGGAGCCAGAGGCATTAAAAGAAATAAATTCTCGTGTCCTTCTGGAGCAATAGCATCATCTGATTTTGATGGACAGCAGACGTAAAATAGTGGTTTTTCAGGCCAACCAGGTTTTTTATAAATTTCAATTGCATGCTGTTCAATATTTTCATCAAAAAATAAAGTATGATGATTAATATTTTTAATTCTTCTGTTGAATCCCAAATAAAAAATCAGGCATGAAGGAGCGAAAATTTTACTTTTCCAATAGCTCTCTTTATAATTCCTGTATTTTTCTTCTAATAACTTACTTTCAACATGGTGATAATCAGCTGAAGCAATAACAGCATCACAACTTATCTTTACACCATTCACTATTACTCCTGTAGCCTTATTATTTTCAACAATTATCTTTTCAATGGGCGAATCAAAATGAATATTTGAACCATTGCGCTTTGCAACCTCTAAAAATCCATCAATTACCTTACCAAAACCTCCATCAGGGTACCATGTTCCAAGCTTAAGACCTGCATAATTCATCAAGCTATAAAGTGCCGGGGTATCTTGCGGCATTGCACCTAAAAATAGTACCGGAAATTCCATTAAGGCAATAAGCTTTGGATTTTTAAAGAATTTTCTGACGTGTTTTCTAAATGAACTGAAAACCTGCAAGCGAAAAGCCCCTTTAATAAGATCCAGGTCTGCAAACTCAGTTAAAGATAAACCGGGTTTGTAAACCAGGTTATTCATACCAGTTTCATATTTATATTGTGCTTCAGTCATAAATTCTTCAAGCTTTGAAGAACTTCCATTTTCTATAGATTCAAAAAGCTCACAAAGTTCATTATAATTTTCAGGCACACTCATTACCTCAGATTCCGGGAACACGATATCAAAAGATGGATTTAAAAGCTTTAAATTATAAAAATCTGATACTTTGTATCCAAAATCAGAGAAAAATCTTTCGAATACATCTGGCATCCAGTACCAGCTGGGACCCATATCAAACACATATCCTTGATCCCTTAACTGCCTTGCACGACCTCCTGGAATTGAATTTTTTTCATACACATGTACCTCATGTCCGGCGGCTGCCAAATAGGAAGCGGAACTTAAACCTGAAAATCCTGAGCCGATGATAATAATTTTAGACATTATCCAATTGATTTAATTCCTGAAAATTGAGAGAGTTGAGAAATAGAAAATAAATTCATTGTTTAAATTTATTTTAAAAAATTTAAACAAAAGAACCCAGTCAGCAATTTTACAATAATATGTAGCAAGATTTTTAAAATTGCCACAGTGCTACTTGACTCTTTTCCAATATTCTTCAACAATCATTCCATTGGGCAAAATACCATTAAGGGTAAGCCTTCCTTGAAAGATTGAATATTTGTAGGCAAAGGTAACATCTGTATTTTGTGATGGACGGCTACTAAACGTACTGGTAATAAATACGCTATCTCCCTTAATTTCATAAATTCCTGAATTGTATAAGTCAGGGGGATTATTACCTTCCAGCATATAAGCTTCATAACTATTTGCAGAATATTTTCTTTTCATCTGAAATTCAGAAGAAGCTTTTTGGGATCTGCCATTGTAGATACCTCCATCATACTGCCAAGTTCCCTTAATTAGACTATTGCTACATGAAGAAAAAATAATCATGCAAAATAAAAACGATGAAATATTAAAAAGATTTTTCATATAAAATTATCTTGATAACCAATTGATGTCTTTTTTAAGAAGTTTAATAGTTCTTTCTTCCTGAGAACCAGGCTCAGGGATGAAATCATAAATCCAGTTTGCCTGAGGCGGCATACTCATCAAGATTGATTCAATTCTTCCATTGGTTTCGAGCCCGAATTTAGTTCCTGCATCATAAACCAAATTAAATTCAACATATCTACTCCGGCGCTGATATTGCCAAATCTTATTTTCTTCGGTAACGCTTTTATTTCTGTTTCTGTGAATGAGTTCTGTGTAAACCGGCAAAAAAGTTCTGCCAACTGCCTTAGAAAATTCAAAAATGTCACCCCATTCAAGATTAGTTGAATCAGGGCTTAAACGATCATAAAATATCCCACCGACACCTCTTGTTTCATTCCTGTGTTTAATGAAGAAATAATCATCGGCCCATTTTTTAAATTTACCGTAAAATCCTTCCTGAAAGCGTTCGCAGGTTTCCTTTAATTTAGCATGAAAAAATTGAGCATCTTCATCAATTACATAGTGTGGAGTGAGGTCTATGCCACCGCCAAACCATTTCATATTCTTTCCTGATTCACCAGTCATTTCAAAATACCTTATATTCATATGAATAATTGGCACCCAAGGATGATTGGGATGTATAACAATTGAAACACCAGTAGCAAAAAAATCATCCTCACTTACCCCCAAAGCCTGTTTTACATTCTCTGGAAGTTTCCCATAGACTGCAGAGAAATTCACTCCACCTTTTTCAATGATGCTTCCATTTTGAATAATACGAGTCCGGCCACCACCACCACCTTCCCTTTCCCATAATTCTTCCTTAAAAAGCGCTCCTCCGTCAGCTAATTCAAGTCCTGCACATATTTCATCCTGAATAATACCATATGCCTCAGCTATCTTCTCTTTACTAATCATATCTCAAAAATGAGGATTTTTTTCAAGTTCAGCTTAGCATTTCATAATCAATATTATTCTGGATCAACTTATTTCGAGATAATCAAGATCCTTACCAAAAGTTTCCTTCAATTGATATAAAGCAAACAATGCTATAGCTAAGGAAACAAATCCTACCACCAAAGCACTGTTAATAATTCCCAGACTGCCTTTTAGAGCTGTAAATGAAAGAGTTGCCAGCACAAGTGATCCTCTAACAAAATTTGGAACTGTAGTCGTTACAGTAGCTCTAAGATTTGTACCAAATTGCTCTGAAGCAATTGTAACGAAGGTTGCCCAATATCCGGATGCAAAACCAAGGAACAAGACTAGCCAAATAAACTGTTGCGAATTCATTCCTTCTGCATTTAGATAAACCACAATACTAACACCGGTAAGTAATAGGAACAACAGCATAACTTTTTTTCTTGAACGCCAGATCTGGCTCAAAAATCCTGCTACGATATCACCAATAGCAATTCCAATATAGCAATACATAATGCCAGTTCCTGCAGAGAGTGGTTCTGTTGCATTTAATTCTCTGCCAAATTCCGGTGAAAATGTTACCAATACTCCAACAACAAACCATAAAGGAATTCCAATCAATATACAACTCAAATACTTTTTAAATCGTTTTCCATCATTAAAAAGCATAAAAATGTTTCCTCTGCTCACTCCATCATTTTTTAGATTTTTAAACATGCCCGACTCTGCCAACCCTACCCGCATTCCGAGCAATAAAAGACCCATAATTCCACCTATGATGTATGAAGTTTCCCAAGCATAATTTTCTCCAACTAGTGCAGCCGCAACAGCCCCCATAAGTCCGACGCCAGCAACAATCATTGTTCCATAACCTCGGTTCTCCTTACTCATTGTTTCAGTTACCAGTGTAATACCAGCTCCAAGCTCACCAGCGAGGCCTATTCCTGCTATAAAACGAATGATAGCATATTGCTCAACAGTAGTAATGAAACCATTGGCAAGATTTGCTGCAGAATATAACAATATGGAACCAAATAGGACACTCAGACGTCCTTTTTTATCGCCCAACACCCCCCATAAAATTCCTCCAATCAACATACCAAACATCTGGCTGTTAATTAACATTGTTCCAACATCAAGCAAATCACTTTCGGCAACACCAAGACCTTTCAAACTTTTAATTCGTATGACAGAAAAAAGGATCAAATCATATATGTCTACAAAATAGCCTAAAGCGGCTACAATGATTATTAACTTCACATTCTTTTTATTGACAGCTTCCTGATCCATAGCATAAATTTAATCGTCCAATCTACAAACAAAATTGAAAAACCAAAATATGTGTTTTATTCAATATTAACATTCTACCTTTATTGAAATTTTTTATTATGGCGTCAATTTGTGGATATTTGCGAGGATGATTGTTTCAGAAAACACGCTCAAATGGGCAATGCGATTTTATCCACCTCTATTTTTTCAAAGAATTTGGGTTATTAAATTTAACAAAGGCTTCACAGGAGTTCATGTTAAGATTTCTAAGAGCATATTAAATCGCAATTACAATCATACAATCTTTGGGGGTACAATTTTTAGTGCATCGGATCCATTTTTCGCTATCCTTTTTGATCAGATTTTAAGAAGACGTGGACTAAAATGCAGGGTATGGTTAAAAAGCGCCGAAATTAAATATTTAAAACCAGGGTCATCAAATTTATATTTTTCAATAAGTATTAGTGAAGAGCAGATCATAGAGGCTAAAACAGCCCTTGAAATGACAGGAAAATTTGTTAATGCCTACACTCTGAATATTGTTAATTCTGAAGGAGTGCTTTGTGCAACGGTTATTAACGAAATATATATTCGAAACTTAATTAGTAGTGAGGAACAAACTATTTCCTATTAAAGATTAATAACCATGAACATCAGGAAACTAATTTTAGAAGGGGAAGGAGTTACGCAAGACTTTAAAAAGAGAATTACCAGTTGCGAAAAAATCGCAAAAACAATGGTATCATTTGCAAATAATAAAGGTGGAAGACTTTTAATTGGGGTATCTGACGATGGAAGCATAAGTGGCGTTAAGTCTGAAGACGAGGAAAAATACATGATTACCAGAGCTGCTCATTTTTATTGTAAGCCAGCACTCGAGCCTAAATTCGAAGAAGTTTACATAGAAGATAAAACAGTTCTCATTGCTGAAATAATTAAGAGTGAACTAAAACCCCATTATGCTTTGGGAGAAGATAAAAAATGGTGGGTATATATCCGTGTCAAGGATAAAAGTGTGCTAGCTAGTAAAATTGTAATTGAGGTACTAAAAAGAGAAAACAATGAAAATGGCGTATTTCTTGAATATTCCTCAAAAGAAAAGGCTTTGCTAGAATATCTGGATGAACATGAACGTATTACCTCACGCGAATTTAGTCTTATGCTCAATCTTTCAAGGCGAAGAACCCATCGTATTCTTGTCAATCTGGTACTTTCAGGAATAATCAGACTTCACACCACAGAAAAAGAAGAATATTACACTTCTTCTTAATATATAAAGAGATAAGATACTACATTACAGATACATATATATCAAAATTTTTCATTGAAACGCATATACTCTAAATACAGATCTCATTATAAAAGTACGCTGACACTCGCGATACCGGTTGTTATTTCACAACTTGGTCATACGATGGTTCATACTGCTGATAGTATTATTGTAGGCCATTTTGCAGGTACTATCCCTCTCGCAGCAGTATCATTGGTCAATAGTATTTTTATTGTAGCGCTTGTTATAGGCCTGGGTATTTCATATGGTCTAACCCCATTAATTGCTCAGGAAAGTGGAAGAAACAATCACGTAGAGTGTGGTAAACTTTTGGTTAATAGTTTATTAATAAATGCAATTATTGGAGTAATCCTCTATCTCTTCATCTATTATGGTTCTTTATTCTTTATTGATAGGATGAATCAGGACATTGAAGTAGTTATACAAGCGAAGCCATATTTGGGTTTATTAGGCTTTTCAATCATTCCATTGATGATCTTTTTGACCTTTAAGCAATTTGCTGAGGGTTTAGGATTTACAAAACAAGCCATGATGATTTCCTTGTGGGGCAATCTTTTAAATGTATGTCTAGGAATTATTTTTGTGAAGGGTTTATTCGGAATTGAACCTATGGGAGTCAGTGGTGTAGGTTGGAGCACCTTAATTGACAGAACAATCATGGCCATTGTAATGTGTATTTACATAATGAAATCGAAATATTTTAAAGATTATCTAGTATCCTTTACTTACAAGTCAATTGATAATTATAGATCTTTAAAAATTTTAAAGATTGGTACACCTGTAGCGCTTCAATATACCTTTGAAGTTAGCGCATTCAGTATTTCTGCAATTTTAATTGGCAGTATTGGAGCAATTGAGCAGGCAGCGCATCTGGTAGCAATAAATCTGGCAGCAATAACTTATATGATGGCTAGTGGTATTTCTGCCGCTGCAACTATAAAATCGGGTAACAATTTCGGAAAGGAAGACTTTCTAAATCTCAGACTCTCGGCGATTTCAAGCTACCATATTGTATTAGTATTTATGGCTATCTCTGCCGTATTATTTGCCGGATTAAACGAATATTTACCATGGATTTATACTTCAGATAAACAAGTAATAAGCATTGCTGCACAGCTACTTATAATTGCAGCATTTTTTCAATTATTTGATGGGACACAGATTGTGGGTTTAGGAATATTAAGGGGACTTGGAGATGTGAATATACCAACTGTAATTACTTTCGTAGCTTATTGGATAATTGGTATACCGTCAGGATACTATTTGGGAATAGTACTAGGATGGGGAGCAAATGGAATCTGGTATGGTCTGACATTGGGCTTACTGGTTTCGGCCGTTCTGCTATTTACCAGATTCCATTATTTTTCTAAGAAGCTGGTTCTGCAAGCTCATATAAAATTGAAGCCACGGGAATTCTGATTTCATTAAAAATTTGAGATTGCATTTTCTTTAGTCTTTCAGTATGATCTTCAAGGCGGTCATTGATATTCATATATCTTATCAAATCGCCAGTTCTTGTATCAACAAATCTGTAACGGGTAAAATGTTGCTTTTCCATATTGCAAATGTACGCTAAATTTATTGAAAATCAGCATTTTACGTATGATTGATTTGTGTAATAAATTTTTAAAAATATAAATCATTAGCAACCCGGAATGTATTACAGTGAGCCTCAACGATATCTGTAATTTTAGGAGAATACCCACCTCCCATACTAACTTGGACTGGTATTTTTAAACTTCGGCAATAACTTAAAACCATTCTATCCCTTTGTTTACACCCATTCCTGGAGAGGTTCAATTTTCCAAGCTTATCAGTTGCAAGAACATCTACCCCAGCTAAATAAAATATAAAATCAGGCTTAAATGACTCAATTACAATATTTAAGTTCGTTGTAAGCAGATTGAGATATTCATTATCAGAGATTCCATCTTGCAAACCAATATCAAGATTAGACCTTTCTTTTCTGAATGGGAAATTCTTCTCTGCATGAATAGAAAAAGTAAAAACTCTTTCTTCATTTTTGAATATCTCTGCAGTGCCGTTGCCCTGGTGCACATCAAGATCAATAATTAATATTCTGGATACTAAAAATCTGTTTAATAAGTAATTAGCTGCGATGGCTTGATCATTTAATAGACAAAAGCCTTCGGCCCAATTAGACCCAGCATGATGAGTACCTCCCGCAATATTAAATGCAATCCCATGCTCTAAGGCATAAATACTCCCATCAATAGTACCACGGGCAATCCTAGTCTCTCTTTCAACCAAACTTGCCGATAATGGGAATCCTGATCTGCGGATTTCAGCATCGCTTAGTTTCAAATTGCGAAGTCTATCCCAATAATTCTGTTCATGGGTTAACAAGATGATATCTTCATCAAGCTTCCCAGGAGAGAACAATGAGTCACTATTTATTAAGCCTTCATATAAGAGCTGTTCGGGTAACAGTTCATATTTGATCATCGGGAAACGATGACCATGATGCAAGGGATGAACATAACAGGGATCAAATGCAATAAAAAGCAAAAGAATTAATAATTAAGTGGTGATTGAGTGGAATTCTTTTTTAAAATTCTAATGGTTAAAACAATAAGAATGATGACAAAAGCTGTATAAGCGGCATTAATTACAGACTCAAACAATTGATGATCAACTTCCTTTCGTTTCAAAATAATACCATAAAGGGCCCATAGCACTACAAATCCGAAAGGTATATTTCTCCTAACCAAAATAATAAATGATGAAAGAATTGTGGCTACACCAATCAGGATTATAACCCATAAACTTTCAGAAATTCCCATTGCATTCCAGGCGGTAGATTTTAACCAGGCACTAATATTAGCAATGCTTGCAATACAAATCCAGCCAAAATAAATACTTAATGGAAATTGCGTAAAAATTATTGTTTGAGCAGACCGGTCAGGGTTAGATATATGTGCTTTGATGCTAATCCTGATGAGTGTAAAAAGCTGAATCATCATCAAAACAACAGAAACCAGTAATTGCTCGTTCACCCATGCTATCAACCAAAATCCAGTTGAGATATTGTTAATAATAAACAGCCATCCTATGTTTTGGGTATCCTGATTAACCTGACAACTTGCTCCTTTTGTAAATGATTTATAAAGATGGAATAAACAAAAAGAAAAAAGAGAGATGTAAATAAGGCCCCAGATAGCAAATGTGATCCCCGCAGGAGCAAATACAGTATCAAATTTAGCAGAAACCTGCCCTACATCACTATTAGAAAATAATTTTATCTGAACCAGATATGATATCAATAACTGAAAACCAAGTGCTATTAAATTAAGGATTGCCAATAATCTTATTTTCATGTTTATTTTTTTGATAGAAAATTATTAATAACGGATTTTAAGCAGTAAAAAATATAATAATGTATTTGGTTTAGGAACGAAAATCTATACGTTCAAGGATCTGTTGTAAATAGTCAGCATCAGTTTCATCAAAACTATTTAATGCTATACTATCAACATCCATAACTCCGATCACAATCCCATTTCTGATAATTGGTATTACAATTTCAGATTTTGATGCACTACTACAGGCGATATGTCCAGGAAATAAATCAACATCAGGAACAATTATGGTTTTTTTCTGCTCCCATGCAGAACCACAAACTCCTTTACCACGCTTGATTCTAGTACAGGCAACTGGTCCCTGAAAAGGCCCTAAGACCAGCTCATCATCTTTTATCATATAAAAACCTACCCAGAAGAAATTAAATTGTTCCTTCAAGGCCGCACAGATATTGGCCATATTGGCAATCTGATCAGACTCTCCATCAATTAAAGATGAAATCTGAGGTAGTATTGAATCATATTGACTCTCTTTACTTCCAACTGTAATTCTTAAATCTTCAGCCATAAAGCAAATTTACCATTCAAAATTCATTGCTACACATTTTGAATTAATAAAAATAAAAATCGATGGTAACCAGGTGACAAAAACATACATCAGTTAAATACTTTGGTAATCACTCAACACCTTTGGTAAATAGTCAAGCTTGTTAAAAAATACACAAGAAGAATACATTTGGATAAATTATATTTGGAAGCTGAAGGAAAAATCCTAATCCACATTATGTTTGTTTCATTAAATATTGTTCGGTATAAGCCCTTATTTATTCCTATTGCCATCCTTGCTATGGCCATTCACCGTATTCCACTTTCATTAAATAAAGCGTGTATATTTTGGAAATTGATGGGTTGTGGTAAAAATGGTTCATTTGATCTGGAACCCGACTGGCAGCAATGGGCATTAATGATTGTTTGGAATTCTGAAGACGATTATAAAAGTTTTCAGCAAAATTCATTTATTGCATGGTGGTGGAAGAATTTTACCATAGAGCAATGGAACCTTCTAAGTGTTCCACTAGCTAGTCACGGTAAATGGGATGGTAAGGATCCCTTTAAAATGGATAATTATGAATCAAACTATACCGGCCCAGTAGCTGTTCTAACAAGAGCTACTATAAGGCTCAGTAAATTGAGTCAATTCTGGTCCAATGTTGAACCTGTAGCCAAAATAATGAGTAAAGCTCCGGGATTCATATGCTCTATTGGAATTGGTGAAGCTCCATTCTTCAGACAAGCCACCCTTTCGATATGGAAAGACATGGAAAGTATGAAAAGCTTTGCTTACGGATCTCCTGAACATGCTGAGGTGATCAGAAAAACCAGAAAACTGAACTGGTACAGTGAAGAACTTTTTGCAAGATTCCGAATACTATCTGGAACAGGAACAAACAAAGGAATAGATCCAATCAAAGAAATACAGCAAGAGTTAATAAATTCTAATTCATGAGAGTCATAGCAGAACTACCACATCCTGATTGTAAAATAACTTTATTCTCCATGAATCAAAAATATGTTATAAAACTGGAGAAGGGGACTTTCGAACAGATCTATAAAATATCAGAACTTGATATTCCTGAAGGAGCGAACGGAGTGTTTCAATTACTAGATTCCGAATTCATCAAAACAGCGGTTGAACGCTTTAATCAAATGAGGAATGATTTTACCGAAGCATTCAAAAGATACGATAATAATATAGTCTAACTAACTGATAAATAGTTAATTATGCTTAATAACAGAATTATATTTTGAAATATGGTCTATTTTAATGTGGAAATCTCACGAATAACTAATCCAATAATTAATATAAAATAATATAAAATATTGATTATTAATAAGTTATATAATATAGCAAAATATAATTTTATTGATTAAAAGTGCCAAATTTATGGGAGGTTTAGACATTTTTTAATATTTTAACACATTTTAAAAGCTAAGATATTTTTTATTATTTTTGAAACATGAAACAAACCAACTCAACCCGTTTTATAGTCATAACACTTCTTGTGATTGCCGCTGCTCTGTCTAGAGCACTACCCTACTTAGTTCCTCACATTTGGAATTTTACCGCAATTGGAGCTTTAGCAATATTTGGTGGTGCCCAATTCAGTGACAAACGATTGGCATTTATTATACCGATAACAGCAATGGCAATATCTGATATGTTTATTGGAAACGGATTTAGCCTGGTAGTTTATATAGGCTTTGTAGCCATGGTAAGTTGTGGGTTCTTAATCAGAAGTAAGATTAATACAACTAATGTAATTTTAGCATCTTTCATAAGCGCATCAGTTTTTTTCCTGATCACTAATTTTGCTTTTTTCTACCCAAATACAATGTACCCACATAATATTTCGGGAATATTTACTTCTTATGCAGCAGGACTTCCCTTCTTTAGGAACATGTTAATAGGTAATTTGGTGTTTTCATCGATTCTTTTTGGAACATTTTACCTTTTATCGAAAAGATTTCCTCAGTTGGCGAAAGTCTAAATAGCGTTTTCAGAGAGATTAATCAGAATTACCCAAGAAAAAAAACGTCTGTAATTGTAGTAAAGCTTTTTCCAAAATTAACTGTAATCTTAAAAGCTGGCGGATCTAGAAATCTGCTCTTTTTAGGTCTTTTCCTTTATTTACAATAATTCTTTTGATCAATTTATTAATTGTTATGAAAAAGGCATTTTAAATAGAAAATATGGCCATTTCAATTATATAATGTCCAGATAGAAAAATCCAGCTTCTTTTACCCCCTTACTTTTTTTGATTGTTAAAGGTTTAAAAACAACTTCTCCGATTTTATAATCTACTCTGTTTCGAAATATCGACCCATTGAAGCAAAATGTGTGATACTCGCCGTTTTCGCCAAATGAATCAATTGCCAAGGGTAAATTTTTAAAAAAATCTGAATCTAATTTTTTTCCAATCCAATCTTTACCTAGTTTATCTGATTCTACACAACAAGTTATTGCTTCAAATCCACCATCAGATAATTCATTCTGTAATTTAATAGAAGTATTCTTCCATAAAGGGAAATATGCTTTCATACCAGCCTTTGATACCAGATTCTCCCGGTATTTTCGAAGGTCTTCAAGAAATATATCACCGAACGCGATGATTTCAACACCCAGCTCTGATATGTGAGCACAGTTTTTCAAAAATGCTTCTTCGTATGAAAAATTATTAGGCTGATTGGGAACCCACATTTTAATCAATGGAAATCCTAGTTGTTCAACTTGCCTATCAATTACTTCTTCGGATATTCCGTGCATTGATACTCGTCTGTGATCAATATTCAAAGTGCTTACAAGTGCCATTATCTCAAACTCAGGATTTTGTTTAAGCCTTTGCAAAGCAATTGCTGAATCCTTGCCTCCACTCCAGAATAAAACTATCTTTTTCATTAAAAAACTGAATTAAAACAAAAATAGCGATGAATTACACTTCATCGCTATTGTGGATTTGCACTAGTTAATTATCGAATATCTAATCTCAAACCAGCATTGTAGTTGAGACCTCTGGTTTGATAACCAGCGAATTCTACATAATCCTCATCCAGAATATTCTTAATATCTGCAAACAAAGTAAGTTTAGAAGATGCTTTTAACTGTGTATAAACATCAAAAACATTAAATGAACCTAAATCCGCCTCTACTGTTTTAAAAGTCTTACCATCAAAATACCGATCCATGCGATCACCAGTAAACTTATATATTAAATTCAAAGAAAGTGATTTGCTTATATCCAAGCCAGCATTCAGTCCGAAAGAATTTTTCGGCCTTCTGAAAAGATTAAATGAAGTAGTAGCCGGAGTAGTTACCTCACCATCAACATAAGCATAAAACGCTGTCAGATTCAATAATCCTAAAGGATTATAGCTTAGTTCTACTTCGTAACCCTTATCGTTTTGCTGGTTTTGATTTATATATCCAAAATTTCCGGCAGAAACCTGACCAAAATCGATCACATTTTCAATATTCCTCTTAAAATATGAAAGCGAAAGGTTAATATCTTTTGAAAAATTTAAATCGAAGCCAGCTTCGTAGGTAATAGATGTTTCGGGACTGAGTGCTAAATTACCATATTCAGAAAATAACTGGTACAACGATGGTACACGGTATGCAGATGAAAAATTAGCATATAATTTATAACGACTGGCAATCAGGTAAGAAGGATTTAAGGTGTAAGTAAAGTTAGTACCATATTCACTGTGATCGTTTAAACGGCCACCAATCTCGGCCTGAAAACCCATTTTGGACCTGATAAACAACGAACTGAACACACTTTTAATAGTATTATCTGCGAATAACCTTGAACTGTAAGGATTGCTCTGATCAGTACTCAAATTCCTGTAAGAAACACCACTTGCAATGTCAATAAAATTATTAAATGTATAATTCAAGTTACTTTCGATATGCGTAATATTTCCAGCATTGTTGGTAATTAAACCTATATTATTGTATTTATTTTTGAGATTATTCTGACTTAAATTAAAATTAAGAACAGCTTTATTGAAATCAATTTTGCCCCCAATTCCGGCCAAAAAAGAGGATTTACTATAGGTATAATCCTTTGCATCGCTAAATGCACCATTATCTAAATCGGCAGAGCTATTATTTGCCTGAAAATTACCTCTAAGGTGAAACCTAGTGCTAACCTGATGCCCTAAATTAAATATCATAGATTTTTGGTGGAACCCATCTTTATCAAACCCAGTCTCCCCATTTGCAGGGATTGCTGAAGAGAAATTATCTGAATCCAGATTAGATGCATTGAATGTTATAGAGGTGTTTTCAATTTTTCCACTCAAACCTAAAACCTGTTTATAAGTCCCGTAACTACCTCCAGTTGCAAGCAGGTTTGCTGCCAATTGACCACTACCTTTTCGGGTAATTACATTTATCACACCTGCAACAGCATCTGATCCATATAATGTAGAATTCCCCCCTTTTAAAATCTCGATACGCTCGATGTTTTCAATTGGAATAGATGATATATTATACTCTCCCGAAATTTCAGAGGCATCATTAACCGGAATACCGTCGATAAGTATCAAGGTATTGCCCGCACTTGCTCCACGAAGATATACTGCTTTAACGTCTGCGGGATTACCACCATTCCCCCCTATTGTTAAGCCTGCCACATTGTTTAACAATTCAGGTAAGGTTCTACCCTGGCTTCTTGAAATTGTTTCGGCTGTGATCACCCGCACTACCTTACCAATTTCCGATAATCTTTTGGGAGAACGACTGGCAACAACCACTACTTCATCAAGATTAGACACAGGTTTTTCCTGTGCCAGGACACTACTGTTTAGCAGTATCAGTTGTGCAAGTCCCAGACTTACGCCAACATAAAGTTTTTTTGTTTTCATTTTGTTGTGGATTTTGATCCCACAGCAAACAGAATGAAGGAATACCAGAAATAGATCTATCCTTAAGAATAGTCCTCTCCAAGCTTCAATCCCCGAAAGCTATGAATTATTATGCAGAGGCAGGTCTTCTGACTTACTCCCGGTTATCCTACCTTCCCATTCGCCTAGGGCGAAAAGTGGCTTAAATTTGGATACCGTTATAGAGAACACAGCAGCGGGACTGTCCGGGATTCTAACCCGGTTCCCTTTTAATTCCGATTTTTATTTCGGAAACCTATAGCACTACAAATCTAACATAAGCTTGAAGAAATACAAATGAATTGAAGTATTCTTTTTCCGAATTTAACCCTGATAATTATATCAAGACATCAGCTAATTTTATAAATTATTGAAAACCAGTAACTGAATTACATTTAATATTTATAAATTTCATAAATAAATAACGTTTTAATTTTTTGTCTGTGATTTTGTTTTAACACAATTTCATCAGATTAATGATTGGGATCAACCACAGAAAATAATAATTTATGAAGGAATTACCACTGACCGTTAAACGATCAATTGAATTAATGGGAATTTGTCTTCTTGGGATGATTTTGTCCTATGGTCAAAACATTATTATGCCAGTTATTTTGGCATTTTTTCTGAGCATTGTATTACTTCCTATGTATCGATTCTTACGTTCAAAAGGAGCGCCTGAATTTTTTGCGATCTTTCTTCCAATTCTTTTAGGTGCACTCATGATTGCATTGGTGCTGTGGTTTTTTACCGGACAATTCAATAGTTTGGCAGCGGAATTTCCAGAAATAAGAAAAAATATTTCAAATCACTTAGAAGATTTAAGTGGATGGATAAATCAAAAGACTAATTTTTCAACTCCAGAGCAACTAAAATTCATCAATAGTCAAAGTGATAAGGTTTTAGCAAATGCTGGAAATATTATTAGTGGTGCTGCAAACTCAATCACGTCGATATTAATTTATATCGGCTTAGTTCCTATTTACATCTATCTATTTCTATCCTACAAAAGTCTTCTAATTAGATTTGTTTTTAATTGGTTTGAGAAATCAGAGCATAAAAAAGTTGAGGAAGTAATGAAAGAAACGGAATATATTATTAAAGGTTATCTGATTGGCCTAATCATTCAAATCAGTTATATTATTATCCTTTTGGGTGGTATATTATTACTTTTCGGAATAAAACATGCCCTTTTAATTGGTGTAATTTTTGCCATATTAAACCTTATTCCTTACATAGGTGCATTGATTGGGAATATAATCGGTGTACTTTTAACATTAACTAACTCACAGGAAATATTACCGGTTTTTATAGTTTTAGGAGTAATTGCAATTGTTCAATTTCTTGATAATAACATATTAATGCCAAGAATTGTAGGTTCAAAGGTCAAAATAAATGCTTTTGCTGCTATTATGGGGGTATTTGTCTCTGGAACTCTTGCTGGATTTACGGGCATGTTCCTTGCGTTGCCAATGATTGCTATTTTTAAAGTTATTTTCGATCGATCAGAAATGTTTAAGCCCTGGGGTCTTCTTCTAGGTGATGAAGTAATAGAAAAAAAGCCAATCAAATTTCCACGATTAAGAGCTCATAAAATAAAAAATGAGAAGCAATAAAATTAGGCGATTTTGATAGATGAAATTAAAATTTCTGGTTTTGAAAATGTTCTTCAATACCTAATCCAAACAGTGCAAAATCATATTTAACAGGATCCTGAGGATCAAATTGGCAAAGATTCTCAGTAAGTTCAGTTGCAGTTAGCCAATCAACTTGTTTTCGGGTGATTAATTTCAACTTCCTTGCAACACGTTCCACATGCAAATCAGTTGGACAGATCAAATCAGAAGCTTTAATACTAGTCCAAATACCAAAATCGACACCCCGATCATCTTTTCTAACCATCCATCTCAGGAACATGTTCAGTCTTTTACACGTAGATTTTTGTAATGGAGAACTGATATGCTTTTTAGTACGTGCCGGATAATCAGGCAGGGAGAAAAAATAGTTCCTAAATGAGTTTAAGGTATTTTCTATTGGAATATTCGGCTTACTATGTTTTAGTACCCCCCGATAATCTGGTAAAGATTCGTTTTCTATAAATCCAGGTAAATACTTTTCTTCTTCACCATATTCTTTTTGAAGAATATATGGTTTAAAAGTATTAAATGCGGTTTCTAATGTATCAGAATATAAATAATGTTGTTTGAAAAATTCTATAAAGTACAGTGTATCCGTAAGGTTAAAAGTACGATGCTTAAAATTAATAAACCGCTTAAGATCTGTTTCCTGATGATTTAAAACAAAATCATGAGGAGCACCATCCATCAATTGGATTAGTTCTTTGCACTTGTTAATAATAGTTTTTCTTTGTCCCCAGGCCAAAATGGATGCCCAGAAACCCATGATCTCAACATCCTGTTTTTTACTGAACAAGTGTGGAATACAGATAGGATCATTTTCAATAAAGCCAGGCCGATTATACTGATCATATTTAATATCAAGAAAGCCTTTCAGATCATTAGAATATTGAGAAGAAACTAAATCATCTATCATTTAAATTATTTAAATCAGGAAAGAGCCTGTTTCAGGTCATCAAGCAGATCTTCTATATCCTCTACTCCTACACTTAATCGTAACAAATTATCAGTTACTCCAACTTTATCACGTTCTGATTTAGGAATAGACCCATGGGTCATTGTAACCGGGTGATTAATCAGAGATTCCACTCCACCAAGTGATTCAGCTAAAGAAAAAACCTTAAAAGAGGAAGCTATTCTGAATGTTTCCTTTAAATCAGCTCCCTTCAATGTTATGGAAATCATTCCGCCAAAGTCACGCATTTGCTTTTTTGCTATATTGTGGTTCGGATGATCTGTAAATCCTGGCCAGTATATTTTGTCAACTTTAGGGTGTGTTTTCAAATATTCAGCAATTTGCCGTCCGTTTTCACAATGTGCTTTCATTCGAAGATGAAGGGTTTTTAGTCCTCTTAAGACTAGAAAACTGTCCATTGGTCCGGGTGTTGCCCCACAGGCATTATAAATAAACCAAAGACGTTTGTAAAGATTATCATCATTCAGCATTAAAGCCCCCATAACAACATCCGAGTGACCACCAAGGTATTTTGTAACAGAATGCATAACAATGTCGGCTCCAAGATCAATTGGATTCTGCAGATACGGCGAGGCAAAGGTATTGTCTACGGACAGTAAAATATTATTTGCCTTGGCGATTACTGAAACAGCCTCAATATCAACAATTTGCATAGTTGGATTAGTAGGTGTTTCGATCCAGATCATTTTAGTGTTCTGATTTACATATTGCTTTACATTGTGGGCATCATTCATATTTATAAAATGAAATTTGATGCCATAGTTTGCAAAAATCTTTGTGAACATGCGATAAGTACCACCATAGAGATCATCTCCAGTAATCACCTCATCTCCCGGACTCAAAAGTTTCATCACAGCATCCGTAGCACCCATCCCACTCGAAAAAGCAAGTCCGTGTTTTGCATTTTCAAGTGCTGCAAGGCATGATTCCAATGCTTTACGGGTTGGGTTAGTCCCTCTGGAATATTCAAAGCCCTTGTTATCTCCCGGCGACTTCTGCCAGTAGGTTGAAGTCTGATAGATCGGGGTCATAATTGCACCGGTACTTGGATCTGGTTCCTGTCCGGCATGTATTGCTTTGGTTCCGAATTTCATAGATGTTTAATTAATAATCTTGCGAATGATAAAATCATGGTTATAGTTCTGAATAAATAGAATTTAAGCAGGCTATTTGCTCTTATTTACCGGAACTAAAGATGGATCAAGTTCTTGTCTAAACTTATAACCCATTCGTTTACCTGTAGGATACCCTGAATTTGAACCCATATATTGTTTTTCTTCAAGAGTTATTTGTCTTACGCTTTCAAATGGTGGAGTGAGAAGATCAAAATCCATACAATAAATAATTGCGAGTTCCAGAATCTTTCTGATCTGCTCTTTCTTGAGTTTACCTTTCCAAAAAGAGTTAAACAGAAAACCTAGCTGACTCTGACCGTCAACAAAGAAATGCTCTTCCTTATTAATGAAGACTCTTCCAAGCAAATATCCGATATCAGTAGTTCGGTTATATTTTAATGAATCTGCAAGAAAATTATGAATATGAATCACTCCGCAATATTTTCTAGAAGGATCATCCTGAACATATTTAAGCTTATTGATTTCATGCTCAGGAGGAAAACCAAACACATTACTATGCATTGATATAACTAGAACATCGCCAGAAAATTTAAGCTGTGCTTCAAAATCTCCACGGTCTGAATAACTAATCTCAACATTCCTATCAATCTTAGAAAAATCGTTCTGCATATCCAAGCAGATTTCTTGAAGTTCTACTTTGAACAAATTAAATACC
>Ga0164293_10000815_pt1 | contig 25911 bp, 31 predicted proteins | sample GEODES118metaG_FD_111487 | JGI IMG/M metagenome (GOLD analysis project Ga0164293, IMG submission 111487) | Eutrophic lake water microbial communities from Lake Mendota, Wisconsin, USA - GEODES118 metaG | ecosystem: Environmental > Aquatic > Freshwater > Lake | place: USA: Lake Mendota...
GCCAGCGGTGAACTCCACCTGCAAATCAAGGACGATATTCGCAAGTGAATGCGAGTTCTTCAGCGCTCTCTCTAGCGCATCGCCCTCGAGCGGTGCTCCGTCGGACTTTGCCTCCAACTTGCCATGCGCAAACAGGCTAGCGACGGTGCAAAGAATGGCGGCATTGGGCCAGCCATAAGGCTTGAGCTCGAAGCGCTCCGCGATTGCCTTAACGGTCGTGCGCACACCAGTACGATTGTTGGCCTGCGCGAAATTCAGGATTTCCTGCTCTGCTTCGGTCAGATTGCTCCCACCGGAGATCAGCGCACCTTCGCTATTCTGACGCAGGAAGCGGCCAATATCAGCCTCGCTATAGGTCGCCCCCCGGAGCATTGGCAAACTGGTGTAAACCTTGTCGACTAGCGTCTGAAATGCGCGCCGAACACGCGCCTGCGGATCCTCGCCGCGCAGGTCGAGTTCTTCACCGCGGACGAAAATTTGCGCCTCCGAGACGAGGGTTCTGGCCCGAGTGGTCAGATCTCGGTGGCGCGTAGCGTTCTGCTGCCCCTTCTCGCTGATGATACGCTCGATTGAAGGCTGCGGCGCTGTCGCTCGCGTTTGGCGAACGTACTTTTCGGTCCGCTTGTACATCATCAGATCGCGGGCAAACCGGTCGTCTGCCTTGAGGAGGATAACTAGCTCGTCGCTGCTCATGCTAGCCATGCGAACGGCTTCCGCATTGCTCGCATGCTCGTGGAACGGCGTTACAACGTTGACAGAGAGCTCGTAATCCCTCCCTTGCAGGCGGTCGTCCAGCTTACGAGCAAACGAATAGTCGTGCCCTGCTCCGTCATGGCGGATCTTGCGATCCCGGATGACACCATCAAAGATCAGCGCCTCAAGTTCCTTGGCGACCTCCGTGCTGTCCACGTCGACGCTTTTGATCTCCTGCTCAACGTCCTTTTCCTCGTCGGTCAAAAACTCAAAGAGGTCGCCGTTGCGCTGGATGTAAGTGTTCTGCTCCAGAACAGCGAGAGCTTCCTCCACACGGCGCTTGAGTGCCGTTTCGTCCTCATTGAACTTCTCGCGCATGAGGATCGCGATGTTGCGAGCCGTGGGCTTGAAGGACTTCTCGTACTTGACGAGGAACAGGGCCTTAAGGACGCGAGTGGCGAAGTTGTCCCTGAGATTTTTTTCAGCAATGTGAATTGACTGCTGGACGCTCGACTTCAGCGCAGTCCGGACTCCCTCAAACATCTTATCAAATGTGGCAATCTGACCGAGCTCGAGGTCAGCAAGGTCGATAGCAACCGCTTGGAAAACGCCCAGCATTGAGCGTTCACCTACTGAGCTATGGCGCCCCTCGAAGGCGCTGTGCTGTGACAGGCCTTGGATGGCCATCTGAAACAGTTCGTATTGGTAAGGTATGAACGGATAGCTGTGAATGAAGTGATCACGGTCAGCAAAGTTTTTGAGTGCCCGCGACCCATCGGCAAAGTCGAACAATGTGCGTAGGTTGTTGCTCTCGCGGTGATATAGTTCTGAAAGGCTCTCGACCCCCGCCTCGGTCTTTTTCAACAGGCGTTTCTGAATGACCTCGGCAACGTCGGCGCTGTTGAGCGGCATGCGGTTGGCAAAGCGCGCCTGGATCCTGGAAAAGTCGTTTTCCTGTTGCTGGTTCATCTCGCCAATGACGGCATTCATATCCTGCTGGGCAGTCACGATGACCCAAGCCCGCCCCCGACACTTCGTGTTCAGGCTCTCAGCGATGGTTTGCAGATTGGTCATAAGCTTGACGTTCTCGGCGATGAATTGGCCGACTTCATCCACGAAGAAATTGAGGCGGAAATCCTTGCCTTGTGCGTCGACATAGGCCTTCACCTTGTCGGCAAAATCCTCGATCGAGACCTTGTAATCCGAGCGATACTTGTTGAGGATTCCGTTAGCTTCCGAAGGGTCTGCCCCCGTGGCCGCCGCGTAAGCTTTTGCGATGTTGCTACCTTCGAGGAGGTGCTGCTCGCGGCCCATTTCCCATGGCTTGCCGGCGACGCCCTGATAGGCGTCTCTAAAGGCGCCATAGACCCCGCGGCTGTCCAGATCGCGCTCGAACTGGGCGATGTAGGCCTGCTTGCCATAGTAGCCGCAGGTTTCGTCGAAGACCTTCTGGAAGACCGACAGCAAGGCATCAATTTGATCCTTCGAGATCACGTCAGCCTTCTGGTCGATGTTGAAAAGGATACTCTTCGACGGAACCGACACAGCGCGCTTCAAGTCAGCCGAGAGGATCTCGTCATCGGCGCACTTGTCCTTGAACAGATCATAGGCAGTAGCACCGCTAACCTCTCGATTCTCAAGGAGCATCGCGAGCATTTTCAAAAGGTGCGATTTACCAGATCCGAAAAAGCCTGAAATCCAGACGCCATTGGCGTTGGTGTAATTGTTATAGGCGTCCAGGAAGCGCTCAATCTGCTTCTTGATCTCGTTGGTGAGGACATACTCCTCGAGTTCGATGCGCAGGCTGGCATCGTCATCGGCCTTGATGACGCCTTCAATCGGACGGTCGACAGGCTTCTCAAAGATATCACGCAGGATGGTCATTGCAGCCCCCTTCAAACCTCGTAATTAAAGATGTTGAATGCACGATAGTATTTGTCATCGTGCAAAATTCCGAACAGATCGAGTGACGCGCCACTGGCGAGCGCATGCGTATAGCTGCCGGGAAAAAACATAACGGTTGGCTTTTCTTTCGCAGTGCTCTGCAAATTGTTCAGCACATTATGTGAGCGGATAAATGGATAGACCTCCCCAACGCCCGAGATGATCAGCACATCGTATTCTCGGTCACGCAGGATCTCGGCGATCGCCGGGATCAAATGCTGCTCAGGATCGAGAACGTTCTGCAGGAGCTCCTTGAGCTCATCCTTGCTGAAATTGGCCTCTTCCGCGATCAGCTGGTCCCAGATGCCACGATCCTGAAGCATGCTGACCGACAAGTCGTAGAGATTGATGTCGAGCGCGGTCACGCCGCGATTGGCGAGCTGCTTGATCACTTGCTCGCGAACCGCCTCCATATCCACGGCATCCGCAGCTGGGTAAGGGCAAATGAAAAATGGCACTTCATTGCCTAACCCTTGCTTCTTCAGGAAGCGCTGGCTGGAGATCACCTCTAGCAAATGATCCTGACGCTCACGGGGCGACATGGTTGTTGTATCGCGTATCATCAGGCTCCCCCCTGCCCGCCCAGGTCCGCGCCCGGGAAAAATCTCAACTCATTCGGATCTGTTTGCATGATCAGGTTCGTGAATGCCGGTGAAAGCAATGCTCGACAGATGTGATCTTCCGCGTTCAGGATCCCGGCCTCACGCATCAGCCTGAACAGGATTTGGCGCAGCTTTTCCTTGGTAGATGTACTGATCCCTTCGAGCTCAATTTCCCATTCTTCCTTGGCTGCATAGAAGGCGTCAAAGTCATCGTATGTGAGATGGGTCCGAAAGCTTAGATAGCGCTCAGACAGAAGCTCAACCGCGAACTCGCCGATAAACCTGTAACCTCTGCACAGTGCTAGCCACAGGACCGAGAGCTGATCGTGGTAGTCGCCTCGGCAGAGCAGATCGATCTCGTCGGGCTTGAGCACTTCCAGCCTGTTGGCGATCTCTCTAACCGAACGGGTAACGGACGACTGCTTTCGGAAGGGAATAACCCCCTGCTCGCCGGCAGCCTTCTTAACGGCAGTCCAGTCACCCAATTCCTGGTAGAGCCGCGCAATTGCCACGCTCTCGTTAAGGAAGAGGCCACCGGTACCAAAGGACATCCGATATTTGGGGGGCTTGGACTTCTGGATCATGAGTTGGCGCCATTCCCATGCAGAGGCACCACCTGATCCGAGTTTAGCAGGATGATTTGCTGATCCTGCGGGCGCCGTGCCGCTGGATCCGTGTCCAGCCCCAGGCGCTTGAGGGCATAGTACAACAGGGCTCGCCGGACCGGGATGCTCACGCGGCCATCCGACATACCGTAGTCGAGTTCGATTGCTCGGCGCTGCCCGTCGCTCAAAGCAGGATGCGGTCCGACTTCAAGATCAACGAAATGATGCCAGTCAGCATCGTTAGCGGCCTGGACGTCTGACGATCGCGTTTGCTTTGTCTCGGCAATGCGAGAGAGCACGAAGTCTTTGAAGAGGCCGCTTTGCTCACAGAATGCTCTGGCGTGCCAGCGGAACCCATCGAAACCCAAAGCGTGAGGCACGATCCAGCGCCATTGGGGCTCGGGAGACGACATTGACTGGTAGCATATCTCAACCGCCTCGTGACGCCTTATGGCGATTACGATTGTACGCAAAACCGAAGGTAGGACGCCCCGAGCTGGGAAAGGTATGCTCCCAAAATCAGGAACATTGCCAATCCATGCCTCGTTTTTGTCGAGTAGGCCATCCGACAGCGAGCGCACCTGCGAAAGGTAGAGGTTAGCATCCGGCTTCAAGAAAAGTGGTTTAAACGACGACGTGCGGACGTAGGTCCGGGCACTCTTGTCATAGCTCATATTGTCCGGCGCTAAGCCTAGGTACCGGTTGAGGTCAGTCGAAGCCTGATTGACTGAGACATTGAAGGTTTCAATGATGTCCCCGCGGTTGACGTAGCCCTCCCAGAAGAGCCTGAACTCGATGAACTCGAGCTTGCGCTCGACGCCCCATCTCAAGTTCGGTTTCTGATCCACAGTTAGCCCCCTCGCCCACGAATCAATTTTTGGACCCGCCCAGAAAGTTGACTCGTGCGTGGTGTAACGAAGATAATGCTTAGGGGCAATCAGGATGTCTGCCACCGGAATGAGCCGTCGATCAGTTTGTTTACCCACCCAGAAAGTTGACTCGAGCGCACCCTGCCTATAGAAATCTGAAACTCGATCTGAGTGCCTGGTGGTAATTGCTTCTTCGCCGTCTGGCGGCACCCAATCCGAACTATGAGGCGCTATGGCAGGACGATGGGATAAACCGGGCATACCTCATAAAGGGTGGCGCTGCACCGATGTCGTAGACCTGCGCGCGAACGGCGAGACAGAAGGCGATACAAACTACGCCAATTGCGAGATGTGCGGGAACGAAAGGATCCGCTTCGTCCACATTATGGTGCACCCTGAAATCCCAGAAGAATTTAACGTTGGTTGCATCTGCGCTGAAAAAATGAGCGGGGACAAAATTGGTCCTCGCGATCGTGAAACGAAGCTACGCAACCGTTGGATACGCCGGAATAGGTGGCTGAAGCGGAAATGGCGCACATCCGCAAAAGGGAATAGCTACCTGAATATCGATGGGAATAATGTGGGGGTTCACAGTAATGCCAGAGGCTTATGGTCGTTCCGGATAAATTCGGACTTCAGTAGACAATACTTTGATACGATGGATGAAGCAAAAATCGCATTGTTCGACAAATTATATTGAATATTTCATTTGCAGAGTCATGTACAAAGGCGATCGGACGATAATGACTGCAGCCCCATCTTCCGCCCACACGCTGGAAATTCTGAATAGTTTATCGGCTAGTCGCAACGCTGAAGGCCTGACCCGGGATGACACCGAGAAATTGTATCAAGTCGCATTGGAGTTTAAAGACGGTCGATCGGACAAAATAGACCAAATAGAGGCTGTTTGGTTTCTACGACTTAGCGCAGAAGCTGGACATGCAGGAGCACAATACGAACTGGCATTCATACATATTCTAGGCACATGGGCGTCTCAAGACGATAAAGAAGCTCTCCGCTGGTTAAAAGAAGCTGCAAATCAAAATCACACAAGAGCTCAATACAATTTGGGGGTATTTTACCACGAAGGTAGAGGCGTTGATAAGGACCCTGCGGAGGCGGTTCGTTGGTGGCGGATGGCCGCGTTTCAGCGACATGACGACGCTCAGACTAACCTCGGACGGATGTACCTGAAGGGATTAGGAGTTGAGCAGAATGACGCTGAAGCTGCCTACTGGTTCCGAAAAGCTGCAGAGCTCAACAATCCAAGTGCCCAATACAATCTTGGACTCATGCACTTAGTAGGTCGAGGCTGCGAGAAAAATAAAAAAGATGGGATAAAGCTTATGCTTCAGTCTGCCGCCCAAGGTCATGAACCCGCACTTTCATTCTTAAATAAGAAGAATGAAAATGCCGTATCGGCGGACTCCTAAGAGGCGGTCATGCCGATGCGATGGTCATATCTGGGGCACCTAGGTCCCGAGGGAACCCTGAATTGGGGCGGTGACCATTCAGACAACATTCCGGCGTCGGGTCACATCCTGCCCGATAACAACGATACCAAAGTCTATCTGAAGATCCGCGAACACGCCCGGGCCGGCCGGTTCGAAGGCGCTCAGGTCGACTGGGGAGCTTACGCGATCAAGGTCAATGGTCCCGAGCTGCTTTCGATCCTGCAGGAGTGCTACGGAAGCCCTGAAAACGCTGACCCTGCGTCATTGCTCGGTCAATATGTCGCATATGCCAAAAAGCTAGGGCCCGATGGATATGTGGCCTTTCTCTCAGTCGAACTGTGAAGGGAGACTTTAGCGTTGCCCATCTAGCGCCAAGGCCGTGCAAGGTTAAGGCTAACCAGGTAGTCGCCCGCGTCACGGCCATTAACGCTTATCGAAGCCAAGGTCCGTCCAAAGCGATCAACACCTTGCCGGTTGATAATGACCTGTCCTCTTGCGAGGTAAGCTCTCAGGGCATCACGGGAGCGGTATGCCAGTCTGAAATCACACCACGCATAGCTTCGACGTCGGTCCTGACATTTCGGGCTACCGGGCATTTCCGGGGCATCGATGTTGACGATACGTATCCGCTCGTTGCCGCATCGTATCGTATCCCCGTCATGGACAATGGGAGCCGCGCAAACGATGCTCGAGGCAGAAGCGAGGATCAGCAACAGTGACATCTGAAATTCCTACAATCTACTGCTTGCCCGGACGTGGAGGTCGCTTGGACGCGGGCCTCGCTCTCGCACTTCAAAGCAGGGGTTTCAATGTGTCCGGACGTGAGACGTTCGGTGAATTCCAGCGCCTGCGCTTCTCGGATCAAATTCAGGTCATCGCCGAAGATCTACAAGCAAGTTTCTGGAATCCTGAAGATTTGGTTGTTGCGAACTCCTTCGGGGCCTACCTGTTTCTCCATGCCCAAACTCTAATGCCTGCTTTTCCCGGGAAGGCCCTGCTCCTTTCGCCGATAATCGGCGGATCGGCTGTACCAGGAAATGGGCCACGATTTTCACCCCCATTTGCTGATCGCCTTTCCCAACTCGCAGAGACCAAGGAAATGGTCGTACCTCAGCGCTGCGAAATCCACGTCGGAGAACTAGATTGGCAGTGCCAACCTGAGAAGGTCAGCTATTTTGGTCAGCAAACGGGGATCCCAGTTACGATCGTGCCGGGCGGTGCCCATATGCTCGACAAGGCGTACGTATCCCGTTTGCTGGATCGCTGGCTCCCACGGAGGGCTTGAATCAGAGCTCTACCAGCTGGTGGATGTTCGCACCGGACGCGGCCCAGGGCGATCCGGACCAAGTATGATCGGCTTGGCAGTCTGCACATCTTTGGAGCCAGTAAGTTGGGCTCCCGTCTTGTCCTTGAAGATTTCCGCGACGGATTTCACGCCAGACAAGGCGTCGCTCCCAGGCAATGCCTGAAGATCGGCCGCGTAATAGTCGAACCAGGGCAGCCCAGCCTCGGAATATTCCTTGGCAGAAGGTGGCTCATTGGATGCAGGCTCGCCAGTGATAGACAGCCAGTCCTTGGCGTGAACGAGGGAGACGAAAACCCGTTCTGTTGCCTCCCAATCCCAATCCTCGAGATTGAAAGTGTCCTCATAGATTTCCTGATGCATTCGCCCGCCAGCACCCAACCCCATCTCCATGCTGGAGCAACACAGGCTCATGCAGGCATCCATGAGGACCTCGCTGCGCCTTGAGCCTTTTATCCGTTGCCAAACAGAAGCCTTCAAAGGCGTCACGGATATTTGGACGCCTCCCCACTCGCCGGATTGCGTGAGTTGCTCTTCAACTGAATAGCCTTCACCCAAAGGCATTGCGACGAACTGCCTGATGACCCCCTTCTCCACGGCGAACCCGTCAAGCCAAGGTTGAGCCGGTGATACGGCGTAATCCTGTGGGTCTCGATGCAGACCCGGACGCCAAGCCTCCCCCGACACCGCATTGATTTTCCCTGCCGCAATCTTGATGGCTACTGGCAGGCCATATCCGGACTCCATGGAATTCTGATCGGACCATTCGGGACCGTCATTGTTGAAGTTCATCCACATGGCTTCTGCCTGCCACATCGGCATAATTACGCCGCCGCGATCAACCGTGCGAGCTGGCAGATTTTGGGCATAATCCTCGGCATGACGCAGAGGAAAGGTACCGATGCCCGGCGGCAGAAAATAGGTCTGTTCAGTTTCCGGGATGCGCAAAGTGCGCATGAAGCTTATGGAAAATTGGGAACGGGGCTCGATGTTCGGGAAGCGGAAAACCAGGTCATCATGTTCAAGAGTGGGCATTGGATTTCCTTTCACCATTCACCGTCACGCACATCCCGCACAATCTTGAGGACCGCTTGGTCTGGCATGGATTTGATCGCGCGGATCAGGTCCGCAAAGAGTTTGGGGCGAGAGAGAATTGCCTGCCGGAGATCTGCGGATATCTTCCCGGCCATCGCCAGTAAGGCATCCGGATCCTCGCCAAGCTCCTCGGCAAGTTTGAGAAGCGTTTCCTCACCTGGCGGTGCGACCTCGTCTCTTTCGACACGCGAGAGGTACGCCGGTGTTACGCCGCAACGTATCGCTAGCTGTCTTAGAGAAAACGCTCGATCGCTAGCGGCCAAAGCCTCGCGCTTTTGACGGAGATAATCTCCGAGCGTTGCCGGTGCCGCATGTGATTCTAAGCGTTGCATGTTGCCTAACTAAGCAACACGCTTCCCAATGTCAATCGTGCGCCGCAGCCCAGCCCTCAACTAGTCAAACCGAAGCCCTGTGTTTTTGAAGCTAAGGCTGCCCTTCCCGCATTTCGGACAGTCATAAAGCTCGTCGTAGATTTCGTGATCGCCCCACTGACAGCGAACACGACGTTCAGAGGAAGCCCCCACAGCTGGCGATACCGGCGACTTCCACAAGCCCAGCCATTCGAGGAATGGCCTCTTTCTCGGCCGAAGTCGCTCTTCCTCGGCTTTTTCTCGGGCAATCCGATCGCTGAAACTGCCGCCGATGCGCTCAATAGGATGTGCTGGATTTTTTGGGCATTGCATTGGGTCGTGGGCAATGTTGACCGATACAATCCCACAAACTCCGCAGCGATACGGGAAGTAGCTGTGGGTCCGATAAGAACTCATCGACCCGCCAACGGTGAACGTCTTCTCGTATCCGCAGGGACAGGATGCCTGGACCTGACTACCCATACCGCCCCCTTAAGCCCTCAAATCGCTATAATGAAATTGCCCCTACTGCACTGACAGCCACTTCAGTTCGCCACGGGGGACGACCACTTGAAGATACTGCCGGTAAAATGGTGCTTCACCGGATGGAGTTTTGATGATGAGCGTCACGTCCGCATCAGGACCCAAACCAGAAAGATAATCATGCAGATCCTGCAAGCGCGTGAAGCTTCGGTTGTTCACGGCTACGATGTGGTTTGAGGCCTCCGCGTCGGTCATCGCGCCGGGGCTATCTGCCTTTACAAAATCGATGACCAGATAGCCCTCATGCGCAAATTCGGCTCGATCAAGCTTCCACTGTTCTGCGACTATAAGCCCGGAGATATCGAGGGCCCGGTTGGCAAGGAGGTCGGGAACCGGGGCGGTTCTAGTAGTCAGATTCACTGACTTTCCTTCGCGCTGGACCGTTATCTGGACTTCCCCCTCTTGTCCCCTGAGGCGGGTGGCCAGGTCTGAGATATTCCTGACATCTCCCTTGCCGTTTACGCTCAGGATAAGGTCGCCAATCTGCAAGGGTGAGCTTTTGTCATAGACCGTTGCGACAATAGGGCGGAAATCGTCCTCAGCGGTCGCCCATGCGACAGGGAGTTGGCGCAGACCCGCATTGTGTCCTGCCTCGAGCAGTTCAACGATGGGGCAAACATCGGGCATCAACACCGACAAGGAGGTCGGTGTCGAGTGCTCATCCGCGGTATCTCGATATCGGGCCGCAGCCAGTCCTACCACTTTGCCAGTCGTAAGGCTGATCAAGGGGCCGCCTGAGTTGCCCCCGTTGATGATGGCATCGCTCTGGATCATCTCCGTCGGGAAAATCCACGGGATGCTCGAGATGATGCCGCGCGTGGCAGCATATGACAGGGTCCCTGGATGCCCAAAAATGGCCACAGGGGTTCCAATCTGGGGCAGCGTGCCGCTGCAATCCAGATCGGCAGACTTGGCGTTGGCAGGGATCAAACTCGGATCAATCGACATGATCGCCATATCCACGAGAGGGTCGATATAGACCCGCTTCGCTTCAACTGGCTTCTGCCCTTTGAATGAGACCGTAAGTTCAGCTGGCGAACGACTGGCGACATGCGCATTAGTGAGGATCCAGCCTCGCTGGCGATCAATCAAGAACCCGGTGCCATGAGCTGAACCACCTTCATCCTGGTTCAAGCCAATGCTTGAGATCCTTTTGACTTTAACAGTGTAACGCTCTGCCTGTGCTAGAATCTGTTCGGGCGTCGGTGGCGCCGCTGAAGCGGGACATGCTGCAACAATTGAACAGAACGCAGCCAGCGCCCCAATAGCGGATCTCATTTTAAGCCCCCTTCATAGGGGCTAGACTTTGCCCCCACCCTTTGTTCGCATTTGCGACCCCAGAGCTAGATACAAGATTTTGTCCACCTCATAAGCCCTCCTGGCTCGATATGTGTCCCCGTTTGGCATTTGTTCGTGCTAGTGCGGGTTCGTTGGGGGTCTAATGAGATACGGAAGAGCGGAACGCCTTATTCAGTTGGCGCTGGAAATGCAGTCTACCCGGGGTGGACTAACCTTGGGCGAGATCGAAGAGAAATTTGATGTCAGCCGACGAACCGCGATCCGCATGCGCGACGCCGTTTTGCGTGCATTCCCCCAAGCCAAAGAGGTCCCTACCGGCGACCGAACAAAGCGTTGGCGGCTTCCCTCGGGCTCTGCCCAAACCTTTACCGACCTGACGCCAGAGGACCTCTCGGTCCTCGAAACTGCCGTGCAGGCCATGAAGCAGGCCAATCTCGAAAGCCATGCGGATAACTTGCGCACGCTGGGAGCAAAGGTTCGCAATATGCTCGCAGCGGATAAGCTCAGGCAAATTGATCCCGACCTTGAGGCTCTGACCGAAGCCGAAGGCATTGCTCACCGTGCAGGCCCTCGCCCATTTATTCCACCTGCACTGTTCGAGGCCCTTCGGACCGCGATAAAGTCCTGCAAGCAAGTAACATTCCACTACACGGCAAGGTCGGGGGCCTCATCGACAAAGCGGACCGTCTCCCCCCTTGGTTTCCTCTATGGGCATCGCCATTATCTGGTAGCTTGCGAAATTGGGCAAACGAAGCCGAAGTTCTTCAGCCTTCCGTCGATATCCAAGATCAAGGTTCTGCCGGACACCTTTGAGCGTGATCCGGCGTTTAACCTCAAAGAGCTTGTGTCCCAATCATTCGGCGTTTTTGAGGAGAAAGCTCACAACGTCGTCTGGCGCTTCTCCGCTGAGGCAGCGCCGGCTGCCCGGCAATTCCTGTTCCATCACAGCCAGCAGTGCGAAGACACGGAAAATGGAGAACTGATCATCCGTTTCCAAGCCGGCGGGCTGCTCGAGATGGCGTGGCACCTTTTGAAATGGGGCGATCATGTTGAGGTGCTTGAACCCGCAGAACTGAAAGAGCTGATGCCTGATGCCCATCTCTCATGGCCGGCACTGCCATGAGCACCGCTCGAAGCTTCGGGCTGTCGAAGTCGCGCATCACGGCATTTGAGCAATGCCCCAAAAAGCTATGGCTTTCAGTCCACAAACGGGAAGTGGCTGAAACACAGTCGCAGTCGGAGTTGAGGTTTGCCGCCGGGCATGATGTCGGCGCCATTGCCTGCGAATTATCGCCTGGCGGCGTCATGATTGAAGCGCAGCCAGATCTGAAAGCCGCCCTCAAACAAACCGCTGAATTGCTCGCCGCGGGGCATCGTGCCCCAATTTACGAGGCGACCTTCGTCCACGACGGCGTTCTAGTTCAAGCCGACATCCTTGAGCCTATCGCCGAAAACAGCTGGCGGATGGCCGAGGTCAAAAGTTCGACCGGCGTGAAAGACTACCATCACGGCGATCTGGCTACCCAGGTGTGGGTGCTGGAAAATAGCGGCATTGAGCTCACTGACGCGACGATCCGTCACATCGATACCGGATTCGTCCTCTCGGAGCCCGGAGACTATCGTGGGCTACTCAAGGACGCACCGTTGCTCGACGGTGTTCGACCAATCGCTGCAAAACGAGAGGTGGTGGTGGAGCAAGCGCGTGAGATGCTCGCTGGGCCAGAACCTGAGCTCGCGATGGGTGGACACTGCCTCAAGCCATTCTCCTGCGAGTTCCACGCCTATTGCGGAAAAGACCGTCCGCCGCCGCCCGAGTGGCCGATCGAGATTTTGCCGAGGGTTGGTCGTCGCCTTGCTGAGGAGATGGCGGAGCATGGAATATTCGACCTTACGGAACTGCCCGCGGATACGCTCAAGAAGCCGCAGCACAAGATCGTCCATGAAGCGACCGTCTCTGGTGCCCCCTATCACGATCCCGCCGGAGCTCTTCGAGCGACAGCAAATTGGGACTTCCCGCGGCACTATCTGGATTTCGAGACGATCGCCCTCCCCGTTCCAGCCTGGGTCGGAACTAAGCCCTATCAGCAAGTTCCATTTCAGTTCTCCTGTCATACCGAGCTGGCTGACGGGACCATCGAACACCGTGCTTTTCTGAGCGTCGACGGAAGCGATCCGCGCCGAAAATGTGCTGAGGCTTTGATCGAGTGCGTGGGATCCAGTGGCGCGATTATCGCTTATAATGCGAGCTTCGAGCGTAGCTGCGTCAGAGGCCTCGCAGAGGCATTGCCGGACATGGCTGCGGCGCTAAATGCGATCGCGGACAGATTTGTGGATCTGCTTCCGGTCACCCAAGCCCACTACTATCACAGGGATCAAAGGGGGAGCTGGTCAATCAAGAAGGTCCTCCCCACAATCGCTCCGGACCTTGATTATTCTGATCTCGAAGTTGGCGATGGTGCTGCGGCGCAACTTGCCTGGCTTGAGGCCTCATCCAAGAATTGTTCCCCCGCGCGACGAGCCCAGATTGCATCGTCCTTGGAGGCATATTGCGAACGTGACACATGGGCGATGGTCGTGCTGCTAAGGCGAATCCTGGCTCCGAATGATCAGATTCAGGAGCGGGCATGAAGGCGAACATAACCTTTAAAACGCACAGCGATCCGATCAATTACGCGGGCAACATCCATATCCTCACCTTCGCTGAGCAGGGTTTCTCTACCTTGGACATTCACGGCCGAAGATTAGGTGTTTCCCGCGATCTACTCAGCGCATTCGCCGATGCCGTAAATCAAGCAGATGAGGTTGGAAGCCTCTATCCCCAAACTCATCTTTCGGCCGTACCTCGGTCCTGCGTTCGCGACACGGCGGATCACACATTCCTACTTCGACACCTGCGCGAGTTCCTAGCCGCCAACGCCGACCACAAGTCCAAAACCCTTGTTCTCGATTTCAGCACGCCAAAGCTCCCTGAGCATGCCGAAATAGCAATAAACATAGCGTTGGATTCCATAGCCTGCGACTGCGCCGAAGAGGTCATAATTATAAAAAATTAGCTCCAGTTTTTAGAATATCAGACCATGAGATAAAAATGTCGGCACCATGAGGCTGCCAAGCCAGCCTTTATAAACAGGCTTAATCCTTCAATCTCATCGTCCCCAGGGCGCCAATAGACCGGATGTCCATCCGCAGTCCGTAAATCTTCCATCGACACATAGATTGACGGGAATGTTTCGCCCTTGATGATTGAAGGGCCAATGCCGACTTTCCCTCTGCGATGAGCTTCGGAAATCATCCCAGAAAAGCTGGTCGCCTCCGTCAATGCCCACATTGAGATGATGGCATCCAGGCGGGGCGCAAGATCGGCCCTCATTTCATCGAATGCTGCATCTGTTAGCTTCGGAAGCGCCAAGCCAAGAATGATGTTAATCGATGGCCAATTAACGGCCGCTTCGACCTGTTTTCGTTTCTCCTCTGAGAGGCTTGGTATTAACATTTCGAATGCATTTCGAGCATCCGGCACCCCCCAGAGTGAAGCCGTCAAAATGTTATTGGCCCCGGCATCAACGTCAATCGGCGTACCAACGCCCGTTATTTGATTCAGTCCCTTGTTGAAGATGGCACGACCATCGCCTTGCTCGGCTGCCTTGGCCAGCCACCGGTGCGCTTCGATTTCGTTTTCCCGCGTCTTTGTCGATCTCAGCACGAGTGCATAGCTTGTCTGAGCCCAAGGATCCCCCCTGAGGGCAGCCTGCTTTATCCATGCTTTAGCAGCGATTTCGTCTCGCTGAATCCCTCTACCCTCATGCAGCCGAACGCCAACTTCGCTGATTGCTTCGACGACACCACTGCAGGCACGGGAGAGAACCTCTGTCATTTCCGGACTAACTCTATCCGGCCGCGTGCGGATATCCTTCTGAGCTTGGGGGTCGCCTGAAAGCACTGCAAGCGTCATCCAAGTTTGGGCCGACGTAGGATCTTGGCCGGTGCCCCAACCATTATCGCAAGCTATGGCCAAATGGTAATAGGACTGCTGGTAATCCAGTTCAGCTGCCTTGTGGAGATAACGATATCCGAGTGCGTGATCGGTATCGACCTTATGGCCGTAAAGGTAGGCGGTACCCAAGTTAGCTGCTGCAATGCCCTGATCATGCTCGACCGCTTTTTCGTATAGAGCAAAAGCCTTTCTAACGTCCTGAAACACACCGCGGCCGTTCGAATACGCGTAAGCCACGTTGGAAAGCGAAGGCACATGACCCAGTTCCACTGCCTTCTCGTACCACTGCACAGCTTCAGAGAAATGTCCGGCGGTTTCAGCCAAATATCCAAGATTATGTGCGGCCAGCGGTTGTCCCTTAGCAACCGCATCAAGGAACAAGTCTTTCGCCTTGGACAGGTCGTGTTCAACCCCGTGGCCGTCCATAAATTGCAGGCCGAGATTAAGTAGCGCATCGGCATGACCTTGTGCCGCAGCCATAGCGAACCACTGCGCGGCCGCGGCGAAATCCTGAGCCGTACCGATTCCATTGAAATATTTGACCCCCAGTTGAAATTGGGCATCTGGGTCGCCGAGGAGTGCCTGCGCCTCGAGCGCAGCTTCCGAGTCCGATAGAATTACCTTTGACAAACTTTCTACCATCGCCGCTCGTCCCCCTATTGGGTTGGATGTTAGACGTCGCAGAGGCGTATTTCTAGGCGCTGCGCACCATGTTTCTGGTTGAGCATGTCATATGGGGGCATAGGTCTTGCCGGGCCGATCCACTGATGCCCGGTTTTGGCACCCTGAACGCTTAGTGGACTTGCAGGTCACGAGAATCGCTCGTGCCTAGTTCAAAAACATTCACCTTCAGGGGGTCTTATGACTAAGCGTCTTCTCGCCGCTACTCTTTGTGCGCCGATTGCAATCCTCGTTTCAACTGCCGCACATGCGGAGAGTTTTCAGGGGTTCCGCGTTGATCTGCACGGCGGGTACGATGCCGTTTCCAGCGCCTACACTGTCGACGGCGCCACGGCAGGCGTCGGAATCGGCTACGATATTCCGGTTGGCGAAAGCGTGATTGTCGGCGTTGAAGCCGACCTCGACTACTCGTCCGTCAAGGATGAGGGCTCATATTTTGGCGTTGCCTACTCGCAGGTTGCTCGCAGGGACATTGAACTCTCGGCTCGCATCGGTGCCAAGCTGGGCGAAGGCACCCTCGCATACGTCAAGGCTGGCTACAGCAACGCCGGCTATGAAGGCGCAGCTGCTGGATACGGCATGTGGGCTTACGAGAAGGGCACCAGCGACGGCATCCGTCTCGGCGTTGGTCTTGAACAGCGCATTGCCGAAAAGTGGTTCGTGAAGGGCGAGTACCGCTACACGCGTTATGGTTCTGACGACGTAAACCGGAACCAGGCCATTTTCGGCGTCGGCTACCGCTTCTGATACCTCGGTCTCCTGGGGTGTCTGCCGACGTCCCAGGAGGCCTTCCCCTCTAAGAAGGCCTCCCTCATGAAAACCCATCACATCGCAGTGGCTCTTATCATTGCATCCGTCGGCCATCAGGCCACCGCACAGTCCACGACTGCCACCCCTACTCCTCAAGCGGCAATGGCGGGGCAGACCGCTTCGCGAGCCCTGCCCGCCAGCACTTTGATTTCTGTCACGCCCGATGCGGAGATCTCTTCAAAGCATGTCGAGGTTGGCCAAAAGGTCGGCTTCTCAGTCGTCAACGATATCACCGACGGCGGAGTCGTAGTCATCCCTCGTGGTTCGCAAGTCGTTGCCACCGTGACATGGAAGACCGGCAAAGCCGTTGGCGGCAAGTCAGGCAAGTTCGAGGTCACCTTTGAGAAGGTGAACGTTCGGGGCCGGGATTATGCGATGCGCGGCGTCCATCGCCAGGAAGGCAAGGGCAATACGGTGGCCGCAGTGTTTGCTACATGGCTAGTGAGTGGGCGCTCCGCGGTCATGCAGCCAGGCCAGTTCGTGAATGCCTTTACTGCCGAAGCAATCCCTTACTGAGACGTATCCTTGGGAGGCGTGCCGAAAATATTGGCACGCCCCCCTCAAAAAAAGACGAACAAAAATAAGAATCAATTGGGATCTGTCTCGAGCCTAACAAGGGCTGATAGCACCTCGTCCGTATCAGCATCGTTCCACTCGAATACTTTTAAAGCCTCTGATACTTCAGCGTGGGTCAGCTCCGCAACATAAGCTATGTCTTCATTATTCCATTGATCCAGCGGCCCTAGCAACCACTCACCATCGTGGCCTTCTATCGGCCGACCATTATACTCCGCCGGAAGCAAGAGATCACCGTTGGCATCTCGAAACCCTGGCAAAGGTTCGCCATCTTCGTCGAACCAAGTTCCTGGAATATAATCCACTATTTCGTGAATACAGACCCCAAGGACAAATCCATCCTTTTCAGGTTTGGCGCATAGGTACTCTGTCCACGTATCAGCCAGAGTGCTTTGCTCACGCGACAGAATTATGTTCCAAGTCATATCGTACACCTAACCACATTTAATAATTGAAGAAAGTTGGAATTAATTTTGAGCGAAGGTCGAACTTTAAAATTCCTTGGATCTCAGCGCTCTCCAACCATCTCAAGCAACTGCGCCGAACGATCAAACCGCTCCCAGCGGTAAAGCTCAGGCGACTTCCAGCGGCCAAAATGCCCCAGTACTGACGTCCCAGTGTAGATCGGGCGAAGTAGATCCAGATCTCGAATTATGCCCGCTGGTGTCAGATCCCAAATGGCCTCAACCGCAGCTGAGATCTCGGTGTCTGGTGCAACTCCGGTACCGTAGGTTTCCACACTGACCGATACCGGTTCAGCCACGCCGATAGCGTAGGCCAGTTGCACTGTGCAGCGCTTAGCCAACCCAGCCCCGACAATGTTCTTTGCCACATGGCGTGCCGCGTACGCCGCAGAGCGGTCAACCTTGGTGGGGTCCTTACCGGAAAAGGCGCCGCCCCCATGAGCGCATGCCCCGCCGTAGGTGTCGACGATTATCTTTCTGCCCGTAAGACCTGTGTCGCCCTTCGGACCACCCACCGTGAAAGGGCCAGCGGGATTGAGAAACGCCTTGAAGCTATCAGTGCGCAGGCTGAGCGGGATCACATGATCGAGCACCTCGGCGGCCAGGAATTCTCGGACTTCTTTGATCGAGATGTCCGGCTGATGTTGCCAGGAAAGTACGGCGGTATCGATCCCAACGGGGACACCCTCAACGTAGCGGACAGTCACCTGGGCCTTGCCATCGGGTTTCAACACACCGCTGCCAGGAACAATCAGGGTGCTTGCCCTTTGCATCAAATCCGTGGCCAGAGACCAAGCCAGAGGTGTCAGGGCCTCGGTCTCGTTCACAGCATGACCGAACATTAGGCCCTGATCACCAGCACCCGTCGTTTCGCCTCCATCGACACCTGCCTGGATCTCTGGGCTTTGGTGATTGAAGCGGACCTCGACCTCACAGGTGGCCGGATCAATATCGTACTGATCCGAGCCATAACCAATCTGCCAGAGCGCATCGCGCACGATCCCGGGAGCGGCAGCGCGAACGGCTTTGAAATCTTCCACCCGCTCAGTTCGAAACTCGCCGGCAACGATGATCTTGTCGTTGGCCGCAAAGGTCTCGCAGGCGACGCGAGCGTTACGGTCCCGATCTAGGAAAGCATCGAGGATGGCGTCGGAGATCCGATCGCAAAGCTTGTCGGGGTGTCCCGCAGACACAGATTCCGACGTGAACAGGCCATTGAAAACAGACATGGAAAGTCTCCGGTTTTAGTCATTTCGACGACGTCGGGGGTGGCAATCAGGAACAAATCCCCCCAGCCCGCAGGTGGGCCAGTCCGATTCCAAAAATGATTAGCGGAGCAGGATCAGTTCAGCTGTTCCGGACGCATCGATCCATACGATCGCATTCTGTTGGTACTTGATGCCGAGCTCACGGGCTTGGTCGCGACTGATGCCGATAGCAGCCCAGCTGGCTTCAGCGGGCCACGCCGGATCTTCACCCTGCCCTGCACCTGCAATAACCGCCGCCCCCAAGCCTATCAGATCTTCGCGAAGACGATCCTGTCGTGCCTTGTTCTCATTGGCGGAGAGCGCCCGGCTAAACGGGTTCTCTGCGGTGATGAAGGCGCCGCCAATAGCCTGTGCTGATTGGATCAAATCAGCCATTTCCTTGGACTGGTGGCCAACGCGAAGTGCGATGGTGCCGTCTTCGCTTTGCACCAGATATTGCGTGCGTTTGTAGGCTTCGACCATATCAGCCGGCACCTCTGAAGCAGACATAAAAAAACCCTCCTTGCGGAGGGTCGACACGGCTTCCGCTTCGTTGCTCCGAAGAGCCACATCTGCTTTCGCAAAACCACCTTGCCCGGAACGGCAGGTTGGCGTGGGTGTCGACCCAACTCTTGATGACTGGACGGTTTATAGCGCTGATGTCAGCGCGCCGCAATACCCTGGACGGATTGCTGGCATTCGTGAGCGCGCTCTTTAGTCGTTGTTATTGTGATAGATAGTGAGAAGCACTTCATCAGGGATATCGGCAGGTTCATTATAGCGATGAACCCCGCTTTCTCTGAGATGCGCCTCCCATGCTTCTTCGTTTGGAAAAACCCCTTCCCACTCACAGCTAATGCCACTCTGCCCTGCGAAAACCTCCAAATATCCTACGAGGCATGATTGGCCGCTCGCATTCTCAATGCTCCGAGTGGCAACTCCAACGATCATGGGATTAGAGATCGTCCAGTCATCTTCGATAAGTTCGCGGGTGTAGCTAATGCGCATTTCATCCGTGATTGGCGCATCCTCATCAAGGTCGAAGCGGTCCCTCAGCTCGCTGTCGCAGGCTTGGTATAGCCATGGTTCGGTGATCCTGAGAGCGGGGTCAAATTAGTTGGCAGCAGTTTCGCTGTGCGTATTCTGGTAGACACCAAAATCGTCAGAAAACCAGTCTTGCAGCTGCTTAAGGTCCTCAGGAAGTTCCCCGCCGTGCAGTGCAAAATCGATAGCGGCATCACGCGCTGACCAAAGCTCCGGTGGCACATCGAGAATTTCGCAATACTTGTCTTCTATTGCGAATGGCACAGATTGCTCGTGCCTGCTGTTCTGAAAGTCCTCAGTCATCCGCCGCTTCCCAATCCACACTTCTCATGGAACGTCAGTTCCAAACCTGAGCGATCAGCAAGGCTAGCACAAGCAGAGTGAGCCAGGGCCATGGCGACGCCCATTGCGAGCGAATCTTCACCGACTGCAGCTGGGCGATAGCCATCTGGACGCTGGCCTGTTGAAAATGGAGGTCCTTCATCGCTGCTTTCATGACATCTGCCTCGACGTAGGTCGCGGCATCATCCGCAAGCAGTTCAACTTCTTCCAGCAAACGCAGCGCCTCGCGCAACCGAGGCAAAGCATCTCGATCTGGCTTACCCAGCAACGCCATCGCATGTTGATGCTTGCTCTTGGCCAGCGAGAGCATTTGGCTGATGTGCTCTACGGCCGCGTTTGGCAGATCTGGATCGGCTGTGACCATGGATCCTACCCTACCCCATCTTTGCCGCGGGGATATCCCCCCAACGCGTGGTGAAGCTGGGCGACAGGTTCTCCCGCCGCATACGCCACTCGGCGTCCTTCTGCGCAAGGCCTAGCCGAGCTTTCCCGCGGCCAAAGCGGGAATTGATCTGATCGATAGCCTGCATCAGCGCATCATCTGGTGCCTCGATTACGTCGAACAGCGATGCCGGAGCGGCTCCCGGGGCGGCAAGATCAAGCAGGAGCACTCCAGCCTTCCGCCAGCCGTATCCATCGCGCCAGATGCGTTCGAAGATCCGCATTACTGCCGCGCTGATATCCCGCGTATCGGACGTGGGCCGATGGAACGTTGCGGAACCCGACACCGACTTCTGCGGCATGTCCTGCGCAAATGGATCAGTGCGGATGAACAGCTGCACGGCGCCCGCTACCAGACCCGCATGACGGACTTTCTCAGCTGCGCGCTCGGCAAAGCTCATTAGGGCGTCATGCACTTGGCCCTTGTCGTAAATGGCCGTGCCGAAAGTTCGCGAGCAACAGGTGGTCTGTTTAGGCGGCGGCTGATCTTCCAGCGCATGGCAAACATGGCCGCGCAGCTCGTGGACAGTGCGCAGGCCCACGACGCCCATCCGCTGCCGCACCCAGGCATCTGGCGCGTTGGCAAAGTCATAGGCGGTGTGCATACCGCGCTCCTCGAGCATCACGCTCCAGCGGCGGCCCACCCCCCAGACATCGCCGATCGGGGTTTTGCGTAATGCTGCATCGATCCAGTTCGGATGATGCACCAGGTCCAGCACGCCGCCCGCCTTCGCCGATTTCTTCGCCAGCCGGTTGGCAAGCTTCGCAAGGGTTTTGGTCGGGCCCACACCAACCGACACCGGGATGCCCGTCCATTGCAGGGTCGTGTGTCGAAGGCCCCGGCACCATTCGGTCAGGTCCGGCACGGCGATCCGGTCGAGATCGAGGAAGCATTCGTCGATACTGTAGATCTCGTGGCCTGGGGCATTGGATCCCAGAACGCTCATCACACGTTCGGAAATGTCGCCGTAGAGCGCGTAGTTGGATGAGCAGACGGCAATGTCATGCTCCTCGACGAGCTTGCGGATCTTGAACATCGGCGCGCCCATGGCGACGCCCAGAGCCTTAGCTTCATTGGACCGGGCTATAACGCAGCCATCGTTGTTAGACAGAACCACGACCGGTCGCTCCCGCAGGCGGGGCTGGAAGAGCCGCTCACAGGATGCATAAAAGTTGTTACAGTCTACCAGGGCGAAGGTAGCCATCAGCGGCCACAGTGACGCCGGATGCTATGGGTTACGACGCCCCAGATCTCGCAGTCGCCTTCAATAAGCGGCAATGACGGATAGGCGTTGTTCTCAGCCGCAAGGAGCCACTGGCCGTCGACCTTCTTCAGCCGCTTTACGGTCAGCTCACCCTGAAGAATGGCGATGACTATATCGTCGGGTTGCGGGCTGACGCCACGATCGATGATCAGCAGGTCCCCATCGAAGATCCCTGCGCCACGCATCGACTCTCCTGATGCCCGCACGAAAAACGTTGCAGCCGGTCGGCGTACGAGGTGTTCGTTCAGGTCGAGCTTGCCCTCTATGTGATCGTCCGCCGGGCTCGGGAATCCGGCCGGCACCGTTGAGGTGAACATCGGAAGCTCGAGTTTGGACGGGGTATCTAAGAGGCGCAGCACTTTTTAGGCTCCTGAATGGATGGAACATATAAAGAACATCGGCGCAATGATTCGTCAATTGCAGATGCAGAAACAGGTCCCCTCGCCTTTGGCTAAGCGTGACACTCGGGGACACATCAGAATGATGGGTGGTGGCGGTGTGGTTGACACAAAGCAGTGAAATCGCCCAGCGTTTGCCATTAACAGTTGAGGGGCGGCATGAATCACCAGTTGGATCCAGACGACTATCCGTCGGAAGTCATCGATCGCTACCAGGCTGCGCGCGCGGCCTTTATCAATGGCGAAACGGAGAAGGCCATTCAGCTTACAACTGAGCTTGCAGAAGAAGGCTATCCGTTTGTCCAACACGTGTTGGGCTCCGTGTACGTTCAGTCGGCGGACGTTGAGCAGAACCCTGAACTTGCCAGAAAGTGGCTGACGGCAGCGGCGGACAACGGATTTGGCGCCTCCATTCATTTACTCGGATTGATGGAACTCAACGGAGTTGGCTGTCCGAAATCGCCGTCGAACGCGATGAAATTATTCATGAAGGGCATGGAGTTGAAAGACCCTCATTGCGCCCTCATGGTTGGAGAACTCTCAACGGATGGTCGGCTCGGCGAGCCTAATATGGAGTTAGCTCTTCCAGCTTATTGGCAAGCCGCGGAGGCTGGAGTCGCTCAAGCTCAACAAAGATTGGGTTACCACTACAACAATGCCCCCGAAGCCATCCGAGATGTCGAACTTGCCGCCCAGCTTTATAAGGCTGCAGCCGACCAGGGCGATGACAATTCAGCGCATAATCTAGCTTTGATGATCACTCGTGGCGATGCGCTGGATGGCGACCTCGAGCAAGCAAAGCACTATTACACGATCGCGGCCGACAAGGGATACCTCCCCGCTCAACAGAATTTGGCAGCCCTCCTCGCCAACAATGCAGCCAGTCGATCTGACTTGGAGAAATCAGCCTACTGGTTTCAACAAGCTGCCGAAAATGGCTCAAAGCTGGCGATGCAGAGCCTATCGCAAATCTACGCTCACGGCGAAGGCGTTGAGAAGGACATGGAAAAGTCCGAATATTGGAGAAATTTGGCGGAGCAAACACATGACCCTTTGCTCGGGCCCAGAGCGACCAATGGTGACTTGTCAGATGTATGGGTTGAAGATGGCCTTAAGGCACTAGAAGCGGAACGGTATCACGATGCCGTTGCCGCTTTCGAATCCGCGAGCAGGTCAAATAATCCCGCGGCACTCTTCCATCTCGGTGAGATGTATGAGGAGGGCAATGGTGTTGAAGCAGATTTCAACAAAGCCTTTAAGCTTTATGTTCAGGCCGCAGATCTGGATCACCCTCAAGCCCTTGGTCGACTGGCATATTTCTACTTAGTTGGTGAGCAGGTGCCACAAGATTACCAAGCCGCCGCGAATTTCCACATGAGAGCTGCAGCGCAAGGTTGGGCAGCGTCACAGTACGACTTGGGCATAATGTACCAAGAAGGCATTGGGTTGGAATGCGATCTCGAGCAGGCAGCTCACTGGTACTATGCGGCCGCAATTCAGCACTTCCCAATGGCACAAATGCGGCTAGGCCAAATGTTTCTGCGCGGCCAGGGAACCGAGCAAGATTTTGTTAAAGCAATCTTTTGGTATGAGCAGGCGGCAAAAATGGGCTACGTCGATGCTCAATCCGAGTTGGGTCGACTTAAACAAGACCAACATCATCCAGATCTGCGTGATCCAGATGGGGCAATTTATTGGTCGAAAACGGCTGCGAAAAATGGGTCTGTCCCTGCAATCGCACAAATTGGTTACTGCTACCAACATGGCATCGGGGTCGAACAGGATCTTGCTAAGGCCGCCGCACATTATTCGGACGCAGCGAGTAAAGGCAATTGGGCAGCCTCGTTTTCACTGGGCACGCTATATGAGCATGGCGAGGGAGTCCCACAAGATTACGATGCGGCCCGAAAATGCTACGAGTTTGCGGCTGAGCATGATGAGCCCTCCGCCTTTTTTAACTTGGGGCGTTTTTTCCAATTCGGCTGCGGCGTGGAACCAGATTTCGCCCAAGCGTTCAAATTGTATCTAAAAGCAGCCGAGCTGGGGCACGCAATGTGCCAACTCCTCGTCGGACAGGCCCTTCTCATAGGACAAGATGGAACACCCGTGGACGAGACTGCCGGGTTCGCCTGGATGCTAAGAGCCGCTGAACAGGGTGTTGTCGACGCGCAGGACGAAATCGGCTTTAGGTATTTGACTGGCCGAGGTGTGGCAGCGGATGCAGAGAAGGCCACTTTTTGGAATCGGGAAGCTGCCATTCGGGGACACGCCCGGGCACAATGCATGCTTGCCTACTCGATTATCCGTGCCGAAAACGCAGACCGAGACAGCCTAGTCGAAGCGGCCAAATGGCTCATTTTGGCGTTCAATCAAACCGACAACCTTGATGAGCAGCTAAGCGGCTTCATCAATCAGGAATGGCAAAATGTCTGCTCGAGGTTGAACGAGGACGATATCAATGAAGCGCAGCAGCAGGCTGACGCCGCGCTAGCCGGTGAATGAAGCACCGTGAACATTGTGATCCTCACAGGCGCGGGAATATCGGCCGAGAGCGGACTGGCAACCTTCAGAGCCGAGGACGGCCTTTGGGCTGGCCACAGGATCGAGGATGTATGCACCCCGGAGGCATTGGCCCAAGATCCGGACCGGGTATGCCGTTTTTATGATGACCGAAAGATCTTGGCAGCTCAGGCTCACCCGAACGCTGCACATCAAGCCTTGGTAGCGCTTGAACGACACTGGCAAGATCATTCCAAAGGAGATTTCCTCCTCGTCACTCAGAACGTGGATGACCTTCACGAGCGGGCCGGATCCGCCAATCTGATCCACATGCATGGCGAGCTGAATTCGGCGTACTGTATGGACTGTGGCTATCAATGCCCGAGGTTTGGACCGCTGGAGGATAATCGCGAATGCCCCTCTTGCGAGCGCGACATGCTGCGACCCGACATTGTGTTTTTTGGGGAGATCCCGCGCAGTTTGCCCAGAATTGAAGAGGCTTTGCGAAGCTGCGACCTCTTCGCTGCGATCGGTACATCTGGCCAAGTTTACCCAGCCGCTGGGTTTGTGAGGGCTGCAAAATCACGCGGGGCCCAAACGGTACTCTTAAACCTGGAGCTACCTGCAGGTGGTGAAGACTTCGACTTTTCCCGAACTGGCGAAGCCACGGTTGTCGTTCCGCAATGGGTCGCGGAGTTGACCGCCTGAGAACACAAGGAAAACCGGAGGCTGCCATGAACGACGACGAGTACGACTATGAGACCCCAGTCGAAGAGACACCAGGATATCTTGGCCACCTTTATGATGAGTTCATCGTCTTTGACGAAGGACTGAAGCCACTCGAAGGCTTCGATTTTCGCCGATACGCGGGCTTGGCTGATGAGTTAGATGCCCTCAACCGGCAGCTCGAAATCAATTTTGGTGATGGGCCTAAGGTCATCAGCTTTGACGCATATTCGATCCACGAGATCGTTGCGTCGATTCCCTTTGTCGACGCAATTTACGACTGCCCGCCTGACCAAGGGCCTGCCGCAGGAGCTGGGCATATATTCGTGATTGACGATGGCCATACCCTCGACGAGGCGACGACAGCTGCAAAGATCCTGCGATCCGCTCTAGATGCTGACTTTGTCGAGCTACAGACGGAGTTCGATGCCGGGTGATACCAAAGGGTGAGACGAAAACAGCTTCTGCGAATGGCTTTCCGCACTAACCGCCCGCAGCTTTACGCCGTCACCCGAGGTGCCTAGATTGCCTTCGAGGAGAGAGTTGAGTTCGAGTCCCTCCTGCACCGCCAACGCACCGAGTTGCGAAACAAACTGTCTCCCCCGATCATGGTCGATAGCCATGGCCCCTAAAAAACGTCTGAATTTCCGTCACTTAAGGACGGGAA
>Ga0164293_10000816_pt1 | contig 25909 bp, 23 predicted proteins | sample GEODES118metaG_FD_111487 | JGI IMG/M metagenome (GOLD analysis project Ga0164293, IMG submission 111487) | Eutrophic lake water microbial communities from Lake Mendota, Wisconsin, USA - GEODES118 metaG | ecosystem: Environmental > Aquatic > Freshwater > Lake | place: USA: Lake Mendota...
CATGGCAACGAAAATCTGGCTTTGAAAGTTGGCGGTAGCTATGAGCTGAATGTGAGTCCTAAAAAAGTGACCCTCAAAGAGATCCATTAATCGCCCTCTTCCAGGATAAAAACTTCTTCGACTTTTTTTCCAAACAAAGCTGCAATTTTTAAAGCAAGCACGGTTGAAGGAACGTATTTATTGCTTTCCATAGCGTTGATGGTTTGTCGTGATACACCGATTTGTTCAGCCAGTTGTTGCTGGGTGATATTGAGAATAGCCCTCTCGATGCGAATATTGTTTTTCATAGTTACTTTTCTGGATTTGCGATCCTGTTTTTACGTAGTTCAAGATGGAAGCGGACGATGAAGATGATCAGAACCGTTAACATGTTATACATCATCACGTCTATAAATGGAAACCCATGAATCAACCAGGTGGCCAGGATGAGCAAGGAATAATTTACCAGCACGGCCCATTGAAGTGATTTTAGCCTGATCGAACTAATGTATTCATCTTCATGCTCTTCCCGTGCAAAGGCTATAAATAGCAATGACAAGATGATACCGGTAAGGGCGATCTCGTCAGTGAAATTCAGGTCCACTTCAAATAGGTTTACGGTCAGGAAGTCGACTTTGAAATCGTTGAATCGATGTAGTATAGCGAGTAAGAGTGAAGGGACAAACAGTAAGACCCCGATTTTTTTATATTTAGGTGGCAATAAGAGTTGGAATTGCATTGTAAAGTAATTTGTACCAAATGTAAAGTATTATTTACATAATGACAAATAAAATTTACAAATTTAGCAAGGAGTCCATTTTCCTTTTGAAAACGGGGTAGTCGCGCAGGTTGTTATGGGATCCTCCTTTGATGGTGATAAACTCGTCGATTCCCTTCAGAAAGGGTTTCAGTTTGGAGGCATTTGACAGGGGCACGATCAGGTCTCCGGTGCCCTGGAAAATAGTAACCGGTTCGGTTACTTCTTTGAGGTATTGCCAGGAGGGAATATCAACGCTCATCATGCGCTTCATGGGGTAGATCGGGAAGAAATGGCTGCCCAGGGAACTGAGGCTGTAATAAGGAGTTTCCAGAATCACCCTTTTGCACCGGACATTTGAAGCGAGGTACGTGGCCAGTCCTGTCCCCATCGATTTGCCAAAAACAAGGATGCTATCCGGCACAAATCTTCTTGAGGCAAGCTTGTATAACTGCAAGGCATAGTTGTAAAGGTTCTCCTCTGTGATCTTACCCGTGCTTTTCCCGTAGCCCGGGTAATCCAGCATCCAAACCTCATAGCCATGTTGGGTGAACATAGGCGCGAAACCAGCGTACCAGCCGATATTCTTTCGGTTACCATGAAAGTAGAGTACCACACCTTTGAGGGGTTTGTTGGTTTCAAATTGAATGATGTTCAGATTCTGGGTTTGTGTATATGGGATATTGACTTCACGAAAGGGGATGCTGAAGTTGTACTGGTGGTTTTTTCTTAAGGGTAGTGACTGAAATAAAAAATAATCCTGCAAATAGTATATGGCGATGCCGATCAGGGCATAAAAAAAGATGATCCACCGCGCCCATTTCCAGATTGTCCGCTTTTGCATAAGCGAAGGTAGTAATTAGACAGTCCTCAGTTCCATGGGTTCCCCACTCTGCATAAATCCTTATATTCGGACCATGTTTAAATCATTTTTTGCCCAATTTGCCAGGAATCGGCAGAAGAAGATCTTCAGGGAATACGGATCATATATTGACCGCTTTGAGATAGAGGGCTCCGGCACGCTTGAATTTGCACAGTGGGAACACCCTTTTGCACAGCCTTTCAGCATAACAAAAAACAATCTTGATTTTTACCGGGATATGATATCCCCGGGTTCCTTTGCCATCGATATTGGCGCGCATACCGGTGATACCACGGTGCCTATGGCCGTAGCTGCCGGGAAGTCAGGTACGGTTCTCGCCCTGGAGCCAAACAAATACGTTTTCAAGGTGCTTGAGGTAAATGCAAAACTCAACCCGGACCAAACCAATATCATTCCTTTATGCATGGCCGCCACCGCCGAAGACGGCGTGTTCAGTTTCAATTACTCTGATGCTTCGTTCTGTAATGGCGGCTTTCTGACCGAGAGAGAGAAGCTGGACAGGCACCATAAGTATGAACTTGAGGTGCAGGGAAAGAACCTTGAGAAAGTGCTTTACAGCGATTATTCGCATCTGCTGCCATCATTGACTTTCATTAAGGTGGATGCAGAAGGTTATGATAAAGAGATCATCAAAACCCTTTCAAATATCATAAGCACTTATCGCCCTTCGATCCTCAGTGAATGCAATGTTTTCCTCACCCATAATGAACGGGAGGAATTGTTCGATGTGATGAGCAGGTTCAATTACACCCTGCATAAGATCGTGGACGCAGATGAACGGTCATCGGTATTTCAGGGAGTAGGGAAGGTCCTTACCCGGGAGGATATGCACAAAGAAAAACATTTCGATATCCTGGCGAGGCCGTTGTGATATATTGCGGTTCCTGTTGATGACGTGTTGGGACCGCCAAGCATCCAAACCTGCATAATGCCCTTAACCAACCAACTGATACCATGTTTCTATCTGCTTTCGATTAACTGGCTGTTGATCCTGGGAATTTATGTGGCCATTGGGGTCATAGCCTATTTCATCCATGAGAAATTCATTTTCAAGCCTGAGAAACTGGCCCAGGATTTTGAGTATCATTACGATGCACCGTTCACCGAACTTTTTTTTGACATATCCCCGGGGGTGCGTATCAATGGTCTGCATTTTTACCGCAAAAAATCCCTGGGACTGATCCTTTATTTTCATGGCAATTCCCGAAGCATTAAGGGTTGGGCAAAATATGCCAAAGATTTTTACAGGTATAATTATGATGTCATCCTGGTAGATTACCGGGGCTTTGGGAAAAGCACAGGCAAGCGAAGCGAGACCGCCATGCTCAACGATATGCAATTTGTATACGAGGCCCTGAAGGTGAAATACGCGGAGACCAATCTGATCATTTATGGAAGGAGTCTGGGAAGTGGTTTTGCGGCAAAACTCGCGTCTGATAACCGCCCCCGCTATCTCATTCTTGATGCGCCTTTTTTTAATTTTTCCCGGGCAGTCGAAAGATTTCTTCCCATACTGCCTATGCGATTTGTGCTGAGGTATAAACTGCGTTCAGACAGGTATATGAAAAAAGTAAAATGCCATACCTACATTATTCATGGCACCCGGGACTGGCTGATCCCGATTAAACATTCCATTTCATTGCAAAAGTTGAATCCGGGAAGGATCACCCTGATCCGGATCGATGGTGGCGGGCACAATAATCTGCCTTCATTTCCGGAGTACCACAATTTCATCAGAGATATCCTGGCAGAGTAGAATCTTCAACAAGCTACTGGTGAAAGGTTATTACTCTTCATCAATACGCCTCAATTTGATATTGGTAACCGGCGCAACGATCAGCGGGAATTTTTCAATTTTTACATAGCTGGGATCCAGGCCGAATCCACGTTCTTCTGAGAGACCGATTTCTTTCAGCATGAAATAGATTTTCATCACCAGTCTTTCAAAGAACGGAAGCTCATTGTCCTGACTGAGGAATTTCTCCATGACAATGAATTCGAAGTCGCCAACGATATTATTGCGTTGAAGGCTTTCGTATCTGCTTACAATGTTCACTTCGCGATTAGTCACCATGTCTTCCACTACTTTTCGGAACAGCAGGTTGATGCGGGGTTCCACCCTGAATCCGAGTTTGAATTCTATCCTGATCACCTCATTGGGGATAATCGTTTGTACTTCATATTCGCAAGTGTAGGGATCATCCAGGGTGTCAACATGCACAAACCAGTAGATATCCGCCCTTTTAGGCTTGCGGTTCAGGATGGAATGGATGATCTTATGTTCCAGTTCCTTCGGGTTGTTGGCACTGGTCAGGTAGATCAGGTGGGTTGCATATTTATTGATGGTGGTGTCATTGCTGAGTTCCTGCAACATCGGCAGGTAATGGTCCAGCCGAACAAACTCCACGTAGCGATTCTTGATCTTGCGGGCTTTGAACCACACATACATAACAATGAAGAACAGTGAGGCTACTAACAGGGAAATATAGCCGCCGTGGGTAAATTTCTGCATCAGTGCACTCAGGAAGGTAAGTTCTATGGTGGTGTAGGCAGCCAGGAACAGGTAGATGAATACGGATTTCACTCTATGGAGTACCAGGTAATTGGCAAAAAGAATGGTGGTAGCCAACATCGTAATGATAATGGCCAAACCATAGGCAGCTTCCATTCGGGACGACTCCCGGAAATAAAGTACCACTGAGATACAGCCAACGAACAGCATGGTATTGATGGCCGGGATAAACAACTGCCCTTTCTCTTCTGATGGATAAACGATACGCAGCCTGGGCCAGAGGTTGAGTCGCATGGCTTCGCTGATCAGCGTGAAAGATCCGGAGATCATGGCCTGGCTGGCGATGATAGCTGCGGAAGTGGCAATGATCACGCCGAAGATCACAAACCAATGAGGCATCAGGTCGAAAAATGCATTGATACTGAGCTGGTCGCGCAGCTCGGCGGTGATGTGCATACCCTTGCGGTTAGCCAGTAGAAAGGCACCCTGACCAAGGTAGTTCAGTAACAGTGCTGTTTTTACGAAGATCCAGGTAATACGGATATTGACACGTCCACAATGGCCAAGGTCGCTATACAAGGCCTCCGCACCGGTGGTACAGAGGAATATGGCGCCAAGCAACCAAAGGGCATCCGGATATTGGGTGATCAGCCTGATGGCATAATATGGATTGAATGCCTTGATAATAGCAGGGTCATCGCTCAAGTGGATCAACCCAAGCAGGGCCAGCATACAGAACCATAATAACATGACCGGTCCAAACAGTTTGCCAATCGATGCAGTGCCGAATTGCTGGAGGAAGAAAAAGGCTGCGATGATACCCAGTACAATGTATACGATGGTATCTGTACTGATGTCATGTAGTGCGGGAATGTTTTTCAGTCCCTCAACAGCGGAGGTAATCGATATCGGAGGGGTGATGATACCGTCAGCCAATAGCGAGGCTCCACCGATCATGGCGGGTACTACCAGCCATTTTTTTCGCCTTCGGACCAGGGCATATAAAGCAAAGGTGCCGCCTTCTCCCCGGTTATCTGCCCTTAAGATCAGGATGACATATTTGATAGTGGTCTGTAACGTAATGGTCCAAATGATACAGGAAAGACTCCCGATGATCAGGTCCTCCGTGACTATCTTATCGTTGATAATTGCGTTGAAAACGTAAAGCGGAGAGGTTCCGATGTCTCCGTAAATAATGCCGAGAGCTACAAACAGGCCTGCTGCTGTAATCCGGTTCAGATTTTTACCCACCTTAATATGTTGTATAGCAGATTAGGTGTAAAGTTATACCTCAGAGGTATATTTTAAGAAATATAATGTTCCAGATTCTGAAAATCACCGGATTTCTAAAAAAACCGTTAACCCTGCGGCCCTAAACCCGTAATTAAATGGAATTTGGCACACATATAGTACTTTTAGATTCATAATGAGCGTAGTCATGAATGTTACCCAACGGTTACTGGCTGTTTTCTTTTTCCTTTTCGTCTACCTGAGTTCCACGGCGCAGCGGATTTTTTATTCGGAGGCTGAGAAAGACGACTACCGGCAAATGAATTTCGAGATCATTGGTAAGGTTGGAGGCAATATCAACGTCTATAAGAACTTCAAAACCAGGAACGATGTATCGGTATACGACAACGAAATGAAACTGGTCAATAAGGTCAGGCTGGAATTTTTACCGGATAAGGTGTTCAATGTCGACTTTGTAGTTTACCCTGATTTCTATTGGATGATATACCAGTACCAAAAGAGAAACGTGGTGTATTGTTCGGTTGTCAAATTGGACGGCCAGGGTAAGATATTGCAGCAGCCGCTGGATATCGACACCTCCTGGATCCCTGGTAATTCGGATAACAAGCTTTACTCGATGGTCAACAGTGATGATAAAAAACATATCATGATCTTTAAGATCAACAGGCGGAATGAGAAAAAATTCCTTTTCACCATGTTCCATTTTAATAGTGATATGAAAATGACCGAGAAAAATGTTTTGAACCTGGATGTGCCTGAACAAGAAACCGTTTTCACGGAGTTTGTCATGGATAATGATGGCGACTTTGTATTCGGGAGGTGTGGTCGGACAGGTAATCGGGATTATATCAACAAGCTTGATGTGGTCTCCAAGCGGTATAATGAAGATAAATTTTCCGTACTCAACGTGCCCCTGACGGACAAGACCCTGGATGAGGTAAAAATCAAGCCAGACAATATCAATAAACGGTTCATCCTGAATTCATTTTACTATAAGCAGCGGCGGGGAAACATAGAGGGGATCTATAATCTGGTGTGGGATAAACGGACTAAGGGCGTTTCTGCCAACAGCAGCTTCGTTTTCAACGATACCCTCAGGCTGGACGCCAAGTCGGAGAACATCCCTATCAAACAGGCTTTCAATGACTATTTCATCAAGCATGTCATTCCAAAAAGGGATGGTGGCTTTGCTATTCTTTCTGAGTTATACTATACCACATCAAGGAATTCGGGCTGGAACAGGTGGGATTACCTGTATGGGTATAATTATTTCACGCCTATGGACTACTGGTATTATTCACCCTACAGCTCCCTGAATTACTGGCGCTGGTCTGACCCCTTCAACCGATATGGGATGAATATGACGCGGCATTATGCAGATAATATCATGGTGATGTCGTTCGACAGCGATGCTAAACTACAGTGGAGTAACGTGGTCAGGAAAACCCAGTATGATGACAATACAGACATGTTCCTTTCATACCAGATATTTTATACCGGGACAGAAGTGAAGTTCCTTTTCAACTCCCTGGAAAAGCGTGAATTGATGCTGAACTCGGTGTCTGTTACTCCCGAAGGGCAAATGAAAAGAGAACCAACATTGAGAAGCCTCGACAGGAACTATGAGTTCATGCCCCGTTATGGGAAACAAGTAGGTGCCAGGCAAATCGTTCTTCCCTGCATGTATAAGAACTACATTTGTTTTGCCAAGCTTGACTTTTAAAACTTTTAGGTGCCAGGTATATTCAGAACAAGTAATCCATTCAGTATTATCATACTGTTCTTCTATGGTATTATCCTGAGATATGCATCCTTTGCAGCACCCTCTTTGCCTTTGGCGCACGAGACAGACGGGTTTCTATACCACGCATTGCTTAGAACTTTGGGTAACATGAGCAATGGTCCCGGCATCATTTATCCGGTGCTTGCTTATATCCTTATTTTTTCGCAGGCCATGATGCTGAATGTTTTTTTCTATCAGCATCGCCTGCTCGCACGGCCGAATTATTTGCCGGCTCTCAGTTACATACTGATCACGGCCCTTTTCCCCGAGTGGTGGCAGCTTTCTTCTGCGCTGATCGTGAATACCCTGCTGATCTGGGCCTGGAATAGTATGACCCTGTTGTACAAGAACCAGCGGGCCAAGCAGATCATTTTCAATACGGGTATCATCATCGGAATTTGCTCATTTTTCTATTTTCCCTCGATTGGATTTACCGCCTTGTTATTTGCATCTCTGGTGATCATGCGGCCGGTCAGTCTCCCGGAATGGCTCACAGGGATCCTCGGCGTAACCTTGCCATACTATTTTCTTTTTGCCTGGGCATACCTGAAAGGCTCCTGGAGCACAAGCAATTTTTTCCCGGATATTTTCTTTAGTTACCCTCAGTTTCAGCAAACTGTTTGGGCCTGGGGGGCCTTAATTCTGCTGATGATCCCATTCTTGGTATCCGGTTTCTATATTCAGGGATCGATCCTCCGGATGCTGATACAGGTGCGAAAAGGTTGGAGTCTCTTGCTGGTTTATCTGTTGGTGGCCCTTGTAATGCCCTTCATGAATGCCACTTCCAGCTTTGAATATTGGATTTTGTCGGCCGTGCCATTTGCGGCCTTTCATGCGAATGTTTTCTTTTATCCCCAGAAAAGGCTCGTCCCCGGTCTATTGCATATGCTGATGGCCGTTTTTATTCTTGCGCTCAACTATTTCATGCTGAAATCGGGGTAAAAGGCCGTTTCGGCATCCGTAAGTTATCGTACCTTCACTGCTTACTAATTTTCGAAGTATGAAATTTGGTGTAGTTGTGTTTCCAGGTTCTAATTGTGACCGTGATATCATTGATGCGGTGAAAGATGATTTGAATATGGAGGTGATCGTACTCTGGCATAAGGATCAGGATCTGGGCATGTTTGGCAAGGAAGATTGTATTGTACTGCCTGGAGGCTTTTCCTACGGAGATTATCTTCGCTGCGGCGCTATTGCGAGGTTTAGTCCCATGATGCAATCTGTGATCGATTTTGCCAATGCCGGGGGTAAAGTCCTGGGAATTTGTAACGGCTTTCAGATCTTGTGTGAATCGGGTTTGCTCCCCGGTGCTCTGCTGCGCAACAGTCACCAGCAGTTTGCTTGCAAGAATATTTTCATGAAAGGTGATGATGATAAGGTGCTGAAGATACCGATCGCGCATGGTGAGGGCAGGTATTATGGAAACGAGAAGCTGCTTGACGAGTTGGAGGTGAACGGACAGGTGATCTACAGGTATTGTGATGAGCAGGGGAATATCACGGCCGGATCAAATCCCAATGGATCCCTCAGGAATATTGCAGGTATCCGAAACCGGGCCGGTAACGTGTTCGGGATGATGCCACATCCCGAGCGAGCCACTTCTGAAATACTGGGAAATACGGATGGCTTGCAAGTGTTTGACCGTCTTTTCCAGTTAGAGAGCAGCAGGGTTGGGTTTTAATAATTAATTGTGAAATCAGGTACAGCCTTATACTGATCTTTGCCTATCATAAGTTAAACCAAGTATGAAACATTTTTTCCTTTTACTCTTTACCGTTATCTCAACATATGCTCTGGCCCAGTCCGGCTCCGCGAAGCAGGTGAATTGGACTACCTCAGCGAAGAAACTGGCTGAGAATCTTTATGAGGTGAAGCTTACCGCAGATATCAAGGGCGATTACCACATGTATGCCCAGGCGGCAGGGGTAGAAGGACCGGTTCCCACCACATTTACTTTCACGGTCAATCCGCTGGTAACCATGAATGGTAAAGTGAAGGAAGTGGGCAAGCTGGTCAAGAAGTATGAATCAGCCTGGGAGGGCAATGTGAATTATTATGAGAAGAAAGTGGAGTTTGTGCAGCAGGTGAAATTAAAAGGCAAAGTGAAAACTAACCTGGCAGGGAAAGTGGAGTTCATGGTCTGCAACGAAAGCCAGTGTCTGCCACCTGCAGAGGTTGATTTTAAGGTTCCGATAGGAGGATAACTCCCTACTGACAAATATGTATAGGCGTTTCATACTGTCTTTATTTTATACCTTTTTATTTCTTAATGTTTTTGCCCAGGATTCTGTGTCCGTGGTGTGGCAGGTGAAAAGTGAAAAACTTTCCCAGGGCGAGTACAAATTGGTGTTCACTTCCAGGATCAACAATAACTGGGAACTTTATGCGCCGGGGCAGGACATTGGTGGCATCCGTTCGTCTGACCTGTTGTTCAAGGATTCTTCTATTTCCACAACAGCGCCTCTCTCGGGTGCGCCAGATGCCAAAACCATCAGCAATCCGATTTTCGACAATCAGAAATTCCAGGTTTACGAAAAAGAGGCTTCCTGGTCTGCTGTTATCAAGTTTGCCGGAGAAGTGCCTTCCACATTATTGGGAACCCTTCAATTCACCTATGGGAAAGGCGATGAGTTCTATCCTTCTGAATCGCACGCTTTTGAAGTGCCGCTCGAGGGAGGTATTGTGGTCACTAACCGGATCAGGCTGGAAACTGTGGATCTTGCCAATCCAGCTCAGCAATGCGGTATCGAAAGAACAGATAAGCAAGGCAGTCTATGGAGCATCTTCTTTCTTGGGTTCTTAGGCGGTCTCGTGGCATTGTTGACCCCATGTGTTTTTCCAATGGTACCGCTTACTGTTTCATTTTTTACCAAGAAAACGGGGGAGTCTAAAGGAGCGGCAAACGCCATTTTGTACGGCTTCTTTATCTTCCTGATCTACGTTTCTTTCAGCATTCCCTTTCACCTCATTGGTAAAGTGAACCCTACGATCTATAATGACATTTCCACCAATATCTGGCTGAATCTCGGATTCTTCATCATCTTTATCGTATTCGCGATTTCGTTCTTTGGATATTTTGAGATCACCCTTCCAAGTGGCCTCGCCAACAAAGCCAACGCCCGCCAGAGCAGTAACCTATTGGGCATATTTTTCATGGCACTGACCCTGGCTATTGTATCGTTTTCTTGTACGGGACCGATATTGGGGACCTTACTTGTAGGCACAGCATCGGAAGGCGCCTGGCCGCTAACAGCAGGTTTAGCCGGATTCGGGCTGGCACTCGGGCTACCATTTGCATTATTTGCGATGTTCCCCGCGTGGCTTCAGTCGCTTCCCAAAAGTGGCGGTTGGCTGAACACGGTAAAAGTGGTATTGGGCTTCGTGGAACTTGCACTGGCTCTGAAATTTCTTTCCAATGCAGACCTGGTTGCGCATTGGGGTATATTGCCAAGGGAAGTTTTTTTTGGCATCTGGATACTGATCGGCGCCGGTCTTTTTGCCTATTTGATCGGATGGTTGAAATTTCCGCATGATGATCCGGCCCAGAAGATCAGTCTCATGAGAAAAGGTTTTGCCTTGCTTGTTTTGGCCTTCACCATCTATCTGTTGCCGGGTGTGACCAATACAAAGATGGCCAATCTCTCCATTGTGTCAGGATTTCCGCCCCCGCATTGTTATAGCTTGTTCAGCAGTCCCGTGAACTGTGAAAAACCGTTGACGGACTATGATGAAGCCCTTGCACTCGCCAAGAAAACCGGAAAGCCGATCATGATCGATTTTACGGGTTGGGCCTGCGTAAATTGCCGTAAAATGGAGGAGAATGTTTGGCCGGATGCGAGGGTAAAGGAGCTTATGGAGAAGTATATCCTCGTTTCGCTTTATGTAGATGATAAGGAGAAACTCCCTATCAGCAGGCAATTTGTATTTCAGGGTAAGGACAGCTTGGAAAAGAGGATCATTACAGTAGGTGATAAATGGTCGGCATTCCAGGCAGAAAACTTCAACGCTTCTTCCCAACCCTGGTACGTGTTGCTTAGTCCTGATGAAAAATTACTAACGCCACCGGTGGGTTACACGCCAGACAAAGAGGTTTATGCGTCGTGGCTTGAATGCGGACTTGATGCTTTCAAAAGCACTTCCAGCAAATAAAAAAAGTCGCTGTTTAAGGCGACTTTTCAAAAAATTATGAGCGTTTTTATAATGCAATTTGCTTTTCGAGCATCATTTTCCTGAGGTTGATCAAGCCGTAACGCATGCGGCCCAATGCGGTATTGATACTGCAATTGGTCATAGTAGCGATCTCTTTGAAGCTAAGTTCAGCATAATGCCTCAAGATGATCACTTCGCGCTGGTCGGCTGGCAGAAGATCAAGCATTTGGCGAACCCTGTCGTGGCTCTGGCGCTGCATCATCTTCTTGTCTGCACCCTCTTCGCTAAAATTGATCACTTCGAAAATGTCGTGCTCTTCGCTGTTCCTGATGGTTGGGGTCCTTTTAACCTTGCGGAAATGGTCTACACACAGGTTGTGGGCAATGCGCATGGCCCAGGGCAGGAACTTGCCTTCCTCGGTATAGCGACCACCTCTAACGGTGTCAATAACACGTATAAACACGTCCTGGAAAATGTCTTCGGCCAGGTACTTGTCTTTAACGAGTAGGAAAATTGAGGTGTAAATCTTGTCTTTGTGGCGAATGATCAGTGTTTCGAGGGCTAAAGAATCTCCATCCTGAAATAAATGGATGAGCTGCTGGTCTGAATAATTGGTTAGGGACGTCATGACTTCCTGGTTTTTATTGGTTTGGATTTGGGACACCAATATACCAGTACAAATAGAAGTCTACTCGGTTGGAGGAATAACAATTCTGTTCTTCCTGGGATATTGGAGCAACTAAATTAGGATTTTTTTCCAATTAACCAAATTTTTTGAAAATATTTTTTTGCCGGTCAATTGCCATCTTTGAACATCCGGGGGGTACCACTAAGTATTTGCTAACGAATAATCTGTGTTACATTTGTTGTCCTCAAATGAAAAGTAACAAGCCGGCCAAGAAGGTAAAACAGCAGCAGGGAGAAGACCGCTCACACAATATTTTCATAAATGGTGCGAGGGTTCACAATCTTAAGAATGTAAGTGTAGAAATTCCACGCAATAAATTAATTGTTGTTACCGGTGTATCGGGATCGGGAAAATCTTCGTTGACCATTGACACTTTATATGCGGAGGGCCAGCGTCGTTATGCAGAATCACTGAGTGCCTATGCGCGGCAGTTTCTCAACCGGATGAACAAGCCCGATGTGGACTATATCAAAGGGCTTTGTCCTGCCATCGCCATCGAACAAAAAGTCATCACCCGAACACCGAGGTCTACCGTAGGCAGCATGACGGAAGTTTATGAGTACCTCAGGTTATTATTCGCCCGCATTGGTCACACCATTTCTCCTGTCTCTGGCAGAGAAGTTAAGAAAGACGATGTAGGCGATGTGACCAGGCTGATCAATGAGCAGAAAGAGGGAGACAAGATATACATCCTTACCCGTTTTCATTATCAAGGCAAGAGGGATGCAAAAGAAGAACTGAACATCCTTATGCAGAAGGGTTTTTCCCGGGTATATGATGCCCATGCCAAGGGACTTTCCCGCATAGAGGAAATGATGGAATGGGAGAACTGGAAACCTTCTGCAGATACTTATGTGCTGATCGACCGCCTTGTAAAAAAAGAGTTTAACGAAGATGATCTTCATCGCCTGGCGGACTCTTTGGGGACGGCTTTTTACGAAGGGGAAGGTGAGATGCATGTGCTTGTAAACGAGGACCATATGTATCAGTTCTCAAATCGGTTTGAGCTGGACGGTATTAAGTTTGAAGAACCGGTTCCCAATCTTTTTTCATTTAATAATCCATTTGGGGCCTGCCCTGTCTGTGAGGGATTTTCACAGATACTGGGTATTGATGAGGACCTTGTGATCCCTGACAGGAGGCTCAGCGTGTATGAAGGTGCAGTAGCTCCGTGGAAAGGTGAAAAACTGGGTAAATGGAAGGACCAGTTTGTGAGGGGTGCCGCTAAATACGGGTTCCCTGTACATCGTGCCATTGCTGAGCTTACTGTAGATCAATACAAGGAACTTTGGGAAGGCAATAAGGACGTGTATGGGATCAATGAATTTTTTAAGGAGGTAGAGCAAAATCTTTATAAGGTTCAATACCGGGTGTTGCTGTCTAGGTACCGTGGCAGAACAAAATGCATTGCCTGCCATGGATACCGCCTTCGGAATGAGGCTTTGTACGTAAAGATCAAGGATCGGCATATTGGCGAGTTGTCTGAGTGGCAGGTCCGGGATCTGGAGCAGTGGTTTCAAAACCTGAGTTTATCGGAGTTTGAACAGCAAGTGGCCAAGCGGATATTGATCGAGATCCGTCAGCGCTTGAAAACGTTGATCGATGTGGGCCTGGGTTACCTGAGTTTAAACCGGTTGGCAAATAGTTTGAGTGGTGGAGAGAGCCAGCGTATCCAGTTAACGAGAAGCCTGGGAAGCAATCTCACCAATTCATTGTACATCCTTGATGAGCCAAGTATTGGATTGCATTCAAGGGATACGAAAAGGTTGATCGAGGTATTGAAGAACCTTCGTGATTTGGACAACACGGTGGTTGTAGTGGAACATGATGAGTTGATGATGCGCGAGGCAGACCATATCATTGATATGGGCCCCCACGCCAGTCACCTGGGCGGTGAGGTGATCGCTGAAGGGGATTATGATGCCATCATCAGGAATGACAGAAGTCTGACGGGGAAGTATCTCAAGGGCGAGCTGACCATTGAACCGCCAGCCAAACCGCGCAAGTGGACTTCATCGATCAGGGTGGAAGGTGCCCGGCAGAATAATCTGCAGAACATCACGGTAGAATTTCCGCTCAATGTTCTTTGTGTGGTCAGTGGGGTAAGTGGCAGTGGTAAAACCACGCTGGTGAAACAGATCTTGTATCCAGCGCTGAGTAAGATCAAAGGGGAGTATGGCGAAAAAGTAGGTCTGCATAAATTGATATCAGGCGATATAGAAAACATTGCTCAGATTGAGTTGGTGGATCAGCATCCAATTGGAAAGTCGTCACGGAGTAATCCAATCACTTATATCAAAGCTTATGATGAGATTCGGGATCTTTATTCAACACAACCTTTAAGTAAGATGAGGGGGTTTCAGCCAAAACATTTTTCATTTAACGTGGACGGTGGGCGTTGTGACACCTGCAAAGGTGAGGGGGAGCAGTTGGTTGAAATGCAGTTTCTGGCAGACGTGCATCTTGTTTGTGAATCCTGCGGTGGTAAGCGGTTTAAGGAGGAAGTGCTGGAGGTTCATTACCGTGAAAAGAATATTTTTGAAGTGCTTGAGATGAGTGTTGATGCGGCGATGGATTTCTTTGAAGACAGGAATGATATCGTGAAGAAGATCAAACCATTGCAAGATGTGGGTCTTGGATACGTGAAGTTAGGCCAGTCGAGCGATACGCTCTCAGGTGGTGAAGCGCAACGGGTCAAACTTGCGTCCTTCCTTGGAAAAGGCAAAGGCCAGGGAAACGTACTTTTTATTTTCGACGAGCCTACTACCGGGCTTCATTTTCATGACATTAAAAAACTGCTTGCATCCTTTCAGGCACTGATCGCGCAGGGCCATAGTTTGATCGTTATTGAACACAATACCGACGTGATCAGGAGTGCTGACTGGCTGATCGATCTTGGTCCTGAAGCAGGTAGTGACGGCGGACTTCTTGTATACGCTGGCGTTCCCTCTGGCATTAAAAAAGTTAAAGAGAGTTGGACGGGGCAGGTTTTGTAAGAGGGGGAGTGAAGGAAACAAAAAAGCCCGTCCTGATGAACGGGCTTTAAGGTAAGAAATAGTTTATCGAAGCCTCTCCAGACTCTTGATCATCTTTTCATCCTTTCTGATACCCTGGTAGGCAAGGAAGAAAAAGACCACCATGAGGCCCGGCATGATCGCGCCAAATTTCCATGCGCTGGTCTTGAAATTTTGAAGTGTTTTAAAGTCTTCTACAATGAAGTATTCAAGGGCTATGATCGCTATGGAAAGGATCATGCCCACAAATGCCAGGTTCTTTTGGAGTGTCCTGTTTTTATATAGAAAGATGGTGACAAAGCCCAGCAGACAGGTTGCCACAATGACGGCGAATAGTAATAAACTTTCGGGGCCGATGAAGCTCTTAACGCTTTTGTCCTGCAACGTGCCTTCCCACAGTGGGAGCCTATAGGTGATGAGACCTGCAATGCCGGCCAATACTAACCATACAGACTGAATTCTCTGGATCATAAAAAGGGTTTGGTCAAAAATACAATTACACTGATTTTTTTAGGGGAATACCTGATTCAAATTCTTATCCCATTTCCGGGTAAAGGGGGAAACCGGACATCAGTGAGTTCACCTCATTCTTTACTGTTTCGATGGTTGCCTGATCGTCTATATTCATCAAAACTTTATCGATCAGGGCAACCACGGTTTCCATATCTGCCTCTTTCAATCCCCTGGTGGTGATTGCCGGTACCCCGATTCGTATACCAGAAGTTACGAACATGCTCTTATCATCGTAAGGAACAGAATTTTTATTTAGGGTGATATGCGCGCGGTCAAGCGTTTCCTGGGCCTTTCTGCCCGTGATATCCTTATTCCTGAGGTCGATGAGCATGAGGTGATTATCGGTGCCACCGCTGATAATGGTATAGTCCCTGCTGACCAGGCTTTTGGCCATGGCCTGGGCGTTAAGCTGAATCTGACGCGCGTAGTTGGTGAACTCGTCGGAAAGGATCTCTCCAAAGGCAACTGCTTTTGCTGCGATCACGTGCTCAAGGGGGCCGCCCTGGGTACCGGGGAAAACGCCCATGTCAAGCAGATAGCTCATCATGCGGGTATTCCCCTTCGGGTCTTTCTGGCCGAAAGGATTTTCAAAATCCTTCCCCATGAGTATAATTCCACCCCTTGGGCCCCTTAAAGTTTTGTGGGTGGTTGATGTAACAAAATGGCAATGATCGAAGGGTGACGACAGTAACCCTTTGGCAATCAAACCTGCCGGGTGAGCTATGTCGGCCAGAACGAAAGCGCCTACTTCGTCTGCAACTGCCCGAATCCTCTTATAGTCGTAGTCGCGGCTATAAGCAGATGCGCCGCATATGATCAGTTTTGGCTGGTGTTCCCTTGCTTTTTCTTCCAGCATATCATAATCGATCAGCCCGTCATCTTTTTTCACTCCGTAGAAAACCGGGTTATATGTCTTTCCGGAAAAATTTACGGGAGATCCGTGGGTAAGGTGACCGCCCATGGCGAGGTCGAGGCCGAGAATGGTATCTCCGGGCTGTAAAATGGCAAGCATAACGGCAGCATTAGCTTGCGCTCCGCTATGGGGTTGCACATTCGCATACTCGCAGTTAAAAACCTGTTTTATTCTATCAATCGCAATTTGCTCGGTTTGGTCAACAAATTCGCACCCGCCATAATACCTTTTTCCGGGGTATCCTTCGGCATATTTATTCGTCATAACATTACCCATGGCCATCATGACCGGGTATGATGTGAAGTTTTCGGATGCGATGAGTTCAATGCCGTGGCGCTGGCGTTCCAGTTCCTTGCGTATGAGGTCAAATACAATTTTATCCATGGGTGCAAAGGTAAGACCAATTGGCGGATTCGCGGATTGGCGAATTGACTAATTATCCAGAATTGAACTTAGGGCAGGTCGGCCAATCCGCCAATCCGCCAAACCGTTAATCCGTCAATCCTATTATCCGCCAATCCCTTATTTCCTTACATTTGGAACTATGAAGGCGATCATTCCGGTAGCAGGGGCGGGAACCAAACTCCGTCCTCACACCTATACTCAACCCAAGGCGTTGATCCCGCTGGCAGGAAAGACCATCCTCAGCATTATCATAGACCAGCTTGTTGAGGCGGGCATCAGGGAGTATGTATTGGTAGTGGGTTACCTGGGCGATAAGATACAGGATTACGTTAAAGAGCATTACCCCGAGTATAAATTTCATTTTGTTCAGCAGAATGAGCGTTTTGGTCTTGGTCATGCGATCTACCTCACGCGCGACATAGTAGCGAACGATGATGTTTTTATTGTACTGGGAGACACCATTTGCGAATATGATGTATCGGCTTTCGTTAACCAGGAGGGTTCGGTGCTGGGTGTGAAGAAAGTAGATGATCCCAGGAATTTTGGGGTTGCAGAGATGGAGGATGATGGAAACATTACCAGGGTAGTTGAAAAGCCGCAGATCCCCAAGTCAAACATGGCACTGGTTGGTTTATATAAGATCACCCGGAGTGATGTGTTGTTCAGCTGCCTTGAAAATAATCTGCGGGATGGTGTTACCAGCAACGATGAATATAGTTTGACTGACGCCATCGAGTGCATGATCAAATCAGGTGTGCATTTTAAATCTTCGAAAGTCCAGAACTGGTTCGACTGCGGGAAAAAGGAAACGTTGTTGGAGAGCAATGCCACCATGCTGAAAAAGTTTGGTGGGATCATTTCGGAAGAACATGTATTTGATAATGTGATCATCATTCCACCGGTAAGTATTGCAGCCGGCTGCGATATCCGGAATTCGATCATAGGACCAAATGTCGCTATTGGCGAGAAGACAAATATCAATTACTCTATCGTCAGGGATTCTATCATTGGGTCATTTTCGAAATTGTATGATGTGGTGTTGCATGATTCCCTGATCGGCAGCGATACAGAAATTAAAGGGGAGACGCGGACCCTGAATATCGGCGATAATACCGAGATCGACCTGGGGTAAGGATCAGCTGATTTGCCGATTCTACCCTTAGCTTATTGACCAATCAAAGACTATGAACAGAATATGCCAGCTTTTCCAGATACAGTATCCTATTGTACAGGCAGGCATGGTATGGACCAGCGGATGGCGTTTAGCCGCTGCCGTTAGTAATGCCGGAGGGTTGGGGTTGTTGGGCAGCGGCAGTATGTACCCGGAGGTACTCAGGGAGCATATTCAGAAATGCAGGCAGGCTACGGACAGGCCATTTGGTGTTAATATTCCGTTGTTGTATGCCGACGTGGAAAAGCATATGCAGATCGTTCGGGAGGAGGGAGTTAAGATTGTTTTTACCTCGGCAGGAAATCCGAAGACCTGGACGCCGATGCTGAAGGAACAGGGAATTTCTGTGGCTCATGTGGTAAGCAGCAGCACATTTGCTGCAAAAGCTCAGGCGGCAGGCTGTGATGCAGTGGTGGCCGAGGGCTTTGAAGCCGGCGGGCATAATGGCCGGGAGGAGACCACCAGTTTTGTGCTTTTGCCATTGGTCAGGCAGGCCGTGCAGATACCGGTGATCGCTGCAGGCGGTATTGCTACAGGTCGTCAGATGATGGCGGCGATGGTTTTAGGTGCGGAGGGCGTTCAGGTGGGGAGTCGCTTTGTAGCATCTGAAGAATCATCTTCTCATATGTCTTTCAAGCATGCAGTGATAGATGCAAAGGAGGGAGACACCCAACTTTCGATGAAACAGGTGGTTCCGGTGCGGCTACTGAAGAACGTTTTTTATGAGCAGGTAAGGGAGGCGGAGGCCCGGGGCGCCAATAAAGAAGAGTTGATCGCATTGCTGGGAAGGGGCAGGGCGAAGAAGGGCATGTTTGAAGGCGATATGGAGCATGGAGAGTTGGAGATCGGGCAGGTAGCTGCGATGATCAGGGATATACTTCCTGCCGGCGAGATCGTGCAGGAAATATGGAATGAATTCCAGGAAACGCAAAAGAACCCGTTTTACTGAACAGAAAATCGGTTAATAAAAATGCGGCAATGAAATTCTTCATTGCCGCATTTTGTTGTGACCGGTTATTGGAAATAATCGGAATTGCTTATTTCCTAAAAGCCCATTTAGCCATTTCTTTCCATGAAGCTTTCTTTCCGTACATCAGGATACCTGTGCGGTATACCTTACCTGCGAACCAGGTGGTGGCTAGAAAACCACCGATCAGCGAGATCATGGACAGCCCCAACTGCCAGTAGGGCACCGTTTGTGGAACCCCAAAGGGGATCCGGCCCATCATCACAATGGGTGAAGTGAAAGGGATGATACTTGCCCAAACTGCTACGGGACTATTTGGATTCTGCAGGCTGCTGGTGAGGATAATGAATGCAAAAATAATAGGCATGGTGATGGGCAGCATGAGCGACTGCGCTTCCTGCGGATCTTCATTGATCACGCTTCCTATGGCTGCGAACAGTGCTGCATAGAACAGGTAGCCGCCTAAGAAATAAAACAGGAAGAAGAAGATGATCATACCCCAATTAACTCCTTCGATCAGCGTATTTTTAGCTTCCATCATTTTCAGCGCCAAGGAATTGTTGTCACCAGGAAGGTTTTGATGTGATTGCTGTGCGTCCTGGATCTGTTGCAGCGTCTCCGCAGGCAGGAAGAACTGCATCGACGAAATGAGGGCGAAGATCAGGATGATCCATAGCAGGAATTGGGTGAGTCCAACCCCCGCGATACCAATGATCTTACCCATCATGAGTTCAAAAGGCTTGCAGGAGGATACAATGACTTCAGCGATACGGTTCATTTTCTCTTCAGCAACGCCACGCATCACCATGGCTCCGAACACGAACATGGTAATATAGATCAGGATGCCGCTTCCAAAGCCTACACTATATGCCAAACCGGCATTAGCCTGCCGGGAAGCGCCATTCTCTTCTTTTACGACATTGTTAAGGTCTACCGCTTTATCGCTCACTTTGCTGATGGAATCGAGCGTAGCCTTGTTGATCCCCTTCTCCTGCAGCATATTGCTTTCAATGGCTTTGTTAAGCTGTCTTTCAATATATCCTTTTGACTCCAGGCCGAATTGCTTGGTTGAACGGAGTTCATAGTTGTTTGAAGCCGTTGGCAGGTACAAGACCCCGTCGAACCCCTTTACCTCATAATTTAAACTGTCGACCGCGGCATCGAAATAAAAAACCACCGATGCAGAGTCACTCTTCATATTGTTTTTGAAGAAGCCCGGATCGTTCACCACCGCGACTTTTCGTTTTTCGCGCGATTTTATGGCGAAGAAAGTGGAGCCCACAATGAAAAGGATCATCACCACGGGTAGCATAAAGGTGGACAGCAGAAAAGTTTTGTTCCTGACCCTGGTCAGGTATTCACGTTGTATGATTAAACCAATTTTATTCATGATGTTTTCTTAAGCTGTTTGGGATTCAAACTGTCTTGCTTTCGGTGTAGCGTCAACCAGGCGGATGAAGATATCGTTCAGCGATGGCAATATTTCATTGAACGAATGTATGTGGAGTCCCTTGGTGATAAAATACTGAAGGATATCGTTGGTACTAAAATCCTCGTTTTTCTTAATGATGAGCTGGTTGTCTTTTTTATTGATCACCTGGAACAGGTGAATCGCGGTATGTTCAGCGAGAATAGGTTCGTCAAACTCGATCCTGAACAGGCTTTCCTTGAAGTCTTGTTTCACCTGGTTAACGCTGCCGTCAAGGATTTTTTTACCCTTGTTCACGAGCACGATATGATCGCAGATCTCTTCAACCTGTTCCATACGGTGCGTGCTGAAAATGATGGTATGTCCAAGTCGGGCGAGCCTGAAGATCTCGTCCTTGATCAGGTTGGCATTCACGGGGTCGAGGCCGCTGAAAGGTTCGTCCAGGATGATCAGGCCGGGTTCGTGCAATACGGTAATCACAAACTGGAGCTTCTGGCTCATGCCCTTACTGAGGTCTTCTACTTTTTTGTCCCACCAGCTTTGCATTTCAAATTTCACGAACCATTCTTTGATCTTTGCCTTGGCTTGCTGTTTGCTCATTCCCTTTAACTGTGCCAAATACACCGCCTGTTCGCCGATCTTCATTTTCTTGTAAAGTCCTCGTTCTTCGGGCATATAGCCGATTTGCGAGATGTCATTTACGGGGTTGAAAGGTTTACCGTTCAGCAGGATCTCTCCTTCATCGGGATAAAATATCCCGGTGATCATCCTGAGCAAGGTTGTTTTACCTGCTCCATTTGGGCCTAGCAACCCGAATATCGATCCTTTATTAATGGAGAAGCTGATATCGTCTACCGCTTTTTGGGAAGCGAAATGTTTCTTAAGGTTTTTGATCTCTAACAGGTGTTGCATATTTCATTAGTTGATTGAAATTATTGAATGTTACGAGTCACTCAAAAATTATTTATACTGAACGGCTATGGCAAGGGCAAGTCTTTCCCCGTCCATAGCTGCGCTTACGATCCCGCCTGCGTATCCTGCGCCTTCTCCGCAGGGGAAGAGGTTTGTGATCTGGGGATGATGGAACGTATTGGTTCTTGGAATTCTGACGGGTGAAGATGTACGGCTTTCGGTGGCCACTACCAGGGCCTCGCCGCTATGATAACCCTTCATTTTTTTTCCGAAGGCGATGAAGCCTTCCCGCAGTCTTTCATGAATGAATGGCGGAAGTACCTCGTTCAGGTCGCTGGAGTTTATTCCCGGGGGGTAAGAACAGGTGGGCAGGTTGACCGATTTTCGACCTGATGTGAAGTCTGTCATTCGCTGGGCCGGGGCAACAAATTTTCCTCCGCCGGCGCTGAATGCAGTTTCCTCAACATGCTGCTGGAAGCGCATAAGTAGTAACGGATCCGATGGGTCTGTGCGGAGTGCAGGGAAGAATTTCCTTATCCCGCTATTGATCACATCATTCACGTTCACTTCCACCACCATCCCTGAGTTGGCAAATGCATTATTTCTCTTGGATGGGCTCCAGCCGTTGACCACCAATTCTCCAGGGGAAGTGGCTGCCGGGGCGATGATACCGCCGGGGCACATACAGAAAGAGAACACGCCTTTTCCCTGAACCTGTTCAACCAGGCTGTACGATGCGGGAGGTAACCAGGGGTCGCGGACCGGACAATGGTACTGTATCTGATCGATCAAAGCCTGGGGATGTTCAACCCGCACGCCAAGGGCAAAGGGTTTAGCTTCCACCTGTATGTTCTTTTGGTGCAAAAGCTGGTAGATATCCCGGGCGGAATGTCCGGTTGCCAGGATAAAGGCGTCGGCTTCATGTCGGTTACCCTTTGCCGTAAGGGCCGCTGTGATCTTTCCATCCCTGATGTCAATATCTGTCAGTTTCTCTTCAAAATGCACTTCGCCACCGCAGGCGATGATGTGTTCGCGCATGGCGGTGATGATCCCTGGAAGTTTATTGGTGCCGATATGCGGATGGGCTTCATATAAAATAGTTTCATCAGCTCCGAACCGGACCAGGTAATGGAGTACGCGGCTTACATCGCCTCGTTTGGTGCTTCTGGTGTAGAGCTTGCCATCGCTATAGGTGCCGGCGCCGCCTTCCCCAAAGCAATAATTGCTTTCTGGATTGATCAGGCCTTCTTTGTTGAGGATAGCGAGATCCCGGCGTCTTTGCCTGACATCTTTTCCCCGCTCGAGGATAACTGGTTTGATGCCGTGCTGCAATAGTTCGAGCGCGGCGAATAGTCCTGCTGGTCCTGCTCCAACGATGACCACCCGTTGCTGCGCGGCAGTTACATCTTGAAAATGAAACGGAACATCGGTTCTGTCGATGAAAGGTTCGTTTAGGGTGGCCATTACCGTGAGGTTCACCCAGGGTTGCCGGCTGCGCGCGTCAATGGATCTTTTGAGGATGTAGAAACCGGTAATGCAGGATGCAGGAAGTCCTTCCAGCGCAGCCAGGTGGTTCACTATGGTGTGGCTACCCGCTGCTTCGGCGGGCTTGAGGCGTATCGTGTATTTTTTCTGCATCAGGTATCTATCCTGAAAAACAAACTGATCTTAGAATGGCAGATCGTCCGATACTTCCGTTGGTGGCGGAGGTGGTGGCATTGCTGCGGCCGGCGCGTCTTGCTGCATGCTCACTTGCTCTATCCTCCATGCGTCGAGGTTGGTGATATAGTTTACCTGACCGTTTTTTTCCCAGCGGGTACCTTTGATGTTAAAGTGCACTTTAATGCTGTCACCAACATTGAAGCGGTCTACCAACTGTGTGCGATCCTGTACAGACTGGAATTTAATGTAATTATTGATGATCCTTCCACCTATATCTTCCGTTGTTTCGATCACAAACTCCCGGGTACGGAAAGTCTCGGTTCGCTGAACCATATCATATTTTGCGATGAGCTTTCCCGTTACATCAAATGCCATATAAAAATTTTGATAAAGGTATTGCTATAATTCAGGTGTCGGGGTTAGAAAAAAAGATATTTTTTGACGGAAAAAAATATACCTTGAGTCCATACCCTTGCGGCTATGCATCTGAGAAACCTTGTTTACCTTCTTTCTTTTTTCTTCCTTACCAGCTGCCAAACTGTATACCATCCCACATCCGTAAAATCTTCCGGGTACGCTGTTGCGGGCGGCGTGATCGCTGATACTGGTTTCGCGTCATATCTGAAACCGTTTCGGGACAGCATGGATTTGACCATGACCGAAGTGATGGGGAAGGCGTCTAAACGCCTGGATATCAAGAGGCCTGTAAGTACGCTCGGAAACTTTATGTGCGACGCCATGCTGAGTATGGCAAGGGAGAAGGAGGATCCGGGAGCTGACATTGCCGTTGTCAACCTGGGCGGGATCAGGAGGCCATACCTTGAACCGGGTAATATCACCAGGGGAATATTGTTTGAGATCATGCCCTTCGATAATCTCATGGTGCTGGTAACGATAAAGGGAACAGTACTGGAGGCCTTTTTACAGGAGACGGCTGCAGAAGGAGCGGGGATAGGCGGCTTTACGATGAAAGTGACCAACAAAAGGGCTTCTGACATCATGATCAACGGAAAACCGCTCGATCCATTAGAAGAATACACCCTTGTTTATTCTGATTATAGTTTCAATAATTCCAGGTCACTGAAAGGCTCTGCTGCCAAACAAACGAATTACCTGATCCGTGCAGCCATGGAAGATTACGTGAAAAAGATGAGCAGGGACGGAATGCAGGTCGGTGAGAACCTTGAAAACAGATTTTATGCCGGCAACTAGAAGACAATTTCTCAGGACCACCGCGCTGGCCAGCGCTTCGTTCCTGGCTGCGCATCCTCTTCTTTACTCGGAGAACAGGAAGCGTTCGGTCAGGCTGACGATATTGCACACCAACGATGTTCACAGCAGGCTTGACCCGTTTCCGGATGGAACCTATAAAGGCAAAGGCGGCGTAGCGGCAAGGGCAGCATTGATCAGGCAGATCAGGGCCACTGAAGAGCATGTATTGTTGCTTGATGCAGGGGATATGTTCCAGGGAACGCCTTATTTTAATTTGTATAAAGGGGAGCCGGAGCTGAGGGCCATGACGATGATGGGATATGATGCGGGGACTATTGGCAACCATGATTTTGATGCCGGGATCGAGAACCTCGCCCTCCAGTTATCCACACACGCCCGCTTTCCGATGATCGTTTGCAACTACGATTTCAGTGCAACTCCTATGGAGCATAAACACCTTCCTTATAAAGTGATACAAAAAGGGGGTCTGTCTATCGGGATAACAGGCGTAGGCATAGAGATGAAAGGCCTTGTTGGTGAAGGATTGTACGGTACTACGAAGTACCTTGATCCGGTGCAATGTGCGAATGAAACCGCGGGCCTGCTGAAAGAGAGAAAAAAATGCGACCTCGTGATCTGCCTTTCCCATCTTGGCGACAAGTACGATAACGATAAGATCAGTGATGAGGTGTTGGCTAAATCCAGCCGAAACATAGACCTGATCATAGGTGCGCACACCCACAGGTTCTTTGAAAAGCCAAGGGTTTATCAGAATATGGCGGGCCGGGAAGTGATCGTGAATCAGGTGGGTTGGGGCGGTATTAACCTGGGAAGATTGGATTATGAATTTTCTGCCGGTAAACGAAAACTTTCTGAGAATTCGGGGTCCTTATTAGTTTAAAAAAATTAAAGAATAAAAATTTTTTATTCACTTATCGGTGTTCTATATTCGCTCCCCTTTACGGGAAAAAACGGTTCAAAATTTTTTTAAGAAAACGCTGAACTAAGTCCGGGAAAAAGGGTACTTTTCAAAAACGATGAATCAGAAGGATAATTACAATAAATTCTCCCACTCGCGAAAACGAATCTGGTATTTCCCCTGCCGGAACTTTTCGGGAAAAGAAGCCAGCTCCTGAAGATCTCTGATCATTTTTTTTGCCCTGTACCGATTCCTGTGAAACAACGCTTAGAAACAATAGACATTTTAAAGTACTAACTGCTTAAGGAAGAATGGAGAATACTCACGATAAAGTCTGGTCAAGTTGCTTGGATATCATTAAGGACATCGTTGAGTGGCAGCATTATAAAACCTGGTTCGAGCCGATTCGCCCGGTTGCGTTGAAGGAGAAAATTCTTACCATTCAAGTGCCCAGCCAGTTCTTCTTCGAGTATCTCGAAGAGCATTATGTCAATCTGCTGGCGAAAACATTGAAAAGAGAATTGGGAAAAGAGGCAAGGTTGGAATACCGCATCATGGTGGACAGTGGTAACGGGAAGGATAAGCCGCTTACGATGGATGTCCCTGGAAACGGATATAAAACATATAGCAATAATGAAATGGATTTCCCATTGGTCATCAATAACCCGGTAAAGAATCCTTTTGTCATCCCCGGGTTAAAGAAGATGCAGATCGATTCACAGCTGAATCATATCTACACGTTCGATATGTTTGTGGAGGGCGACTGTAACCGTGTTTCCCGCAGGGCCGG
>Ga0164293_10000817_pt1 | contig 25902 bp, 41 predicted proteins | sample GEODES118metaG_FD_111487 | JGI IMG/M metagenome (GOLD analysis project Ga0164293, IMG submission 111487) | Eutrophic lake water microbial communities from Lake Mendota, Wisconsin, USA - GEODES118 metaG | ecosystem: Environmental > Aquatic > Freshwater > Lake | place: USA: Lake Mendota...
TCTTCAATAGATTCAAAGTGTGCTATAAGTTTATCAAAAAGATCGGTGTCTCTAAACTTATATAAAGGTTGTCCTTCCATAAAAGCATCTTCACCCATTTGAGCAATGTAATCGTAAAGTTTTCTTGATTGTTCATCATAGAGCTTTTCTATACTTTTCTCTATTTCTTCTAATCTTTTCCTGTCTTCCGTGTCCATCTTGTTTTTGTTTATAGGATAAATTTAATGATACTGCTTTGTTATAAAAAACGATTTTTTAAAAAATTAATCATTTTTTCGGTAATTCGTAAATATTTCATCTCCTTGATTAATATCTCGGATTGAGAAGAATATTATTTTGTTTTTTGTTGTGTCTGTTTGCCAATCTGCATTGGGAGATTCGTCTGAGTTATTAAAGATACTTCCATATCCAAGACATATAGCTAATTTGTCTCCTGCGCCTTTTGGCCACGAAAAAAAATGATTATGTAAAATTTCTGGATATTGTAATCCATTTTCTAATACTAAAAAATGACATTCCTCTAGAATTTCACCCGATTTTATAAATTCCGATGCAAATACTCCACGTCCATGAATATCAGAATCATCTACATATATTTTACTTGATCTATATAACATGCTAATTATAGTGAAAAACATCAAAAGTTTCCTTGAATCAGATATATAAAATAAAAATAATAGTATGAATCACATATTATCAATGGACGGATTTCTATTCGAAGATGAGAATAGCTTTAATTTCAACCAGAACGATTTTTCACATGAACAAATTATTGAATCTATAGAATATCTAAATTCTAATGATGATCAATTACTAGAGGCATGGTATAATACAATTTTAGATTTTGCAGCTCTTATACCAGGAGTAGGATCAGTAGCAGAAGGTATTAATTTAGTTTCTTATGCTAAGCAAGGCGAATTTCTTCTTGCTGGACTTTGTGCAATTGGTTTAATCCCATTATTTGGACAATACATTGGAGCAGGAGGAACTCTTCTAGTTAAAGCACTAGGAAAAGGTGTAGGAATAGGAGCGGGGATTCTTAAGCCATTAATTAATGGAGTTGCTAAATTCTTTCCTAAAATTGCTAAATTCTTAAAAGGTTCTAAATTTTTAGCTAAATTCTCTGGTATTGCACCATTTGTTGGAAAAATGCTAGGATCTTTAAAATCATTTGTACTTAATGGGGGATCTAAATTAGTAGCTCTTAGTAAAGACGCTGGAAAAATTAAAGCTTTAAGAGGAGTAACAACTGAAATTAAATCTGGAGTTAAAGCAGTTAGTTGGGTAACAGGAGCTCCTACAAAAAGCGATGTTACAACTCAACCTACATATGCTGGATACGGATCAGAAACACCTCAGCAATCACAAATTCCAGTACCTAAAGAAGCTTACATGAACTATCAAGGTACTCCTTTAAAAAATATTAGACCTTATACAGATACTGAAATTTCTCAAGCAGAAATGGCTCAGGATTGGGATACTTACCTTAATTAATAAAAACTACAAACCCAAGATCGCTCTTGGGTTTTTTGTGTAGTAGGGTTTAGATTTTTTCTCCACAATTTGGACAGAATTTCCAAGATTGCTTTTTAGATCTTGTTCCACAATTTGCACAGTAGTTTCTAAGTGTAGAAACCTCAACTGGTTTTTGTGACTCAGGAAGTAATTTGATAGTAATAGAACTTGTAGCAAATGTGCTAAAATTCCCATTTACTGTTTCGAATAATTGATCGCTTGAATCACCTTTTTCGATTCTACCAGTTTCAATACTTTTTGTTGAACTAGTTAATACACTAGAATTAACTCCTATAGAACTATTAGTAACACTGGACATTGTAAAAAGATTATTTACTGTAGTACCACCAAATGGATAGCTGTAGGTATCATTCAATGTACCCGACACATATCCAGTATGGCTAGTTGGAAATGACGAGTAAGTGGAAGTTGTAATTTCAGTATAGAAAGAAACTTCTACACCTCCATTATTTCTGATAGCATTTAAAGCTTCATTTGATCCTTCGACTTCATACGTTTCAAAAACAAATTTGTTGTTTGAATCAATAAATCTTTCCAGATAAACTCTCTCTCCTGGTTTTAGAACAATTCCTGAATTAGAAATGCTATTACCGTTGATAGTGATTTTTGCAAGTACCCTTGACGTTGTTGGATTGAATAACTCAATCTCGAAATTTTCACCGTCTTTTAGATAGACGGAATTCTCATAGATCTTAGATCTATTTCTGTTTTTTGTAATGTTAGCAGTACATGCCGACATTACGCTTGGCGTTGAATAATACATAAAGACTATTTTATTTGGCCCCTTCCTTTGCTTCCATTTCTGAAAACTCTACGGTTTGTTGACCGGGAAGTGACTAGAAACCTCTAGTTCTATTATTATATAACCTTATTAATAAAAGTTTCCCAATTTTTCTACTGGAATATATTCTTTTACTAAATCAGAATGTATGATCTGTGGTATTCTTTTGTATTCTTTATACCATTTATCTGTAACATAAATATCTTTCCCGTCTGGAGAATCTATTATTTCTACTACATCATATTCTCCCTCTTCAAAAGGACCAATAGAATAGGTAATAATCTTACCTATAATTGGCATTTTTGTAACGTCTTCTCCGCTATATTCTAATTGACTATTAGTTTCTATAAGGAATTCGGTTAGCTTCTTAATTTTCACTTTTTTTGGATTTTTTAGCAGGAGCTTTAACTTCCTTTCCTATCGCTTTTTCAGTTTTAGGTTTTTTTCCTCTTTTAGCTTTAGGAGTAGCTTCTTTTTTCACGATCTCACAAAACATCTCTTCTTTTTTAGTTGTAAATAAAGATTTAAAAAAATTAATAATAGCTTTCATTTTATATTTTATTTTACGTTGTTTATTCCTAGTGTACCAATCTGCTTGGATTTCTCTGTATTTTCTATGTCCTGAGCTTGTAGCTCTTGATTTTGTGCTGGATCTTGTATAGCAAATAAAAGATCTTTATAAAATTCTAAAGGTTTCTTATTACTATATACTCCTGGCTCTGCAAAAGCACCACCAAAATTACCTAGTATATAATCATTATCATCATCTTGTTCAGTATTGTTATTTAATACTTGATCAATATAATCATAATAATCTTTTTTAGTTCTACCAACACCAGAAGGGAACTTATTAAACATTTCTATATTTAAATCCACTACATAATCAGGGAATTTCCACCCCCAATCCTTTTGTATTACTGCAGGATAGAAAGTTAAAGCTGCAAAATCTCCAGCAATAATTGGTGATTTTAATTTCATTTTTTCGAACCACATTTTATAAAATTCCGCAACTAAGTCCAATTGATCAATATTGCTCATTTGTAAAACGTCATTAGGCGTTATTGTTTTACCTGTTTCATCGTTGATAAATATTTTTAAAATACTAGGAAGAAAAGAAATAAGTCCTACTGCACGTGACATTTGATCTCTGTACTTAGGATCAAACCTACTTTCATGAAATATTGTATGTAAAAGCCATTCTGGTTTTATATCTAGCTCTTCTGAAATTTTACAAAGTTTTTTAAGAAATAATTGTCTATTTTCCTCTATCTTATCAACATAAGGTAAAGCAGTAACTGTTTCTTTTTCGTATGTGGAAGGATCCATTTTTTCTATTCTAATCGATTCGAATAGACTAAAATTTTTAAAATCTTTTAGATGTTTAAGCATCCAATATATATCATTACATTAATTTCTTTAGCAAAGACTTTTCTACTGCCCAAGCATGTAAAGAAGTAATGTGCATAGTAAGCATACCAGGTTTTACATTATTCCAATTCTCTGGATCTTTTTCTTTTAGTTTTTCAATTAACCAGAATACTTTTTTAGCACAAAGATAAATGTCATCTCTAAAGTGTCTAAAGAAATCGCAAGATCTAATATAATAAACAACATGTACCCAATCTCCTCTCCTAATGAAATGATATCCAATAGTACAAGGAACTCTTTCTCCTGTAACTGATCCAGTATCTTCAGGAAACCAAATAGGAAGGAATGCTTGTCTAGTGAAAGGTTCTCTTGACATTAATTCAACAACATCATTAAAATCCCCGTATTCATATCTTATTCCTGACATCTTACTGTTAGGAATTTCTGATGCAAATTTGGGCCAGATTCTTTCTGGATAAGTATGTGAAAATTTTTCAAGTCCTCCAAATTCCTCATTATTCTTTTGAGCATAAGGCCATCTCACATGTGAGGGAGGAGGGTTCAATGGTAATCCGCTAACTCTTTCTTCAAAGTGTTCGTCTGCCCATGCAAAATTTGGTTTAATCTGTTCACCTATCTCTTTAATATCCGGTGACATCTGACACGAAAAAGAAAGGTTTAATGTTTCAATCATTGTGTACTTAGGATCATGTTTAATCTCCTTACCCTGCCATTTTTCTGTATGTACCTCATATGAGTAATCGTACATTTGTTGTGCAGTCCAACGGATCACATCATTAAAACGCCCAAACTTTTTCATTATTTTTTTCTTTATTATACTAAAAAACCTGATCTAGTTTCCTATTTATTGAATCTTTCCATTGAATTTTTTGAAATTTTATTGAATCTAACCTTTCCAATAAATTCACCAATAGTTAAACAATCAGTATAACTCATAGCAGATTTTAAATAATCAGTAAAGTTCTCAATCCATCCGGTAAGAGTATATTCAACTGGTTGCATTTTAGAAATTCCTTCTGATGTTTTTAATTCTGTTTTGCCTAGACTCTTCTGCACATCCTTAGTTGACATGCCTCTAAATTTTTTATAGAATTTTTTACCAGCTTCAAATTGTATTAGAACATCTAAAGAGTATTGGTCTACTTTGTCACCAGGCTCGGTCCATGAATCATATTTTTTATTACCTTCATATGTTTCGCCACAACTTTCTAATGTTTTATTAAAAATACTACCAAGCATAACATAGTCAGCTCCTAAAGCCAATGCTTTAATAACATCTGCATATTTTTTAAAACCTCCATCTGCTACTATCTTTGTTGTGAGGTTTCTTTCTTGTTGTATCTTAACTGTTTCATGAATTAAAGATGCCATAGGGTAACCGATACCAGTTTGAACGGTGGTTAGACACCCAGCTCCGTTACCTATTCCCATTCTGACGTAATCCGCTCCAACTTGTGACAGAGATAAAAATGTAGATGGATTAGCACAATTTCCCACCATTAGCACTAAAGATCTTCCGTATTTTTCTTTTGATTCTTTAACTAAGTCCTTAACATATTTCATATGACCATTTGCTACATCAATTAAGACAAACGATCTTTCACCTATCTTTAGGTTTATATCATTTTCAATAAATATCTTCTTAAAATCATCTAAACCATAGGAATACCATACCTTATAATTAGTTGAGAAGTAATCTAATCCAGGATTGGCTTTTCTGGGAATAATTCCATATATTTTATTGTTATTAAATATATTTATATTATCCTCATTTATAACTGTATCCATAGGTGCAGTAAAGAGAGGAAGCATTTGTTTTTCGTCCATTACATCGACCTGTTTTCTTGATCTAATGTGGGTTTGTATTTCAGGTTCAATTAAGATATCGTCAAAATCAAATAACATAATAATAGTTTACTTCTTATAGATTATGTGACGATAAAGATTTCCACAAAAAGCCCCAGATTATTGATAAATCCGGGGTTAATTTTTAATCAGGGAGATATGCTGTCCATACCTCCAATCCTTTTGCGAAATTGCGTATAAAATATCCGTATCCTGGCTTGAATGGTTTCTGTCTCATTCTCATTCCAGCTTCTTCTGGAGTCCTGTCATCTTTTTTATTGTTACATTTTGAACAACATGTTGTTAGATTCTCCCATGTATTAACTCCACCTCTAGATCTAGGTAGAACGTGATCTATTGTTAGGTTCTTAGTAGTATCACAATAAACACATTTCATCCCATCTCTTCTAAAGATATTTTCCCTAGTCGGTTTTAACTTCTTAAAAGGCAATACAACATATTTTAAAAGTCTGATAACAGAAGGTCTTTTGTAAGTGCTTTGTTCAGTAACAATTGGATTTTGTTCATCGTGCTCTAAAACTTCTGCTTTACCTTTATACACAAGCTTAAATCCACGAGCAAAGTCGGTAACACTTATAGGAGTAAAGTCATTATTTAGAACTAGCACTTTCATAACTACATTTTTTACACACTGGTCAATCTATTTATCTTATTTTTTAGATGTCCCGCCAGGGCTCGAACCTGGACTCTTCTGGTCCAAAACCAGACGTGTTGCCAATTACACCACAGGACAATTTAGAGCCTTTGACAGGGATTGAACCTGCGACATCTTCATTACAAGTGAAGTGCTCTACCAACTGAGCTACAAAGGCATGGGGTGACAGAGGGGAATCGAACCCCCGACCTTCTGAACCACAATCAGACGCTCTAACCAACTGAGCTACCGTCACAGTAGCGAGTGGCAGGTTCGAACTGCCGACCTTTGGGGTATGATTCCAACGCTCTACCAACTGAGCTAACTCGCCATATAAGTGGAGTAGATGGGACTTGAACCCACATCCTCTTCCTTGCAAAGGAAGCGCTCAGCCAATTGAGCTACTACCCCGTGGAGCGATAGACAGGATTCGAACCTGCGACCCCCGACTTGGAAGGACGGTGCTCTACCAACTGAGCTACTATCGCATTTAGAGACGTGTGGAATTACGCATCCACTTCAACCGTCGGACTGTCCGTCTCTATATCTTACAGATACACTGTGTCGGAGCGGAGGGATTCGAACCCCCAATGCCTTAAGGCGGCTGATTTACAGTCAGCTGAGCAGCCAATTGCTCAACACTCCGAATTGCGGGGAAGGCTGGATTCGAACCAGCGACCTATCGATTAACAGTCGAGAGCTCTACCGCTGAGCTACATCCCCAGTTTAGATTAGAGAATATTTGAGCGAGGTGTTTTTTGGTCAAATTTAAAAGTTCTGAGAAGTAACCCCATTCGCCGCTTCTAATCTTGTAGTCCCTGAGGGATTCGAACCCCCGACATTTTGGATGTAAACCAAACGCTCTGCCAACTGAGCTAAGAGACTAAATGTGGTTGACATAGAAGGATTCGAACCTTCGGCCTTTGACGTATCAGATCAACGCTCTAACCAACTGAGCTATATGTCAATGTTGCGGAAAGAATTGGAATCGAACCAAATACCAATTAAGGTACGCTTCGCTTAGCAGGCGAGCCCCGTCACCATCTGAGATTACTTTCCTTTGTTAATTAGTCTTTTAATTCTTCTGATCAATATTTTGGCTCTATTAAATTTTAATGTTTCTCTTCTTAAGTTTTCTCTGCTTGAGGGGAAACTTCCTCTGGCTACTATTTTACTTTCTATCATCATATTTTTAAATTTTTTTGAGGTCGTGACTGGAATTGAACCAGTATAACTAGTTTTGCAGACTAGTGCCTAACCACTCGACCACACGACCCTATTTGTTTGAGACTCCACCTGGATTCGAACCAGGATCAGATCATCCGTAGTGATCCATTCTAATCCCTTGAACTACAGAGCCTTTTAGCACACCAGGTAGGAATCGAACCTACAACCTTTGGTTTTGGAGACCAACACTCTACCAATTGAGCTACTGATGTGTGTAGTGATCCCGGAGGGGCTCGAACCCTCGACTCCCGCATTAAAAGTGCGGTGCTCTACCAGCTGAGCTACGAGATCATTTTAATTGTGGTACCGGCCGGAATCGAACCGGCGACACCTAGATTTTCAGTCTAGTGCTCTACCGACTGAGCTACGGTACCATTTTTTCCAGTATGTCAAAGAACAAAAAAAAGGCTTTGATGTGAATCAAAGCCTTTTCCAAAATATCTAAATATGATTTCCTGTATTAGCTTCGATCGGGTTCTTTCCCCTTTGCCCAAAACGCCACCGTTTGATAGCAGCCATTAATCTGACTGATCATGCGATTGATGTTATGTTTACTACAGTTTTTCATTTTTCTTAATTATATATCCTGTTTCCAGAATAGTTTCGCAAAAGTACAATATCTTTTTTGAATAAAAAGATGTTTTTTGATATTTTTTAATATTCCTCTTCGATTATTTCTAATCCTTCGATCAAGCCCAAAGCCATTCCATCTTCTACTTCGTCCCAAACATAATCAACTTTAGTTGTTTCGTAAGTAGTAATAAAAGCATCTTTTGCCCTTTCCAATTGGGTTTCAGTAAATGATACTATTTCAGCTTCCGAATATTGAGCATTAACCATTTCCAAAGCTTCGTTGTAATCTGATATACCTTCTTGGCTTACTCCATCTATAACATTTAAGAAAGATCCTAAAGCAAAAATAGCTGCTTCTCTTTGATCTTTTCCAATTCCGATTGATTTAAAATTTACCTGTGCATCAGGATTCTCGTGAGATACACTCATAGTAACTCTTTTTAATTTTTGATTTTTCATAATAGGTTTTTTGTAAATTGTAAATTGTAAATAAAGTTTGTTAATTTATATTACAAAGATAACCAAATGTAACGGGATAAAAAAATGATTTCTTAAATTATTTTAAAAATTTTAAAACTTTTTCTTTAATTCCACATTTTTTAATACCTTCATTAAGGCTTGGAGTGTGTACGAAATTTATTAATCCCCATCCGGTACCGCTTCTATTAGAAGATACTTCTTTAAAACTCATATCCAAATCATCTATTGCTACCCAATGAGAGACTTCTGGATGATCTTTCAACCATTCTTGGATTTCTAAAGTTCTTGATGCTTCTAAATCCCAATCTGGATGCCATTCTTGTTTCTCTGGTAACGTGTATTCTCTAGGAGTGAAATCTATAGGAGTTTTAATAATTCCTTGCTCTTTATAGTATTCACCCATTTCTTCTACAGTTGCCCAGTTTTTCCAATCTGAAGAAACCACTATTTCAGCTCCTGTTTCTTCTAAGATTGTATTTAAAACCTTTATTGCTTTCTTATCAAAATTATCAAACCTAGCTCCAACAGGAAAAGTCATCAGATCCTGAGAAAGCTTTTTTCTAGCTTTAGCCTGCTTTTTGTAACGTCCTCCAAATTGTTGGGAAAGACAAATTACACCGTCATGATCTAAAAATATAATTTTCATAGTACCTAGGGAGGGACTCGAACCCTCACGACTTACGTCACTAATTTCTAAGACTAGCGTGTATACCATTTCACCACCTGGGCTTAGTAGCAGAGGAGGGATTCGAACCCCCGACCTTTGGGTTATGAGCCCAACGAGCTACCAACTGCTCTACTCTGCGATATAATTTGGCGGTCCCGCGGAGAATCGAACTCCGAACTCTGCCGTGACAGGGCAGCATTATAGCCGTTTAACTACGGGACCTTAATTTTTTGTACTGCCACGGAGAATCGAACTCCGATTTTATGGATGAAAACCATAGGTCCTAACCGTTAGACGATGGCAGCGTAATTTCAAAGAGCGTATAAAACAAAAAAACCTCTGAGGTTATCAGAGGTTTAAATTATATCATTATATAAATTTATTTCCTCTGACACTTAAATCTATCCTCTAGAAGGTCATCCTCTTTACGAAGTTGAAAATCTGTTGCGATATTTAAAAAGTGTTTCATTGAAAGTTTTGTTCCTTTTTTATTATATACTCCAAATGTACAGAAAAGTTTCTCATTAAAAAACGATTTCTGATATTTTTTTATTTTTATTATAAATTCCAAGCTGGGTTAGCTACGATTAGCATACCACCTTCAACTCTTGGTATTTGTTTAGTTGAATAAGCATCATCATATTGGATCTGTTCTGGATAGAACTTTTGTCCTTGAAACATGATATAATTTTCTTCGTCTTTACCTCTGTGGCTCCATCCTTGACCTCTCATTTGGTCATGAGCAGCATCATCAACAGTGGGTTTGCCAAAAAGAGAATCCCAAAATCCTTCGTTAATTTCTGAATTATTAGATTGATATTTTTTAAGATGTTTCATTTTTTATTTTATATATTCTTATCTATGTAAATTAAATTTTACAATTTATTAATAATATCAATAAATATTCTTTTGGTATCTTCTTTACCTAGCTTTTCTTCTATAGATTTAATAAAATTTACGATGTCCTGTCTGTAATCTGGTTTATTATCTGAATACGCATTAGGTTCTTCCCCTGCACATTTAGTTACAAGAGCCTCAACTTCTTTAATAACTCTGTCTACTTCAGTTCTATCTGTAAGCGCTATCTTTATATTAGGTAACTCTAATTGAAATTTATTATAGTCAAAATTTTCAGGGACTCTTACAGATACATGAGTAACCCCGCCGGATCTTCCCTTAAAATCTTTAGATCCAATTCTAATTCTAAGAACATTTTCTGAATCAATAGAAGATAAGTTCTTATTATCCTTTTCATTATCATATCTAAAGTTAAAGAATTCACGAGGATCGGTTATTATAAGTTTATCAAACGAGGTTTCACTATCAAATGATATAGTTGGATCATCTTCTTTTACTTTAACATACCCATCGATAGTTGAATTAAAATTAAATTTTAATCCCCTATACGATAATGTGTCTTCATTAATTTTTTCGTAAATAAAATCTTTAAATGTTTTCATTACTTATATATCTAAAAGGCAAAGCAGGACTTACGTTTTATATTGCATTCCATCTCAAGAACTGCCTATTACCAGTGGGTTTGTGGTTACTTTGCCTAATTTTTAATATTCTCTATTTATTTAATTTATTGTAAATTATATGCAAATTCTCTTGTTGTTGCCATATGTTTTAAAATCCGTTAGTTGATGTATTATAGAAAACTAATCCCCTATACGATAATGTGTCTTCATTAATTTTTTCGTAAATAAAATCTTTAAATGTTTTCATTACTTATATATCTGACTATATATTATGTTCCGATGGCTGTATGGTGTAATTACATAAAGGACAATCTCCTCCGTTTTCATTTATCCACAATATGCATTCTTCTAGAGTTAGCGATTCTTTACCAGGAACAACAATATATGGTGTTACTGTTATATTCATTATTCTATAATTTTCCATTAGCTAAATGTTAGTGTCATTGTTTGAGAAGCCTGGCTTACAGTAGACCCTGTACCCATACCTCCCCAGTTTAAGTTATTAATCATAGGTCTAAATGCTATAGTACTTGATCCAGTACAGCTTCCTACATTAGAAAATTCAACAGCAACTCCACCAATAGAAGGAGTTCCACAAGCTGTTCCCACTCTCCAAACTACGCTGTTTATAGTTACTGAGGTATTGCTTGTTGCATTTTTTAAAGCATCTGCCAAAGTTTGGACCGAAGTAGCATGGCTTACGGTTAGACTAAATCCTAATGAATTTGATATAACAAATTGTGTATAAGATCCCGTTAATGCTGCTCTGAATGTATTCCAAGCAGTTTCTGTGGTAGCTCCTGGTGCAATACCATTAACGAAAGGGCGAGAGAAAGTTACACCACTGGTATAATTAGTCCAATAATTATTTGTTGTTAGCCATGATTTAGCTGCTGAAGCCGATGCTTGTGCAGTACCACTTATTATAGATACTAAATCTTTAAATGCTAAATCCGTATTAGTGCATCTCCAAAATTGTACATTACCTACGTTCCCTACAGGAGTGGGAAAATTTCCAGCTGATACATCCTTAGCTATCACGTAAGAATTATCTTCGTCTGGTCCCATCCACCAGGTTAATCCACCAGGGTTAGTACTATATGCTAAAGGAGATACACCTATACATAGAGTACCCACATTCGTAGTTCCCGCAATTGTTGATTGTGTTGGATTATATGAAAATGCTCTTGTTGTTGCCATATGTTTTAGAATCCGTTAGTTGATGTATTATAGAAAACTAATCCTGTTACATTAGTTGTTTTTGCTATCGTTGGTGTTGAATAATTGAAAGTAAGTACATCACCTCCGCCGGCTTCACCGAATTGAATTCTTATAGGATAATAAACTCCTGCAGTTAGATCTATAGAACCTGATGCCTCTATAGGACCATGAGCACCTCCATTATTGACTGTTGCGTTTGCTGTAGTAAATCCAGATATCGCATTTGCTCCAACCCACACATAAGATGCATCATCCGAGTTGGTGTAAAATGTATAAGTTTGAGTAGTAGTCGGACTGAAATAACCCAACCATTGACAACTAAAATAATCACCATCACCACTAGCTGCTTCTGATATTGCAGTAGTTTGTACAGAAGTAGCTGGGTTTGTTCCAAATGCTTGAGGAGTTGCAGTTGCAAAGAAACTAACTGAATCTGCGAAATATCCAGAGTAAGTTGTTTTATATAGACCTGCAAGATATGGATTTCTGTTAGTCCAATAGTTATTAGATGCTAACCAATCACTAGCTGCTGAAGCCGATGCTTGTGTAGTACCACTTATTGTAGATACCATATCTCTAAATGCTAAATCTGTATTAGTGCATCTCCAAAATTGTACATTGCCTATATTTCCTAACGGAGTAGGGAAATTTTGAGCTGGTACATCCTTGCATACTACATAAGAATTATCTTCATCCGGTCCCATCCACCACGTTAATCCTCCAGGGCTAGCAGCATAGTCTAAATCAGATACTCCTATACATATGGTACCTAAATTAGTAGTTCCAGCAATTGTTGATTGCGTTGGATTATACGAAAAAGGTCTTGTTGTTGCCATACATTATATATCTCTGACAAACCTAACCCTAAGATCGTATGCTTTTTTACTATGTGAAGAAATTCCTTTAGCCACATCAAAGTAATAAGCATAACTACTACTTCCGTCTTTTAATTGAGTTCTTAGAGTGGCAGCTTCTCCTTCTTTTCCGCTCCAATAATATGAATCAGAAAAATCCGAATATTCCGCAGGAAATCTTCCTATGCCTCCAACATCCCTTAGTGTTTTTATTAAAGCAAGTTCTTTTAATGTAGGCAACCTCCACCCATCTTTAAGAAATTCTGCAAAAGTCTGAGCTTTATTCCATCTCACTCCTGGTATATCATTTTTGTATATTTCTATACCGAGTCCGGATATTCTAATATGATCATTCATGATTTATTATATATCCAAAAAATACAAGAGGTTGGATCTGAACCAGCATGAACTTTTGTTCTCCTAAAGACTTTAAAATTTAGTGGTCCCTCACGGGCTCGAACCGTGGACCTACTGATTATGAGTCAGTTGCTCTAACCTACTGAGCTAAGGGACCTAAGTAGAGACGACGAGAGTCGAACTCGTGACCGCATGCGTATAAGGCATGTGCTCTAACCAATTGAGCTACGCCTCTATTGATGTCGGGATGGCCAGACTCGAACTGACGGCCTCCTGGTCCCAAACCAGGCGATCTACCAACTGATCTACATCCCGAAATTGTATGTCTTTAAATATCCCCAGAACATACAAACTGTGCTAACCCACGATTTAGAGAATAAGTGTGCATATCATTAAAGAATACCGAAATATTCTAACTGTCTACGTTGTAGAGGCATATTCTATCTTCGATCCATACCCAGCGCTAGGCAGAGGGCTTTGTGTGATCCCGGAAGGATTCGAACCTTCGACCTTCGCCTTAGAAGGGCGTTGCTCTATCCAGCTGAGCTACGGGACCAATTGGCGGAGAGTGAGGGATTCGAACCCCCGGTAACTTTCGCTACGTCAGTTTTCAAGACTGATCCATTAAGCCTGGCTCTGGCAACTCTCCAATTTTATAATCCAACATGTCAAAGAACACAAAAAAAAACCGAGACTTTTAAAGGTCCCGGTTTAGTTAATGATTATTTTTTATTAACATAGGACCTTTAGGATCGTCTTGACGACGGTCTTAATGATATAGGTAATATGTTAATTGTTTTGTTCATTTGAGTATTATATGTTCTCTTTGTTATTTTGTTTCACAAATATAGAACTTTTCTATTATAAAAAAAATGTTTTTAGATTATTTTATAACGAAAATAGTCTTGTGTAGATCAATAAGAAAAAACTTACTAAACTTTCCTAGGTAATTAGAAATATCTTCGGCAATATCCTCGTCCTCTGTATCAGCTACAACATAAAAAGATGCGTCATCTATAGGATCTAGTTTGCTTTCTGTATAAAAGAACACATCCTTATCTGAATCGTCTTCATAGTCTGATTCAACAGATTCTAAGTATTCGCATGATTCTGTATCTGCAAATTTAAATTCATTATAAGTGGAATAGATCGAAACCGACATAATATTATATCTCTTCTATTAGTACCTTTTTAAGTTCATAAGCTCCTCCAGTACCTGTAAGTTCGTCATAGTATCCTATTATTGAATATTGTTTACCATCCGAACTTGAATCTGCTACCATATCAATTGAACTGATCATAGAATTACCTACGTATTCCGGTTCATTAGCAAACCCAATATTAATTGTTGTTTCTTCGCCCTCTGGATTTGTAAAATTAACTACATATTCTCCTTCTTCATTGTCTTCAGTTGGTCTGAACTCTGTAGTTTCTGCTTCAAAATGAGCATCTTTTACTAATTCTGGAGATTCTATCATTTCAGGAGCTGCTGCCATGTCGAATTGTTCGTATATTCTGATGTGTCTCATTTGTTTTATTTTATATATCTTTATTATCTTCCTTGAGATTTATAAGGCTTATTATAATGCTTGGCTTTTTTGCTGATGCTATTCTTACATTTAGAATGCACGCCAGGTCTTTTTGTCTTAGCTTTACGCATATGATTCTTTGAAGAGTCTATTGATTTAGCTTTAGCCATTTTATTATTATTATTTTATGATTTATTTACCAATAAATCCCCTTTGATTAAACATAGATTGATTAATCCTTATCTGTTTTCCTGTTTTTAATAAGGTAAGAATTAATAAATATTCATCAACACTTTTAACTTCACCAGGCATTCCTAAATAAGTCACTTTATCCCCAATATTAAGATTAGTTAAAGAATAAGGAACACCATATGGTTTAATTGGTGAGTTATCATGAATTTCCTGTACATCATAATTTTCAAAAGTTCTTATATTTTTCATATACTATTTATCCAAAGCACACAAAAAAATCCCTATCTCTAGGGATTTTAATAATTAGTAGTATTTATTATGCTTCTTCTGAATCCCAAGCATCTATAATTGCTTTAGCAAAAACCGGCTCTTTACCTGTCCATCCAGCTAAAATTGCTCCTCTGTATAATGATTCTGGTAGAACACTGTTATTATAACCACCAACTTGTACAGTGAATAAATTCACTTTAGGGTTAACTTTGTTTCTATATTCTTGAGCCATTGCAAGTACGTCAATGTATGTCCCTCCTTTCGTTGAATGAACAAAATTAGTTCTCCCTACTGTTTCTCTGTGTCCATAAAGATTACCATGTCCTGCTTGCATGTCGGAGTAGATGAAGATATTGTCATATTGTGTTCCTTTTTTGATAGCATCATCAAAGAATACCCAAATACCATTTTCTGTACCACCTCCTTGAGCTCTACCTCTTTCTGATGTCTCTTCCAATTGTGTAAGAAGCCCATTTCTTTTAGATACTCCTTTTAACGAAAGATTATCTCCAAATACTCCAACTTCCCCTGAATCAGATTGGAGTGAAGTGATCAAAGATGACAAGTTAGCAATTTCGGCAACAGTAACTGATCCATATTCGCTATTGAAAGCACTCCATGCAGATCCTGAGTTATCAGAAAGACACACAGTTTTACCTCCTAATTTAGGCATGTTCTCAACTGAAATATCTAGACACTCTTCTAATGTATCCAATACAAGTTGTTTGTGATGTATTTGAGAATTTGATACTGCTTTATAAGCTGACCAATATCTGAAAGGAAATTGTTTACCTTTAATAACTCCAGCTTTTAATTGAGCTAAGATTCTTGCTGTAGTTGAAGGATCTTCGATCTCAGTAAAAATACCTCTAAGGTTTCTTAAAAGAGCCATATGGGGAATCAAGATTGTGTCTGTGATATCTCTCCAGTTTTTTCCTTCTGATTTTAGATTCTCCCAAGTTTTCTCTGCGTCAGATACTTTTAATCCTCCTGTTGTCATTAGCTCGTTAATATCTTCACTCTTAGCATGCGAGATACGAACAAGATCAATTAGACTTTTACCTTTGTATTTGTTTAATTGGTAACGAGAGAATTCTGCAAGTTTTTCTGCCCAAGTTCTTTTCACTAATGATGAAAGACCTTTTTTAGACGAATTCTTATACATGTAGTATTCGAATTGGTTGGTCAAATCGTCTGGACGTAGAGCAATAGATTTACCTATCTTTTTCATGTAACCTGGATTTTTCTCGTTGAACTCCTGACGTCCTTCGTGCATACTCGCTTTCATGAATATTACAGCAGGATTTAGACGCATGTAGTACTCGTTACGAAGTTCTAATGTCAAATCTAATGTTGCTTTAAAGTCAAAGTCTAAAGCTGCTTGTATGGCAATTTCAAATATGTCCAATGAAGTCATATTGTCTATAACTTCTCCTGATTCTTTTTTGAACAGCGGTGAAAGTATTGAATACTCTAAAATTGTACTAAGATTTTTAGGTGATCCAAGTCCATCTCTATAATACTGTGGTTCTCCAAAGATTGAAGACGCAGCAACAATCTTTAATGTGTTCAGTGGGGATAAAGAATAAGATGTTCCACCCATGAAGTTCTCTACTCCTAGTGCTCCGTAAGAGGAGTTTTGTAAAATTTGCATTGCTGTTTTTTTGTCAGCAAATTCGCCTAGTCTTGACATATATTTATTTTTAATCGTTACGCAATAAAAAAGGGTTCAGTCGCATAGCGTCCAAACCCCTTAAAGTTATATTCTGAGTATATTGATGAAGAGTGTTGTTTCGTGCAAATTTATAAGAAGTAACTCTTTACCCCGCTTCAGAATAATAATTTAAAAACCGAGAATATTAAATAAGGATGTTTTTATTTCCTGTATGATGTAATCCTTATTCCCGCGTCGGAGTTTATTTTATTAATAATACTTTCTTGAGAAATCTTTAAAAGGTGGTCCCTCCTTATGGGAGGTAATCATTCCTTTATTTCTAGTCCAGTGAATTGAACCGAGCTACTGTATTCTTCTTTTAAATCCTTACGAAAATAAAAGCGTCTCATCTATAGCAGTACTGAGAACCTATGTAGATTAGAACCGGAGAACTAATCTTTTCATCGATTATATGAAGTAACCCTCTAAACCGCTTCAAGAAAATAAGTATGTTAAAGAACGTGTTTTTAATAATATTCGCAAATATACTAAAAGTTTCAATTTATTATATATTCCTCTAAGAATTTTTTTATTTGATCTTCAGTTTTTACGCCAGAGAATCTTGAAATTTCTTTTCCCCCTTTAGTTAAAATGCAAGTGGGAATGTTTCTGATATTAAATTTTTTTGTGTTTTCTTCCACTTCTGAAATATCAACTTTAATGAAATTATATGATTCAGAAAGAGATTCTTCGACTTTTGCTAGAGTGGGTTTAAGAATTTTACATGGTCCACACCAATCTGCAGAGAAAAGAATTAAAGTCTCCTTATCATTATTTATTGCTTCATTTAATTGTTCATCACTATTAATTGTCATTTTTATAGATTATTTCTTTATGGTATATAACCATTAGCAGAATAAAAAATTATTCACTTTCTGAAGAAACTGGTCCTTCATTTTCTTCAGAAATTTCTAAGTCTTCATTTTCCACAACAATTGTTGGTAAATCCCCTGATTCATCAGAAAATTTATTATTCGAATCTTCATTTTCTTGTAATTCGGGACCTTCATTAATTTGATCCGTAGCTAGAACATTTAATTTCTTTGTGAAGTCTTCTGAAATGTGCAAAGCACCTTTACCTTCTCTAATTTCTGGAGTTTCTGGAGCTTCTTTCATTAATTCCTGCTGCTGTGCAATTAACTCCATTAATTTTTTCATTTTTGTTTTAGAAATGCCAGTAGGTTTTGGTGTATATTTTACTGGCTTACCTTTTTTCTTTCTTACTTTACTCTTAGGCATAATAATTTTTTCTCTATCATAGACAAAAAGATGATATATAGTTTCATGCTAAGAATACTAAAATTCTCAGAATTTCTAAATGAATCTGTTGATCAAACTATGAAATATTTTGGTTTAGATGAAAGGTTCGAATGGAGTAAAGAACTTGGTGAATTAGCAGAAAATATTCTAGATAAATCTAATGAATTAAAAGAAACATACGGATATGGTAGAAGAAGTGATGACGGATTTGAGTTTGATATAAAAACAAGATCTTGGCCAGATCTAGATAATCTTGCTGAAAAATATAATACTACAAAAGAGGAGATAGAAGATCTTTGGTATCTTTTCTTAAGTGATCAATTAGAAATGTACGGAGATGATATAATAGAAAACGATAATATCTTTGATGATTGGTCACAAGGAGGCAGAAGTGGAGGATGGTTAATTCTAAAATATAACGAAAGAATAATTAAATACACTGAGGAAACAATAGATGATGACATAACAGATTATAATTTATATGCAAATCGGGTAGATGATGAAGATTTTAATGAGTGGAAAGAATTCCAAAAAAAAGGAGGAAAAGGATTAAGAATGCTAAAGTCATTCAATATAAAAACTCCAATACCCGAAGATATTCAAATTTTAGAAGAAGAATTCAATACATGTAAGCCTAATCTAGAATTACTGATTGAAGAATTGAATGTATTAGAAACTCACCTAATTAAGGTTAAAAAATCTATAGATGATTTTTGGAATAACTCTAATGAATATTTTAATGATTTCTTAGATGGCCAGTTTGATTTAGATTAACTCTAAATCCTTCCATGTGGTATCCCAAAGGGATTCAGATTCACATTTAACTTGTTTATCTTCTCTTTTAAAGTGTATAAAATCGCTTTCAAACACATCATTAACTAATACCTTAGGAACAGATATTAAATCGGCTATAAGCTCGCCATATTTTTCCATCTCAGAAGGTTTCTCCCCTTCAGTTCTTACAAATACGCCAGAAATGTTATGTGAATATCCATTAACAATATCCTCAATGTAGACTCTATCCTCCGTTTTTATTTTATCAAGATTGGGATTTTCACATTCTTCTAAAGTGCGGTCATTAATAAACCACCATGAATTAGTTGTTTCTTCGTGAATATAAACACCTATTTTTTCTGAAATTTTTCTTAGAAATGAAGCTTGTAGATTGGTTGGTTGATAAAATGTATCTATAAAGTCCCCATTGCTTTTTGATACTTTTTTATATTTTCCCTCGTATATAAATTTAGGATTTCTTTTATCGTCTAGAAGAATACCATCAACATCAAATAAACAGAAATTTCTAGGAAGATGTGTTCTATGACCCTCCGAAAAAAGATTAGATTTACCCCAATTTCTATTAGTTGACATATTTTTTATATCAGTTTTAAAAAGTTTGTTTCGTAAGATTAATAATTATTAGGTAGAATACCAGCTTCGTATTGAGATTTTCCGTTTTTAAGAAGGAATTCTAACTGAGTCCATTGTTTATTACTAAGTGACCTTTTATTCTTAGCCTGATCCCAAAGACTTAGAAAGAATTTATTGTATCTGTACTTATCATGGAGCCAATCCCACAATTTCTGGTAGTATTCAATTTCAGAATCAGTAAATTCTTTTCTTCCTCCTTGTATAAAATTTTCAAATATCTGGATATGATTCATATTCTATATATTCATGAAGGTATTTAAAAAGATAGGATATATAATACATGCCAAATGAACAATTAGAAAAATTAATGGAGTATCTTTCTGGTAAAAAGAAGGTACTATTTTTAACCACATCTAATAGATGGGAGGGGAGTAAAGAGATACCTAAGTCTACTCTTCTTGCAATGGATATACAGAAAAAATTAGCGGAATCAACTGAGGTTGTCCTATTGGAAATACCTAAATTAAAAATATTTCCTTGTGAAGGTAACGTATCTGGTGTAGAAGGTAATAATTGTGGTGTAGAAGGTGCACAACTAAAAGACGAAGAAAAAGATCCATCAGGAAATCATAGATGCTGGGCTTCTCTTAATAACAAGGAAGATGAACTTTGGAAAGTTACTAAAGAACTTTTTGAATCCGATGCGGTAGTTTTCTTTATAAGTGTTAGATGGGGTCAAGCAAACGCATTCTATCAGAAACTAATTGAAAGATTAAACTGGATAGAGAATAGAAAAACAACACTGGAAGATATTAACGTTGTAGAAGGTATAGATGCAGGATGTGTTATTATAGGACAAAACTGGAACGGAGAAACAGTTCTAGAGACACAAATGCAAGTATATGAATTTTATGGATTTAATGTACCAGAAGAAATGTCTTTCTATTGGCAATTCACTCAAGATTCTAATGACGAATCACAAGAATCCTACAAAGAAGCCCCTAAAGTTTTTGGTAGAGAATTTGAAATCTCAATTACAAGATTAAAAGAGTCTTTATCAAATCGCTATAGAGGTATTAAAAGACTCTTCGAATTCTAATCTACTATTTCAAAATATGTTTTATTAAAAACAGATATACATTTATTTTCTGAATGTATAATCTTTAGATAATGTCCTGACACATCGCTTTGATCTGGATGAAGATAAATCTCATCTCCATTCTGTAGAGGAACAAATGTGTGTTTCATCCAAGACATATCTCCTACGCCTTTTTTAACGATTGCTTTTTTGAGAGACTGTGTGTCTTCTTCGTAGATGTTTAGATAATTTTTTAAATCCATAGTTTTTAAATTTTAAGTCGGAAAATTTAACGAATCAAATTTTTCCCATATTTCTTCTATTTTCTTTTCGAAGAATTCTATATTAATAAGTGAATCCGGATTTGTTCCAAAATCCCACTGTATAGCTTCTACTCCTATAATTCCTCTTCCTGTATTTAATTGCACTTCAAAACAGAACTCAAAATTTTCTGGATTATCTACAAGATCTTTGTAATCATAGCAATAACAATAGATAGTATACTTTAGTCCTTTTTCGTTCTCGAAGTCCTTATAATATGCGTCATAGCACACTTCTCCTTTGATTTTTTTACCATCAAATTTTATATACTTCTTAAAAACTAAAAGTTTTCTAAAGAAGCCAGAAGGATCAGTTCCCTTCTGTAGCTCCTCTATAAATAGAAAATTCTCCATCTAAATATATTACTTCTATTGGTTTATTTTGAATTGAGTATCTTCTGTTTACAACACTACAATTCATATATAATACTCCCTCCTCCTCAGATGTACCATATCCCTCGTGAATATGGCCAAAGGCATTAATTTTTGGTTTTACTCTTTGTATTGCTTTATATAGATCCTCGCATCCGACATCTTCTCCCTCCAATACCATAGATAGATGATTTTGTAAATAAGCGGGTGGTCCATGTGTTAACAGAACATCTATTCCGTCTGGTATTTTATTCCAATGATGTTCTATTTCAGATCCTCGAAATCTATTAAAAGCCCAATTATTAAACCAAGGTGTTATTGGAGATCCCCAAAATCTTATTCCCTCTATTTCTACTTCGCTATCAATTAGACATGTAATACCTCTGGAATCCACCATATTTTTAGCTGTATCATAATCTTTTTCAAAAAAGAAATCATGATTTCCTGGTATCATTATTTTATGATTATGTGGTAAAGCAGAAAACCAATCAAGGAAAGATTCAACTTCCCTTCTATCACCTCTTCCAGAAACGTCACCACAATGTATAATAATATCACCATCAGGGATCTCTATCTTATTATGCTGATTGTGTGTATCTGATATAAAAATAAGTTTTTTCAATTCTATTAATCTTTTATCTTTTTCTCTATTTCTTCTAATGTATGATTCTTATATAATTCCATAAGGAATTCAAATTTCATTACATCTGCTAATGTATCTATTTTAATCTCATTTTCTAAATGATCTAACGATTTTGGTAATTTGATTATTGACATAATTTATGATTTTTTAATTATTTTTTTTATCAATCTATTCGCCTTTAGTTTCGGAACAAAACCCTTTTTATTTGGTATGAAATTTATATATGATTGAAATGATAAACAAAGTTAATCCAGACCATTTAGAAGATTGGTTGATAAGAAACCCAGATAAGGTTTATGTGAGGTCTGTAGAAACTGCATTAAAACTTATGGAGAGTGAAAATTTATTAGAGTCAGCATTCTTAGAGTTCTATTGGGATAATGAGATATACTCTAAATTATATATGAAAAAAAGCGACATTCCTACTGCAATGGATAAAGCAATAGAATATTTTGTAGATAAAGAGTTATATGAATATGCAGTAAAGGCAAAAAAAGCGAAAGATCTATTCGAAATCTCTAAATAATTCTATTTTTTTCTAAAAAAACTTACAATTTACTTAAGTTTATTTTTTTTATTAACATCTTATTGTTAATTTAGCGTCATAAACATTACTAAGTTTAATTAAAATTTAAAAAAGATGTCAACAAGAAATTCCTCAAAAAAAGAGGGAATTAACGTAAGAGACGAAAGAGAATTTAAGCTTTGGGTTAAATTTATTGCATCAGTACAAAAAGACGGAGGCGATATAAATAGACCATTGGATATCCTTTGGAGAAGTGTAAATTCAGAAATTAGTTCATCTGAACAGAAAGAAAAAACACTTAAAAGGGTGTTTGCTTCTTAAAATATTACAATTTTCCTTCTATTGAAATTTTACCCCTAGATATTTGAGATGTGTGAATAGAGAGAGTATTATTTTTGAATCCAATTTCCCATAGGAAATTCTTTTCTGAAACGATACAATTTATTTCTAATACTTTATTTCTTATATTTCTAAGGGGTAAAATTCTTTTCACTATTGGATATTTTTTTAAATATACACTAGGAACTTTTTTTATGGAAATATTATTAATAGAATTAAAAATAAAGTCGGGATTCTTGGAAATAGAGCCTGGTGTAATAACCATTGAGTAGGGTGTTCTTAATTCGTCAATAAATTTAAACAGATTAAGATCGTCATCTATTTTTATTGATTCAATTTTTAATTTTTTAAAATGCTCAAATGATGCTTGAGCTGCATATTGGTATGATCCGTCATCAGATCCAAGATCTAATATTAACACTCTAGTTCCTGTGATCTTAAACTGATCTAATAGGTTTTCTATGGTGTCTTTTAATCCATATAAGGAGTTTTTACATGGTATTATTATGGTTAATAAGGAATTGATCAAAATATTATCTTAAAAATATTTCATGAATAATTAAAGCAATACACCATACAAAACCTACTCTGAATAATCTATTTAAACTGGGATAACTGATATCTTTTATAAAATCTTTCTTATCCTCTTTTTCCTCTTGCATTCTTATTCTATTTCTAGTCATCATCATAATAAAGCTGATTCCTAGAACTTGACAATATTGAAAATTAATAAGATATGGTATTTGGTAAAGATTAATAATCGAGTAAACCATTAGAGATTCTAATAGTGTTAAAGGTAACGCTATCAATAGCGCTAAAAGGACTGCTGATGATATTCTTTTAAATAAATCCATACTCTTTATATTATATATTTAAGCTGAATGCGGTATCTGAACTCTTATACAATTTTGTGTTAGTCTTTTATTTTTCAGATAGTTATTTATGTATCCCATTATGTTTGCAGAACCTATAGGATTTGCACTATGTGTTAAAATAGTTGGAAGATTTACTCCAGTGTCTATGCTTTTCTCAACAAGCCATTTAGCACAATCGTATCCTGTTTTTTCGTGTATATTAGCATAATCAAGAATGTAATTATTTGTGACATTTTTGAAATATTCTCTTATTGCAGTCTCGCCAAGATCATGATCCAATGAAATAGTCTCAATATTATCTAATCCTATCTCATTCACTTTATTGACAAACTCATTATAATCCCTACAGATTATCCATCTTTCGTCATTAGGTGTTCTTATGTCATCTAAATATATGCTTACTTTTTCCATATTTTAATTGTTAGTCTCTTCGCTAGATTGCAATTCGATCATTCTATTTATTCTATTTCTTCCTTTCTCTCCAATAGGAATAGGATTACCTTCCTCGTCAATGTGTACAAATTTAATATGGGTCTTTAGAACAAGTACTTGTTTACCATTATATACATTATGTGCTCTAGCTTCCATATATAATGTTACTGATGAATTACCAACTGTTGTTGGGTAACCATATATTTTAAGTAATTGACTTTCTCTTGCTGGTTTTTCAAAATTACATTTATCTATTGATACAGTTACCATTCTAGGTGTATCACATAACTGCATTGAATAACTAGCTGCAGCAGAATCTATCCATTTTAATAATTGCCCGCCAAAAAGATTTCCATGAAATCCGAGATCAGATTTTTTAATAGGATGTTGCGATATCATTTCCATATTTTTCAAATTTATCTTCGGTTGCATTTATTTCAGTGATATCTTTTTACTCATTTCTTTTATTTTACGAATAATTGAATTCCTAATATAGTAAATGACAAGAATAAGCAGATAAGTGTTTTTGTAGTTAGCGGCTCATTAAATAGTGACAAACTAAAGTAAGTAAACACAATAGCACCAATTGAAAATCCTATTAATCTCGATGGCCACATTTGTCCGTTATAAGCAATTACCATATTCTTAACTGAATACATAAAAAACATAGAAGCAGGTATACCTAAAAGAACAACTAACCAATAATTATTCCTAAACCAATCATACTTCAGAGATCCCTGCAACTGGAAGAAAACTAATATTTGAGCTATAATACCGAAAAATATTCCTATTATAAGTTTTCCTATATCCATCTTTCATCATTAGGTGTTCTTACTTCATCCAAATATACGTTTATCATTTTTTATTTATTATTATAAAATTACTATTTAATAGACAGATAGCTTTTACCATTTATAGTCTTTACAATCCAATTGATTTCAGGATCTAAGGAAATACCTATACTCATTGACTGTTTCAGCGCCTCTTCTTTTCTTTTCCTTTCATCTTCAGCTCTACCCGCAAGTGCACCCATATGTTTTCCCTCGCTTTTTTCTGGTGTAATAGGTGGATATTTTTTATCTTCCATCGATTATTTTTTCTTTACTCATAACTTAATCTTCTAAGTTTAAATTATAGCTATCAAGAGTCTCTCTGATTTCATTTCTGATTTTTTGACAAATATCTATTTCCTCACTTGACGCTTCTTCGTTTGAATAAAACTTAATTCCGTGTTTGGTTGTTGACCTTAACTTTTGGTCAAGATCCCACATTGCCAATTTCCATTTATAACCATCAAGAGCCACTCTTGCCTCTTGCGATTCTTCGTTTGAATCAAATTCCAATATTATTTTCCCCATTATATTTATATTTGATGTTTATTTTTATCTTTTACTAATTAGACAAAGGCGCTTTAATTGCCGGATGTGATTGGTAATTAAGCATTTGTATATCTTCTTCTATTAAACATTTTATAAATGTTCCTTTCTCTAATAAATCTAACAAATATTTAGGTTCCCAGAATTCAGTATTAATATTTAATTCTGTTAATTTCATAGGTTCTCTAGTAATCTGTTCCTTTGCTTGTTCGATGTGATTCAAATACAAATGCGTATCACCTAAATTACCAATCAATTCATCTGGAACCATATCCACTGCTTTTGCAATGATTTCAAGTAGTAGACCATAAGAAGCAATATTAAAAGGTAAACCTAGGAATGTATCTGCTGAACGTTGATTCCAGCTTAAAGAAATTGCTCTGTATTTTCCAGGATTTGTTATTTTTTCTTCTCTGGTTGTTGGTCTTGTATAAACTTGAAATCCATAATGACACGGGGGAAGAACCATTTGGTCTAATTCACCTACATTCCAAGCATTAACCATTAATCGTCTTGAGTCTGGATTTGTTTTAAGTTGTTCA
>Ga0164293_10000821_pt1 | contig 25864 bp, 19 predicted proteins | sample GEODES118metaG_FD_111487 | JGI IMG/M metagenome (GOLD analysis project Ga0164293, IMG submission 111487) | Eutrophic lake water microbial communities from Lake Mendota, Wisconsin, USA - GEODES118 metaG | ecosystem: Environmental > Aquatic > Freshwater > Lake | place: USA: Lake Mendota...
CCAAAAAGCAGCCGGTGCCTACTGTGCCGCTGCCAATGACATCGCCGGGGTGAATATCAGCGCCGTAAGCACAACGTTCAATGATTTCAGCAAAAGTCCAGTCCATATCGCCCATATTGCCTTCACTCACCTGTATGCCGTTAACCGTGCAGGTCATGCGAAGGTTATAACTGGCGCCGGTGTGCCCGGGTTTGGCCGATATGCGGTAGGGTTCCAGCTCATCCGGTGTTACCAGCCATGGCCCGATAACGGTGCTAAAATCTTTACCCTTTGCCGGTCCGAGGTTCAGCAACATTTCCTCCATTTGCAGTCGGCGTGCACTCATATCATTCATAATCATGTAGCCGGCAATATAGTTGTCGGCCTCAGCGGCTTTGATATTGCGGCCCTTTTTACCAATCACCACAGCGGCTTCCAGTTCAAAGTCCAGTTTTTCAAAGTGATCGGGCATGCAATAGATATCGCCGGGACCTTGAATGGCCTGATGGTTGGTGAAATAGAAAATCGGATACATGTCAAATTCCGGAATCATGGGTACTCCCCGGTTTCGGCGAGCGGCTGCTACATGCTGACGGAAGGCATATCCGTCTCTGCAACTGCTTGGATTGGGCACGGGTGCCAGCAAATTAGCAGGGTTATAGGCCATGGCAACCGATGCGTGTTTTCCCGCATGGATTTCCACTTCAATACCGCGCGCCAGGGCGCTGTTGGTCTCCCAATCTTTTAAAAAAGATGCCATATCTTTGGGCAAAACGGGATTGATGGTATGCAGCGAATACAGTGCGTTGTTGGTGAAAAGCCCTACAGAGGCCTCCCCGTTATGAGCAAAGGTTACCAGTTTCATGGTACAAAAATACGAATATTGAAGGGTAGGACTTACCGGGTCAGTACAATATATTCCTCTACTACCTGATTAAGAAATGCTCGGGTGTTTTTTGGGGTTTCCGGCAATTCAAGCAGTCCGGCAATTTTGTCTGCACAGATATTGAGGGCTTTTTCGTACACCTGTCGGGTATAATCTTCAGACGCATGCAGGGTGTTTTTAATCAGCAGAATATGTTTTTCTTCAATATGCCTTAGTTGTGGCCACTGTACCTCAATATCACTGCGGCTTTCATGAAGTCTTAGCAAATCTTTGAAACGGTAATCTAGGTGGTATTTGCGGCTCAGTACAGCGGTACCGGCCATCAGGTCACCCAGCCGCTGACGTTTTTCAGAACCCAGTGCCAGGAATAATGCCAGTGACCCGGCTGAAAACGTAAAGTCAAGCGGGCGCATAATCCATCGCAAAAAACAGTCGGTAAAACCCAGTGCGACACCATCGGTGCGCATTACCCGGATACCGGTAATGAGTTTTCCGGGTGAACGGCCATTCATAAATGCTTCAAAGGAAAAATGATACAGGGTGATGACCGCAAACATCAGCCATCCGCCCAGCTGAGTGCCCCCAAGTGAAAAACCCAATATGATGAGGGCAAGAAACTGAATGAACAGATCTGTGAGGGTCGCCACAGCTCTTGCACCAATTGATGCCAGATCATAGCTCAGAACAACCTGTTGTGCAGTTACTATTTCTATGGTGCGGGCCATCTGTTTGCAAAGTTACCCCGGGCAAGCCGGTTTTTTACCAAAAAATGCCCTCGAAATTCCTTATCCTTGCATTGGGAAATGCGTGAGTCGAAATTTATAAATCGCAATGGTGAGAAATGGCAACAGTTTGAGGAAGACATGCGGTTTAAAAACATGGCCCCGGATGAGCTGGAAAAGGCATTTCTTGAACTTAATGATGACCTGGCATACTCCAGGACGTATTTCCCAAACAGGTCCGTTAGGGTCTTTCTAAATAATTTACTGACCCCGGTTTATGATCGTATTTATCGCAGCCGTCCTATAAGCAGAAAAGTTATTCGGGAGTTTTTTACTCAGACTGCACCACGCATTCACTGGAGTGCGAGAAAATACATGCTCATCGCCCTTATCACGGTTTTAATGGGCTTTTTAGTGGGTTTCTTTGGCACCCGGCAAGACAAACAATTTGCCATTACAGTACTGGGTAGCGGTTATGTGAGCATGACAGAGGACAACATAGCCAAGGGAGACCCGCTTGGGGTGTATAAAGACGAATCTGCAGGAGAAATGTTTTTACAAATTGCCACCAATAACCTACGGGTCGGATTCTACTTCTTTGTTTTTGGAGCCCTTTTCTGTGTGGGAACATTGTATCTGCTTTTGCTAAATGGGATTGTTCTGGGTGTGTTTACTTACCTCTTCACCTCTCGGGGCTTAACCGGTGAATATATTTTAACCGTTTATCAGCATGGTACGCTGGAAATACTGTCTATGGTGATAGAGGGAGCCGCCGGAATTATGCTGGGAGCCGGTATTTTGTTTCCGGGAACCCTGCCAAGGATGCAATCCATCCAGAATGCTGCCCGCAAAAGCATCACCATGTTTTTGGTTTGCCTGCCAATCATCATCATCGCAGCATTTATTGAAAGTTATCTGACCCGATTTACCGATATCGGAACTGTGCAAAGAACCCTCATTATTTTATTGAGTCTGGGTTTTATGCTCTATTATTTCGTGGTTTTACCCTGGTGGAAACATCGAAACAGCCAACAGTTTGATTTGCAGGAGGATCAACCAAGAGCGCAGACGGTGCGCACCTTTTTACCCGGAACGATATACAGTGTAGGCACTTTACTGGTTTTGGGAATCCATAAATTGCGGACATCTTTTGGCCGCTGGTTGCTGGTCGCTTTAGGGCTGGGTGTTGGCGGTTACTTTCTCTCGGCATGGCTGGGAGCCAACGATATCTCCAGAGACGTGGCTTTTCAGCTTAGGAGATGGATGTACAGTCTGGGGCAGTCATCACCGGATTCCCTCATAGAGCTGTTTACAGGCAGTGCAAAACTGCTTCTGTGGAATATTTACGCCTGCCGATATCTTTTTTCTGCAGCCAGATTTCCGGAGGTTTTACCTGTAATTTTTATGATTTGGTATGCAGTGTTGTGGCTAATGTCTGATATTGCCTATAACAATATACTACCTAAGCCCACCCGGGTTCAGCGCTGGTTTTTACCCGCAAAATATGCCTGTTTGACAGCCGTATTGCTATGGCTGGTTCAGGGTTTTTGGTGGCCCCTGCTATGGATTGCCTGGCCCTTATTGTGCATGGGAACAGGGATTGCCATTCACCATGAAAATGGGAATATAAAAAAGGGGATTAAAACTGCCTGGCGCTTAATGTTTAAGCAATTGGGCCGTTTTTTGGCCTCCGTGATGCTGGTGAGTATTTTGTATGTGATGCTGATGATGGGTTTTTGGTTTTTTATTACCGTAATGCTCAATTTTAGCGCCTCCATGCAAAGTGTCAATCCTTTTTCCAAAGAAGTGCTGAGTTTTTATGTGCAGTTAAATTATGTGCTGTGGCCGCTGATTTTAACAGCTACCGGATATTTCTATATGATGACGGGTTTGGTGATGTATGAAAAACAGGCAGGCACAGGCCTGATGCAGCGCATAGATAGCATAGGTTTTAAAAAGGAGGTGTACGGTGTGGAAACAGAGTAGTCTGCTATTGGTGTTTTGCTGTGTGTTTTCCTTGAATGCACAATACCAAACCCCTGTGGAGGAATCCGGTATAGGGAATGATGTTGTTGCCGATTCATCCTCTGCAATGCCATATACCGCCGGGGGGCAGGAAGTTTTTGAAAAGGAACCGTTAACAGGCAAAAAAGCAGATGCCAGGGCCATGGAGGAGCGGGTAAAAAATGTAAATTATGCAGAAACGACTCCGGAGCAAGTGTCTAAATCAAAATTCCGCAAACCCGATTTTGATGTTCCCGGCAACATTGGGCGTTTCAAGGATTTTATCTTTTGGGTAGCAGTTGTGATACTGGTCAGTATACTGGTCTACTTAATCTTCAAATCGGGCAAGCGCAACCGCTACAGCAGGCGAACTTCTCTGGCGGGTCCTGCCGAGTGGGAAGAAGCATGGAACCTTGATTCTCTAACCCTGGAAACAGACCTGCAGGACGCTGTAGAAGGCAAACAATACCGCCTGGCCATACGGTTACTTTACCTCAAAAGTCTTAAACAACTCATAGACAGTGAAAGGGTAAAACCCTCTCCCGAAAAAACGAACCGTCAGTATATTGAGGAGCTGGAGAAAGCGGGGTTGCATGGGTTGTTTAGCCACATCACCGGCATATATGAGATGGTATGGTACGGCGAGGCCACACCTGATGATCACCAATACAAGCAGCTTGCACCGGCTTTCCATGAAATGGCAGAAAGGAGCCGCAGGTGAATAATCGTGCTGTAATCGTTGGTCTGGTGCTGCTATCGCTGGTAGGACTGCTGTATTTTATCAACCGGGACGGCAATAAATACAAATGGAACCGAACGTATCGCCTTGGAGAAAATGAACCCTATGATCTTTCCATTTTTTACGAAACGATAAAGACGGAATACGGAGGGCAATTTGATGAAATCAAAGACAATGAAAGTCTGACCGACAATACCAAAGACATAAACCCGGGCAATGCCGATATTTATATGTTTGTTGGCCGAAATTGCTACCTGACGGCCGACGAGGCAGCCGTGTTGAAGGACCATGTTTTTGAGGGTGGCACGGCTTTTATCAGCGCCGCGGGTATGCCGGAAGCACTGCTGGATGCTTTTCCCCTGCTTAAAAATACCGAAACAGAGGTTAATGATTACGATTCATTCCCAGTAGTTTTCCGTCATAAGCAGGCGAACCCCTCCAGGGTGGTTTTTTATCACTATAACCGCCTGATACCGGAATCCAGAGGTTGGCTGACCTTCCAGTCTTTTACCAAGCCGGAAGAAACCGATTTTTCACCCGGCAGTGAGGATCCAACCGGTTTGGCTATTGTTTCCGCAAATCCTCAAAAAGGACCGGACTTTATTTGCATCTATCATGGTTCCGGCAAGCTTTTTTTGCACGCAAATCCTGTCATGTTTGGGAATGTGTATCAGACTTTACCCTATGGAAGGGCTTATCTTTCCAATGTGCTGAGGCACCTGCCCGGAAATCGAGTGGTGTTTGATCGTGGGGCTGGTTTCCCTAAAAAAGATGCCGTCACATCAGAAAACAGCAACATGCTGGATTTTATTAAAGGGGAACCGGCTTTGTGGTATGCCTGGCAATTATTGCTGGTGTCGGTTGTGTTGTTTCTGGTTTTTGCGGGCAGACGCAAACAGCGGGGTATACCGGTTATTGAACCCCCTGCAAATCACACCATGGCATTTGTAGATGCCATAGGTCGTTTTTACAAAAACGAAAAGCAAAACGCACTGGTATATCAGCGAGAATGGAATCAGTTTGTATCCTTTTTGCAGCAACAGTTTCGGTTTCGCCTAAAATCCCTGAATGAAGAGGAATTGAAGAAGCTTTCCGATAAAACCGGTGTTTCAATAAAAACCATTGAACATGTTGTATCGGTGCATGAAAAATACAGGCATCATGAATCACTGAGCGCAGCGGAATTAACAGAAACCAACAAGGCCATAGGCCGTTTTTACGAAGAATATAGAAAAAATTATGGAAAATCAGGAAATACAAAACGAACTGCAAAGTCCGCATGAGCTGAATCTGGAGCCGTTTCACACTGCGGTTGCACAAATCAGGGCGGAAATGAGTAAAGTGCTGATTGGTCAGCAAAACATGGTAGATTTAATGCTTTCCGCACTCTTCTCTAATGGTCATATCCTGCTGGAAGGGGTACCCGGAATAGCCAAAACTACAGCGGCTAAATTGCTGGCACGCTCTCTTGATCTCGATTTTAGCCGTATCCAGTTTACACCGGATCTGATGCCGGCCGACGTAACCGGAACCAGTGTGTTTAACCTTAAAAACCACGAATTTGAATTTAAACGGGGTCCTGTGTTTGCCAATATTGTGTTGATTGATGAAATTAACCGCTCACCCGCTAAAACACAGGCGGCGTTATTCGAGGTGATGGAAGAGCATCAGGTTACCATTGACGGTACCACCCATCCCGTTCCGCAGCCGTTTATGGTGCTCGCAACCCAAAACCCCATAGAACAGGAAGGAACCTATAAATTGCCTGAAGCACAGCAAGACCGCTTCATGATGAAAATTGTGATGGAATACCCTTCTCCCGAGGAGGAATATCAGATTTTATCAAGGTTCAGTAGCGGTGACACATCCACAGCCATTGCCGGCATCAAACCCGTGCTTACTGCCGCCAAGGTGAAAGAAATCAGGGCTCTGCTGGACAAGGTCTATGTGAAAGATGAGTTGTTGCGCTACATAGCCGGTGTGATAAGCGCAACCCGCAACCATCGTGATTTATATCTGGGGGCCTCTCCCCGCGCCGGTCTTGCGATTATGCGCAGCAGCCGTGTGATTGCCGCCATGAATGGCCGCAGCTTTGTTACCCCCGATGATATCAGGACAGTAACCTATCCGGTACTGAATCACCGCCTTATCCTTACACCCGAAAGTGAAATGGAGGGTATTGCAATCAAGCAGGTGGTGGAAGAAATCCTCAAAACCGTGGAAGTGCCCCGCTGATGAATAAACTGGCCCAACGCTTTGATTTGTATATGCAGCCGCGAACATGGTGGCTGCTTTCCTGCGTATGGGTTTTGTTTGTGATGGCTTACCCCTTTCCATTTCTGCTATCAGTTGCACAAACTGCTTTGCTGCTGCTGTCTGCTGCTGCAATAATGGATTTGCTTTTGCTGTTTATTCCATCTAATCCGCTGGAACTACAGAGAGAATGCAGCCCTAAATGGAGCCTGGGGGATGACAACATCGTGGTGATTTTACTTCAAAACAAGTCCCCGTTGCCATGGCAGTGCCGCATCTGGGATGAATTACCGGTAGAACTTCAGGAGCGCCGATTTTCCCTTAATGCCTCTTTAGGACCATACCGAAGCGCTGAAAAACAATATACCGTAAAACCACTGAAACGCGGGTTGTATTCTTTCGGTCAAATCCGTGTTATCATCAGCACTCCTCTGGGGCTGCTGGGCAGAAGGGTCAGTAAGGAACAAGTGCAGGAGGTATCTGTTTATCCCAGCTTTGTTCAACTTAGAAAATATAGTTTATACACCCTCCAAAATATCGCCCGATTTCATGGTTTCAAAAAAGTCAGGCGTATTGGCATGAGCTATGAATTTGAGCAAATTAAGGAATACGTTCAGGGTGATGATATAAGGCATATTAACTGGAAGGCCACGGGAAAAACAACCTCACTTAAAACCAATCATTTTACCGAAGAAAAAGCCCAGCCCGTATATGTGCTCATAGACAAAAGCAGACCCATGAACATGGCTTTTGGGGGAATGACATTACTTGATTATGCAGTCAATGCCGGTGCTGTAGTCGCCAACATCGCGCTCCAGAAAGGCGACAAGGCAGGATTACTTACTTTCTCAGATCGGTTGGGAACAGCCCTGCGTGCTGACAGCAGCCCGGGACAAATGGGCCGAATTATGGATGCCCTCCATGCCGAAAAATACCGACGCACCGAGGCCGATTACGAATTTGTTTATAATGCCTTAAAGCGTGTGAGTCAGGGAAGAGCTCTCCTGTTTTTGTTCACCAATTTTGAAACGCTGGTGGCCATGCAAAGGGTGATGTCGGTTTTGCGAAAACTCAATAAACATCACCTATTGGTGGTAGTGTTTTTTAGCAATGCAGAGGTGGAGCAATTTGCTTTTGAACCCTCAGGCAGTTTGCAGGAAATATACAATCGCATGGTTGCCAGGCAAATGGTGGCTGATAAAAAGCAAATGGCCGTAGAACTTGCCAACCACGGTATACAAAGTATCGTATGCAAACCTGAAGAGCTGACCATCAGTACCCTCAATAAATACCTTGAACTCAAAGCAAAAGGCATGATTGGGTGATAAAAAAAGGGATAAACAATGGTGTGTTTCCATAAATTTGTCCCTAATTAATTGCATGGTTTTCATTACCGGATCTAACGGCCTGCTGGGCCAAAAACTCACTGATTTATACCTGAGGCATCCGGAAATACCATTTGTGGCAACCGGTAAGGGCCCAAACCGACATCCGGTCAAAACCGGTTATTTTTATGAGGATGCCGATATTACTGATCATGGCAGGATGAGGTCATTGTTAGAGAAGTATAAGCCCAAAGCCGTCATCAACACAGCTGCCATGACCAACGTAGATGCCTGTGAGTCAGACAAAACAGGTTGTGATGCCATGAATGTTGATGCAGTGGAAAACCTGGCCCGGCTGTCCTCTGAACTGGGCTTTAAACTAATTCACCTAAGTACAGATTTTATTTTCGATGGAACCCATCCGATGTACACAGAAGAAGAAGAGCCCAGGCCCCTTAGTTATTATGGACGCAGTAAATGGGAAGGTGAAAAAAGGGTAATGCAGTATACACGTGACTGGGCAATATTAAGAACGGTATTGGTTTACGGAGTAGTACAGGATATGAGCCGCAGCAATATTGTGCTATGGGCATACCAGACGCTCAAAAATGGCACAGCGGCCAAGGTGGTGAACGATCAATACAGAACACCAACCCTCGCCGAAGATTTGGCCATGGGGTGCTTTCTGGTTCAACAAAAACAGGCAAGTGGCATATACAATATAGCCGGACCGGATTATTTTGGTATACACGAACTCATGGAGCGAGTGGGCCAATATTTTGACTTCCAATTGGATCAAATTTCTTTGGTGAGCAGCGAAACATTAAATCAGCCCGCGAAAAGACCGCCCATTACCGGGCTTGATATTAGCAAGGCGCAGAAAGAACTGGGCTATGCTCCGCACAACTTCAGCGATGGACTTGCCCTGGTTGCGAAACAGGCGGGCTGGGAGTGAAATTAATATCCGGCGTCGGCCTTTTAAATGGCAGGATGGTATACAAGATAATGCTATCGGGCGTAAGGTTCACATGACGTTTCTGTCCGTAATAAACTGATTTTATTTTCTTTCAACCCATAAATTAGCTGTACCTTGCACCCATGTCTTTATTGGATGTGAGAATGGAAGTGATGCGGTCAATGGAAAAGGATGTTGCCGGCTTTACGGAAAAATACCTGATACCGGCCGAGCAAATCTGGCAGCCGTCCGATTTTTTGCCTGATTCACGAGAGGAGAATTTTATACCCAGGGTGAAAGAACTGAAAGAAGCTGCCCTGGAGCTGGATTACGATTTCTGGATAGTGTTGATTGGCGATATGATAACGGAGGAGGCACTGCCTACGTATGAGAGTTGGCTAATGAATTTGCAGGGGGTAGATCAGGAAAATGGAAACGCGTGGAGCAACTGGATAAGACAGTGGAGTGCAGAAGAAAACAGGCATGGTGATTTACTGAATAAATACCTGTATTTAAGCGGTAGGGTAAACATGAGGGAAGTTGAGATAAGTACACAGTATTTGATCATGGATGGATTTGATCTGGGCTTGGATCGCGACCCGTACCGAAACTTCGTTTACACCAGCTTTCAGGAGCTTGCCACCCATATTTCGCACAAGAGAGTGGGTGAGTTAGCCAGAGAAAAAGGCAATCACCACCTGGAAAAGCTATGCAGAACCATCGCCGGTGATGAAATGCGTCACCATCTGGCGTATCGGGAATTTGTTAAGAAGATTATAGAGGCAGATGCCTCTGAAGTATTGAGTGTATTCGCCGATATGATGAAGCGAAAAATAGCGATGCCGGCCAACCTGCTCAGGCAGTCGGGTCAGGCAGTGGGTGAGTCCTTTCAGGCCTTTGCAGATGCGGCTCAGCGACTGGGTGTTTACACAGCAGAGGATTATATCACTATTCTAAAAACATTATTGGCCCACTGGAATGTTGGGGGACTTTGCGGGCTGAACGAAACGGCCGAAAAATCACGCGATTATCTGATGGCACTTCCCGCCAGACTGGAAAAACTGTCTGAAAGACTGAAAGTTCCCGTCGAATCAATGCGGTTTAAGTGGGTGGATCCATTGTAACAACTGTTTGCATTGAATGTGCCCTGTCCGACCAATGGCACAAAAGAGCGGACTAAGGGTTGCTCTGTCCAATAATTATTACAGTTCATGGACAACTCCCGTATCTACAGGTAACCCCTTGGTATATTTGCCATCGTTTCATGAAAGGCATCATTCTGGCCGGAGGTTCCGGCACCCGTTTACACCCGCTTACCCTGGCCATGAGCAAGCAGCTTATGCCGGTATACGATAAGCCCATGGTGTACTATCCGCTCTCAACCCTGCTGATGGCCGGTATCAGAGAAGTGCTCATTATTTCTACTCCCCACGATCTGCCCCTGTTTGAAAAATTGCTTGGCGATGGTTCACAGCTGGGTTGCCGTTTTGAATATTGTGTTCAGCCCAGGCCTGAGGGCCTAGCTCAGGCCTTTGTTCTAGGTGAAAAATTTATTGGTGATGACAATGTTTGTCTAATTCTGGGAGATAATATTTTCTTTGGGTCAGATCTGATGGAAACCCTTCAGCAGTGCCGGAACCCTCAGGGTGGAATTGTGTTTGCCTACCATGTAAGCGATCCTGAAAGATACGGTGTGGTAGCATTCGATGCAGAAATGAATGCACTTTCCATTGAAGAAAAGCCCGCAATTCCGAAAAGCAATTTTGCGGTTCCCGGATTGTATTTTTATGATAATGAAGTGGTGGAAATCAGCAAAAACCTGAAACCATCTCCTCGGGGTGAACTGGAAATCACGGATGTTAACAGAACCTATCTTGCCAATGGTCGACTCAAAGTGCAGGTGCTTAACCGCGGAACCGCATGGTTGGATACAGGCACTTTCGCTTCACTCATGCAGGCCGGGCAGTTTGTTCAGGTAATTGAAGAAAGGCAAGGACTAAAAATTGGCTGTATTGAAGAACTGGCATGGCGAAACGGATACATTGACAATAATCAACTGGAAAAAATTGCAACTCCTCTTCAGAAAAGTGGTTACGGCAATTACTTAATCAATTTATTGAAGTGAAAAAGCGCATATTAATAGGGTTTTTTGTTTGGGTATTGGGCGTTGAAAGCATCCAAGCCCAGTTTATGTTTCCCGGAATGTTGCCGGGAATGATGCCCGGTTATGGTGGCTATACAGATACTACTAAACCCCAGAATCAACCGCAGCCGCAAACCCCTAAACCCGCCCAAACTGACAATCAGGATAATGATGGCAATGAAGATGAGGAAGTAGACCCTGAAGAAAAGAAGAATGAGCTGGAAGTCAAAAAAATGAACCTTAAAAGCCAGCGTATGAAGCTGGAGCAGGAATTGGCCTATCTGAAATCAAAAGATCCGGATTTGCTCACCCCTGAGGAGAAAGAAGTAATCAGAATACAGACGGAGAACCTCAAGTTAATTGCCTTGCAGGAACGTTCGATTATTGAAGAACAGCAAAGGGAACTGGAAAAATTCAAGAACAAAAAGAATTTTCCTTCAGCCAGTGTATACGGCCATCAGTTCTTTCGCGATGGCAGTTTCAAGTTTTTTCAGAAAACCGACGAAATTGCGGTTACCGACAATTACGTTTTGGGAACAGGTGACCAGGTTCAGCTGGAGGTGTGGGGTTACCGATACTGGAGCAAAACCTACGTAGTGAGTCAGTCAGGAAGCATTGACATAGAAGGATACCAGAAAATTTTCGTAAAAGGCCTGTCGCTTCAAAAAGTGCGTGAAATGATTGGTTCCCGATTGGGACTGGGTGGTCAGGAATCCTCTTTTTCGGTTACTGTTACCCGTCCCAGAATGGTCAGTGTTAATATTTTTGGAGAAGTATTTTCACCCGGAACCTACACGGTTCCTGCCACCAACGGTGCATTCAACGTGCTGGTGAGCATGGGTGGCCCAACTGATATTGGTTCTGTGAGGAATATTTACATCAAAAGGGATGGCAAAATCAGGGATTCATTTGATTTGTATGAGTATTACACAGACGTGAAACATCAGCGGGATGTATTTCTGCAGAACAACGATTACATCATTGTAGCACCCGTTGCTAACCTTGTCAATATTGGCGGTGCAGTGCGCAGGCCCGGCCGCTACGAATTAAAAAATGGAGAAACCATGGCAGACCTGATTCGCTTTGCCGGCGGTTTACAACCCAATGCATTTTTAAAAGACATTTTATTGAGGCGCATCCGCAATAACGAATATGAGGTGCTGTCGCTTAACTATGACAGTTTGCTGAAAGCCAAAAAGAATTTTGTAATGACCGGTGGAGAATCGGTAGAAATTAAATTTATCGGGGTCGATAACCAGTTTATGGTACAAATTTCCGGTGCGGTTTCAGTACCCGGGCACTACAAAGTAAAAAAAGGCATGCGCATCAGCAGCATGATTAAAAACGCCAATGGACTCACCTCAGATGCATTTACGGAGAGAGGATTTTTGGTGAGAACATCCAAGACCCTCGAGAAGAAATACATTAGTTTTAACCCTGCAGAAGCCATGGCAAAGCCAGGAACATCGTCCGATCTGGAATTGGAAGACCGCGATACCATTGTCATTTACCGACTCACAGATTTAAGAAAATTTAATGATGTTAAAATCTCCGGCTCGGTGCGAAGGCCTTTTCAAAAACAATTCATTGCAGGTCTTAAGTTGGGTGAAATGCTGTTTATGGCGGGTGGTTTAAATGATGAAGCTGACGAAAAAAGTGGTTTTATCATGCGCACAGATGCCAATTTTAACAAACGTTTGATACCGTTTAAGCCCGAAGATGTGAAACCCGGCAGCGAATGGTTTGATTTTGAAATCATGCCTAAAGATGAAATCACGGTGTATTCAAAAACGGCATTCAGACGCAATTACACACTGACTGTAACCGGCCCGGTAAAAGCAGGAGGAACCTTTGGATTCAGCGAAAATACGCGTGTGACGGATTTGATTAACCTGGCCGGTGGAATAGAAACCAACACCTTTAAATCCAGGGCTATTGTGGTGCATACTGACCTCGAGTCCGGCTACCAGAGTTTAAAAACAGTAAACCTTGCCGAAGTGCTGGAAAATCCGGATAGCAAGGAGAATATAGTACTTCAGAAGAATGACGTTCTGCAGCTGTTTGACCTTAGTGAACTCAAGAATGATTTTATGGTTTCTATCTATGGACCTGTTAGACGTCAAGGAGAGTATGTTTATGCAGAAAACATGACGCTTCAAAACCTGATAGATGCTGCAGGCGGACTGGAGTTTATTACTGCAGGAACCACCGTGGAAGTGGTACGAAACTTTTTCTTCAAAGTGGGTAAATATCAATTCTTAAAACCACAGATTCTCAATACTACCATTACCAGCAACTTGAGTTTTGATGACCGTCTGGTGAATATGCAGCTTCAGCCATTTGATAAAGTATTTGTGCGTAAAAACCCCAATTTTGTTCCTTTGAAGCTCGTATTTATTGATGGTGCTATCAACTATCCCGGATATTATGCGCTGCAATCAGAAAACGATAAACTGGCCGCCATTATTAAACGTGCAGGCGGTTATCGTCCCAACGCCAACCCCAAAGGCAGCCGTTTGCGCAGAAGCCAGGCCCCCGGTGATACATTGGATATTGTGTTGAAAACACCCAAGGCCATGAGCGACCGCAAGTCGCGTTTTAATCACATCATGAAGGACGGGGATTACATTTATGTTCCCTACACTGATAACCTGGTATACCTGACCGGTGATTTGAACAAACAAAGCCCCAACGACATTGGAGCATACTACCTCAGAAACAAACGCGCCAAGTTCTACATCAAGTTCTTTGGCGGCGGTTTCACCAACACCTCCGATAAAAAGAAAGTGGTGGTGGTGTATCAGGGTGGGCGACGCATTGCTACACGGAATTATGTGTTGTTCAAAGTATACCCCAAAGTCAAACCGGGTTGTACCATTGTGGTGAACAACCGCATGAAAACAGAAGAACCCTACAAGCAGCGCAGGCGTTTCAATGTGGATGGTTTCCTCAATCAAACCATGATGAGGGCTACTACGGTATTGTCTGTATTAGGTATTTATCGATTGGCAATAGGCAGATAATGAACGCACCGGCAAAGCAACCTTTCAATCTGTTCAGTTATTTAAAACTGATTAAACCTTATTGGCGCAAGCTGCTGAGAAGCTGGTATATACCAGTGGCATTTAGTGTCCTTTTGGGATTGTATAAATGGTATAACGAACGACAAAACGAACCTTTTTTTACAGCCCGGATTACCTATATGCTGGAGGATGAGATACTGAATGGAGCACCGGCAGCCAATCCATTAATGGCGGCCATTACCGGACAGTCACCCACCAGCAACAAGGCCATTATGAATGATCTTGCTTTCAGCAACCTGTTGATTGAATACACATTGCTTAGAAACACATCTGCCAATGGCCGATATATGCCCCTGATTAATCATTTGCTGGAAAAACAGGGGGTTGATTCCACCAACCCTGCCTGGTTTAAAAGCGAGTATAAAATAGGAGACAACCCCAGCAAAGATGAGATGCTTAGGTCTTTCAGCAATGGCATTAAACCCACTTTCAAGGCCATGTCTAAAGAATCCGGCTTGCTGGTAATGTCATTTTCAAACAGCGATGCTTTTTTCTGTAAGCGCTTTTTGGAGCAGCATCTTCATACCATCTCAGATTTCTACATCGACAAGCGCATGGATAGGGCCAATATGATCATTAAGGCCGCCACTCGTCGCAGGGATTCTTTGCTGGCTGCACTGCAAGGAAAGGAATATAATTCAGCATCCATGCAGGATCAGGGATTTGGAACTGTGATGCGCCGAGCCAGTGTTCCTCAGACACAACTTCAGAGAGACATTAACATGCTGAATGCTCAGTATGGAGAAAGTCTGGCGGCTTTGAATGCCGCCAAAATGGAACTGGAGAAAAAACGGCCCTTTATAGCCGTGGTGGATGATATCCGCTTTCCATTGGAGGCAACTTATCCGGAACCCTATAAAAAAGGGGCCATTTTTGGCATTATTGGCTTGTTTTTAGGAATAGCCGTGGTAGTAGGATTTCACCTTGCCAAAGAAATGCTGGTTAAGCAAAAACAGGCTTTTCGGAAATTAAATTCTTAAACTACCTCAATCACAAAGTAGTTCTTTTTACCTTTTTGTATGAGCAGGTATTTGCCATGTAAGAGGAAACTGCTGTCAACACTGCCATTGATATCGGTATACTTTTCTTTATTAATGGAAACCGCCTGTGCCTGCATCATTTTGCGTGCCTCACCTTTGCTGGGGAATATCTGCGTGTGTTGAGACAGTAAATCCAACACCGACACTCCGTCAGATAACAGGGTGCAGTCAACCGTAAATTTTTCCATACCATCCAAGCTGCTGCTGAGGGTTTCGGCATCCAAAGCGAGCAAGTCTTCTCGGGTTCCCCCTCCAAAAAACACATGGGTGGCTTTGATGGATAACGCCAGGTCCTCTGAGGAATGAACCCTTTGGGTCATTTCTTCAGCAAGGGCTTTTTGCAATAGACGAAGGTGTTCCTGGCCTGTATGGTCTGAAATCAGTTTTTCTATTTCACCGCGGCTTTTCAGGGAGTAAATCTTGATAAAGCGCATGGCATCTTCATCCGCTACATTCAACCAGAACTGATAAAAGCGGTAGGGCGATGTTTTATTTCTATCCAGCCATACATTTCCGCCTTCACTTTTCCCGAATTTGGTGCCGTCGCTTTTGGTAATTAAGGGAGCGGTAATCGCGAATGCCTCGCCCCCTGTTTTGCGGCGGATAAGCTCTGTGCCGGTGGTGATATTGCCCCATTGGTCACTACCTCCAAGTTGTAACTTACAACTTTTTTGGGTAAAAAGATGAAAAAAATCATAACCCTGTACCAGCTGATAGGAAAATTCCGTGAAGGACATACCGCCGCCCTCCAGCCGGTTTCTCACGCTGTCTTTACCCATCATGTAATTGACGGTTATATGTTTCCCAACATCACGGATAAACTCTAGAAAACCAAACTTACTGAACCAGTCGTAATTATTGACCATTTCTGCGCGGTTTTCACCCTGTTCAAAATCCAGGAACTTCATCAGCTGTTGTTTCTGGCAGTTCAGGTTGTGCTCAATTTGAGCCAGATCCAGCAGTTTTCTTTCATCACTTTTGCCGCTGGGATCACCCACCATACCGGTTGCCCCTCCTACAAGCGCAATGGGCTTATGCCCTGCTTTTTGCAGTAAAATCAGGAGGGTGATGGGCACCATGTTGCCTATGTGCAAAGAATCGGCTGTAGGGTCAAAACCACAATAACCGGTTACCTGTTCGCTGTTTAACAAATCCTGCGTTCCGGGCATGGCATCATGCAAAAGGCCACGCCAGCGCAACTCTTCCACAAAATCAAAGTGGGGCCTAAAAGACATGCCGCGAAAATACAATAATTACTGTGGAGATTCCTTTATCCTTTTTACGGTATCAGAAATATACTGTTTCAGTGCATCGGTCTGTTCGTCTTCCAGTCCGCTGGTGGCAAAGCTCACCACCTGCCGACTTTCCTTAATCTGGAAATTGATTTCATACACCAGATAATCCACCCGCATCATGTAATTCCAAGGAATAAAAATAAACCTCGAAACAATGCTTTGCCGCCATGATATTCCATTTTCATCCACCTTCACAAAGTAATCACCTCTGAGTTTTTGGTACAGAAAAAACACAACTACCAGGGCAATGAGCAGTGATATAAAACCACCCATCATGCCAAATATGGCATAATGAATGGACCAGACCACAAAACACAGAAAACCGGCCACAATCAGTTGTGGAAGCTCTGCTTTTTTTCGAGGGATTGCAATAAAAAGCGGCGGCATTAATCAGGGAATCAGCAATTTCTCTTTTCGCCTGCCATCCGTTACGATATATAACCCGGATTTGAGGTTTTTCACCGAAATAGTCACGGCTTGTTTTGAGGATTCAACAACTGAACAATTCATTCGTCTGCCGGAAACATCCGTAATAAACCAATCTAAATTTTCATAAGCATCCTGAATAGTAATTATATCACTGGCGGGGTTTGGAGAAACACGAAACGATGATGAAGCCGTGTTCCAAACAGATGCTGTATTATTAACAACTTCCAGGGTGTAGGAGCTGATAGAGTCGTTTTGAGTAGTGGAGGTAAATCCGCCAACCTTGGCAAATGCCCTAATATAAATTTTTAATGGATAAGAACCTGCCTGAGTGGCGGTTCCGAAGAAGCTGATACAGCGAACGGTATCCCAAAGAAAAACACAGCGTGGATGCTGGCATTTATAGGATAAGCCGGCCGGCAATCCTCCGATACGCAAAACCTTGATGGAATCAACCTTTACTGCCACCTTAGAACCCAAAACCGTGGTGTATGTATCCCTAAAAGTTAATACGGAAATACCTTCATTATAGGGCGTATTGACTACTGCCGCCGGTAAAACCGCCGGTAAAAATCCCGATTTGGTGAGGTTTTTATCAGGGATGCATGTTTGTGAGAACAACGAGCCTGTGAAAAGAATCACGCATGTAAAAAAGATGTTTTTAACCATTATCATTGCAATGTTAATGGCACGAAAATACAAAAGATATCCATTTTTTTCGATAATACTTCTGTGGCTTTTTTGCTTTGCTGTTTTTCAACTTAACGCACAGGTTGTTGTTGTAACTCAAACAGAAGACGGAAATCCGGTTAAACCCGACTCATTTATTGCCTATAGCAGTATGGGGCTGATTCGCAGTTTCAGCATGCGTGAAGACCGTATAGTGGTAGAGCAGGATTTGCGTAGAATTCGTGTATTTCAAAAAAACCATCTGCCGCTTGACACCCTATTTCCTGTTGATATCACTTCTGGAATGACGGTAAAACTTACCCTGCAGCCGCGTTCCGTATTTATGGATGAGTTTATCATCAGCACAGACAAAACACCCTCCCGATTAAGCCGGAGTGCAGTGAGTGTTTCTGTGTTGAAACCGTATCTCATCAACAATAAAATAACCGCTGATATGTCTACCATCCTTGAGCAAATGCCCGGAATTAACATTAGTGATGGACAGGTCAACATCCGCAACGGCAGCGGCTGGAGTTACGGTGCGGGCAGCAGGGTAATGGTTACATTGGATGAGCTGCCTATGATTAGTCCCGATGCCGGACAGGTACAGTTTGCTTTTTTGCCCGTAGAGAATTTGGCTTCTGTGGAGGTGGTAAAAAGCGCCGGCAGTGTGCTTTATGGCTCATCTGCACTCAATGGTGTTGTTAACCTGAGAAGTGCAGAACCGGAGAAACAAGACAACGCCAGGGTAAGTGCTTTTGCCGGAGTTTATGATTATCCTCGCAGAGACAGTTTGCGATGGAATAAAAGTCGCCGTGGAAATCATGGTATAAATGGGTTTTGGTCAAAAAAGATAGGGAATACAGGCATTACAGTGCAGTGGAATGCGCTTTATGATCAAGGATACCGAAATCATGAATACAACCACAGGGGCAGGATGGGTATTCGCTTAAAGCACACATCGGCAAAAATTAAGGGGCTTAATTATGGCATCAATTCAGGTGTTCAGCAATCCAATAGCGGTTCTTTTTTGCTTTGGAAGAGCTATGATCGTGGATATGAAACATTCCAGGATGGATACAATTACAATGAGGGTTTTCGAATTCATTTAGATCCATTTGCCGAATGGAAAAGGAAAAAAGCAACCCATAAATTCCAGGCCAGGTATCTGGCCATAGACAACAGTGTTAGGGCAAACAATGCCGGAACCGATCAAAGTAATGGCAGCAGTCTGCTTTATGGTGAATACAGACTCAGCCAGCATTTTCAGTCCCTAAATATTGTATTCGGGGCGGCCGGCATGCTTGCCGAAACCCATTCGCCATTGTTTGGCGGGAACCAGACGGCAGGGAATCAAGCTGCCTTTTTTCAGGCCGATTATAAAAAAGGTCGTTGGAATTTATCAGGGGGTGGTAGGTATGAAATGTATGCCGTTAATCAGAATGTCTATACTAAACCGGTTTTCAGGGCCGGGGTTAACTATGCTGCGGGCAGGGCCACTTTTTTGCGTGCCAGCGCCGGACAAGGTTTTCGTTTTCCCAGCATGGCAGAATTGTTTGTAACCACATCAGTTGGGCCGTTAACCGTTTATTCCAATCCTAATCTTCAGCCGGAATCCGGCAATAATGCTGAAATAGGCATAAAACAAGGGTATAAAATTCGAAGGTTCCGTGGCTTTGCCGACCTAAGTGTATTTCAAATGGAATTGAATAACATGATGGAATTTTCTTTTGGACAGTGGGATCCAAATACCTTGCCCGGATTTAAAAGTGTGAATGTGGGTATTGGAAGAATCCGAGGCATAGAGTTTGAAACCGTAGGCGATGGGCAGATAGGAAAAACCCATTGGCAGTTATTAGGCGGATATACCTACACCCGTCCACAGGCAGTGAACCCCGAATATGTGTATGCCCGCGATAGTGCAGGATTATTTTTAAATTTTATCAATACCCGCAATGACAGCAATAACCTCATGAAATATCGCTATCAGCATCTTGTGAGGGTGGATGTACAATGCTCATATAAGAAATGGGAATCGGGTTTCAGTTACAGGTATAATAGCCGCATGACCAATATTGATGGCGCATTTACAAGGGGTATTTTGCCCATATTTATAACCGGTATACAGGCATCTATGAACAATGCCGGTGTAGCCCATGTATTCGATTGGCGTCTGGCGTTTAAACCCAATCAACACTGGAAGATTAACCTGCAGGTAAACAACGTTTTTAACCGCGAATATGTGGGCAGGCCCAGTGATATCAGGCCTCCCAGAAGTGTGCAGTTGCAGGCAGTCTGGACGCTGCGATAGTCAAGACCATAATCAGGTTTTTAAAACCCCTTAAAAAGCGGTAATTTTGCCGCATTAATTTATTTATCAAATCATGAGTACCGTAAAAGTAGCCATCAATGGCTTTGGTCGTATCGGCCGACTGGTTTTCCGCGAGATTTATAACATGCAGGGCATCGAAGTGGTGGCCATCAACGATCTTACCAGCCCACAGGTTCTGGCACACCTGTTGAAATACGACAGTGCACAGGGCCGTTTTAATGCTACCGTTTCACACACCGAAAACAGCATCATTGTAAATGGCGAAGAGGTAAAAATTTATGCCCAGAAAGACCCTGCACAAATTCCATGGGGTGCCCATGGAGTGGATGTAGTCATTGAAAGCACCGGCTTCTTTACCGATAAGGCCAAGGCCGAAGCTCATATTACTGCAGGAGCTAAGCGCGTGGTAATTTCAGCCCCCGCCACCGGCGATCTGAAAACCGTTGTTTTTAACGTAAACCACCATATTCTGGATGGCAGCGAAACCATCATCAGCGGTGCAAGCTGCACCACCAACTGCCTGGCTCCTATGGCCAAAGTGCTGAACGATGAATACACCATTCTGGCGGGAAGCATGACCACCATTCATGCCTATACCAATGACCAGAACACCCTGGATGCTCCCCATCCCAAAAATGATTTGCGCCGCGCAAGGGCTGCTGCTCAAAACATTGTGCCCAATAGTACCGGTGCCGCCAAAGCCATTGGCCTGGTATTGCCGGAGCTGGCAGGCAAGCTGGATGGTGGCGCACAGCGCGTTCCTACCATTACAGGATCAGTAACCGAACTGACCGTTATTTGCGAAAAGAAAACATCGGCTGCTGAAATCAACGCTGCCATGAAAGCTGCTGCCAATGATAGTTTTGGCTATACCGAAGAAGAACTGGTAAGCACTGATATTATCGGCATTTCTTATGGTTCGCTGTTTGATGCTACCCAGACCAAAGTGGTAACGGTTGGCGATGCACAGCTGATTAAAGTGGTGAGCTGGTACGACAACGAAATGAGCTACGTGAGCCAGCTGGTGCGCACCGTGAAGCACTTCGCCGGTTTGATTTCTAAATAATCACAGTAAAATATCTTTAAAAAAACCCGGGCAATTTGTCCGGGTTTTTTGATGCATTTAACCGTTAAAAAAAATGCTGACTACAGGAAAAAACGGGTTTTTTATGTTTTTTATGTATATGACTACAAGAAATATCTGATTTTTTCTGTACTTGAGTACAGGAATTATCCATTTTTTAGGATTTGTAAACTTGAAAATACATACTTTTGGCAATGGAGTTTATAAAACGGGTAAAATCTGGCAAATACCGCCACTACAAAGGCCGAGAGTACGAAGTATTAGGCATGGCCCTGCACAGCGAAACCCTGGAAGAAATGGTGGTGTACAAACCACTGTATGAAACTCCGGATATTGCGCCCGGAACCCTTTGGGTGCGGCCTGCAGCCATGTTTCTGGAAACTGTGACCACAGCGCAGGGTGAAGTACAGCGGTTTACGCCCCTGCAAGCTTAATTCCGCTTCACCCAGACTGCCTTGGCAGAACCTGCCGCAAATTGCAGATCTACGATGTAAATACCCGGGGCAATACTATTTGTATTATACGGTCCTGCTCCTATTTCAGTCTTTACGGTTTTACCGGACAAATCCCGCAAAATCATGGATTGAACGGGTTGTTTGGCCGCTACCATCAAACGGTCATTCCCCGGATTGGGGTACAATACAAATTCTGCATCCGGTAAAGTACTCACAGCATTATACACCACCCTAAAGTGCGTGCGCAGTGTATCGTTTTCGGGGAACAGGTCTGTGAAACGCTCCAGCACAGCATCTGCCTTAAATGCGCCGGCTATCACAAAAGGAAACATCCTGTTGGATGCTACCGTTACCGACATACCTTTGGGAAGTGTGGTGAAATTTCCCGTATCGGTAAACAACACGAACCCGCTGCTACTGTCCAGCACCCTAAAGATTGCCTTACCATTATAAGCCGCGGTGTCTTCGCCCGTCTGAATAAGCGATGCCTTCAGTTTTGCATTACCCGAAGTGTTGAGCAACCACTGCCCGGTTGTAGGCGTTTCAAACGCCACCCAGGCCAGGTCGTGTCTTCTTACCCCGCGTATGGGAGTGATGAGCGTGTCATTCAACATATTCTGATCCTGTGCACTGCTCACGCGTACCCGAAGGGTGTAATTCCCGGAATCGGGCAACAACAGGTCTCTCAGGATTACTTTTTTCTCCATTTTCGCCAGCGTTAAGGTATCCAGGCGGAACGCCTGGCTGATAATGCTGTTGTTTTTTGCGAGCACTTCTGCTGTTGTACGAACAGGCCCCAAAGCCAGTCTGGCGTTGGAGCTGATGGTGGCATGCACATTGAAATAGGTTTCACGGGCATACACTTTTTGTCCGGCAACTGGGGTATCAATGCTCACCACGCCAGCATCCTTGCCAATTACAACCGTGAAAGTTGAAAGTGCCGTATCATTTTTACGGTTCACATCGGCTGCATAATTGGTGTAGGCGATAACCCGGTAGGTGCCGGCATTAATGGGGTTTAGGGTTTTCATCATATCAAAATCCAACGCCTGACCGGTGTCGAGAGATGTGGTTTTGATATCCTGGTAAATGCGGGTATTTCCATACCAAACCTGGCATACAAAGGGCACGGCATCCGTGTTTTTTACAAAACCCAGGTTGGCTATTCGCATTTTAGGCGCATACAGACCTGCACCTATAGAAAGGGTGTCTTTACCAGTGGGATAATTAACCGATATGGCGCTGTAATCAAAGGGATTGCCCACAAAAAAGTCCTGCACAATGCTGTCATTACTCTTTACATAATCTTGCGGATGATATACCTTGAAAACCGCCTTGTAGATGCCTTTTTTGGACGGAGTATAGGAGCGTGGCATGCTCACCACATAGCCATCTTTTCCGGCGAGCGGATACACAAATGTATCGCGGAAAACCGCTGTGGTGTAGGCAGAACTGATGCGCACCGACAAACGTGCAGCACCTATATTCAGCAGACCGTCGTTGTAAACCCGGGGCTTCAGAACGATAGGTTTTCCTACAGGATAGAAAAAGTTTTTCATAGGCGATGCCACACTGTCCACCCCAAGGTCATAGGATTTTATGACGAAAATGCTTACCCGCTGGGTATCATTGATGGGTTGTTTATCGCCGGACATATCGGTGGTAAACAATACCGTAAGCCGGCCTGTATCTGTGCAACGGTAGGTGGGCCATGACAGTATTCTGCTTTGAAACCTGGGTAAACTCAGGGTGTTGGTTTTGTCATAAACAACAGTATTTCCTTTCAAAATCCGGCATCGTGCATTGAAAGAAACAGAGTTGTCGTATCCGGGATTCTGAATGGTGGCCACAGGCATGAAAGTGTCTCGCTGGAATTCATATATGGCCCCGCTGTATGGGTCAAAAACGGACGATACCATCACATCTTTTTTCACCCCGACGAAGAATTTACGGGTTGCAGTATCATTGTCGTTAATGAAATCACCCTTTGCGGATACGATGATTTTCAATTCGTGTTCACCGTAATCCAGCGGATAGAATTTTTTAGGGAATGTGTAGGTTTTCCGGCGTCCTGAGGACAGGGTGTCGCGCAGGGTTTGGCTGTATACATTTTTGCCAAAAACATTGATTTCACAGCGAATACTAAAGCTGTCTTTCAGGTTTTTCGCCCCAATATTGGCAATGGTTCCCTGGGGTGCCATGGTATCCATGGTAAAGCGGTCAATGCTGTCTTTGGGGAAATCTGCTGACACGGCGGTTAAGTCCGTATCACCCTGAAGGCGGGGTTCAATGATGAATTTAAAGGGTGCGTTGGGAGCAAAATCCACCCAGTTGGTATCGCCGGTAGGCGTTGAATAAAAGAACGTATTGGGCCGCACCGGATTTTCATCCTGATAACCGAATGCCACATTGCTTGTGCCCAGTTGCCTTACACCTACATAGAATGTGCCGGCTACGGAAACCGGAGTGGTAAGGTCAAGTATGTAATTTCCGGCCACCGTTGTCAGCAGATTGCTCTGATACAGCAGTTTGCCCGGTCTGCCGCGGCGTCCGCTATTGTCCCAAATGCCCACCCTGAAGGATCGGCCTGCTATGGCGAAAGCCACGGTAACCTGATTAATGGCCTTGCTTTTGTTCGAAAAAAAGCGGGCCACAAAATCGCCGGTGGTGCCGTTAAAACCTATGCCGCCGGGCGACGGGGGCTGGGTCACATCTCTGTAACTGTAAATATTTTCATTGGTTTGTCGGTAGCTACGGGCAGTATTATTGCTGCTATTATTATCTACCGCTATGGACAGAACGGTATCCAGTCCTTTTTTGGATGGCGACAGACTGGGCAGATTTAAAAATAGCTGCGCACCTCGATTCAAGTTGAATGTGGTGCTGTCAGCGCCGGTATTGGTACCCTTTAAAAGCGTTCTAACTCGGGCAGCGCTTAGGTTTTTTTTGCCCACATTGCGCAACAGCACTTTCACACTGTCAGGATTTCCCAACGGTACAGGCAATTTGCCCAGGGTATACAATTTGATGGCTGCCGCATCAAAATCAAAGCGGGGGTAATTGAAGATAACGGTGGGGTGATATTCGGAAGATGTTCCCAAGCTATCGGGCAAAGGCCACCCCGTAAAGCTCTTGGTCTGGTTGGACGAGAAGCCGGATACACTGGCGCTGCTTTCAAAATAGAAATTAACAGTTCCCGGTTGAGCGACGCTCTGTGAGAACTCTATGAGCACTTCCAGGTTATCCCCTTGTGTGGTATCAAATACATATTTACCCAATGTGAACGGGAATCGGTAAAAACTTTCATTGGAGCCGAGATCAAAAGCGGGTGTTGCATTGTAAACCCTAGTTGCAGAGGTTGTCTCACCCGAAAAAGAAATACGTCCGCTGCCGAAATCACTGCGGGAAGTATTTCTCAGCCAGATTGAGAGCTGCGTTCCTGTGCCAATGGCAGCACCTGCGCTGCGTAGGAACTCCATACTTTCCATGCTGTCACCGTGCTTTAAATTGCCCAGCACCGATTTGGGGTAGATATAGGCAAAACGGCAACCGTAGTTTGCTGCAGAGGTAGAAACGACCATAGGGCCGGCCAAAGTACCCAGAAAATAACCCTCGCCAATTTGCACAAACTGAGAAAAAAGCGAGTGACTTCCGAGCAGTAATAAACCGGTAATTATTCTTCTCACAATAACAAATATAATGCAGGTGGCGGATTTGACCTTGAAATCCGGAATTTTTTGGAATAAATATGACAATCCTTAGGTTTTGCGGGTAAAAATGATTGAATCTGTTGTAATGGGTTCAATCGCAATAGCATATTTTTGCCTTTGTGAGAGCCGTTTCCGAAGCAGACGTTTTTTTTATGGAGGGTTGCGGACGCTGCTCGCTTGGAGGAACGCCGGCATGTAAGGTTCACACCTGGCGGGATGAGTTGATATTGTTGAGGGACCTGGTGCTTCAAAGTGGTCTCACAGAAACCCGTAAGTGGGGAGTGCCCTGCTATGTGACAGGAAAGAAAAATGTAGTGTTGCTGGGGGTATTAAAGGGCTGTGCCACCCTCAGTTTCTTAAAAGGCGCACTGATGAAAGATCCGGAAAATCTTCTGGTGAAACCCGGTGAGAACAGTCAGTCAGCACGATACATGAAGTTTACGGCACCTGAACAGGTAACAGCGCAGTCTTCCATTATTATGGGTTACCTCAAAGAGGCTATTTTGATAGAAGAATCCGGACAGAAGGTGACTTTCAACTCACCGGAACAGCAGCCCATGTGTGAGGAGCTACAAGAGGCCATCAAATTAGATGCAGAGCTGTCTTCAGCGTTTTATGCATTAACACCGGGCAGGCAAAGGGGCTATATCCTCTATTTTTGGGGTGCCAAACAATCCCAAACCCGCATTGACAGAATTGCCAAAAACAGAGACAGGATTTTACAGGGAAAGGGAATGCAGGACTGAAAGGTCTTATTTCACAAC
>Ga0164293_10000822_pt1 | contig 25842 bp, 19 predicted proteins | sample GEODES118metaG_FD_111487 | JGI IMG/M metagenome (GOLD analysis project Ga0164293, IMG submission 111487) | Eutrophic lake water microbial communities from Lake Mendota, Wisconsin, USA - GEODES118 metaG | ecosystem: Environmental > Aquatic > Freshwater > Lake | place: USA: Lake Mendota...
CCCCCGCTACTACCCAAGCCACTACTGCTACTCCAGCGACTACAACAGCTACTTCTACGACTGCTACTGCTACCCCAGCTGCCCCAGCTGCCCCAGCAACTACCCCAGCAACTACCCCAGCAACTACCCCAGCTGCTTAGGAATTGAGAAATAAGATAGGAAATTATTCGTCGTAGTTTTCGCGGTATTCTTCGTATTTTTTCAGCTGTATTCCTTCGTTACTATATTCATTTTCTTTTATTACATAATTATCTATATTATCGCGCGAATAATCTTCTTCGTCTTCTTCGCTATCTCCTTCTATCTCTTCTTCATAATATTTATATTCCATATAATTCATTTTATATTCTGGGTTTAATATAGAGTTTTGTGGAAGTTTCTTTTGAGTAGGTTCGTAATAATAAATTGCAAATATAATATTATGGTTAACACCTTTAAAGTCATAAAGTGTCCCTTTATTTGTTTCAAATCTTAAACTTAATTTCGATAATTTGCCTATTGGATGAAATTCTCTTATAGGTAATTTTGTAATAACCAATCTCTCAGTGTTAATTCCTATATTATCTATCCGAAATTTCGCTAATCCAAGAGAATATTTGGTATATGAAAGAGATCCGAATATATGCTCTTCTATTTCAGGGCATCTAAGCAATATATATTTGTTACCTATTAGATATATAACGCCTGGCGGTGTTATTTTATACATATCATACACGCCTTTACTCGGTATTATCTTAATATTATCTAAATTTTTAACAGAATGAAACATCTTCGACATAAGAGAGTTTGAATTATATACATCCTTGTATTCGTATCTTATATTAATATATTCAGGTATTGAATTCGCGAGCAAATCAAATCCCAAGTTTTCATATATAGTAGACCTTTGCATATCAAGAATAAACGGATGTCTGCAATATATATCGATGAGATTACTCATTTCAGCTGGTTCAGAATGTTTTTTAATACCTATTTCATACTCATCATATCTATCAAAATAGAATAACAGAGTTTTTAAAGTATAATCCCCCTCTTTAATATGTAATCGCCCGAACATATCTTTGTAATTAATGAATTTTGTAAGGCCGCTGTTACTTATAGAATCTTCATTAGAATTAGAATATAACTTATACCATATTGGTAAATTACTCAGCTCTATTGTATTCATTCTGCATAATGCAATCTCGTTATCATCAAGTACCTTATTGTATATTTTAAAATCTTTTATATACAACTTAATAGTATCGTCCCATCCATTAATATAAGTAATTTTTGTTATTTTAGTAGCATCAGTAAATGTGCTAATAAATTTTCTTCCAATATTTTTTTCGGTATAAAAGACATTACTAATCGGTCTATTATTGGCTTTCTCGTATTTTTCTGTTTTCGTCGATATATTTATAGTCCATTTATTGTCGCTCGAAATTGTCCAGCAAACGTGATTTTCAACACTCAAATTTATATTATTTATTGTATATGTACTTTCTTGTGATTCATCTTCATATCCAATCGTAAAATACATATCATATAAATCATCTATATTTTTTTTAATATATACTAATATTCCAGAATATTTGTCTCTTTGAAGAGCATTCAAATGTAAGTGATAATATCCAAAGTTAAATATATAGTATTTTTTATCGGTCGCAGAGCCAGCATTATTATCTCGAAATACTTTAGTTTTAAAAGAGAAGCTGATGCCCATATCCTTTCCCCCTATACCACCGCTGTTATATATGTTATACAAATGTATGTTGTTGGTTAGTTCTAAATAATTATCAGTTCCTATAACAGCATATCCAGAATTAAAGCTGCATTCTTTTGTTAAATCTGTACTATTTAATTCCTCCTTTACTCCTTCGACTATATTAATATCGCTCATGTTTTTTCCGATATAGTAATATAATTCGTTATTTTCATAGTCTATATTATACATAGTTCTCGGAATACTCGAATCGATTATCTCCATCCCTATAACATTTTTAAACGGCACCGTAAAATCTATTGTATATTTATTCGGATTCGGATATCTTGATCTGTCCCTGTCTACACTATCAATTAAAAAAGTATAATTCTGTTTTATACTATTATTTCTAAGATAATTAATATCTTCTATAGACATCCCTTAAATATTATACGTATATTATTATTTATATCATTGAAGATATACAAGGGCCTTCTAAATTTATAATTAGCCGATTAGATATAAAAAACGAGTACATAATTTATTTTTCCTTGAACTTTTAAAAACTTTTTGAAATTTCCAAAATTTTTTCAATTATGTACTCAAAATATAACTCTCTCTCTATCTCTCTAAAAATTACTAAATATTGTCTGTTTGATAGATTTGTCCCCTTTAATATCTTTGATTTTCTCGAGTTTCTTAATAATCTTAGGAAAATATTTGCAAATAAATAATGTAACTTCATCGTCATTTGTTATGCTATATGATTTAATAAATTCTTTAAAATATATATAGAATACTGCTCTCAATACAATATAGCAGTAGGAATGGCTATTCTCCTTCCACAATTTATTATCTTGTTTCTTGATAATTTTCTTAGCAATTACAATGCTATGCTCTCTATCTTTTGCTAATATTGACTTGAAAGACACATTGTTTTCGATTGATTTAAAAACAACATTAAGAATAATAGCAAAGGTCTCTATAATTGCCTCATTAGGAATAAAGTCCTGCCCTTGTTCTATTTTGCATAATTTTTTTAGCGCATTAATATTTTTAGGTTTCCAATTTTCATTATGTATCATATCACAATGATGCAACAATTCGTGCAATGCCACTTTCTCATAATCTTCCTTTCTTACTATATAGATATTATTTGCATTGATATACGTGAAGCCGCCATTAATATTTTCGGTCTTTACTATATCCGCTTTTCTATTAGGAAGCCTTCTTTTTAGCGGATTCAGAAGTATATAATAATTAATATACTGTTCAGGCTTAATATTATATAGACGCTTCACTAAGTATACTCTATAAATGCAATTAAAAAGATGGGACTTACTTTTATTTGTAATATTTTTATCAGATAAAATAAAAAAATTAACATTCTTATAATTAATATGGTAAGATAATTTACATTTGTTTGCATAATTTTTGCAAAAATCCCAATCAAAATAAGCGTCCTTGTTCAATAAATACTTGAAATTATCAAATGTTTCAATCGGTATCTTAGTAATCGAGCATTCCGCACTATTAAATTTATAATTTTCCTTAATTATCTTGTATAATTCGTTTTCATTCGCATTGATTAATTTATTTCTTATATTCATTTTTATATGAAAAATTGCTGACTTTCTTTTATAATTGAAGATATAAATTTATTTTCTACAAGCTTTGAAGAAATAAATAGAAGCTTATTAAACATTATTGTGCTATCGAGATTATCCTTGTTTGCTATTTTATTTTCGCTCCATTCGATAGACCTTTTAATAAAACATCTATATACGTCAGTTTTTATGGAATATTTCAAATTGCTCTGAGCCTTATCAATAACCCAACAACCCTTCTTATCCAAATATTCCCATATATTATTCTTAACATATCTATATTTTCCCTTTAATATTTTAAATACAACTAATGATATATCATAGTGTGTATTATTAATTACACATAAATCTATATAATTATTTATATCCATATAAAATATAATAATAATAAATGCTTATTTATAAAATACCACCAAAGGAAGAACCTAAAAAACAAGAAGTATTACCTCAAAGCTGGCAATTAATAGATGCGAGGAGGAGATTAGACACTACGCCGACGAATTATAATACTCTTAAAATGTTTAAGGAATTGTTATCAGCACAAACCTCAAAAATTCTCAGAAAACAGAGATGTATCAATATGAATATACGACAATTTAATAACAGAGAACATATTAATAAAAACATGTGTTGTGTGGAATTTACAGAATCTGTTCATAATATTGAAAAAGGTATATTGGCTAAATTAGCAGAGATAAAACAAAAGATACAAGTTAAAAAATATAACAACGGTTCAATCCCGTTACCTATCTACGTATCTCTCGCTAAGGTTGTAGAGCGCGATAAAGATTTCTTGTTATATTCTAAGTTTATCAAAGATGGCAATGATTATTCTAAGACCTTCCAAGAAAAGTATACGTTTCAAGGTAAAATGAACATCATAATCTATGTTCCGAATCTCATGAACAATATTACTGATTACACTTTTTACCCATCTCTTGAAGCATATACAAATCAAAATAAATGGATGGAATTAATGACGCACCCCAGTTCATATTTTTTAAAGGCTATTAATAATACAAAAAATAAGAAGAACACTGAGTATTCTAATTTGTTTAAAAAATTAACCGATGATATTTGCGATGAATCAGGATGTATCGCTGATTCTAAAGAAGATATGTTTCATATTTTATTTAAATCATTTTTTTTACCCACAAAATGCCTACAGAACAATAAGTATGAATATGATAATAATATGAAGGTCAAGCTATATAATATTTATCATGATAAAAAAAATAGAGATAATGGAGATTATGAATTACAAAGAGATTATGATAATAATTTGAAAGAATTACTTGGAGAAAACGAAGAAGATGACGAAGACAAGAAAAATAAACAAGCTTATTCAGATATAGATGAAGAAGAATTAAAAGATATGAAAGTCGAAGCTTTATCTGTTGCATTGCGCGATAATTATCTAAAGTATGTTGGTAAGAAATATAATAAAAATATTCTCGAAGACCTTGTTGTAAGATATAGAAAGCCTTTTCCGGGAGTGTCTGAAATAACTTTACAGATGTATAAATTAGATCCCACAAGTAGCATCTTTAAAGACAAAATAGATTTTCATTATATGCCTTGGGGCGATAGACTGATAAATAACCAATATGTTCTTAACGAAGCCAAAACATTTCATTTTGAAGATGTTGTATACAATGAAAAGTTAGAGAGCAAAATGGAAACTAAATTAATTAAATTTAAATCTCTAAACGAAAAGTATTTTATGAAGTTTAATGATGACGGGAAATTATCTGTGTATGATGAAAAAAACAGAACAGTAAGACACGATATTGGATTTTTATCTAATATTGTTATGAAAAACGAAAAAAATAAACACGTTAACTTTGATAGTTCGGGGATTTTATATTTTCATAGCGACAGTAAAGGAGAAAAGATAGCTACAAATATTAATTATGAAAATGAAAATCCAAACCCATGTAGTATAATATTAGATGAAAATAATCCGGGCAATTTACTAATATACGGTTTAGGTTTCCAAGAAGTCGCATATTCTTAATCTTATTTTTGTTTCTGTTCGCATAATATATGTGAATATATGTGTATATGTGTGTATAAATAATATAATAATATATAATATTAGGACAATGATAAATAATGAATGGAATATATTAGATTTATATTTCAAGGATCATAAATATCCATTTACAGGTCATCATTTAGATAGTTACAGAAATTTTGTTAAGGTTAAAATACCCGAAATTATAAAATTAAACAATCCTATAACTATGATTAAATTAGATGATATCAATAAAAATTTAATTGTTAAAGTTGAGATTTTTGTAGGCGGCGAAGATGGTGATAATATATATGTAGATAGACCTATTGCATTTGAAAATGGAGCTCCTAAACTTATAACGCCTAATGATGCGAGAATGAAAAATTTAACATACGAAACTCACATATTTGCGAAAATAATTGTTAAAATAACCGACGATAAAAATGCTGTTAAAGTTATCGAGTTCAATAATATAGCTATAGGAAGTATCCCTATTATGCTTCACAGTGATATCTGTTTATTAAAAAATAATGGCTCGGATATTTTGAAATTATTGGGAGAATGTCCTTACGATACGGGAGGCTATTTTATAATAGATGGAAAAGAGAAGGTAATAATCGCACAAGAAAATATAGTGACTAACAAATTATTTATTAGTAAATTGAAAGAAGATGACGTTAATGGATTCAGTTACAAAGGTGTTATAAGATGTATTGCCGATAAAGGTTCGGTTAAACCTTTTAACGTCGAGTTCTATTATGTAGATACTCCTATGTTGAAAAATGGTCTTTACAGAGATGATGATGTAAAAATTCAATACATGACCGGTAAAAAGTATATATATGGTTCTATTTTAGTATCGTTGCCTTCTTTTACCGAAAAGATACCTTTGTTTATTTTATTTAGGGCTTTAGGTATAGAAACTGATAAAGAAATCTATGATTCTATTTTTGGAGATGAATTAAATAATAATGATAAAGAGTATTTTGATAATTTTATAAGACCGAGCATAATAAGCTCGTTTTATACTTTCAAGGAAGAGCAGATATACATATATACGCAAAATGATGCCTTGAATTATTTGAAACACAGGGTAAAATATGCGAGCATTGAACACGTAAAATCTGTTATAATGACTGAGATATTTCCGAATATCGATGAATTAGATAATAAGGGAAAGTATTTGGGATATCTTATTTTACAATTTATAAAAACGGTTATAGGGACTTTACCTATAAGTGATAGAGACAGTTATATATATAAGAGGGTTGATATTAGTGGATTTAAACTTACCGAATTATTTCAGGAATCTTATATCAAATTGAGGGATAATATTAGAATTAAAATAGATAACGAGTATTACTATGGTTCATACAAAGAAAAAGGTAACTATGAAAATATAGTGAATAATAACAATATCTATAAAATCGTGGATTCCCTAATAATAACCGAAACATTTGGTAAATCGCTGAAGGGGCGATGGGGATTAATTAATAACAGTGATCCTGAATTAGGAATAGTTCAAGATTTATCCAGAATTAGTTACATTGGATATCTATCGCATTTGAGAAGAGTTAATATACCCATTGATAGAAGTGTTAAAATCACAAGTCCTCACAGATTACATTCGCAACAATGGGGTATGATGTGTCCTTTTGAAAGTCCCGATGGCGCGTCTATTGGTTATCTAAAAAATTTATCATTGCTTACTAAAATAACTGCTGGAATAGATTTAAATAATATTAAAAGGTGTTTATTAGATGTCGGCATTATATCGTTGAGCAAATGTAATTTGATTATCAATAAGAATATTACACGAGTATTTTTAAATGGAACATTATTCGGTTATACTGGCGATCCCATATTTGTAACGAGAATACTAAGAGCATATCGTAGAAATGGTTTAATAAATATTTTAATATCTATATCGTGGAATATCCCAAATAATGAAATAAGGATATTTACAGAAGCAGGTAGACCTTGTAGGCCGTTGTTAATATTGAAAAAAAATAAGTCGGGAGATAACGAAATCCTCGTTTATAAAAACAATTATACAAATTGGTTCGAGATGTTAAATGGTACTTATAATAAATTGAGTGATGATGATAAGACCGATGACTATTATTACAGAGATGTTTATACTAATCCTATAAATGATAGTAAATCATCTTCGTCTCTCGAGAAGTTGGGAGGGTCTTTTTTCAATATGGGTGGTAAGAAAAGTAATAGCAATGACTCTATAAGCGAGCATAGTAATAATTACAGGAATATCTATAAAAATATATTGAAGCAATTGGAGGAAACATCGGCATGCATAGAGTATCTCGATAACGAAGAAAGCGATACTGTTTTAATAGCAATGAATAAAGACGAAATAACTTCACGTCATACCCATGTCGAGATACATCCATCGACTATATTTAGTGTTGTTACAGGTAATATTCCGATGTGTAACCATAATCAGGCGGCACGCAATGTGTTTCATGCTGCACAATCAAAACAAGCTATTGGGATATATGCGACAAATTTCAATAGACGTTTTGATACAATGAGCTATGTTTTACATTATCCTCAGAGGGCCATCATAAATACGCGAATAGCTCAATATACATCGAGCGATTATATGGCAAATGGATATAATACAATTGTTGCTATTATGACTTATTCGGGATTCAATCAAGAAGATAGTATAATGATTAACAGAGCAGCAATTAATAGAGGATTGAATTACTTATCTTATTACAAATCGATTACAGCAACGAGTAAAATAGTTTCGAGTAATGAGAGGATAATTTTCGGAAATCCCATTAAAATGAAAGATATGATAGGTAAACAAGATGAATTACTTGGAATAAAAAAGAAAGATTATTCTCATATTGATGATAATGGCTTCATTAAAAAAGGCACATATATACCAGCAGGACAAGAAGTTGTAATAATAGGTATGTTAAATGTTAAAGAAGTCTATTATGAACGTAAACAGGGTGTCTTCACAGTACAGGAGAAGAAGACAATATATACTGATATATCTATAAGTACCGACAATTCTCTCTATGGTACCGTAGATGACGTATATATATCTAATAAAATATCAGGAGATGAATCTATTATATGTAAGGTCAAATTTTTAAAAATTAAGAAACCTGAATTTGGAGATAAACATGCTTCTCGCCATGGACAAAAGGGGGTAATTGGTATGATAATACCAGAGGAAAATATGCCTTATACAAAAGATGGTATAAGACCTGATATTATAATAAATCCGCACGCGATTCCCTCGCGCATGACTATTGGACATTTAGTCGAATGTATATTTGCTAAATTATGCTGTATCGAAGGTATATTGGGTGATGCTACAGTATTTATACCAATAGATAATGATGCCATATATAAAAAATTAGAAGATAATAATTATAATAAATACGGGAATGAAATACTGTATAATGGTTTTACGGGAAAACAAATAGAGACTGAGATATTTATTGGGCCGACATATTATTTTCGCTTAAAACATATGGTTGCTGAAAAAATCAACTCAAGAGGTATCGGAAAAGTTACTGGTTTAACAAGACAACCAACAGAAGGACGGCGCAGAGGAGGTGGTCTGCGTATAGGAGAGATGGAAAGAGATACATTATTGAGTCACGGCATTTCTATGTTTATACAAGAGAGTATGATGGAGCGTTCTGATAAATATGCTTGGTCTGCATGTAAAAAGTGCGGCACACTTGTTTCTTTAAATATACCATTAAATATAAATGTTTGCAAAAATTGCAATAATGATGATATAGTCGTTGTAAGAACTCCATACTGTTTTAAATTATTAGTTCAAGAATTTGAAGCTATGGGAGTACAGCTCCGAATTAACACAGAAGATGTTGATATACCTGCAGAATATATAGAGCCTTATATATACAAAGGTAAGTTAAATAATGAAGATATGGACGCCAGCAGCAGTGAAGGCGATGAAGACGACGAAGATAGCGATATGGACGAAGATATAATTCATAAAAATGATAAAAAAAGATGGGAAGAATTATACGATGATAATTTTGAAGATACCAATTATAAAAGAGGCGGCTATGTATTTAATAATAAGAAGAATATTGAAATGATAGAAGAAGAAACTGGCGATGAAGAAGATGAAGAAGGATACCAAGGACATGGAGGAGATGGAGAATACGAAGGAAGTGAAGGTGGCGAAGGTAGCGAAGGTGACGAAGGATACGAAGGTGGCGAAGGAGATGGAGAATATGAAGGATACGAAGGTGGCGAAGGAAATGGAGAATACAGAGGATATGAAGAAGATGATGGTCAATTAGGTGGTAAAGGTGTAGAGTACGAAGAAGAATTTGAAGACGATTCTTCTGAATCTTCAGAAGAAGATGAATATGATGATGAAGATGATTACGATGAAGATGAAGATGAAGATGAAGATGATGATTATGATAATGAAGATGATGAAGATGATGATAAAAAAACCGGAGGGGCATTTGAGGTCGGATATGAGAATAATGGTGTTGGAAGAGCTGCAGCATCAGTTGAAGTCCCAGAATATGTTCGTAAAGATGTAGCCTCTGTTGACTCGGCGGAATTACAGAGAGCTACGCAAGCTGCGCAAGCTACACAAGCGGTTAATGATATAGAGATAGCCGGTTCTCAATGTGCTACTGCAAGCACTGCAAGCGATGCAAGCGATGCAGACGCAGCCGTTAATGCTATTGAGATAGCAAGTGCTCAATGTAATACTGGTCAAGGAGGCGGCGACGGAGGAGGCGACGGAGGAGGCGATGGAGGAAATTCATTGAGTAATAATAGTGAGATTAAAGTTTTAAATATAGTATAATTAAAATATAATTAAATTATAAGATAGTATAATGGAATTATTAGATGCTGTATTATATTTTATATTAATAATTATATTAATAGCATTAATAGGTATTTTAGCATGGCTAATTTATGATTATTATAATTATAAAGACGAACAAGAAGCCATAAATTCGTTGAATATAAATAATTTTGAGAAAAATTCAGTAACCGATGAAGATTTGAAAAATGAAATGAACGTATTGTATTTAAATAATTCTAATTATATCGGAACTACTTCTAACTATTTAATAGATTATACTAATTCCATGGGAATAAAGAATAATTTATATACCGATTCAGAGATATATAAGACTTCAAATTTTTTATTTAAAAATATAACAAGCAATATAGCGAATACTTCAAACTCTTTTAATAAGAGTCTAATGCATACTTCAAATTTGCTATATAATGATGTTTATAATACATCAAATGTTTTATATAGAAATACTGCAAATATCAATGATAATCTAAATAGATACTTTGAGTTCAAAAGTTTTCCTTCAAACAAAAAGATATTCGATATGATAACAGATACAGAATTGATAAATACTACTAACAATTTAAATCTAAAGAATAATACTATAGCCAATGCAGGATTAAGAATAAATACTAATGAAACCGCAAGCAAATATTTAGAGGTATGTAATGATAATAATAATTGCTATAAATTATATGTAGGTACTAATAATAATTTAGTAGCTAAATATGATAATATAGATCATGTTTTAGTAACTCCTTATGCATCCATTCAATCAGGTCAATCAGGCTCACTCTTAGGAGTCCAGCCTTCGACTCTACCCACAGTTCAGCCTACGGTCCAGTCTACGACTCTACCTACCGTTCAGCCTACGGTCCAGCCCACAGCTCAGCCTACCGTACAGCCTACCGTTCAGCCTACCGTTCAGCCTACAGCTCAGCCTACAGTCCAACCTACGGCCCAGCCTACCGTTCAGCCTACGGTCCAGCCTACCGTACAGCCTACAGCTCAGCCTACAACTCAGCCAGCAACTCAATCCATGGTCCAGACAGTAATATAAAACAATTACAAAAAATAAAAATAAATATTATAGGTAGATATAATTACAATAATGAATTTTAATGATTTGTTGTTAATATTATTATCAGTAATATTTATAATATTAAGTATATTTTATATTGTAAAAGTATGTGATTATAATATTAAGGAATTTTTTGCGATATCAGAGCTTACAAATATAGAAAAGAGCGGTTGTAATTTAGATAATACCTTTAATAATTGTAGCGATTCCTCTTGTAAATACACAGATTCTTTCATAATAAAAGACGAGGAGCCTATTAATTATCACAATGATTATACTTGTGATATGATAGAACAGAAGTATAGAAAAAAATATGCAGATATAGATAATAAAAATTTGTTATTAACATATAAGTGTATTAAAAATAATCCTCGAAAATTTAAAGAATTATTGGAAAAGAAAGGTATCGAGACGTCATCTGTATTGGAATATAGAACCGATAATATTAAAAACTTAACAGATTATATTAAGGCTGAGATAGTTAATAAAATTAAAAATACCAAACTCCATACATCCAAATGGCCGATATATGCATGTATCTCTCAAGCTCCTTATCTAAAAAATGGACTTGAGAATACAGTAGTCTGGGATTATAACAGAGGACAGCAGGTAGACTATCGTTATTCGTGTTCTATAGGAGTTACTGATAATAATATACGCATACCTTGTTCTGCAAAACAAGAGATGTACTATGAAATCCTTCTAATATTTTTAAAGAATGATAAAAATAATATAGACGACTTTATTAAAATAATAAAGGATAGCGAATCCTCTAATTTACAATGTAATATTAACTGTGGAAATTCATTTAGAATGGAAGGTTTAACGTGTGGCTGCTTAAATAAAGAGAGCAGCTATGATTCCTATAATTCTGTATGCAAAACAGGAAATACAGTACAGGATTATAGCATCGTATACTATATCAATAACCATCATGATTTTGGCTCAAAAGATCTAAATATTTTTATAGATTTTACGTAATCATTCGTCGTCCAAGAACTTAAACTTCTCTATCGGCTGTTTCTTATAATTCTCTACTTTTTCCCAGAAAATATTAATTTTATTATTAATATTAACCCATTCATTATCGTCAAATTGTACTCTCTGTGTATTTATTTCTTCCAGTTTCCAATAGTTCAACTTGATAAATTCGTATTTATTATCATTTTCGTTATTAGAATTAAATTGTTCTATTTTACTATAGATATTATCAATAGCTTCGTCGGATGTTACATTGCTATCGCTATATATATAGTAATATTCTCCGCTTTTCGTAATATATTCCGCTATAATTCCATGATTCATAGATATTTCGCGGAATTCTTCCATATATATACTTTCTTCAAGTACTAAGAATTTACATTCTACGTAATCGCATTCTTTTAAATTACAAACAGCGAGCTGTCCCTGAATTTGTAGTTTATACTTATCGGGTATATAACCATCTATAATTTTTCTCGAATAAGGACATTTAATCTCAACCATAATTCCGAGTTCATTAATACCATCTGGAGAAGCTCCAAAATGTTCATTAATTTCATCGCAAATCAATCCAAACTCATATACATGAATATTATCATTTATTTGAGAGTATATCCTCGTAGCCATAGGTTCGAACATGGTACCCCATTTCAATGCTTTGATAGCATTATAGTTTGTGTTATCCTTAATAATCTTCGCTTTCTTCTTTGCGATCGTATCACTTGCCTTAGTATCTTTAATGGCATCTGCTAAATCGCTTGCAGTCAGACGATTTTTTCGTGCTTCAAACCATTCAAGTGTTCTCTGTTTTATAATTGGTTGACTTACTAATTTCTTTAGAATTTCTCTGTAAGACGTAATATCTTCAACTCTTTTATTTATTAAATCTCTATCAATATCAATATTTATCTCAATATCGTTATAAACATCTATATCATCGCAATTCTTTTTTCTATCCTTGATTATACTCAAGTATTCTCGATCAATTATAGAATTTTGATTTTCTATATTAGCCATACATCTATATCGTGGTATTTTTTTATATACAAATATGTTTTTATAAAGCATTATACACTTCGCTCTCACATTTTTTCTTATACTCTTTAGATTCTTTGTATTTCTTATCGATTGCCGCATTGATTTTATTGTAAAGCTGCTTTTCCATGAAGTTGATTTCATTAACATCAGAAGTCATTTTTTTATTTTTTGTTTTCATTTTATATAAATCTTCTAATTCTTCTCTCTTTTTGGCTAACAGAATGTCGAAGGGCGTCATCGGTACTTCTTCCATTTAATGTATATAATGTATATATATAATATAAATCATTTTTTATATAATTTTCATTTTACGACTATCGTAAGCCCAATGTAATAATGTTTGTCTCAACCTCGGATAGATTTTTTCACTATTACTTTGTTGTTCGTTAACCTTATTTTGCAATTGATTTCTAAATCTTCCTTTGGGGCCAGCAGATTTTTTCCATCTGTTAATTTGGCGCACATCGTCTTCGCTTCTGCGTCCGTTGTAAAAATTACAATACCATTCTATCCATCCGTAAGGATCTATATCTTCCCTTATCCAATTCTTTTCCATCCAATATTCATAGCTTGTTCCTACTTCAACCTTGTAATAATTAATACTCTTATCATACTCTTGTTTTGTTAAGATATCTTCAGAGATATCTTTGAGAAATTTAAAATTCTTATGATGATTTTTATATATCTTTTTTGTTTTAGGAGACTTTATTTGTCTAAAATAAGAGCCTCCCATAATTCCTAATGCAAACATGTCTCTCGGTGTGATATTTGGCTTAAATTCAGGATGGTCTTTAAAATATAAACTCATTATCTATTATATACTTATTTTTAATAGTAGTTGAAAATTTTCTTGTAAAAGATAATTCTCGATTGCAATTGCAAATCTATGCGATTCTCAATTTTATCTTCTGTCTCCAATTTACTATATTGTGGTCGCACAAAGAACATTGAGAACTCTTAAATATACTATATTGCCTAATATTTATATTGTTTTTTTGAGTAGCCAGAGCGTATAATTCATAAATTATGCGAAGATCATATTTCAAAAACGAGTACATAATTGAAAAAATTTTAGAAATTTCAAAAAGTTTTTAAAAGTTGAGAGAAAAATAAATTATGTACTCGTTTTTAATAGAGTTTTTCCGATAATTTATAATTGATATTTATTATATTATCATCAGATATAACATCAGAATCAACATCCTTCTTAGAAAGTTCTTTAATTAAATCCTTATAATACCTATCATTTCTTCTTGATAATCTGCTCTTTTTAATATACTCGGCCTTCTGTGTATTGCAAATATCCCTGCTCTTTTGACTATCATTGCCGTGTTTATTATGTATGTATATACTATTATCCCACATGTATCTTAAAATATCTTCATTATCAAATACCTTACGATCTATCCCATATTTTTTAACAATTTTATTAGATACATCATAAGCAGGCCAATAGTTATATCTCGGACACACAAGTTGTCTATTGGCATACGTATAAGTATTGTTCCTAATATCATCTATAAAAATAGTACGATTCTGTATTATATAATCAATATCATTCCTGTTTTTCATAACAGGATACTTTTTCTCGAGACTTTTAGTAATTAAAGGAAATATATTTGCAAGTGATTTCTCGGTATCTATTAAAGAAGTTGATATCATATTTTCTTTTGTAAAAAACGGACGATTTATCTTTATATTTAAGGCCTTCTCTATATTAGGCCCTAAAGACGTATTGGTCCAGAAATATGAACTCCCTGTATAAAAGAAGATCTCTATATTTTTAAATTTATTATTGCAAAATTTTATGAAATCTTTAATGTTAGGTCTCAATAAACCAGACATTAACTCTTCTTGCATATCAATGCTCTTCATATATTTACAATTATACTCGCCTTCTTTCTTGCATGTATTGTATATATATTCTAATAATCGCGACTCTTTTGTTAATAAGCTACAGTCTCCGATAACTGTATTATCAATATCAAAAATTAAAATAAACGGATATTTTTTCATAAGCTTTCTAATATTAGTGTATATTCTATTCTTTTGTTCTTAATTTGTTAAAGTTTTTATATTAACATTATTATTAATAATATCAATATATTGATAACATTTGTTACCAAAAGCTCTCGAAATACCAGTATCAGTATACCATAAATTATTGTTTATAAACTTGATACCATCTACTACATTATGGCCCACAAACATATAACTACAGCTCAAGCTGTTTAACATGATATTTAATTCATCTCCAGTATCTAAATTGCGTGTCCATAATATACCATCATCTTCCAATATTATTTTACCGAATATCTCAGCATCTTCGGGATTACCTAATTTATTTGTTAACGCATAGGAGCTCCATAATTCATTCAAGTATGATACCTTTTTCTTATATTTATTCAACAAAAATAGATGAGATATTTTAAGACCTGCATGGCAGAATAAGAGACCTCCTATTTTAACAATTATAGGTCTCTTTGATAATATTATTGATAGCTGTCCGTTAGGCTTAAATAATTCCCTTCGCCTTTTTTCATTATTAGCAATACTTTTATCAGATACATAGCTATAATTTCCTAATATATTCATAAATTCGTGGTTGCCTATAAGAGATATAACAGTTCCTCCCTTGATTTTCGCTATTTTATCTAATAAATCAGTGAATTTCAGCATCTCTATATCTTCTATCACTTCCCAATCATTATCTTCGGTTCTATTTAAACTATCAATTTGGTCTCCCATTTGTATAACAATAGTATTAGGAGGTTCGGCAATCCATTCGATATTATTGTTTATAATATTGGCATCTATGAGAATATTTTTAAATCTCTTAATATCGCCGTGAATATCGCCAATTATTACTAATCTATCCGGATTTGGATATTCATATATTATATTAGTATTATCCATTATATATATATAAAAGTTTATAAATATTATAAATATATAAATGCCTAAAACTATAAATCTTTATATAGTATATACTACCGAATTAGTAAATAGAATAACTAATATCAATAACGTAGTCGATTATTTTAAAAAAATATGTGAAAAGAACGATATCACAATTATTAATAATATAATCAAAGATCCTACTTCGAAATTAATAGATGATAATATAAACGTATTTAATGATAGAGTTGATTACAGTAAATTCGAGGAGAATAATGAATACAACGATTTTATAGAAATGTTAAATACCAGTCAGATATCAAATTATGAGAAGCACAGAGAATTGTACAAAATAATAAAGGATAAGGATGATACTTCCCTGCATATGATTATAGAAGATGATGTATTAGTTAGCAGCAACTATTTAAACAATATCGAGGAATTTTTAAAGTATGTAAAAGATGATAACAATAATATCTGGGATATGCTATTTTTATCATTGAATACCATAAATAGCGATGAGCAAATAGTCGATTATCGGAAAGTATACAATAAATTAGTAACGAAATGCTGCTATCTAATAAAGCCGAAAATATGCGAGAAATTATACAATGATACAAATAAATTCAAACTAACCATTAGAAATACCTTATCCAAATACATATCAGATAATAAAGATCTAAATGTATACTTTTTTAACAAAGTAACGTTCATAGAAGGCTCTAAACTCGGGCTATTCCCTTCTACAACAAATAACATGAACTACCTATATTTTAATAACGAATATATCGAATTGGTTAAAATATATAATAAGGAATTATTGACTAACGAAGACGTTTTAAAATCCGAAGAACTGTTTAAACAAGCGGAAAATCTAAATTCTTCGGATATAAATAATATCATGGGTATGATACATAATAAAAATAAAAATTACAAGGAGGCAAAACGGTACTTTACTAAGGCTCTTGAATTGCACAAGAAGAATTTTGGATATTTGCAAAAAAATAGTATAATTTTAAATAATGCAATTGATATTTTTAAATACGAACAAGATATGTTAGCAGAATGTATCAAGGCAAAACCCAAGTATTGCTAATCTCATTCTTTGTTCTCGAGATTTTCTAATCTATCAGTTACTTCTTTGAATTGAGAAGAAAGTTTTCCTATTTTATCATCAACTGATAATTCAGATAGTTTATTCTCCATCTCTTCTATTTTTTTAGCGAGTATATGAGTTACTGTGATAGAAGACGCTTTTGCAACTTCGGCAGCATCGGCTAATTCAGATACTTTACCGGTTAATTCGCCTAATTTTTGTTCTAACTCTTCTATTTTCGAAGAAGATACTTTGGTCGATAATTCTGCTACAGATTCTTCTAATGCCACTAATTTATCAGATACTAACTTAAAATCCGAAGAACCTTCCGAAACAACCGACGAAGACAAAGGCGATGCCGATACTTTAGCCGATAATTCAGCAACAGATTTTTCTAAATCTTTTAACATAACATTATCAGCATTGCATTTTAAAGAGCTTAATTCATTTTCTATATTTTGAATTTTTCCATATATAGCGTTTATAGACATGATTATTATACTAATATATTATAATATTTTATTTTTACTATTTTACGCATATACATTAAATAATGTAAATATTGTTATTACTGACTATTATATAAAAAAATGATTATGTTATTTAAATATAAGAACGACTAATATAAAATGATTGTGCCTATCAGATGTTTCACATGTGGAAGAGTTATGGCTGATATTTCGGATTACTATGAGAAAGAAAAGCTTAAGTTGGATAATACTAATGATGTAGATAAACTATATAAAAACTTCGAAAAGATACATACAGGAGAATTGCTGAATAAGTTGGGATTAAATCGCTATTGTTGCCGAAGAAATTTGATAACTAACATAGATATGATGGACGTCATATAATTTACTTAAAATTTCTCATATACTGGTAAGAAGTAAATAAAATATGGCGAATTTAAATAAAAAAGATAAGGCCATAGAAAATAACCCAGATAATATAAATTACAATGGTTTAGACAAGTTTATTGAGAGTAATATTGAGAATAAACTTAATAGCCTATTGGAAACTTTACCAGATAAGATAGAAACTGATAAAGAACATACGGATTTTTATGATTTATCCCTTAAAGATATTTATAAAAATACCTTGCAGTCTATTATTGATATAATAAATGATGTTACAAAAGCATACAATAACGGCTATATAGATAACAGTAATTATATATATGTACTAATTGATATCTTATCAAAAGAAGAAAGAAGATTATATATAGGTATAATACTTATCTTTTTATCATTTATAATATATTTTATAGATGGTGCTTCAGTATAATAAAATATATATTCAAAGATTAAAATAAGATCATGAATAATATTCTAAATAATTATTATGCGGCTATATTATTTTTAGCGCTGATATTCTTTATAATAAGCAAATATAATAGTTCTGTCTTGATTGCTCTGATAATTATTATTATTTTTTATTATCATATAGATAACAACATTAAACAAGCTAATGCGACCAAAAAGAACAGAGAGGAAGATATTGTGGATAATATAGATAAAGGAATTGATACTATTAAAGAGCTCAATACTAACAACTTTAACATAAATATCAACACGGGAAATATTAAATTCTTGAAAAAAAACAAGGAATTTTTAGATATTATTCATAATCTGAGATTTGTAAAAAAATTCGATAAAACGCGATATAATAATTTGATAATTTATATGAATAAATTAATGAAAATATATATTTATATATTATCAGACAGATACGATATTTATATATATATACCAATATTTAATGATATAGTCAATGATATATTAGAAATATTATACTCGTTTGTATTTGTTGTACCTGATAGATTTAAGCATATCTATGGATTTAATCCGAGCGAAGAAATAGATAAATCTATCGTCGATTTTAGAACCAAGTTAGAAAAAATGCTCATCGTTTTAAACAACTACGGAAAAATAGAGAAGAAGAAGATATATATAGATATCTATAAATATAATCCATATGAAAAAAATAAAGAACTCTATTTACCCTAAAGAAATAATTGGGCTTGTAAATTAAATGGTTGATACTCTTTATAATTCTCTAAGGGTAGAAATTCGGTTCTACTTATATTACCCATATCAATTGCATTATTATTTGCGCTATCACCGCCTCTTTTTTTAGGATTCTTCACTTTTTTAGAAGAAGATTTGTATTTTTTATATAATTTTGGTAAATTAATAACAATTATATTGTATTCCGCTGATATTTTAGTTTTACCTTTAGAACACGTGAAACACCCTCCCTTCATACAAGTATTGCAAAAGTTTTCCGTATTTTCCATAGATTTTTTATAACTGCCTCCTCTAATAGTAGACAAATATAAATAATTTACTCCCAAAGGATAATTTGTCTGTGTAGAAGCTACTGCGTCTATCGAGCTCGTTGAACTGCGACTATACTTGAAGGCATTATTTAAATCATCATAAGCTCTTTGAGCTATAATACTATCCTCAGCGTCCTTTAGAACAGGACAGTTAACAGGCGTCATATATATTATTTATATATATATTATATAAATATTATTTATTATTATTATAAAAAATGGTTATAGAATATACGATAGAAAATATTAAAGAACATTACTGTAAAAATGATATGTCTGATATCGGACATATCGAAGATTTTATCTTTGATAAAATAGATTACGAAAATATTAATAGCGAAATACTGCATATATTCCCGATAACTTTTTCATTGTCCATTACATTATTGCTTGCTTCCTACATATTATTATATTAACTTGATATATGGGGTTATATGCTAATTCTTTTTTTAATTTATTTTTATTAAGAAGCATAATAATATAATGTCTGAGAGTATTACAAATTTTGGTACTCCACGTTCAATATATTCATTAGCTAATGGTGATATTGAAATATTTGGTAATGTGATTGCTAACCAATTTATAGGCGACGGACAAAATTTAACAAATATAAGTATTGAACAAATTAATGCGAGTACCATTAACTATAATAAAAAATTACTCAGAGAGCTCGGTGGTACTAACAATAACAATTATATAGATAAGGGGATCTTGTTTAACAATGATACAACGCAGAAATTCGAGACATCCCCGAATTTATACTGGGATTATGATAATAATATATTGTACGTTAATAATCAAAATATTATAAAAACATTTTCAAATTATGTCGAAAATTATTCGAATGCTACTTCCAAAGAAATTATAGATACGTCAAATACTATCATAAATGAAATAAAAAAACATATACTTAGTAATATTTCTATTGAAAATATTAAAGGTATACCAAAGGGTTCCCAACAACAGTACGGTATTCTTAAAGTTGGCGAAGGAATTTTTGTCGATGACGGGGTTATCAGTGTAGTACCCAAACCTATTTCTATAACAAAACCTACGGTCGAACCAGAATTACCCCCTTATATATTTCCAGATACTATTTATGAAAAAATTGTTTTTAAATACGATTCCAAAAAGAAAACCACGTTTAACGACGAAGATATATTACAATATTTTTTCAATTTCGATAAAATAACTAATACTTCAAATATAAAGAGTGTTCGTAAACAACTAAATAATATAATTATAAATAGCCAAACTGATGTATTGTTAAAGGAGATAGTTAATCACAAATATGAATATACCCCTCTCGAAAATAACTATTTGTATTTCAGCGGTACTTCGAGTTCATATGCGCGTTTTGACGATGATTTCGATCTCTATAATATTTATTCGACCAATTTAAGCGTTGGAGGTTCTGAAATAGGTTTCACATTTTCATTTTGGTTTAAAATTTATGATTTAATAAGCGACGAAAAGTTCTTATTTAGTTTTACCAATAGTAATTCTAATACATATCGATTTGAAATTAAATTAATTAGCGAAACTGACGAGGATAATAATATTTTCAACTATTTAGTGGTAAATATCAGGCAATTATCTGATTACCAATATATTATTAGAAATATAAGTGTAAATCCCAATGATTGGTATCATTTTGTGTGGACAATTAATGCTAATAATACATGGACGCTATATTTAAATAACCAAAAAAATATATTAATAAATGATTTTATCGAACAGATAGTCCCTGATATTAACGTTGGTATATTCAGTGATTCGAAATATATAGCGAAGACGATTGGTAATGCCTTATTTAGAACAAACGTTAATTTAGAATTTTCTATTACTGATTTGAGGATATATAATAGGGCTTTAACGAAATCTGAAATATTTGAATTATATATTGCGAACGAATACACATTATATAAATTAAAGTTCAACGACCCCAATTATACAACATGTGATGTATTATTAATTGGTGGCGGCGGAGGTGGAACAAATGAGGGCGGTGGTGGAGCTGGTGAATTAATTTATATAGATAATCTAACGGCCGGCCAAACAGAAAATGACGAATATTATGAAATTAAGGTAGGTAGAGGAGGCGCTGGTAGAATTATTAAAGATATAAACGGTAGTTCGGTAATTGTTCAAAATAATGCCGTCGGTATAAATACAGTATTTGATAAATTAATAGTTCGAGGCGGTGGTTCATATTCTATTTCAGGCGGAAGCGGTGGAAGCGGTTCTGGTAATGGAGGTACTTCTAATTTAAATATAAGTGCCGATGATTATTCGTTCAGAAAAATATATTTTCGCGGGAATAATGGGTTTGAATTAAATGGCGGTGGAGGTGGTAGTGGGAGTACAGGATATGTCTATAATGGAGGGAAAGGTCTCGGGGCTATTATTGATGATATTAACGATACTGTCTTTAATTTTAAAAGCGTTTTTGATTTGTTAAATGATGATAATATAGGATATTATGATCCAGATTCTAATTTAAGTTATTTTGCAGCAGGTGGTGCAAGTAACATTGATAATGCTATCGGTGGTATTGGAGGCGGCGGATATGGTAGCGAGAATTACATAGAAAATATTAGATACGAGGGTCTTGCTAATACAGGATCGGGCGGAGGCGGATATTTTAATCACGGATATAGCGGAGGAAGCGGTATTGTTTTATTGAGATATTTAAAAACACAGATTCTATCGACGGATTTAGGTAGTAGAATTATAAGTAGTTCAAATAATTTGCTATCAATAATAAATAATTTAACTACGGATGATATTATTCAAAAAAATAATAGTAGAAATAAATTTATTATTGATAATGTTTACAACGATAATCTATTATTAAATGGTACCTTAACTATTAACTCGAATCTAATAGTTTATGGGGATACTACGATTTTAAACACGGATATCTATATCTCTGAAAAAATAAATATTTCAAATTATGATAATGATACTGCTCTATATATTAGACAGTTTGGTGATATTATTCCAAATAATACAGATATTTTGAGAATAGACTATAATGAAAATACGCTACTTACTGTATTAAATAGCGGCAGTATTGGTATCGGAGGTATTTATCCTCAAACTGCAAATATTCTCGATGTTCATGGTAATATCAATATTATATCATATTTAAACGAAGACTTTAAATTTACTATAAATGGCCGAGATATAATAAAAGAAACTTCGAATTTCATAATATCTACTGATAATTTACTTAGATCATATTATGATTCTAAATTTTCTGAAACCATAGAATATATTGAAGAAACCTCTAATACAATATTGGATAGACTCAACAATCTTAATGCTGATGATATTGCAGATGGAAATATTAATAGATTTATTATCAACAACAGATATGATAATAGCTTAGAGTTAAAAGGTGATATAATAGCTTCAAATTTGGTAATATATGGAGAAAAAAATATAATATATACGGATGTCTATTATTCCGAGCAAATAGAAATCGATAATAAAAGTTATGGTAACGCTATTAGTATAATACAGTCAAATACATCATATCGTATTTTTAATGCTTCAAACACTACGTCTGAAGTATTTACTATATTAGGCGATGGTAGTGTTGGTATAGGAGGTGTAGTACCTTCTGGAGATAATTTACTTGAAGTAAGAGGTAATATAAATATTGTTTCGTATTTAGACGAAGACTTCAAATTTACTATAAATGGTCGAGATATAATAGGTGATACTTCAAATTACGTAAAATCAGCGTATTACTCATCGATATCATATTTTGATAATGAGCTGATAGATGCTGTTATTGATTTGAGCTCGGCTATTTCTGTATCTGAAGATGTTGCAAGTAATTTTGTTAGATTATCGAGTAACCTACTGTTTACTGATTATGTTGCGAGGGATACCCTATTATCTACTGATTTAACTTCTGTTATTTCTTTATCTGCTGGTTTTACGAGTAATTTTGTTAGGACTACGAGTAATATATTATTTAACGATTATGTTACAAGAGATAGTTTTACGAGCAATTTCGTTAAGACAGCAAGTAACATATTATTTACTGATTATGTCGCAAGAGATACTCTATTATCAACTGATTTAACTTCAGCAATTTCCTTATCATCTGGTTTTACAAGCAATTTCGTTAAGACTGCGAGTAACATATTGTTTACTGATTATGCAGCGAGAGATACTCTATTATCATCTGATTTAACTTCGGCAATTTCCTTATCATCTGGTTTTACAAGCAATTTCGTTAGATCGGCAAGTAACCAATTGTTTGGCGATTACATAACCAGAGATAAATTCACAAGCAATTTTGTTATATCAACGAGTAACAGATTGAATCTATTATTAACCGATTATATAGCAAAAGATAGTTTATCGAGCAATTACGTGAATGCTACAAGTAATCTACTCTTTACCGATTATGTCGCGCGAGATACCCAATTATCAACCGATTTAACTGCGGCAATCTCTTTATCGTCGGGATTTACGAGCAATTACGTAAAGACTGCGAGCAATCTATTATTTACTAATTATGTTTTAAGAGATAATTTTACAAGCAATTTTGTTAGATCATCGAGTAACCTACTCTTTACTGATTATGTAGCAAGAGATACCCAATTATCGTCTGATTTAACGGCTGCTATTTCTTTATCATCTGGATTTACGAGCAATTATGTAAAGACTGCAAGTAACCTGTTGTTTACTGATTACGTTTTAAGAGATAATTATACAAGCAATTTTGTTAGATCATCGAGTAACTTACTGTTTACTGATTATGTCGCAAGAGATACCCTATTATCATCTGATTTAACTACTGCAATCTCTTTATCATCTGGATTTACGAGCAATTATGTAAAGACCGCAAGTAACCTATTGTTAACTGATTATATCGCAAGAGATACCCTATTATCTGCTAATTTAACTTCTGTAATATCTTTATCATCAGGATACGCAAGCAATTATGTTAAATCATCGAGTAACATATTATTTACCGATTATATAACCAGAGATACCCAATTATCCACTAATTTAACTTCAGCCATATCTGTATCCTCTGGATTTACAAGCAATTATGTTAAGTCGTTAAGTATCCTACTGTTTACTGATTATGTTGATAGAGATACCCAATTATCTACAGATTTAACTTCGGCCATATCTTTATCATCTGGATATACAAGCAATTATGTAAAGACAGCAAGTAACCTATTGTTTACTGATTATGTTGCGAGAGATACTCAATTATCTTCTGATTTAACCTCGACCATATCTTTATCGTCGGGATATACAAGCAATTATGTAAAGACAGCAAGTAACCTATTGTTAGCTGATTATATTACAAGAGACAATTTTACAAGCAATTACGTAAAGTCTGTAAGTAACCTATTATCAACCGATTTAACTTCGGCTATCTCTTTATCGTCGGGATATGCAAGCAATTATGTAAAGACAGCAAGTAACCAATTGTTAACTGATTATATTGCGAGAGATACCCAATTGTCTTCGTATTTAACTTCGGCCATATCTGCATCATCTGAATTTACGAGCAATTTTGTTAGAACTACAAGTAACCTATTGTTTACTAAAATTACTGATGCTAACAATTATATATTAGATACAAGTAATTTAATATCTCAACGAATAAGCAATCTAAATGCGGATAATATTACTGATGGTATTATAAATAAATTTATAGTTAATAATGCATATGAAGATGACTTAGAAGTAATAGGTACTCTTACTTCTTCAAATTTGATAATCTATGGAGAAAAAACATTGATATATACAGATATTCATGCGACCAAACAATTAAACATTGAAAATCAAGGAACAGGAAGTGCTTTAAATGTTAAACAAATAAACCCATCTTATAGTATTTTTAATGCTTCTAATAGCTATTCTGAAGTATTCACTATATTAAATAATGGTAGTGTTGGTATTGGTGGAATAATACCTTCTGCTGATAATTTATTAGAAGTCCGAGGTAATATTAATATAGTTTCATATTTAACAGACGACTATAAATTTACTATTAATGGTCGAGATATAATAGCTGATACTTCTAATTATGTTTTAGCAACAAGTAATGCTATAGCAAATAATTATAATGCTAAAATATCAGATTCAATCGAGTATATTATAGACTATATTTTAAATACTTGCAACTTAATAGTCGGAGATTATAATTCTAAATTTTTTAATTTTAAAAATTATACATTGGAAACAAGCAATTACCTTAATACTGATTATGATA
>Ga0164293_10000823_pt1 | contig 25833 bp, 26 predicted proteins | sample GEODES118metaG_FD_111487 | JGI IMG/M metagenome (GOLD analysis project Ga0164293, IMG submission 111487) | Eutrophic lake water microbial communities from Lake Mendota, Wisconsin, USA - GEODES118 metaG | ecosystem: Environmental > Aquatic > Freshwater > Lake | place: USA: Lake Mendota...
GGTACCGCTGAGCTTCACCGTCGGCGCCATCACGCCACTGGGCCCGGGTGCGGCCAGTGCCACGGTGACCGCGACCGGACCGGCAATGCCGGCGACCACCCAGAGCGTCACCTTCGTCAACCAGGGCGCCTGGAAGCTGTCCCGCACGTCGGCGACCGCCGTGATGGCCATCTTCGGCGGCTAGCCGGCCGGCGGGTGCTGCTGCACGCTGTTCGCTGATGTGGATCTGCTGGATTGAATTCGACATTCTGCTTGGCGATGGCCGGGGGGTGTCAGACGCCGCGGCCCTTCTTGCGCAACGGCGTGGGCGTGACCGTGCCCGGCGCCAGGCGGCGCGCCGAAATCAGAAATGCGGTATGCCCGCGCATATTGTGCTGCGGCCGCACAGCCAGGCCGACGACGTTCCAGCCGCGCTGCAGGGTCTCCCAGGACCGCGGCTCGGTCCAGCACTGTTGCTCCCGCAACGCCTCCACGGTCTTGGACAGCTGGGTGACCGTGGCGACGTAGATGACCAAAACACCGCCGGGAATCAGCACCCGCGCGACGGCGTCGAGGACGTCCCACGGCGCGAGCATGTCCAGCATCACCCGGTCCATCGTGGCCTCGGGTAGCTCAGTCTCTGCGAGGTCGCCGATCACCAGTTCCCAGGTGTCCGGTCGCTGCCCGAAGAAGGTGTCGACGTTGCGTCGGGCGTGCTCGGCGTGATCGTCGCGCACCTCGTAGGAGATCACCCGGCCCTGCGGACCGACCGCCCGCAGCAGCGAGCAGGTCAGAGCACCCGAACCGGCGCCGGCCTCGAGCACCTGGGCGCCGGGGAAGACGTCGCCCTCGTGGATGATCTGGGCGGCATCCTTGGGGTAGATCACCTGAGCCCCGCGTGGCATCGACATGACGTAGTCGATGAGCAGTGGACGCAACACCAGGAAAGCGTCGCCGTTGGTGGCCTTGGCCACGCTGCCTTCCGGAGAGCCGATCACACTGTCGTGGGCGACGATCCCGCGGTGGGTGTGGAACTCGCCACCGGCCTTGAGGATCATCGTGTAGTGGCGACCTTTGGCGTCGGTCAGCTGCACCCGGTCGCCCACGGCGAACGGACCTGTCCTGCGCGGGGCGCCGCCGGAATCGCTCTCGTCGCTGACGCTCATCGGACGGGAGGCTGCTCGGTCACAACCGGTCAGCCTGCCACACGGCGCAGCGGGCGCGGTGCTAGGCGCCGTTGCACACTCCGGACGATCGGATCACGTCGCCGTAGACCTTCATCGCCGCGGTGTTGGCGTTGATCACCCCCGACGGCGTCTGCCGGGCGATCTTGTCGCTGATCTGCGTCAGCTGAAACCACAAGTGGTAGAACGAATCGCCGTTATACAGCGGCGAATACTGGCTCTGGTCAGGGTAATTGGTGATGTAAAGGGTATGCACCCGCGGATCCAGGAAGCCCGCGGACTGGTCAAGGTTGGCCCGGACGACGTCGCCGGCGCCCTGCACATTCGACCAGACGTCGAAGCTGTCACGCAGGGCGCGCTGGAAGCCGAACGCCTGGGCGCTCAACGTGTCGTACTGGGCGTTGAACCACTGGCAGGCGTCGCGTTCGGCGACCACCATCTGTGGCGTTACGCGGCTCTGCCAGAGGTTGTACGGATGGACTGAGTAGTTCGGCGACCAGTTCGACTGGTAGGGCATGAAGACCGGCAGCGACGCCACCTCGTCGTCGGCATGGGCGGGTCCGGCGGTAGCCAGTGCCACTGCGGCGCATCCCACCGCGACCCCGACGCGACTCAGGGCATTTCCCAAGTCAGCAAACACCTCTCAGAGCACCCCGGTGAGCGCCGCCACCGCAATGCCGCCGGCCGCGGCGACCACGTCTTCGGCGAGGGCGATCGGTCGGTCCCGACCACCGTTGGCCGCCACCAGGCGGGTGCGGACCTGGTAGCCGCCGATGGTTCCGATCACCGCGCCGATCAATCCCGCCCCGAGGCTGCCCCAGCGATAGCCCCACGCGGTGCCGAGCACCGCCGCCGCGAAAGCGCCGGTGGCCAGCCGTACCAGGAACTGCGCCGCCGATTTCCGGCTGGGCATGGTGGGCATTTTGTCGCTGACCAGCTCAGCTACCGCCAGCAACGTCAGCACCGCGACGGTGATCCAGTGCCCCATCCAGGACGCCCAGGTTCCGTCGAGGTTGATCCAGTGCAGCATCGCCGCCCAGGCCACCACCGCCGGGGCGGTGAAGGCGCGCAAACCGGCGACCACACCGATCAGTAGAGCCAGCAACAAGACGAGCGCATGCGTCACGGCGTCCTCCTTGGTAGATCACGGGACGCTAGCACGGCACCGTGGGGTCGCCGCGTCTCAGAAGCGACAGAAACGTACGTCCGACGCCAGGATGGCCTTGGCGCCGATGCCGGCCAACTCATCCATGATGGCGTTGACGTCGCGGCGCGGCACCAGGGCCCGCACCGCCACCCACTCCGGGTCGGCCAGTGGCGCGATGGTCGGGGACTCCAGGCCGGGCGTGATCGCGGTGGCACGTTCGAGCACAGCGCGCGGGCAGTCGTAGTCCAGCATCAGATACTGCTGGCCGAACACCACCCCCTGCACCCGGGCAGCCAACTGGTCGCGGGCGGCGTCCCGGGTGCCGTCCCCCGTCGCGGCACCGTCTCTCTCGATGAGGACCGCCTCGGAGTCGCACAGCGGCTCTCCGAAGGCGGCCAGATTGTGCATGGCCAGTGTCCGTCCGGACCCGACGACGTCGGCGATGGCGTCGGCCACGCCGAGTTGCACAGAGATCTCCACCGCTCCGTCAAGCCGGATGACGGTTGCCGCGATCCCTTTGCCGGCCAGATCTTTGCGGACCAGATTGGGGTAGGCGGTGGCGATCCGCTGTCCGGCCAGATCGGCCACGGTCCAGGACCGCCCGGCCGGCGCGGCGTAGCGGAAACTGGACGAGCCGAAGCCCAGCGCCAGTCGTTCGCGAACCGGGGCCTCCGACTCGGCGGCCAGATCGCGACCGGTGATGCCCAGGTCCAGATCCCCGGAACCGACGTAGATGGCGATGTCCTTGGGGCGCAGGAAGAAGAACTCGACGCCGTTGGCCGGGTCGATGACGGTGAGGTCCTTGGGATCGGTGCGCCGCCGATAGCCTGCTTCGGAGAGGATCTCGGCGGCGGACTCGGACAGCGCCCCTTTATTGGGGACGGCGACACGCAGCATCGGCCGACCCCTCAGAGCTTCCGGTAGACGTCGTCGAGTTGCAGGCCGCGGGCGATCATCAACACCTGGGTCCAGTACAGCAATTGGCTGATCTCCTCGGCGAGGGCTTCATCGGACTCGTGCTCGGCTGCCAGCCAGACTTCACCGGCTTCTTCGAGGATCTTCTTGCCCATGCCATGGACGCCGGCGTCCAGTGCGGCCACCGTGGCGCTGCCCGGCGGTCGGGTGCGGGCACGTTCGCCCAGTTCGGCGAACAGCTCCTCGAAGGTCTTCACGGGCTGGAATTGTCCCACGGCGCGCGCGCCCACGTCACGGCGGTTAAGGCCCGCAAAGATCAGGCCCGCGCCGCCTTGTTGTCCGCGAGTTCGCCCTGCATGTCCTCCAGCGCCATGCCCTTGGTCTCCCGGACCCAGGTCCAGACGAATGCGAAGGACAGCAGCGCGCACAGTGCGTAGAAGCCGTAGGCGGCGCCGAGGTGGTTACGCAACTCCGGGAAGGTGACGGTGATCAGCCAGTTGGCCGACCATTGGCCGGCTGCGGCCAGTCCCAGCGCGGCGGCGCGGATCCGATTGGGGAACATCTCGCCGAGCAGCACCCACACCACCGGGCCCCAGGACATCCCGAACGCAACCACGAACAGGTTCGCCGCGATCAGGGCGATGGGCCCCTGCGCACCGCTGAGCTGCGGGGTGCCGTCGACCTGCGGGGCCGTTCCGAAGATGACTGCCAGCGTCGCCAGGGTGATGGCCATTCCGGCCGAGCCGACCAGCAGCAGCGGTTTGCGGCCGATCTTGTCGATCAGCGCAATGGCCACCAGCGTGGTCACGATGTTGACGATGGAGGTGATGACGGTGATGACGAAGGACTGGCTCTCGTCGAATCCGACCGCCTCCCACAGCACGTTGGAGTAGTAGAAGATCACGTTGATGCCGACGAACTGCTGGAAGATCGACAGGCCCAGGCCGACCCAGACGATGCCGTAGATACCGCCGCCCGGCTTCTTCAAATCACGCAGGGACGGCTTGGTCTCGCCGGCCAGCGTGCTTTGGATCCGGTCGATGGTGATATCGAGGTTCTTCTCTCCCAACAACATCGTGAGAACCTTGCGCGCCTCCGGAATCCGATGGCGGGCAACGAGATAGCGCGGCGACTCCGGGATGGTGTAGGCCAGTGCACCGTAGACGACTGCGGGGATGGCCATCATCAGGAACATCCATCGCCAGGCCTCCAGCCCCAGCCAGAGCTCCTTGTCGGCGCCGCCCGCGAGATGAGCCAACAGGTAGTCGATGGCCAGGGAGACGAAGATGCCGGTCACGATGGCCAATTGCTGCAGCGAGCCGAGCCTGCCGCGAATCCTCGCCGGGGAGGTCTCGGCGATGTAGGCGGGCGCGATCACCGAGGCGACGCCGACGCCGACTCCGCCGATGACGCGGAACAGCACGATCATCTCGATGTTGGCCGCCAGACCGGCGCCGAAGGCGCTGATGAAGAACAGCACCGCGGCGATCTTCATCACCGCCAGCCGGCCGATGCGGTCGGCGAGCCGGCCGGCGGTCATGGCGCCGGCCGCCGCCCCGAGCAGCGCCGAGGCGACCGCGAAACCCAGTGCGGCGTTGTTGATGTCGAAGTGCTTCTGGATGGAGGCGACCGCGCCGTTGATCACCGCGCTGTCGTAGCCGAACAGGAAACCGCCCAGCGCCGCCACCGAGGCGATGCGGACGGCCCCGCGGCCGGTGCCGAGGTCGTCGTCGTCGAATACCGACGGTGTGTCGCTGGTTGGCCCTTGACCGGCCATCTGGAGTCCTCTCCCTCAGCGTTGGCGAAACTTCAGGCAATCACGATGGCACAAAGCGGCAACGCCGAACAGCTATATCGGCAACCGCTGGTGACCGGCTCGGTCGATCAAGCGCGCGTTTCGGGATCAGGTTGTAGATCCCGATAGACCCGGCGGAGTCCGTCAAGGTCGATCTCGGCCAGTGTCCGCGCGTGGCGGCGACGGGGTCCGGCCGGGACCTCGACATCATTGGGCACCACCAGCACCGGACATCCGGCACCCTCCGCCGAGGCAGCCCCGGTGACGGAATCCTCGATGGCCAGGCAGTGCGCCGGGTCCAATCCCAGCAGGGCGGCGGCCTGCCGGTAGGGATCGGGCGCCGGCTTGCCGTACGGAACCTCGTCGCCACAGACGCTGACGGTGAAATAGTGCCGCCCGATGCTGTTGAGCGCCCGTTCGGTCAGTGCGCGCCGGGTGTTGGTCACCAGCGCCATCGGCACGTCCGCCGCCGCGAGTTCTTCGAGAAGTTCCCGGGCGCCGTCGCACCATGGCAGGCCCGCATCGAACAGGTCACCGGTGATCTCGTGCAGCCAGTCGGCGACGTCTGCCATCTCCTGCGGATCCGGCGGCAGACCCAGATCGGCGAAGACGAGCTTGATCACGCTTTCGGCTGACCCGCCGACGGTGGCGCCACGCACTTCAGGCGTCATGACGCCACCGAATCGTGCGTAAAGCTCCCGCATCGACACGTCCCAAAGCTTCTCGGAGTCGACCAGGGTGCCATCCATGTCGAACAGCACGGCTTTCATGCGGCGAGAGTAACGGCCGCGCCGCGACCGCTCGTCAGTCCTCCGGGTTGTAGCCGAGGTTGGGCGCCAGCCAGCGCTCGGCTTCGGCCAGCGTCCAGCCCTTGCGCCGCGCATAGTCGGCGACCTGGTCCTGGGCCAGCCGGCCGACCACGAAGTACTGCGACTGCGGGTGCGAGAAGTACCAGCCGCTGACGGCGGCACCCGGCCACATCGCCATCGACTCGGTCAGCTCGATACCGGTCCGCTTGGTGACCTCCATCAACGAGAACAGCGTCGCCTTCTCGGTGTGCTCCGGGCACGCCGGGTAGCCGGGAGCCGGCCGGATACCCCGGTACTTCTCACTGATGAGCGCCGCGTTGTCGAGTTGCTCGTCGGGCTGGTACCCCCACAACTCCTTGCGGACCCGTTGATGCATCCGTTCGGCGAATGCCTCGGCCAGCCGGTCAGCGAGGGACTCCAGCAGGATCGCGCTGTAGTCGTCGAGGTCGTCCTTGAACTCCGCGATCTTGTGGTGGCTGCCCAGTCCAGTGGTGACGGCGAAGGCGCCGACGTAGTCACGAAGGCCGGTTCCCTTGGGAGCGACGAAGTCACCCAGCGATCGGTTCGGGATGCCGTCACGGTGCTGGCCCTGCTGGCGCAGGTTGTGCAATGTGGTCAGCACCTCGGTCCGGGCCTCGTCGGTGTAGACCTCGATATCGTCGCCGACCGCGTTCGCCGGGAAGAATCCGATCACCCCGTTGGCGGTCAGCCACTTGTCCTCGATCATGGTGTCCAGCATCGTCTGGGCGTCGGCGTACAGCTTGCGGGCCGTCTCGCCGGTGGCCGGGTTGTTGAGGATGTCGGGGAACCGCCCCTTCATCTCCCAGGCGTTGAAGAACGGCTGCCAGTCGATGTACTCGCGCAACTCGGCGATGTCGTAGTCGAGAAACTCCCGCACCCCGAGGCCTACGGGGGGCACCGGCGGGGTGTAACCGTCCCACTCGATCGGCGTCCGGTTCGCCCGGGCCTTCTCCAGCGTCAGCGTCGGCCGCTCATTCTTCTGCGCATGCCGTTCACGCAGCGCCGCGTAGTCGGCCGCGGTGGCTTCCAACAGGCCGGGACGTTGCTTGTCGTCGAGCAGCGCTGCAGCGACCGGCACCGAACGGGAGGCGTCCTTGACCCACACCACCGGACCGCTGCGACGCGGCGCTATCTTCACTGCGGTATGGGCCCGCGAGGTGGTCGCGCCGCCGATCAGCAGCGGGATCTGAAGGCCCCTGCGTTCCATCTCGACGGCAACGTTGACCATCTCGTCCAACGACGGGGTGATCAAGCCGGACAGCCCGATGATGTCGGCGTCGTACTCCTCGGCGGCAGCAAGGATCTTCTCGCCGGGCACCATCACCCCGAGGTCGATCACTTCGAAGTTGTTGCACTGCAGCACAACCCCGACGATGTTCTTGCCGATATCGTGCACGTCACCTTTGACTGTGGCCATGATGATCGTGCCGTTGGTGTCCTTGCCCGTGACACCGGGCGCCAGACCATCCCCTGTCGCTGCGCTCGCCTGCGCCTTCTCCGCCTCGATGTAGGGCAGCAGGTAGGCGACGGCCTTCTTCATCACCCGCGCCGACTTCACCACCTGGGGCAAAAACATCTTGCCCGCGCCGAACAAATCGCCGACGACGTTCATACCGTCCATCAGCGGGCCCTCGATCACCTCGATCGGGCGGCCGCCGGCGGCGGCGATCTCGGCCCGCAACTCCTCGGTGTCCTCGTCGACGTTGGCGTCGATACCCTTGACCAGGGCGTGGGTGATGCGCTCCCGGACCGGCAGGCTGCGCCACTCGGCGGCGGCCGGGTCGGCCACGGATTTCTCCGAGGTGTTGAACCGTTCGGCGATCTCCAGCAGCCGCTCGGCGGCGTCTGCGCGCCGGTTCAGCACGACGTCGGTGATCCGCTCCCGCAATTCGGGGTCAATCGAGTCGTAGGGCACCAGCGCCCCGGCGTTGACGATGCCCATGTCCAGTCCGGCCTTGATGGCGTGGAACAGGAACACCGCGTGCATGGCCTCGCGGACGGGGTTGTTGCCGCGGAAGGAGAACGACACGTTGGAGATGCCGCCGGAGATGTGCACCGCGGGCAGGTTCGCCTTGATCCAGGCGCAGGCCTCGATGAAGTCGATGCCGTAGGCCGCGTGCTCCTCGATACCGGTTGCCAGCGCAAAGCAGTTCGGGTCAAAGATGATGTCCTCAGCCGGAAAGCCGACCTCGTCGGTCAGGATCCGGTAGGCCCGGCCGCAGATCTCCTTGCGCCGCTCGAGGTTGTCCGCCTGCCCCTTCTCGTCGAAGGCCATCACGACGACGGCGGCGCCGTACTTGCGGCACAGTTGGGCCTCGCGAATGAATTTCTCCGCGCCCTCCTTCAGGGAGATTGAGTTGACGATCGGCTTGCCCTGCACATTCTTCAGGCCGGTCTCGATGACCTCGAATTTGGACGAGTCGATCATCACCGGGACTCGGCTGATGTCGGGCTCGGCCGCGATCAGCTTGGTGAACCGGTCCATCGCGGCAACGCCGTCGATCATGCCCTCGTCCATGTTGACGTCGATCACCTGGGCACCGACCTCGACCTGCTGCAGAGCCACCGACAGCGCGGTGTCGTAGTCCTCGGCCTTGATCAGGTTGCGGAACCTCGCCGAGCCGGTGATGTTGGTGCGCTCACCGATGTTGACGAACAGTGAATCGGCGGTGATGTTGAGCGGCTCCAAGCCCGAAAGCCGGGTGGCGAGCGCGATCTGGGGCACCTGGCGCGGCGGTACGCCGTCGACCGCCTTGGCGATCTCGGCGATGTGCGCAGGCCCCGTTCCACAGCAACCGCCGACCAGGTTGACCAGACCGTCGGCGGCGAACTCGGCGAGGTAGCCGGCTTGGCGCTCCGGAGACTCGTCGTACTCGCCGAAGGCATTGGGCAGGCCGGCGTTCGGGTAGCAGGAGACGAAGGTGTCCGCGATCCGCGACAGTTCGGCGATGTAGGGCCGCATCTCGGGTGCGCCCAGGGCGCAGTTGAGACCCACCGCGATCGGCTGCGCATGCCTGATCGAGTTCCAGAATGCTTCGGTGACCTGACCGGACAACGTCCGTCCGGATGCGTCGGTGATGGTGCCGGAGATGATCACCGGCCACCGGCGGCCGCGCTCCTCGAACAGGGTCTCGATGGCGAAGACCGCGGCCTTGGCGTTGAGGGTGTCGAAGATCGTTTCGACGATGAGGATGTCGGCCCCACCGTCGACCAGACCGTTGGCAGCCTCGAGGTAGGAAGCGACCAGTTGGTCGTAGGAAACGTTGCGGGCGCCGGGGTCGTTCACATCAGGAGAGATCGACGCGGTCCTCGTCGTCGGCCCGATCGCACCCGCGACGTAGCGGGGTTTCCCGGACTTCTCCCTGGTGCTGAACTCGTCACACGCCTTGCGGGCCAGTGCGGCGCCGGCGTAGTTCAGCTCGTAACCCAACTCGGCCAAGCCGTAATCGGCGAGTGAGATCGCGTTCGCGTTGAACGTGTTGGTTTCCAGGATCTCCGCGCCGGCCTCCAGGTACTCCCGGTGGATTCCCTCGATGATGTGCGACTGGGTCAGGGTGAGCAGGTCGTTGTTGCCGATCAGGTCGCTCGGCCAGTCCTTGAATCGCTCACCGCGGTAGCCGGCCTCATCCGGCCGGTCCCGCTGGATCGCCGTGCCCATCGCGCCGTCGATGACCATGATCCGCTCGCGCAGAGCGGCCTGCAGTTCATAGGTGCAGTCCGGCCGGATATTCGGCTGCAGGCGGCTGTTTTCTGGGGCACTCATCTGGCTCCTTCCTCAGCGGAAGGCGTCCTTAACTCTGCCGAGCGTGGCGGATATCGGTAAACCCGAACCCGTTGCAACGCCTCTCGACCCGCCGAAGTCTACGCCGCCGCCCCGGTCGCCGTCAGCCCCACCGCCGCGGGGCCGCTGCTATCCGGCTCATCGCAGCCAGGCAGGGCTTAGGCTGAATCCGTGACGTCGCGGGACTCGATCGGTGGCGCCGGCGGTGGCCGGAGTGGCAGCCCGGACCCCGGACTGCCCGAACTCCACAACACCGTGATCGTCGCCGCGTTCGAGGGCTGGAACGATGCCGGCGACGCAGCCAGCGACGCCTTGGAGCACCTCGACGAGATCTGGGGTGCCAGGCAGATCATCGAGATCGACGACGAGTCCTACTACGACTATCAGGTGAACCGGCCGGTGATCCGGCAGGTCGACGGCGTGACGCGGGAATTGGTCTGGCCGTCGATGCAGATCTCGCACTGCCGCCCACCCGGATGTGACCGCGACATCGTGCTGATGCACGGGGTGGAGCCCAACATGCGGTGGCGCAGTTTCTGCGCGGAGTTGCTCGCGATCGCCGACAAACTCAACGTCGACACCGTCGTGATTCTCGGGGCGCTGCTGGCCGACACCCCGCACACCCGGCCCGTCCCGGTGTCGGGGGCGGCCTACTCCCCCGAGTCGGCGAAGTTCTTCGGCCTGCAGGAGTCCCGCTACGAAGGGCCCACCGGTATCGCCGGAGTATTCCAGGACGCCTGTGTGGCCGCCGGGATCCCCGCGGTGACGTTCTGGGCTGCGGTGCCGCACTACGTCTCCCAGCCGCCGAATCCCAAGGCCACCGTGGCGTTGCTGCGCCGCCTCGAAGACGTGCTCGACATCGAGGTGCCACTGGCCGATCTGCCCGCCCAGGCCGAGGAGTGGGAACAGGCCGTCACCGAGATGACTGCCGAGGACGAAGAGATCGCCGACTACGTCGCCGGCTTGGAGGCCCGCGGGGACGCCGAGATCGACGTCAACGAGGCGATGTCCAAGGTGGACGGCGACACGCTGGCCGCCGAGTTTGAGCGCTATCTGCGACGCCGGGGGCGTTAGCGCGTTCTGGTGGCCCGTATCGGTTGCGCTAACGTGCAGTCCCAAGGTCCCGGACGAATCGAGGTAGTCAGAAGTGAAACTCGCCCTCAGCGACGCCGACGCCGCCTTTCGCGACGAACTGCGGGAGTTCTTCACCACCAAGGTCCCGGCCGACATCCGGGAACGCACCCGCAACGAGAACCTGAACTACCCCGAGGACGTCGTCACCTCGATGCGGATCCTCAACGACGCCGGTCTGGCGGTACCGAACTGGCCGACCGCGTGGGGCGGCAAGGACTGGACCCCGCTGCAACAGCAGATCTGGGCCGAGGAACTGCGGATGGCCTGCGTGCCCGAACCGCTGGCCTTCAACGCGAGCATGGTGGGCCCGGTGATCGCGCAGTTCGGCTCCCAGGAACTCAAGGAGCGCTTCCTGCCCGCCACCGCCAACCTGGACATCTGGTGGTGCCAGGGCTTCTCCGAGCCGGAGGCCGGATCCGACCTGGCCAGCTTGCGCACCACCGCCATCCGGGACGGCGACCACTACGTCATCAACGGGCAGAAGACCTGGACCACACTCGGCCAGTTCGCCGACTGGATCTTCCTGCTGGCCCGCACCGACCCGAACGCTCCGAAGAAGCAGGCCGGCATCTCCTTCATCCTCGCCGAGATGAACACCCCCGGCATCACCGTGCGCCCGATCAAACTGATCGACGGCAGCTACGAGGTCAACGAGGTGTGGTTCGAGGACGTCCGGGTACCGGTGGACCAACTCGTCGGCGAAGAGAACGCCGGCTGGAGCTACGCCAAGTTCCTGCTCTCCAACGAACGCAGCGGCATCGCACGGGTGGGAACCACCAAGGTGTGGCTGACCGAGGTCAAAGAACGTGCGGCGAAGACCCCGCTGGGTAACAGCACGCTGATGGAAGACCCGCTGTTCGCCGCCCGGGTGGCCGAGGTGGAGAACGAGTTACTGGCCCTGGAGCTGACCCAGTTGCGGGTCAGCGGCGATGAGGCCAGCGGTAAGCCGAACCCGGCCTCGTCGATCCTCAAGCTGCGCGGGACCCAACTGCAGCAGGCGGTGACCGACCTGCTGGTGGAGGTGGCCGGGCCCGATTCGCTGCCGTTTGACGCCGGGGACACCGCCGACACCCCGGGCTGGGCGCAACACGCCGCCCCGCGTTATCTCAACTTCCGCAAGACCTCGATCTACGGCGGCAGCAACGAGGTGCAGCGCACCATCATCGCGTCCACGATCCTCGGACTGTGAACGCCAACGACCTGAGGGAGAGCCGGTCATGAACTTCGATCTGACCGAAGAGCAGCAGCTGCTGGCCGACACCACCCGTGACGTTCTGGCCCGCAGCTACGACAACACCGAAGCGCGTAACACGGTGATCGACACGGCGCTGGATGCCGGGCCGGGCTGGAGCCGCGAGGTGTGGGAGCAGCTGGCCGAAATCGGCATCCTCGGGCTGGGCTTGGATTCCCCCGGGGACCCCGATGCAGCCGGCCCCACCGAGGTGATGGTGGTGATGACCGAGATCGGTCGGCGGCTGGCCCCCGAGCCGGTCGCCGCCGCCGCGCTGGTCCCGGGTGCGGTGATCGCCGAGCACGGCTCCGCCGAGCAGCGCGGTCTTCTCGACGAGGTGGCCGCCGGCGGGCGGCTGCTGGCCTTCGCCCACACCGAGCCGGGCAGGCGCGGCGCAGCCGACCTGGTCACCCGGGCCACCGAGCAGGGTGGCTCGTGGACCCTGACCGGCCGGAAAAATCCGGTGCTCGCCGGGGACAGCGCCGACACGCTGCTGGTCAGCGCCGCGCTACCGACCGGCGGATCGGGGCTGTTCCTGGTGGACGCTTCAGCGGTCACCCGTCACGCCTACCGCACGTTCGACGGCCAGCGCGGAGCCGCGATCGCGCTGGATGACAGTCCCGCGCAGCCCCTCGGCGCCGGCGGGGACGCCGGCGACGCGATCGCAGCGGCAGTCGTCCGGTTCCAGTCCGCCCTGTGCGCCGAAGCCGTCGGGGCGATGGACGAATCACTGCGGCTGACAACGGATTATCTCAAGACACGCAAGCAGTTCGGGGTTCCGCTGAAGACCTTCCAGACACTGACGCAGCGGGCCGCGGATATGTACGTGTCGGTGGAGTTGGCCCGCAGCATGAGCTACTACCTGGCGATGTCGGTGGCAGACGGCCGATTCGACCCGATGGTGGCCGCCCGCGCCAAGCTGCAGATCGGCCGCTCCGGCAAGCACATCGCCGAGGAATCCATCCAACTGCACGGCGGTATCGGCGTCACCGCGGAGTATCCGATCGCGCACTACGCCGCGCGCCTGACCGCCATCGAGCAGACGTTCGGCTCGGCTGGCGATCAACTGCGCTTTCTGGTCGACCAGGTGGGCAAATACGGGACGGTCGTGCTGTAACCCAAACGGGCACGGCTAGAGTCAGCCGAGCTTGGCCACCTTGGGCACCTGCCAGTTACCGTCCAGGGCCTCGGGCTCGGGCCAGTACAGCCGCATGAAGAGCTGGAACGGTCCCGGCGGGGCCGGCAGCCAGTTCGCCTGCTTGTCCGACGCCGGGGGGCTGTTCTGAATGTCGATCGTCAGACTGCCGTCGGGATTCTTGACAAGGTCGGGCAGCATGGGTGAGTTGATCACGTAGCGGTTGATCGGGTTGTCCACCAGCTGCGACTCCGGCAGCTTGTACATGGTCACCGACCAGAAGGCGTTCACCGGCGGTAACTGGCCGTCGGCGAAGGTCAGCGTGTACTTGTTGGCTCCGGTCAGTAGGTTGCCGTCGGAATCGGTGGTCAGTACCGGATACATCGCCTCCTCGTTGGAGTTGGCGTAGATCCCGATCACCGCGCCGGCCATCCGGTACAGGTAGTTGCCGTTGAGTTGTTCCTTGGTGCCGAACAACTGCCCCGACTTCACCTCACCGGTGTCGATTTTGTCCTTCTTGAACGTGGCGAACTCCGCCCAGGCGTCAGCCATGCCGCTTGTGAAGGCGTCCTGCAACTCAGGAGTGAGCTTCTCGGAGTTGAACGTTCCGTCACCGGTCAGTCCGATGGATGCGATCCGCGCACGGACGTCGGTCTCTGTCGGCAGGGTCGGGGCGTACGGGAGTTGGAAGTCCAGCAGGTCGAAGAAACGCAGCGAGGTCTTCTGCCCCTCAGGGGTGAGCGGCGCGGGCCACTCGACCGCCGGCGTCTCCGGCGGGGTCTTCTCCTTGAGGAACTTCGACAACGGCTCAGCCTTGTAGCCGGCTTGGATCGTCGTGACGTTCTCGAGGTCATCGGGACCCAGTAGTTGGGTGCGGTAGGCCACCAGGACGAAGTCGGTGTCAGCCCTGATGACTTCTCGGATGCCCTCGGGCTTGGCGCCGGTCCAACTCGGGCCGGCCAGCAGATAAAGACCACCGTCGTTGCCGGTGGTTCGACTGCCGACATAGGCGAAGTTATGGGTGTAACCGTCGATGAACTGCAGCGAGTAGTAGCGGTCGTTGTCGATCGGCGGGACGAACAGCACGAGCGGCTCCGCACGCAGATCCGCGCCCAGCATCGAATACGGAGTGTCTGAATTCGGGCTCTGGACCGCGGTGTCGGACGGGGTGAAAACCCCTGCCACACTGTGAACCTGGTTCCACGGACCCTTGTAATCCGGGCTCGACGTGTCGATGAAATACGAGTGCTGGATTCGATAACTGTCGACCATCGGGAAGCCGTAGACGTAGGCCTCTTTGGCGATGGCACGGACCTGCTCGGCAGTGGGGGGTTCACCAGGGCCGGCGGGAACCGATGCGGCCCCGGGGTTTTGGCCCCGATCGGAGGTCGCGCAGCCGGCCAGGGCTGCGATAAGAAGGGTGACCAGGACCACGATCAGGTTCCGCATTACTCGCATGACTCTCCTCCGGGGTCCGCCCAACCTACCCGATGGGACGAATGGCTATTTGCTATCGAATACCGAGCAGAGCGTCCAGTGCGGTGGCGACAAGCGGCGGCGCCCCGGCGTCGCGGCCGCCGTACTCGAGCGCGTCGGACGCCCAGCCGTCCACGGCGGCAAGGGCTTTCGGTGTGTCCAGGTCGTCGGCGAGGTAGCGGCGGAGTCTGTTGATCAGATCCGAGGCGTCCGGGCCACCGGCCAGTGCCGTCGCGCTGCGCCAGCGCCGTAGCCGGGCGGTCGCCTCGGTGAGCACCTCGTCGGTCCAGGACCGGTCGGTGCGGTAATGCCCGGCCAGCAGTCCCAGCCGGATCGCAGCCGGGTCGATCCCTTGGCTGCGCAACGCGGATACCAGAACGAGGTTGCCGCGACTTTTGGACATCTTGTGGCCGTCCCAGCCGATCATTCCGGCGTGGACGTAGTGCCGGGCGAAGCGGCGCTGCCCGGTGGCGCACTCGGCGTGGGCGGCGGAGAACTCGTGGTGCGGAAAGATCAGGTCACTACCGCCGCCTTGGACATCGAATCCGAATCCGATGCGGCTCAATGCAATTGCCGCGCATTCGATATGCCAGCCCGGCCGTCCGGGGCCGAACGGGGAAGGCCAGCTGGGCTCACCCGGGCGGTGCGCCCGCCACAGCAAGGCGTCAAGGGGGTCGGATTTACCGGGGCGCTGCGGGTCTCCCCCGCGTTCGGCGAACAACCGCAGCATGGTGGCGCGGTCGTAGTTGGATTCGTAGCCGAACTGAATGTCGGCATCGGCGCGGAAGTACACGTCCGGATTGGCCGGGTCGTCGACGATGTAGGCCGCACCGGAGGCCAGCAGTTTCTCCACCATCTCGACGACTTCGTCGATGGCCTCGGTGGCGCCGACGTAATCCTGCGGCGGCAGCACCCGCAGTGCGGCCATGTCGTCGCGGAACAGTTGGGTTTCGCGCGTTCCCAGGTCGCGCCAGTCCACGCCGTCGCGCTCGGCCCGCTCGAAGAGTGGGTCGTCGACATCGGTGACGTTCTGCACATAGTGCACCCGGTGACCGTTGTCCAGCCACACTCGGTAGACCAGGTCGAAGGCCAGATAGGTGGCCGCATGGCCGAGGTGGGTGGCGTCGTAGGGGGTGATCCCGCAGACGTACATGGTTGCGGTGGGTCCCGGCGCCGTGGGCCGGACCTGCCGGTCGGCACTGTCATAGAGCCGAAGCTGCGGTCCACGGCCGGCCAACTCGGGGATATCGGCACACGCCCAGGACTGCATCAGCTGGCCAGCCAGATGGTGTCGAGTAAAAGGTCGGCCACCTCTGGGCGGCACATCAGGAAGTCGGGCAGATACGGATCGGGCTGGTTGTAGCGCAATGGGGAGCCATCGAGCCGGGTGGCGTGCAGGCCGGCGGCCTGCACCACACCGGCCGGGGCGGCCGAGTCCCACTCCCACTGACCCCCGGCGTGGATATAGGCGTCGGCGTCGCCGCGGACGACCGCCATCGCCTTGGCCCCCGCCGAACCGATTCGGATGAACTCGATGTCCAGGCGGTCGCGGAGCAGCCACAGCACCGCCGGCGGACGGTTCGAACTGGCGGTGATCCGGATGGGCCCCGACGGCGTGGGCGGCGGCGGCGGATTGACGGTGTCGCTGCGGTGCACCTCGTCGAGTGCCGGAAGTGCCACCGCGGCATCGGTGATGAGACCTTCGGCGCCGGCGGTGCGCTGCCACAGCGCTACGTGCACGGCCCAATCCTCCCGGCGTGGCATGGAGAACTCGCGGGTTCCGTCGAGCGGATCGATGATCCACACCCGGTCGGCATGGAGACGGGTCAGGTCGTCGTGCGCCTCCTCGGAGAGGACGGCGTCGCCGGGGCGCTCCGCGCGCAGGCGGCGCAAGATCAACTCATTGGCCCGGACATCGCCCGCGTCGCCCAGGGCAGGCGGGAAATCATGGCCCACCTCCTCGCGGACCGCCAACAGCAGCCGCCCTGCCTCCTGCGCCAGATCTGCGGCCAGTTCGGCGTCGGTGCGACTCACCCCGCCAGTATCACCGAACCGCGGGGGCGTCGACCCGGGACCCCGCCCCGACGGAAGGTAAATTCGCTGTCATGCGCACTCCGTACGCCATCGGCACCCTGTTGGCCGCCGCCCTGCTGAGCGTGGCCGGGTGCGGGTCCACACCGACGGCGGATCCGCTGATCGGCACAACCTGGCAGTTGCTGACCATCGAGTCGATGAGCGACGAGCAGCCCAGCACCACGATTGAGTCACCATCGGAGTACACGGTGACGTTCGGCGATGACGGTAAGGCAGGTTTCCGGGTGGACTGCAACCGAGGTAACTCCACCTGGACGACCGAAGCTGGATCGACGGACTCGGGCTCGCTGACCTTCGGTCCGATCGCCCTGACCAGGATGATGTGCCCGCAGCCCTCGGCCGACTCCAAGGTCGCCGCGGCGCTGGGCATGGTGCGCAGCTATCTGCTCTCCGACGGCCAACTTCATCTGTCGCTGGAAGCCGACAGCGGCATCATGCACTGGGAGCCGCTGCCGGCCGACCAGTAGCGCGCCGTGCTCTGTGGTTCACAATGGGTCAATCGAACCGACACAGATCGCATTGATTCTCGCTGCGGCAGCCGGGGCCCTTCTGGTAGCCGCCCTCGTCACCCGGGGCCGGCTGGCGCTGGTTCTGGTGGCCGCCGGGCTGTCCGTACTGCTGGCAGCGCTCACGATCGGGATGAGCGCCGACTGGCTGGTGGGTATCGACACCGCGCTGGAGAACTGGAGCGACAAACACCGCACCGACCGCCGCGGTGAGATGGCGGCGGGGATCTGGGCCACGCTCGGTTCTCCCCGCAACGCCTTGGCCGTCGCGGTGGTCTGCGGCGCGCTGCTGTCGTGGCGGATGCGCTCGCCGATCGCGGTTGTCCTGGTGACCGGGGCGGTCGGGGTCGGAGTCGCGGTCGAGGAGACTCTCAAGGCGGCGGTCTATCCGCACTCGTTCCCATCCGGCCATGTCACCGTAGCCACCACGTTGTTCGGCATGATCGCGGTGTGTCTGGCTGCCGGAGACAGTCGCCTTGCGAAGGTGTCACTGGGGATTCTGGTCGCCGAGAGCGTGTTCTTCGTCGCCGCGCTGGCGGTCTACACCGGCGCGCACACCTTTACCGACACCCTCGGCGGCATGGTTCTGGGCGCGGCGGTCCTGGCGTGGGGTGCGGCCATCCTGGACCTCGCCCGCCAAAGACGGCGGCGACCGTCCGGTCCCGCCAGACCCGTCCCGCGGCCGACCCCGGCTCCGACAGCGCTCAAAACGCCGGCCACGGCAGCGGGCGGCGGCCGCTCGGGCTGGGCATCACCGGGTCGGCCACCAATGCACGGACACGACGACATAACGCGTCCACTTCCGCGGCTGTGATGTGGCTGCGCAACCGGCTGCCCAGCTTGCGGCCGAGGCGGTTCTCCAGAGCGCGCAGCGAGTCAACGGTGTCATCATCGATGGGATCGCCAGCCCAGCCCCACAGCACGGTGCGCAGCTTGTCGTGAATGTGCAGCGAAATGCCATGGTCCACGCCGTACACCACGCCGTCCGCGCCGGGCAGGATGTGACCACCCTTGCGGTCGGCGTTGTTGACGATCACGTCGAAGACCGCCATCCGGCGTAACGCGGCGTTGTCGGCGTGCACGAGCGCCACTTCTGCCCCGGCGTAGTCGTAGGCGGTGAGCACCGACATGTAGCCGTCGGGAATCGAATCGGCCGGGCATAGGTCAACCAGCCCCGGCCCCGGCGTGTCCTCAGGCTGTTCCACCCATGCCTGCACCATTCCCAACCCGGCCGGCCCCTGCCGAATGAGGGTGCGCGGCACAACGTTCCAGCCCAGCGCATCGGAAATCAGGAACGCGCTATATTCCCGACCTGCAAGCGTGCCGTCGGGAAAATCCCACAGCGGCTGTTCGCCGGCGACCGGCTTGTAGACGCACTGTACGACGCTGTCGCCCAGTCGGGCCTCGCAGCGGAAGGTGGCGTTACTGGCCGACCGGATGCGACCCAGGACGGCCAACTCGCCGCGCTGCAACGTCTCGTGCGGCTGACCCGTCACGGCCCTGAATCGTCCCCGGCATCGTCCCCGGCATCGTCCCCGGCATCGTCCGCCGATCCATACAGCGGGTTTCGCCGATAGCCGTTGGTGCGCACGCACAGGTGCCCCTCCGGATCCAGCGGTTCGTCGCACAGCGGGCATGGCGGCCGACCGGCAGAGATGACCCGCTGCGACCGGGCGGCGAACTGCTGGGCGTCTTCCGGCGACAGGAACACCCGGACCGCATCCGGGCCCTCTTCGGCGTCATCGAGGATCACCGAGGCGTCGAACGCCGTCTCGCTGACCGCGAGTAACTCGACGACCACGCTCTGCGCCTCAGCGTCCCAGCCCAGGCCCATCGTCCCGACCCGGAACTCGGCGTCGACCGGGGTGAGCAACGGGCTGAGATCCTCTACGGCGCTTTCCGGGGGCAGCGGAGTACCGAACCGACGGTGCACCTCGGCCAGCAGCGCCCCGATCCGCTCGGCGAGCACCGCTACCTGCTGCTTCTCCAACTCCACCGACACCACCCGCTTGTCGTGCACGGCCTGCAGGTAGAACGTCCGGTTTCCGGGCTGCCCCACCGTCCCGGCAACGAACCGGTCCGGGGTCCGGAAGACATGGATTGAGCGGCTCATGGTTTCTCCAAAATACCGGCACGGCGACAGGGAAATTCGACAGCGCGGCGACCCTTCACTGGTGGGCCGATTTCAGTCGGTCGATCCGCCGACAACGGCCTCGCTGCTATCCGTTCCCTCGACCGGGCGTGCGACGGCGGTCAGGGCGGCGGCCAGTTGCGCCCCGGTGTGGTTGACGTGCAGGACGAACGGACGAAGTTCGGTGTAGCGGATCACGCTCATCGAGGCCGGATCGGCGGTGATGCGCTGGAAGCTGTCCAGGTGGGTGCCCAGCGCATCGGCCAGCACGGCCTTGATCACGTCCCCATGCGTACAGGCCACCCACAGCACATCGGCGCCGTGTTCGGCAGCGAGCCGGCGATCGTGTTCGCGCACCGCGGCCACCGCCCGGGCCTGAACCTGAGCCAGCCCCTCACCGCCGGGGAACACCGCTGCGCTGGGCTGCTGCTGAACGACCGACCACAACGGCTCTTTGACCAGTTCGGAGATTTGCCGGCCGGTCCAGTCGCCGTAGTCGACCTCGACCAACCGGTCTTCCACGACAGGACTCACCCCGAGCGCCCCGGCCAACGGGTCCAGAGTCAGCCCGCAGCGCAACAGCGGCGAGCGGACCAGCGCCTTGATCGGCAAGCCCGCCAACCGTTCGACCAGTGCGGCCGCCTGGGCGGCGCCTTTCTCGTCGAGTTCGACCCCTTCGGAGCGCCCGGCCAGGGTGTGGGCGGTGTTGGACGTCGACCGGCCGTGGCGGAGCAGGATGACGGTCACGCCGCCACCACCCCGGTGGCCAGCAGCACCATCACCGTCAACGACACGATGACCCGGTAACCGACGAACCAGTACATGGCGTGGTTGGCCAGGAACCGCAGCAGCCAGGCCACCGCCGCGTATCCGACGACGAAGGTGATCAGCACCGACACCGCCAACTGGGCACCGGTGGCGCTCATCCCCTCACTCACCGGGTCGAAGGCGTCCGGAAGTGAGAACAACCCGGAGGCGAATACCGCCGGAATGGCGAGCAGGAAGCCGAACCTCGCTGCCAAGGGCCGGTCCAACCCGAGCGCCAGGCCCGCGCTGATGGTCGCCCCGGACCGCGACACCCCGGGAATCAGCGCCAGGCACTGCGCGAGCCCGACCAGAAGTCCGTCCCGCCAGGTGAGTTGGCCGACGTGACGGTCTTGACGGCCGAAATACTCGGCGGCGGCAATGACCGCGGAGAACACCAGCATCGCGGTGGCCACAACCCACAGGTTGCGCACGTCCGAGCGGATGACGTCCTTGAAAGCGAAGCCCACCACACCGATCGGAATCGATCCGATGATCACGTACCAGCCCAGCCGGTAGTCGACGTTGTCGCGCAGCGAGGGCACCCGCAGGCCGGCGAACCAGGCCTTGAGGATTCGGACAATATCCCGGGCGAAATAGACCAGCACCGCGGCCTCGGTACCGAGTTGCGAGACGGCGGTGAACGACGCACCGGCGTCGCCGTCGAAGAACACCTGGGACACGATCGCCAGGTGACCCGATGAGGAGACGGGAAGGAACTCGGTCAGCCCCTGCACGATCGAGAGAACCACGACCTGCAACCAAGACATCGCCGACACGTCCACGCCGAGCACGGTACCTGCGGGGGTTGTCGACGCCGCAGTCAGCGCACCGGCGCGGCGAAGGCGACGGCGTCGCGGACGGCGGCCGACAGGCTGCGGGGATCGTCGACGTCGACGCCGGCCAGTGCCCGGGTGGCGGTGGCCATCACATCTTCGGGCAGCGGAACCGGCACGGCCCGGCGGGGGCGGTAGATCTCGACTATCAGTTCGCGGCGATGCACGTGGAAGGAGAAGCTCCGGCCGTCGCCGAGACGGCCGAAGCCACTGGCGAACAGCCCGGTGATGAGGTCTTCGACGACAAACTCGGCGCCGTGCAACCCGGAGGCGGCAGCCAGTGTCATCGGGTCACCATAACCGCAGTTAGGGCGATGGGAGGCGAATCCGCCACCATCGCCGCCCCGGCGGTGCACCTAGAATCCGGGTTCACCGATCTTCCAACCGACATCCTCGGGGGCCATCCGTTGCCACAGCACGGAAACCGTACAGCTCAGCGCGGCGTCGTGGCCGGATTGGCCCTGATGGCGATGCTTGCCGGCGGGTGTAAGTCCAACCCGATTGACGCGCCCCCACCCACCATCGAGACGGCGCAGGCAGCGCAGTCCCCCGCGACCACCACCACCCCGGCCGGCCAAGTTCTGCCACTGTCCGGCAATTCGCACTCCGCCGTCGTCGTCGACGCCGGATCACTGGTGGTGCTCACGCCGGGGGCCGACGCCGGGGCGCCGGGCGCCCTCAGTGTGTTCGACCGGTCCGGAACCCGGCGCACGGTGCCCTTGCCGGGACCGGCCACCGCCGTCGTCGCCGGTGGGCCCGGGTCCGTCCATGCCGCGACCCGGGGTGGCTTCTTCACTGTCGACCTGGCCGCCGGCATAGCCACCCGCACCGTGATCGAGGGCGCCGCGGACGCGGACTTCACCGCCCTGGCCCGGCGCGCCGACGGCCGGATGGTGCTCGGCAGCGCCGACGGGGTCGCCTACACGCTGGCCGAGGATATGTCGGTGGCCGCCAAGGCTGATGGCTTCGCTCGCGTGGATGCGATTGCCGCCCAGGGTGATACAGCCGTTGTTCTCGACCGGGGCCAGACCTCGGTGACCGCGCTGAAGCCCGACGGCTCCCCCGCGTTGGCGCTGCGCGCCGGCCTGGGCGCGACCACCATCACCGCCGATCCGGTCGGGCGGGTGCTGGTGGCTGACACCCGCGGCGGACAACTTCTGGTTTACGGGGTGGACCCGCTGATCCAGCGACAGGCCTACCCGGTCGGCGAGTCGCCCTACGGACTCGCGGGCTCGGCCACCCTGGTCTGGGTTTCTCTGACTGCGTCCAACACCGTGGTTGGCTACGATCTGGCTACTGGCATCCCCGTGGAGAAGGTGCGTTATCCGACAGTGCAGCAACCGAACACACTCGCCTACGACGAGGCCTCCGACACCCTGTACGTGGTGTCCGGCGCCGGCGCCGGTGTCCAGGTGATCCGCAACGCCGCGAGACCGCGGTGAACGCGGCCCACCGCGGCCGGATGCCGGCCGCCTGGCAGGTCGACCTGTCCGACGACTATGAGTGGGTTCCGCTGCGACTGCCGCCCGATGTGACCCGGGTCAGCGCCTCCACCCGGCTCTCAATCGAGGCGGAGTATCGCGGCTGGGAACTCACCAGGGTGCGGCTCTATACCGATGGAAGCCGGCGGGTGTTGTTGCGGCGCAAGAAGTCCCGCGTCGATCAACCGGCCGATCGTCCCGATCGCATCGACCAGCCGGGCCTGTGATCTACGACGCGGTGCGTCGGGTCTTGTTCCAGGCGCCCCCCGAACGCATCCACACTCTGGTGTTCGCCGCTCTGCGCGGTGCCACCGCCACCGAGGCCGCCCGGCGCGGCCTGCGCAGCGCTCTGGCGCCGAGGGATCCGATCCTTGCCAGCACCGTGTTCGGGGTCCGGTTCCCCGCGCCGCTGGGACTGGCCGCAGGTTTCGACAAAGACGGGCTCGGGCTGCAGGCCTGGGGCCCGTTGGGATTCGGCTACGCCGAGATCGGCACGGTGACCGCTCAACCGCAGCCGGGTAACCCCGAGCCGAGGCTGTTCCGGCTGCCCAACGACCGTGGCCTGCTCAACCGGATGGGGTTCAATAACGCCGGCGCGGGCCAACTTGCGCTGCGGCTTGCCCGCCACCACCCGGACGTGCCGATCGGCGTCAACATCGGCAAGTCGAAGATCACCCAGCCGGAGCGGGCCGCCGAGGATTACGCCGAAAGCGCACGATTGCTGGGCCCGCTGGCGGCCTACCTGGTGGTCAACGTCAGTTCACCGAACACTCCGGGGCTGCGGGACCTGCAAGCCGTCGATTCCCTGCGGCCGATCCTGGCCGCCGTGCTGGCCGAGACCTCCACCCCGGTGCTGGTGAAGATCGCCCCGGACCTGTCCGACGCCGACGTCGATTCCGTCGCCGATCTGGCGGTGGAACTGGGCTTGGCCGGCATCGTCGCCACCAACACCACGGTGTCACGGTCGGGCCTTGCAACCCCCCATGTCGACGATCTCGGCCCCGGCGGTGTCTCCGGTCCACCAGTCGCCCGCCGCGCTCTGGAAGTCTTACGCCGGCTGTACGCCCGGGTGGGCGGCAAACTGGTGTTGATCGGCGTCGGCGGGATCGAGACGGCCGATGACGCCTGGGAGCGCATCGTCGCCGGGGCGTCGCTGCTGCAGGGATACACCGGCTTCGTCTACGGGGGCGGCCTGTGGGCCAAGCACATTCACGACGGCCTCGCCGCACGCCTGCACGCCGGCGGCTACCCCAGCCTCAGTGCCGCAGTCGGCTCGGCGACCCGCTGACCCCCGCGCCTGGGCGCGGCCTACTTCTGTTCGTAGGTGCCGTGGATGACAGCGCGCGCGAGGGCCTTCATGAACAGGTTGAAACCCAGATAGGCGGGACTGGCATCCTCGGTGAGATCCAGCCTCTCCACGCTGAGCGCATGCACCACAACGAAATAGCGGTGGTAGCCGTGTCCGGCGGGCGGGGCGGCGCCGACGTAGCGGCGCATGCCGGCGTCGTTGCACAGCGTCAGCGCATCGCCGGGCAGCATCGACCCGTCGCCGACTCCGGCGGGCAGTTCGGTAACGGTCGCCGGCAGGTTGGCCACCGCCCAGTGCCAGAAACCCGATGCGGTCGGGGCGTCGGGGTCGAAGACCGTCACCGCGAAGCTGCGGGTCTCCTCGGGAAAGCCCGACCAGCTCAGTTGCGGGGAGATGTCCTCACCGCCGGCGCCCATGATGCCGCTGACCTGAGCATTCTTCAGTGGCTGACCTTCGGTGACGTCGGCGCTGGTCAGAGTGAAGCTGGGCAGTTCGGGCAGAAAGTCGTACGGGTTGTACGGGAAAGCCATGATGCGTTGCTCCTGTCGTTTCAGCAGTTCTTCAGGAAGTGCTCGAGCACCTCGACGCCGAACTGCAGGGCGTCTACCGGCACCCGCTCGTCGACACCGTGGAACAGTGCCGCGAAATCCAGTTCCGGCGGCAGCCGCAACGGCGCGAAACCGAAGCATCGGATGCCAAGTCGGGCAAAGGCCTTGGCGTCGGTACCGCCGGAGAGCATGTAGGGCACCGTGCGCGCCTCCGGGTCGACGGCCAAGATGGCGTCATTCATCGCGTCGACCAGGTGTCCGTCGAAAGTTGTCTCATACGAGGGCAATTCAGAGATCCACTCGCGGGTGACGTCCGGGCCGATGAGCTCGTCAACTTCCCGTTCGAACGCGGCCTGTCGGCCCGGCAGCACCCGGCAGTCGACGACGGCCTCGGCGGTGGCCGGGATGACGTTGGCCTTGTAGCCGGCCTTGAGCATGGTGGGATTGGCAGTGTCGCGCAGGGTGGCCCCCAGCATCCTGGCCATCGGGCCGAGTTTGGCCACCGCACCCTCGAGGTCCTCGGTGTCAAAGCTCAACCCGGTCTCTTCGGCTACCGCGGACAGGAACTGCGCGACGGTGTCGGTCAACACCAACGGGAACTGGTGGCTGCCCAGGCGCGCAACGGCGTTGGCGATCTTGGTGACCGCGTTGTCGTCGTGCACCATCGAGCCGTGACCGGCCCGGCCGCGGGCGGTCAACCGCATCCACAACAGGCCCTTTTCGGCGGTCTCGATGAGATAGAGCCGGCGCTCACCGCCGTCGCGGCGGGGCACGGTGACCGAGAAGCCGCCCACTTCCCCGACCGCCTCGCTGACGCGATCGAACAGGTCGGGACGGTTATCCACCAGCCACTGGGCACCGAATTTGCCGCCGTGCTCCTCGTCGGCGACGAAGGCGAATATCAGATCCCTCGGCGGAACGACCCCGGTGCGTTTGAAGTGCCGGGCGACGGCCAGCATCATGCCGCACATGTCTTTCATGTCCACCGCGCCGCGGCCCCACACGTAGCCGTCGGAGACCGCCCCGGAGAATGGGTGAACGCTCCAGTCGGCGGCCTCAGCCGGAACCACGTCGAGATGGCCGTGGATCAGCAGAGCGCCGCGGGACGGGTCGGAGCCCGGAAGCCGGGCGAAGACGTTCGCCCGGTTCGGCGCACCGGACTCGATGTATTCCGGCTGGAAACCCACCTCGCGCAGTTGATCGGCCACCCACCGGGCGCAGTCGGCCTCCCCCACCGTGGTGGTCGGATCGCCGGTGTTGGAGGTATCGAAGCGGATCAACGCGCTGACCAGTTCCACCACCTCGCCGGTCACGTCGTCCAGGCTTGCCAGCGTCACGTTCCTTTCCTACCACTGACCCAGCTGGGGCGCCCGGCCCGGTGTCCCTACCACATCGTTAACTCGAACCACGTTTACAACACGCACACCATGGGGTTCTAATTACTCCGATGAAGAGCCGAATGCCAATGATGGCCGCGCTGTTGAGCCTGACGGTGCTGGGGGCGGGCTGTGCCACCA
>Ga0164293_10000824_pt1 | contig 25797 bp, 27 predicted proteins | sample GEODES118metaG_FD_111487 | JGI IMG/M metagenome (GOLD analysis project Ga0164293, IMG submission 111487) | Eutrophic lake water microbial communities from Lake Mendota, Wisconsin, USA - GEODES118 metaG | ecosystem: Environmental > Aquatic > Freshwater > Lake | place: USA: Lake Mendota...
AAAAAAATTAGTATCGTTCGAATGAGCATATGCATGATTACCTCTCAATAATAGCGGCAATTCCCATACCACCTGCGGTACAAATGGAAATGAGTACTCTACCACTTCCTTTTTGTTTTAAGATTTTTGCAGCAGTGGCAACAATTCGACCACCAGTCGCAGCAAAGGGATGGCCAATGGCGAGACTTCCCCCTTTAACATTCATTTTTGTTCTATCTATACTTCCCATCACCTCATCTCGTCCCAAAACATTTTTACAATAGAGAGGGTCCTCCCAAGCCTTGAGAGTACATAACACTTGCCCAGCAAAAGCTTCGTGGATTTCATAAAAATCAAAATCCTGAAGAGTTAAGTTATTTCTCTGGAGTAAGCGGGAAACTGCAACAGTAGGTGCCATCAAAAGTCCGCCTCCATGAATGAAATCAATGGCAGCGACTTCACAATTTTTAAAATAGGCCATCACTTCTAGTTCATTTTGTCTCGCCCATTCTTCACTAGATAAGAGTACTACTGAAGCGCCATCGGTTAATGGAGTTGAATTACCGGCGGTAAGAGTCCCTAATGTTGATTTATCAAACGCCGGTTTTAATTTAGAAAGTTTCTCTAGCGTTGTATCTTTTCTAACAAGTATGTCTTTTGAGATCTTTTTAAATGGGACAACTAAATCATCATGAAACCCCTCATCATACGCCTTAGCTGCTTTTTGATGAGAGTCAAAAGCAATTTGATCCTGCTCCTCTCTAGAAATTTTCCAATCTTTAACCATAAGTTCCGTATGATCACCCATCGAGAGCCCTGTACGAGGCTCTTTCACAGCGGGTAATTGAGGTTTTAAAAGCTTCGGATTAAAGGTAGAAATCATTTTAAATTTTTCCCCAATTGATTTTGCATTTTGTAACTTAATTAACCAATGAGTAAGTTTTCTTTGCCCAATTAGCGGAATATCCGAATTAGTATCTGAACCTCCAGCAATTCCGGCCTCAATCTGACCAGAAGCTATTTTTAAGGCAATGAGATTAGCTGCCTCAAGTCCTGTTCCACAGGCACGTTGAATGTTTAGGCCTGGAGTTTCTGCTGATAATTCACTCCCTAAAACAACCTCTCTGGATAAATTCCAATCAAAGGGATGGTTCATCACTGTTCCGAATATCACATCCCCTAACGTTTTACCCTCAAGTCTTGTTTTAGAAACTAAATCATTTAAAGCGGTACTCAATAAATCCTGATTGGAAGCCCCTTGGAAGTGAGTCATTGATTTAACAAACGGTGTTCTTGAACCACTAATAATAGCAACTTTTTTCATCATCCCCTCGTTGACAACCTACCGGTTGGTAGGCTAGACTATTATACATCAAAAAGGATTTATGTCTAATCTTTCTACTAAGACACAGGTTTTACATGAAGCGAGCCGTATGGTCTTGGCGAAAGGCCTCAATGGCTTTAGTCTCCAGGAATTGGCAGAATCATTAAATATTAAGAAAGCAAGTCTCTTCCATCACTATCCCTCTAAGAAAATCCTTGCCATAGAACTCTACCGTTTCTACCAAGAAGCCTTCCTCTCTTGGACAAAAAAGTACGAAAATCTAAGTCCAGAGAAACAAATCACAAATTATGTAAAGAAACTACAAACCTGGATCTGTGAGAAAAAAAGAGTCTGTCCAGTTGGGGCGTTAAGTCTTGAGTGGCACTTGGTTGAGCCTGAACTTCAAATTGAAATAAAAAATCTGCACGAATTGCAAAAATCCTGGTTAGCAAAACAATTCAAACAAATAGAAGTGAGGATACCCAAGCAAGATGCTGTGATTGGAACGATGGCACTTATCCAAGGAAGTATTCAGCTTGCTAGAATTAATGATGACCCAGAACTTGTCACTCAAAATTTAAAACTTTATTTAAAGAGTATCAAAAAATGACAATCCATGAATCTTGGTTAAAAAGATTAAAAGAGTTTCCCGGGAATTTAACACTTCCTCCACCCACATTGAATGAATTAGGTTTGGAGTATGTTGAGATACTTCCGGGTCAAAAAATGGTGGCCAAAGTTCCCTTTCAAAAGAGATTCACTAATCCCGTGGGACTTTACCAGGGTGGAATGCTGGGAGCTTGCATAGATGAAGTTTTTGGCCCACTCTCCTATATGACAGCTGAAGGTCCTTGCATGACATTATCCATGAATTTATCCTTCTTAGGTTCTTTTAAGGAGGAAATGGTATTTTGTATGATTGAAGCAACTGTTTTAAAGAAAACAAAGAATTTCATCTTTATGAGAGCGGATATTAAATCTCCAGGCGGGGATCTAATTGCGCACGCAGAAACACATGTGAAAGTTTTATGATTAATACTTTTGAATTACGTCAGCGTTTTTTAGAAAAACTTATTAACTTCTACGGCCCTTTTCTTGGTGCAGGAGTTAAATTAGAAAAGATGACTAAAGATTTTAGACAGGCAAGAGTTTCAATGAAGCTCACGTTTTATAATAGAAATTATATGGGTACACAATTTGGTGGATCCCTTTATGCCATGGTAGATCCATGGTACATGCTCATGCTTATTAAAAATCTTGGAAAAGAATACATTGTTTGGGATAAGGCAGCGACTATCAACTTTAGAAAACCCGGCAAAGGCAAAGTTACTGCAGAATTTCATCTTACAGAGGAACATTTAAACGAAATCAAGAAGACTTTAGAATCTCAAAATAAAATGGATTATGTGTTTAAAGTTGAAGTCAAAGACGACGCCGGAAAATTAATTGCCGACGTCGATAAGGTTTTGTATATAAGAAAAAAAAGTTAGACTGCTCGAGGACGAAACTCATCCTCTTTTGAATACAGTGACCAGCCTCTCGAGTTTTTTGAGTAACTCATTTTTTCACCATTGTCTAATGCACCGACAAGGCGTTTTCCGTCAGAACTCTCTCCAAGAATCGTGAAATACTTAATCTGATGGGTCCAATCATTAAAACGCACTTTTACGTTCTTGTTACGCCCAGAATTTACCCACACTCTCTCCAAAGTGTCCCAATTCATATTCCCCTCCTTAGGTTACTATGTTAAATGTTACACTATGAATTCAAAAATACCTAATAATTCATCATCGAGAGCGGGAAGATTTAAAAAGAAGCTGGTCTCAGAGAATTTTTTAAAATTTGAATCGCAAAAAGTACTCATAAGCTTGAGTCCTTTCATTGATCTACATCAATCAAAGAAGATTTCAGATGCTGAATTTGTTTGCTCCTACATTTTGATTTTTCTTTCAAACCGATATCCCAATACATTTCTTGGCGCCTATAAAAAAACGGAACTAATTCCCGGAATCAAAATAAAGGACCTTCCTTTTGACTTTCAAAAAAATATAATAAAAAAAATTGATCCCCAAATGTCCTTAGTCGACTTATTTGCCCAACACTCCTTCAAGTCGACTCCTTATTCTGTCAATCGCGCCTTAGTTGAATGGGGAAAAGGAAATTATGGACTTGAGCTAATGTTTAAAATCCCAAAACCGCTAGATGTACTCAAGCAACAAATCATGGGAAGAAGATGTGTCACCACTATTTCAGACGAAAGACTTCAGAACTATATTTTAGGCGAAAGAGATGCTCTCAGCTTTACCATGCATGATCTCATCCATGCCGACCATTTTTATTTTCACAACGAGAGCTTTGAAGGACAAGTCGGATTTTATAACCTTCTTTATCGTTCATTTGATTACTTTGACTTAAGAGATAAAAATTTTGCGGATGAATTTGATTACCTAATCTCCGATATGAATGCCTACGCCGTTCATCTTATGAAATGTCTCAAGTCGGCCATGATTCATTATTTTGATGAGGATTATTTTCGAGAATGGCTTAAGCTTGTAGACGCGCCAGTCGAATTAACTCTCCTGAATACAACTAAATATCAACCAGAAAGCATGGATCTAAAAATTATTCTTTGGCTAAAAACCTTCATTCAATCTCCACTTTCAATAAAGATACATGCCAAAAGTAGTTCATAGGTTATATATTGCTGAATTTTTTTCGTTCTCGGAGACTTGAACAAGAGTAATCCAAGCGCGATCACCACAAAGCTTTTTTAATATTTTAGAAGCTTCATTGTAAACATATTGAGCGGTTCCCTCCATACCCGGATTCGGAAGTACTCTAAGTTGAATAACTCCTTCGCTATCTAACTTTTTGAAAGCTTCTATTTGAGGGTCATCCTGGGCAACAAGAAAGGTGTGATCGAAAGTATACTCAAGCCACGTTTTTATCTCTTTAAGCCCACCAAAATCAACAACCCACCCTTCCTTTGTGAGTTCTTTAGCAGCAAATTCAAAATAGAATTCACGAGAGTAGCCATGGACAAATCTGCAATGCGATTCCGCTCTCCATTGACGATGAGTACATGGAAAACCTGTAAAACGCTTGGTTGATTTAAAATTCTTGGGATTCATTATATTTCCTCAGTTTTAATTATTTGTTATCTCAGATAAACTTCTCCAAGACTCTGTTTTAACACGTATATTTTTTAAAATCCTTATATATTTTTTCGTCGCAAGATCAACTCCGAGATGTTGAAAAAATCTCCGTTTTAAAAAAGCTTCCGGATATTTAAAAATCTCATCTTCACTAGCTTCTGAGTAGCCATAACCCAGGACATGGTTATTTCTTACTAAGATGAAAGACTTCTCCCCTATTTTTCTACCTTCTCCCAAAATAATTAAATTTTCCGTTGGAAACTTTGCATTCTTGGAAAGCCTTTCAATCCTTTGATTGTTTTTTAGAATTTCTTCTTTTGAGATAGGTCCATCTCGATGAACAAATTTTTCTGTAAATAGTTCTTTCTCAAGAGACTTTACCATCGATTTAGCTTGCAAAAAATCTCTAAAATACCAGAGACCAGAAGAATTCTTTTTAAAAGGTCTTACTTTAAATTGATCTTCACCATTTTCTTTTCTTTCGATGACGATAACCCAATCGGGTTTATAAGGATAAAAAAGTAACTTCTTAAATTCAGCAATAAGAGCAGAGCCGGTCACCTCAAAATCAATGTTTTTTGTATCAATTAGAATTTCTCGATTTGTCTCATTGACCACAAGTAGTTCACGCGCCGTTTTTTCCAGATCAAAACAAGCTTCCATTTTAATGACTTTATTATGCTCATCTTTCAAATAAAGTAGACCTGATTTATGTGGAATATTTTTTAAAATTCGCTCATGGTGAGGTAGGTACAATAATTTCGGATAGACTTTTAACCTTAACTGCATGAGCTCTTTAAAGAGTTCCAACGTGGCCTTTGCATCTCCAATCGCACGATGCCGATCTGTTATTTTTATGCGAAAAAAGTGGCATAAGGCCTCTAAGTTATAACTAGCAAGTCCAGGAATCTCAAGTTGCGCAACTTTTAGTGTACAGAAGTTTTTAACTTTTAGCTCTTGCCCCATTTCTTGATACTTTTTTCTCAAAAGTCCCAAATCGAAATCAGTGTTATGTGAAACAAAAACAGCTCCCTCCAATCGCATTCTGATTGAATCTGCAATCTCATAAAATTTAGGGGCCTCTTTAAGCTCTCGGTTAGAAATTGACGTTAGATTTGAAATGAATTCTGGAACTGGTTTTAAGGGATTTATAAGCGTCTCGTAAATGTCTACGATTTTATCATCTTCCCAAGTGATTAGAGCAATCTCAATCAAGTCACGATCGCTATCAAGCCCAGTTGCCTCAATATCACAAATGACATATCTCTTGGTGCCCATGTGACAATGATACAAAATTTGATCTCTTAAGGCCAAGTTCTTGGCCAAAATAGGATATTTAAGTCACAATTTCTAAATGAAATATAAGATTCCCGATTCTTGGCTTCCCTATCTAACTGAGGAAATGTCAAAACCCTACATGATTGATCTGGTCAATTTGATACAAAAAGAAAGAGCAGAAGGGAAAATAATCTTCCCAGATGATAATTCTGTCTTTGAGGCGCTAAAACTCACTTCGTTCCAAAATGTGAAGGTCGTTATTCTTGGGCAAGATCCTTACCATGGAGAAGGTCAAGCACATGGTCTAAGCTTCTCAGTTAATAAAGGCGTGAAGATCCCTCCTTCGCTGATTAACATATACAAAGAATTAAGTGACGATCTTAAAATGACTCCTCCTCAACATGGAAACCTAGAGGCATGGGCGAAAGAAGGAGTTCTTCTTCTCAATACAGTTTTAACTGTTGAATCATCAAGTCCTGGAAGCCACCATGGGAAGGGTTGGGAGAAATTCACGGATAAAATTATTGAATTACTTAATGAAAGGAAAAATCATCTGGTCTTTATTCTCTGGGGTAATCCCGCCCAAAAAAAGGCATCTATTGTCGATAAAAACAAACATTTGATCCTAAAAAGTGTTCACCCTTCACCACTTTCTTTCTACAGAGGATTTTTAGGCTCAAAGCCCTTTTCAAAAACGAATGCTTATCTAAACGCCAATGGAATTAAGGAAATTAACTGGTCTTTGTGATTACTTTATTCTTTTAACCAATGCTAGATAGAAAGGACCCCATCCTGTAGTATCTGGTAACACTTGCCAACCATATTCGGTAGGCTCACCAAAAGGAAATTCTTTCCTTATCAGCTCAAACCTTCCTTCTCTTTTCTGGTAGAGTTTTTTTATAATGTCATCATTTTCTAATGGTGAAAGAGCACAGGTCGAATACACAATAGTGCCTCCTACTTTGACGATATCAAGAGCTGAAGCGAGCATAGCAAATTGTGAGATAGCAATCGCCTTCGTTCTTCCTTGGGCCCAAAGTGACAACTCTTTAGAATCTTCTAAGACATGACGTTCAGACGAACATGGAGCATCCAATAAAACTTTGTCGTAAATGGATTTCTGATAAAGACTCCACTTAGTGGCATCATGTCCAGTTACCGTATGATTTTTTTGTTCAGACTTAGGTAGATAGTCATCGAATATACGATGAATTCTTGCTCTTCTCGCTGCAGAACGATCATTTGAGACAAGGAGCCCCTGATTTTTTAGTTTTAAAGCACAAAGTAGGCTCTTACCACCGGGAGCAGCACATAGGTCCACAACCTTATCACCCGGACGTAAATCTAGGGCTTCAACGGGAAGTATGCTGGCAGCATCGAGAGGATAATAATTAAGGTAACCTTCATCCGTTTTCTCGGGTGATGGAAAAAGATCTCCTACATTATGTTCAAAGGAGATTCCAGTAATCTGCACAGGTGTTTCTTTGAAGTGAAACTTACTAAAGGGATTAATCACTGCAACATGTTTTTTTTGAGCGAGGAGAGCTTCTTTAAGACGAGGCCACCTCTCTTTGAAAATCGAAGAGTAAAAAGCTTCAAAACCTTCTGGTCCTTTTTCGTTCATAAGAAAAGTATAACATTAAACTAAAAATTTAGGAGTATAACAAATTGACCTCGCCTTTATAAATCGGAGAAGATATCACAATGAAGATTTACCTAACTCTTTGTCTAATGTTAATGACTCAAACCATAGGGGCAAAACTTATGAAAATAGAAACTGCAACACTGGCCGGTGGCTGTTTTTGGGGAATGGAAGAAATTATTAGAAACATTCCTGGAGTTATTAAAACGACAGTTGGCTATTCTGGTGGCAAAGTTGAAAATCCAAATTATGAAATCGTCAAATTAGGTACTACTAATCACGCTGAATCTGTTCAAGTTGAATTTGATTCAAATAAACTTTCATTTAGTGAGCTGTTAGGATTTTTTTTTAGAATGCATGACCCAACAACATTAAACCAGCAAGGTAATGACAAGGGGACGCAATACCGGTCTGTTATCTTTTACCACTCAAAAGAGCAAAAGCAGTTAGCGATTGAGATGATAAAAAAAGTTAATGACTCAAAAAAATGGCCAAGGCCAATTGTTACTGAAGTTATCGAGGTTTCAAAATTTTATCCAGCCGAAGAGTATCACCAGGATTACTTACAAAAAAACCCAAATGGTTACACTTGTCATTGGTTAAGAAATTAATTGTTCAGGCATTTTGATGCACTAGAAATAATGTCATCTAATTGAAAAGGTTTTGAAATATACCCATCAACACCTTTAATGAGTGCCTCTTGAATTGAAAAATCAGCAAATCCTGAAATCAGAATCATAGCTGTTTTTGAGTTTGGAATTTTTTTTACGAAGTCTAGAAGTTCTACCCCAGAGCCTCCTGGCATTCGAATATCGGAGATCACAAGATCAATTTTCTGATCTTTTAAAATATCCTGAGCGACCAATATGCTGCCAGCGACAAAAACATCGGCACCCAAATACTGAAACTCAGAGGCAATGATTTCTCTCAAGTCGATCTCGTCATCAACCACCAAAATAGATTTACCTAAAAACAGATTTTCAGTCATACTGAGAAGTTTATCAGATGAGAGGGATTAATGTAGATTTAAGACTACCTAAAGGTTTAAAATAGTCTGTCATTACAAGCACTTAGAAATAGTACCTCGCTCCAAAAAGGAGATGCAATTCAAGCCCAGTTCTTCCAATGAAGTCCACAACAGGTGCGACTTCGCCAAAGAGATCTGACTGACTGTTTGGATTATAAACTAGACCGACTGGAAGCCTGACCCCCACCTCTGGAGAATCTGAGAACTCCATTCTTCCACCAATACCGTAATGAAGGTCTAATGCATAAATATCATTCAAATAAAAAGATTCAGGACGATGAAACAGGTAATCTGAATGTAGACTTAGATTAGTAGAGCGACCAAGTGACATCGCAACTCCTCCATCAATCGCATGGGAGGAATCCACCCAGTACTTGCCATTTAAGCCAGTTGGATTACCCACTGAAACCCCAAGCCCCATCTTATTGGCCCAGGTAGGTAGAGATAAAATGACTAAGCTTAAAATGACGATGATTCTCATAGGACTCCCCATAGGATGATGTAAGTCATTTTATGAAGCTGAGTCCAGGCTGTCAAAGATCTCTCTATGAAAATTTTACTCATTTTGAATTCTTATCCACAAAGAGAAACTTAAAGGCCCTAAGATTCGACTATATGAAAATTTTGTTCATGACACTTCTCTATTCGGCGAGCATTTTCTCAAGATCTGTTGTACCAGATAGAGTCACCCTTCCTCCTCTCGATTTGTATTCATCAAGAAATAAAATACTAGAAAACGGCGATAGATTCGTGAAAGTAACGACTTTTGATAAATATGGAAAATTTCACCAGAATGGTGGAGAGATGAGAATAGCTAACGAAGTTTATCAAAAATATCGAAGTGATGCTGATGCTGTATTTGAAATGATCCCTTCTGAATTTTCTCGAGATGAAGAAAAAGCTTCGCGAAGAGGTACAGCATTTAGTATTGGGAACAATCTTGTGATCACGAACTTACATGTTTTGGATCCAAGCTTTGAAAATACCACCGATTGTGACGATTTTGAGATTAAAGATCCTCATGGGAATAAATTTTCATGCAAAGAGGTTCATTTTTGCAGTGTCTATCAAGATGTCTGCTTGATTGAAATGAAAACAAAAACGATAACGAAAAGAGATTGTTTGTTTTGCTCCGTTACTAAATATCAAATCTCACTTGCTGATGGTGCATCCCTTAAACTTAGCAGCAAATTACCTGACGATGATAAAAGAAACGATTTCATCGCGACTGCAATTGGTAATAGTGCAGGATATGGCATCCATTACTCGCAAGGCAAGGGTTTAAAACTTATTAACAATCAATTACGTTTTTATGCACCCATTACGAATGGCAATTCCGGAGGACCACTCCTAAATGAGATCGGTCAGGTTATTGGTATTATTAAAAGACAGACTTCACTCGAGTTTAGTACAGATCCTAATTTAACCTATAATGTTGCGACTCCTGTTAATCAATTTATAGAAGCAGCGAGAGACCACTTAAAGAACAGGCCAGAAATACTAGAAAAATTTAATACCTCTGTTGTAAAATAAATCATGACCCTAAGAAATGTTGTTTTAATCACATCTGTACTTATCGTAGGCTTTTGCATTCTTCTCTATTTTCAAACCGATGATAATCTAGAGACTGTAAACTTGGAGCAATATAAAATCCTTTCTTACAATGAAGAGCGCTCTCACTCATTAACTGAACTTGATAAACAAATTAGCCCCTACCATATTGAGACTGTTGTTCAGGAAATTTTTGAAAAGAACAGACTCGCTGGAGAAAAAACTCGAATAATGGAAATAGGTATTGGAAATGGCAGAGTTTTAATGGAACTTAAGAAAAGATTTCCAGAAATTGAATTTTATGGAATTAACAAAGAAAAGACTCATACATTTTATCGTCGTGATAGTTTTATCTTAACAGCTTTAAAATTTGGAATTTTTAATAAGGAGGAAATTGACCAAATAGAACTCCCCTATATTATCTTCCAAGATTTAGATTTTGGAGGAGTTATTCCCTACGGCGATGAGAAATTTGATCTCGTTTTTTCGCAAAATACAATTGCTCACATTAAATACAAATTTGAATTGTTAAATGAAATCTTTCGGATCCTCAAGCCCAGAGGCCTCTCCCTTCATACTAATTTTGAAGGAGTCAATATTTACTCCAAAGGGATCGTTTTAGAATTAAGAGATGCATTAGGAGAAATGAGAAAAAGTGGTGTTGATATAAAAACTCTGGATAATCCATCGACTATCCTCTTTAGAAAAACAAGTACCAACCAAATATTTGCATTAGAACCTCACCAACCCATTCCAGAAAATATCACAAATCTCCCTCAGGAACTACGTCGTCCTGAGATGGGTTATAACCTCAAATAAAAAAGGCCACCTCACAACATCCATCGTGAGGTGGCCCTGACAGAAAAAAACCTAGCTACCGCAAGAAACGCAAGCTTCCGGGTTGTCCAACGAACAAACCATCGCCGCTTCTTGATCAGCCGCTGATTTCGTAGTTTCTTTAATCGTAAACTTAATCGCATCCACTGCTGGTCTTGTTCTTAGGTAGTACATTCCTGTTTTAAGACCCAGTTTCCATGCCGCAAAATGAAGTGAAGAAAGTTTCCCAAAATTAGTATCTTCCATGTGAATGTTGAGGGATTGAGACTGGTCAATATAAGCACCACGGTCTGCTGCCATCTCAAGAATAGATTTTTGCTTAATCTCCCACACAGTCTTGTAGAGTTCCTTTAATTCAGCAGGAATCTCTGGAATGTATTGGACTGATCCATTGTGAGCGATGATCCTGTCCTTCATTTCCTCATTCCAGAGCCCAAGCTGAATAAGATCCTTAACAAGATGCTTATTAACAACGGCGAATTCTCCAGATAGAACTCGGCGTGTATAGATGTTTGAAGTTACTGGCTCAATACACTCGTTATTCCCAAGGATTTGAGATGTAGAGGCGGTTGGCATAGGGGCCATGAGAAGCGAGTTACGTACTCCGTATTGCTTAATTTTTGCACGTAATCCATTCCAGTCCCAACGATCCGTTGGCTTCACTCCCCACATATCGTGCTGAAGAACCCCCTCAGATATTGGTGATCCCTTGTATGAGTCGTAGTGGCCAAACTCTTTAGCAAGATCATTAGAGGCAGATAAAGCCGCAAAATAAATGGTCTCAAAGATTTCTTTATTTAAGCTGCGAGCACTTTCTGAGTCAAAAGGCATTCTCATTTTAAAGAAAGCATCTGCTAAACCTTGAACACCAATTCCGATAGGACGGTTTTTCATATTAGAGTAACGAGCCTCCTCTACTGGGTAGTAGTTGAGGTCGATAATCTTGTTCAAGTTCTTAGTCACTTGATAAGTCACATCGAAAAGATTTTTGTGATCGAACTTTCCATTCTCAACGAACTTCGGAAGAGCGATTGAAGCAAGGTTACAAACAGCAATTTCTTTGTCTGAAGTGTACTGAATAATTTCAGTACAAAGGTTTGATGATTTGATTGTTCCCAAGTTCTTTTGATTTGATTTCTCGTTAGCTGCATCTTTGTAAAGCATGAAAGGTGAGCCAGTCTCAATCTGAGAGCTAATGATTTTAAACCAAAGGTCACGTGCCTTAACGGTTTTTAGACCTCTACCCTCTTTTTCATATTTTTCGTAAAGTTCTTCGAACTTCTTTCCATAACAGTCTGCTAGACCTGGAGATTTATTTGGGCACATAAGTGTCCACTCACCATCAGTTTCAACTCTCTTCATGAAAAGATCATTGATCCAAAGTGCATAGAAAAGATCACGGGCACGAAGTTCATCTTTACCGTGGTTCTTTTTTAACTCTAAGAAATCTTCGATATCTGAATGCCAAGGCTCAAGATAAATGGCGAACGCACCTTTTCTCTTTCCACCACCTTGATCGACGTAGCGAGCGGTATCGTTAAATACTCGAAGCATTGGAACGATACCATTTGAAGTTCCGTTAGTTCCCTTAATGAATGAGCCCTTAGCGCGAATATTGTGAATAGATAAACCAATACCACCTGCTGATTGAGAAATGAGAGCACACTGCTTTAATGTTTCATAGATTCCATCAATCGAGTCATCCTTCATACTTACCAAGAAGCATGACGACATTTGCGCTTTATTAGTACCGGCATTAAAAAGAGTCGGAGAAGCGTGAGTGAACCAGCCCTCTGAAATAAGATGATAGGTTTTAATAGCTTCTTCGATGTTTCCAATCTGAACTCCTAGGGCAACTCTCATAAATAAATGCTGAGGACGCTCAACAATTTTTCCGTTAACTTTTAATAAATAAGATTTTTCAAGAGTCTTGTAGCCAAAATAATCAAATTCAAAATCACGAGAGTAAGCAATCTCTTTCATGATTCTGTCTTTATGTTGATTAGCAAACCCAAAAATCTCCTCAGAGATAAGTGGCTGATGCTCGCCAGTGAATTCATTTCTGTAACCGTATAGTTTCTCAAATGTTTCCATGAAAGAATCTGAAGTTGAACGGTGCAGGTTTGCCACTGCAATTCTTCCCGCTAATCGAGCATAGTCTGGGTGAACAGACGTCATATAAGCTGAGACCTCAGCTGAAAGATTGTCTAATTCCTCAGTGGTAATCCCGTCAAAAAGACCGTTGATCGTTCTTTTTGCAACTTGCATAGAATCAACATACTTTTGATCTAATCCATAAGTAAGTTGTGAAATGCGGTGAGTGATTTTATCAAATTGTACTGGTTCTCTTTTACCTGAGCGTGTTTGAACGAACATTGTCTACTCCTTAAAAATCCATATCGGTTGAAAAAGCAAATTGGGCACCTGCTGGCTCTTTTGTGGAGTTCATCACCCCAGCCTTTTGGTATTCAGCAACACGCTTTTCAAAGAAATTTGTTTTACCTTGCATTGAAATTAACTCCATCCAGTCGAATGGGTTCTTTGCACCGTACATATCGCCGTAACCAAGAGATCTCATCAATCTATCAGCAACAAACTTGATGTACTCTTTCATCATGTCTGCATTCATACCGATGAGTGATACTGGGAGTGCCTCAGTAATGAATTCGCACTCAAAATTAACGGCTTCAGTCACCAACTCACGAATGCGTGACTCAGAAGGCTTATCTGTGATGTAGTTCTTATAAAGTAAACAAGCAAAATCCGTATGGAGTCCCTCATCTCTTGAGATCAACTCGTTAGAGAAGGTTAGCCCCGGCATAAGACCGCGCTTTTTTAACCAGAAGATAGAGCAGAATGAACCAGAAAAGAAAATTCCCTCAATCGCTGCGAAAGCTACAAGTCTTTCAGCGAAAGAACCATTCCCATAGATCCACTTCATGGCCCAATCAGCTTTCTTTTTAATACATGGAATATTATCGATCGCCTTAAAGAGATAATCTTTTTTTGCTGGATCCTTAATATATGTATCGATAAGAAGGCCGTAGGTTTCGGCATGGATGTTTTCCATAGCGATTTGAAAACCATAAAAAGAGCGCGCTTCAGGAATCTGAACATCGTTATAAAAACGAAGCGCCAGGTTCTCGTTAACAATTCCGTCTGAAGCTGAAAAGAAGGCCAACACGTGAGATATGTAGTGACGCTCTTGCTCGTTAAGGGATTCCCAATCTTTTAAGTCGGAATAGAGATCGATCTCTTCTGCAGTCCAAAAAGACGCCATGGCCTTTTTATACATGTCCCAGATGTCGTGATACTTGATCGGGAAAAGTACAAATCGATCATTCGTTTGTTTAAGTAGTGGCTCCGTGCTCATACCCCAGCTCCTTCTTCATGATGTGTGTGGTGGTGTTATTTTCTGTCTTAAATTAAGCGTAGTAGCTGATCTGACATTTGAAAAGAGAAAAAACTACATATAGTGGTTTCGACATTTTTTTGACGGTTTTTATAACTAGATTTAGTGGAATGTCCGATAAATTTTCTCGAGGAAAATGGCTAAATTTTAACAATTTCTTACATCCCCAGGCTAAGTTCATTGATGAACTTTACAAACGATTTCTACAAAACATAACAATCGGGTATTTTGGCGTGGCAACTAATGAACTCGATGGAAAAATTTACCTGCCCACCGGTTTAAGTATCACCACTTATAGGGATCTTAACCAGCAATCCATTTTCGGTTAGTTACACAAGAGTTCTAACACTATCTCATTGAAACCTGTTCAACATATCAAATCACACCTCCAGGGCCCAAAACGAGCTAGATTTTTTCCCGCATAAATAAAAAATTTAATTCAAAAAAAATTAAAAATATTTCTCAAATCGGTTCATGTTTTATGATTTTTTTTTCGATAAGAAACTATCATTCACAGGAGGCAAAATTGATTTTCTACACTCTCCAAGGCCCGACATCAAAACTTGAAATTTATGATGATAAAATTAAATTATTAAAGGGAGCATGGTTAAACGTTTTTACAAAAAAAGATTCTGGAGACACGTGGAAAATCAGTGAGCTATCTTACTTTGAAATAACGGTACCAAAATTTCTTTTTTTTAGCGGAAAAATTGAATGGACTACCTTTTCAGGCGAAAAGGGAACCTTTCGGTTCTCTACAAACGCTCAAATGGTCAAAAAAATAGAAATTTACTTACAAAAAAGAGTTATCAAAAATCATCAGCAACTAAGTAACATAAAGCAACTCCCACAACCGAGAAAAGATCACAGGGATCTTCTCATTGCGGCTTAGATTTTTTCTGTCTCTGCAAAGAAATTAAGAGGCTGCCTTACATCCACAAGTCCTCCTCCTTTTGGTTTAGGAAAATCAATAAGGCTGAGGACTTCGCCCATGCATCCAATTCCCTTTTGAGAAAATTGGGCATCCTTAACTCTAATGTTATACTTCGAAACTTTACCTGCAGCTGAAATCGTAAAATTTAAATCAATAATTCCTTTAATCTTGTCGGAGTTACCAATTAATTCCTTTTGATAACAGTGTCTAAATTGAGGAATGTATTCTCTTAAAATTTTACGAAGTAATTCTGGGTCCATGGAGCCAAGAACAACTGTCTTCGGCTCTAAATAAGAAGTATCAAATCCAGATTTTGTTGCTAACCCTCTTGAACCATAGGAAGAAGATCCGCTACCTTTCTTATCTGATCCATTGAACTTGGAAACCCCAATATCAGCACCTGCAACAAGCGCCCCTGTATCCGAAGTGCCAGTATTAAAATTAGAATCCTTCAATGCATTTTTAGCTGAAGATCCTTGTGCATTTATTTTTGGAGCGTCTCCTACGAGCGAATTAAAAGCCACAGAGGATTTGAACTCGTAAGCTTTAACTGGAGCGACTTCTGGTGCTTTCGCAGCAGGTGTTGGAGCGGTGGCCTTTGCCAAGACCTTCTTGTTTGCTGAAGCCTGGGAAAATTCTACTTTTTGATTTGGTTGAGTCGTGTCCTTATGACCAGTGTTTTCAGTTTTCGTGATAATTTCTTCTGCCTTAAGATCGGATTTTACGAGGTCCTCAGTCGGTTTCACCATTTTTTCAGGTAATTTATAAACAACTGCGATTTCTTCTTTTATCTCTTGATTTTCAGGGATCGTTACAAATAATAAAAGAAGTAATGGTATGAAAACCGAAGCAAATATTTTTGAACTTTGCTTAAAGAAATCTCGATCTCGGTAAAAAGCAGGTAGTCCGCTCCACTTCACTGTGTGATCAACGAGTCTAAAGGAAATCTGCTCAGCTCCAAGGGTTAAAAAGACTGGAGTATCTAAGTTAATTTGAGACCATTCTTTTGAAGGTGAAAGTAATTCATTTGGAAAAAATTTAAGAGTGTTATTGCTGATCGAAAAAATCTTTATTTTATTAATAGTGTGAAAAGTAATCTCAAACTTGGATTTTTTTTGTGAAGTTAAAGAATATTCCCCATCTGTCAGTCCGACATATGAGACATCGATGATATTTCCATTAACAAAATTAATCACTTCAAGTCGCTTCCCTTTTGTGGAATGAGCAATCTCTATCGTAGATTCGGTAGAATCAAGCTCAACATAGTCTTTTATCCCATCAATATTTGGTATTTCGGTAAGTGGTCTATAAGTCGAATCATCAAAAGTAATATTGCAGTACTCTCCATCAATATATGTAAGACCTTCTTTGTCTGGTAACTCAACAAAAGAAGGTATTTCAACTGCACTAATTTCATGGTCAGGGTTAAAAACTGGTGCTTGCTCGAGCAATAACTCAACTTCAAAACTTAATGTTCCAATTGTTATTCTGTCACCGGGATAAACAGAAGTCTCCTGAACTCTTTTCCCATTCAAAAATAAACCTGACTCCGAATACAAATCCTTTATAAGAAAGCCATCCTGATGAATCATAATAAAGGCGTGAACAGATGAAACTGATTTATCACTGAGTTTTAAATCGCATCTCTCAGAAGAGCCAATAATCATTTTTTTCTTATCTAAAATAAGACTTTCTACAAAACGATGATCGAGGCATTTTAATAAAAAACTTCCAGTAAGTGTTGCCGTCTTCATATTATTCCTCTTTCATTCTTTGAAGGAGTACCTTTTCAATTTTTTGAGAGATCGCAGTAACCTCGAGAACATTCGAACGGTCTCTTCTATTTATGATAGAAAAGGCTTCCTTATTATACCCTAATTTCATAAGAAAAAGTGCATAAGTTGCAGCGATGTCCTCTCTTGAAAAATGCTCTTTTGGTATAAGCGAAAAGTATTGTTTCGATTTCTCAATATCACCTTTAAAGAGATGAGCATTAGCTAAAGAAAAATAAACATCAATATCTTTATGTCCATAAAAAGTACTACTATTTAATATTTCAATCGCTTTATCATGATGACCAAATTGAAGATAAAGTTGTGCTAGGTTAAATTTTGGCACTTTAAACCGAGGAGCTAATTGAGATGATTGTGTGAAGTAAGTTTTAGCCTTTTCCCATTGCTCATACTTTAGATATATAAGACCTAGATTATTCAAAGCGACCGATTTCATCGTTTGGGCGTTGTTCTCATCAAGAAAAAGGCGATAATAAAATTCCGCTTTAACCCAAGAATCATTTAAGAAATAACAGTTTCCAAGATGGAGCCAGTAGTATTGATCATTTTGTTTTGAAGTGAAAGAAGAACGAAATTGATTTAAGGCTTGTTTTACCTCACCCTGATGACATTGAACGACCTTGTGACTTGGATTGGCAAGCTTCGTGAGACGCTCCTCCCCCCATCTTAAATAAGTTTCATCTGCAAGGGTATCCCAGGATACATCCTCTATCTTTCTTTCTATCCTTGAAGAGGAACATGAAACAATAAAGAACAATAAAATAATTATCTTCATGATTATTCCCTTGTCTTATCCATAATGAGGCCTGTACTGAAAGAAAAAATCGGATTTTCAATTCCATTTATTGAGGAAATAAAGCGACCACCAGGAGAAAGGATCTCTCTTTCTCCAAGGACCTTTGTTAAATTAGAACTATAATTTTGTGAAGCCTGAATAAATGGCATGGAAACCTCTTTCATCGCTATTTTAAATGGCCCAGACATTTCCTTTGTCATGCCTTTAGGAGAAAGAGACTGAATCGTATTCCCAACATGCAGGAAAAGTACGATGAAAATCCTAGATGAGATGATTGCTAAATCAGTTTGATTACTTGTCAAAAGAACTTCATATTTTTTTTTAAATTCCTGAACTTGTAAAAGATACTTTTCTAAAGAACGATTAAAATCTTCTGGTTCGAAAACAACTTTTTCACAAATTTTTATTTCTTTAATTATCTCAAGATCTTTGTGCGCTTTTTGAAAAAGCTTTATTTCATTTACCCAATTGATAGATTCTTCATTTTTTGAAGATAAATAGTCATTTAATATACTTTCTTTGATATTTAGGTCATTTTTCTCCCAGTACATTTTTTGAACACTATATCTATATTGGTTTTGAAAAAGCTCTTGTGGATAGCGTTTAACAAATGATCGTAGATTGTAGTAGTCACCTTTTTTATCGTAAAAGTGATAAATCTGGGAAAGACTCGATTGAGACAATTCTCTGTTTTTAAGACAAGTCGAATTTTCTCTTATGATTCGCTCTGATTCTGATGCATTTTCTTCAACAAGTGAAGTCATGATGGCAATTTCAAAAAAACGATCTTGGGTTTCATCTTTTAAAGAGCAAAAATATCTGAGAAGATATTCTGAAAGTTTAAAAGATGTTGTAAAGTCTTGTAATCTATAAGTACGCTCAATCATCGAAAGTTGTTCTTTTCTTCTCTCTAATTTCTCTTCTTCAGTCATTTTGGAATGTGCATTTATTTGCCAATTAAAAAATTCTTTCGTTTCTGCTAATTCCAAGTACGCCATGGAAGCAAAAAAAGCGGCTTGAGATTTAACTTTATTTGGATAAAGTGAATGATAATAAAGACCTTCAAATCCCTTGGCGGCTTTTAATTTTTGACCACTTTTTGCCATGTCTTGGTATTCCATAAAGAGAAGATTACCAAGGACGATTTCTGTTTTTTCTATCGTCGCCTTAGAAAAAGCTAAAAAGCCCGTCTTGAAAACTGAAATCCATTGATTAAGTTTTAATGTATTCTTTCTATCAATCAACTGGTCTAAAACTTTTGTCATGAACACTTGCTGTTCTTTGATATTCTCTGGATAAGCTTTATTATACTGCCCAATAACTTCTGAGGCATTTAAGTCATTTGAACTTTCAAGATATATATCAATTAACTTGGGATAAATAGCGAGAGACTTTTCATCTCTAGGCCAATTTTTTATATGTTCTGAATAGGTAAAAATGAGATATAATTTATTCTCTTCTTTGTTCAAAACTTCTTGACCAGTAAGGGCAAGAAGAGAATTCAACGACTTTCTTAATAACTCTTGGTCTTTTAAAACTTTGGATTCTTTAACTGCTTCAACATAGCTTTTAGCCGCAAGTTTGAAATTATTTACAGAATAGAATGTCTCGGCCCTAAAATAGATATACTCCGCTTTTCTTTTTGAATCTAATTGAATAAGGTGATCAAAATAATCCAGGACGATTCTCAACTCTTCACTATCGAAATGAGAATCATCTTTCTTAATATCTTTTGAAAGTTTAACTTGAAGGAAACCTGCTGTCGTACGAATTTTTTCTATAGCATTTTCTTTAAGATCAATTGTTAATTTCGAACTTTTTGAATTTACTTTTTTTGATTCTGCTAATTTGTAAAATGAAACGAGCTCCTTTGAGATTATTTCGTGATCATAAAAACGATTATAATGCCGATAAAAATCTAGATATGTATGGAGTAATTCCTCTTGATGTTGTTCTAGTTTTCTTTTAGTAATAATATCCCTTGCAGCATCAAGAATTTTTCTTGTCTCTTTTTCATGTCCTTTATCAGAGGCTTTTAGTGCCATTGGTAACAGATAAGGAAGTGGATTTTTTTCATTTTCTAGATAGAATTCTAATCCCTCTAAAGGAATGCCTGAATAGACATAAAATGAACCAATATTTTCTAAGGCTTGATCCTTGACACTAACATAGGCAGGGTTTTTCGATTGAAAGTAGGCTTCCTTAATCGTGTCAATTGCCTTATCAAAATTTCTATTTTTTAAAAAGCACCATGACAAATTAAATAAATGTTTTGTCATCCAGTCATCTTCCGTGTTCTTTATCACACTAGAATAAAACTGAATCGCTTCTGGATATCTTTTTTCGTTATAATAATAATCTGCTAAAGCCGTTTCAGCATGATGCTTTAGACCTGTCTTTAAATTATTCACTATAGCAAGCGACTCTAATAGATATTTTTCGGTAATATTATCCTTTCCATAATCCCTAGAATTTAAGGCCAAGGCATATAAAATTTCAGCTTTGCGACTATTTTTCACCTCTTCTTTAAGGATTTTTTCTCCGAATTCTTTTGTCATCTCATAATATTTTCGAGTTTCTTGAAAAAAATTCTCTTTGGGCTGAGAAGTTCCATGTTTTAATGACAATGTTATGAATTCTCTATTATTTTTTTCATGGATTAACTTTAGCTTTTCTGAGTGTAATTCAAGCATTCTATATTTGATCTCAGAACCCTTTCTCTTTGCGTTCTCTAAAAGCTTCATCTCCTGATTAACAAGGACCATAAGTTTGTCCCAGCGATTATGACTTTTAATAGATTCCGCTGTCGCCCATTGGAATGCAAAAAATATGAATAATAAAAGCTTCATCTTAATAGTTTCCTTTTACGATGAACTTAAATTGAGAATAACCAGCTAATGCTGAGTCATGCATCACTCTTTGAACAATGGCGTAATCCATCTCTTTATCAAAAACTAAATTTACGAGATCTGTATTTGTTTGTTGATTGGCGGGTTTCTTTTTATTGTCTAACTCAATTCCTACTTTTGCTTTTTTTAAGGCTTCAGTTAATACAGGCATCTCTCCTGATGCCGGAAGTCTTCCAATTTCCTTATTATTTAAAAATACTTTCGCTTCTTTATTAACTTGAACGACTGGAGCATATCGAGTCATCGCTCTTGCGTCTGAATCTGCCATTTCTAAATTTTTTTGAAGATCTAATTTTAAATCTGAGGCATTGTAGCTTTTCAATAAGAAAACAAGCAGGATGGTGAGAATATCCAGGAGCGATGTAATATCGACATCAACTGCCTCCCTATTTTTTCGTCTAGCAAATCGCTTTTTCATATTATTTCACTCCGTTATTGTCAAAAACGATTTGAGAGAAAAGCTCGTCCCTGCTACCTTTCTCTTTTTGAGTACTATCGATCACGGTAACCAGATTTTGGAAAGAGATCTTCGGATCAGCTTTAAGGATCATCGTATTTTCCTTTGGGTGCTGCCTTTTAAGCTCAGTGAGATATTCCCTTATCTCTTTCCTTTGCTCAGATGCAAAAGTCCTTGAGCGTGGTGAATGAAGACCTGTCTTTACCACAATCTGAGTTTTACTTACTTCTAAAGTGAGATTCAGGGGATCCTTCTCCTGTTTCTCATTTTTGGCCTCTTTCATCATCGGGACTGAAGAACCTATTTCATAAACATCAACAAACTGCGCTGACATCAGTAAGAAGAAGATGAAGATGAAAACAGAATCAAGAATGGGAACAAGATTCAGTTTTTCAGGTTTTTTTATTTTATGCCCGACTTTCATACAATATTCCTTAATTAAGCTGCTCTATCCATTGAGCTAGAACCTTTCTTGGTTGCCAATAGATCAAGAAGTTTGACTGAGTTTTCTTCAATCTCTTGAATCATTTTTTCTCCCCTTGCCATTAGGAAAGAATGAATAACCATTAGAGAAATTGCCGAAACAAGTCCAAGGGCCGTCGTATTCATTGCTACTGCAATACCTTCTGCTAGTAGCTGCGCTTTTTGGGAAGCCTCCGCTTGAGCAACTGCTGCGAAAGACTGAATAAGGCCTTGAATGGTGCCTAGAAGTCCTAAGAGAGTTGAAAGATTAGCGGCGAGAGCGAGATAGGAAAGACGTTTTTCAATCTTTGGGACAGCTTCAAGAATGCTTGCTTCCAGGGCATCCTGAATTTGTTCTTTTGATTGATTCGCTCTCTTTAATCCGTTCTTCATGACGAATGGAAGTAGAGCACTTGATTCGGTACAAGTTTGAATAGCATCCTGCACTTGATTACCGATAACATTCTTCTTGATGTTACCCATGAGACTAGCTCCGTCGATGTCGAACTTGAAATAAGATTTAATTCTCTCCATGGCGATCGCCACTCCAGCACACCAAACCACAGCAATGATCCACATGAAGATTCCACCTTCAGTCATGAACCTTGCTGCCCACTGAATAATATTTTCTTGAACAACTGGATTTGATACGACTTCTTCCATAAGCCTTCCTCCTTAAAATGATCCACTATTTGATTGGTGAATATGTGATCGAAAATCAGATGAACAATTTTCTCTAAAAAGATTATTGCTCTCGATTGAAAAGAATTTCATTTATTTCCAGAACAGACTCGAAGAGTCTTTATTTTTTTAGATTCATGACATCAACAAACGTGCAACTTGAGATAACGTCCAACAGAAGAATCTAAAAACTTGATCGAATTCTACACCTCTTAGAACAAAACTCAACGGTTCAGTTTAGTAAAAATTTAAAATTTCAAATGTTCAGATTATTTAAACTTTGAATGCCCACAATCCTTGCCTGCCTAAAGGAGTAGTACCAAAGAATATTGGCACTTTAGTATGTATAAAAGCCTGATTCTATTAGCGAAGAGACTCTAAATCTTTAGTTAGAAAGGGATCGAAATTATCACGAGAGAAGAGATCTAGCTCAAATCGCCTTCTCTCTCTTTCACGGACAGAAATATCTCCAGGTGCTATAAGTTGTCCTTTAACTTCGAGGTTCCCAAGATCAAATTTTTCATATTTTTTATACTGATAAATAACTTTTTGATCTTGTCCATAGGCCTCAGACATTACATAGAAACACAATATATATATCATTGACCTCATAACGATTCCTCCTCAACTTTTTCGTTTCTAATAGTCTGACAGTTAGATTTTAAACCCATTGAATAATCCCCTAATTCGTCCGCCCAAAATGAGCCATCGAATTTCCAAAAATACTCGAAACGAGATCTCGTCACATTAGAATAATCACCTCTACTCCTATCTGCGATTAAACGCTTATTGAAATAGACGAGATCTTTCTTTTTGGAAATAATTTCAAGATTTAGTTTATATAGTTCTTGTGAAATAAAAGGAATTGTATCTAAAAACTGGAAAATATCCGTTTTTGCGTTATAGTTTATTTTTGTCAAAAGATTTGATCGTACCTCCTCCAAATGAGGCACTAACTTTTCTTTAATGATTTTATTCTCATTTTGCTCAATTCTTTTGATTTCTTGTTCTATTTTGAAGATGGCATTAAAATCAAGACTAAAACGTGTTTGCTTCTTCATCCTCGTAAGGATCTGGGTGACAAACTCTCCTTCTTTTATAAGTTCCTCATCCGCTCGAAACATAATGTTATAAAAATAATTCTGGGAAGATCGATTCTTTTTTAAAATTAAATCGAGAGCTTGAAAACGCGGGCGATAGAATTGATAAAACTGATTAACAATAATTAAACTGTCTTCATAGAGGCAAAGTTTAAAATAAGTAAGGGCAGCAAGATATTCTGCTTCTGGAAAAAAATAAGTATCTAGAAGAGGAGATTTATAAGTCGTTAATAGCCCAAGAGTTCTATTGTAATCACCCATCTGATAATAGACCCATGCCTTTTCTAACAAAAGATAAGGCCATTTATAAGATTTTTTAGGGATACGATCATAGGCACTTAGTGCTTCTTTGTACTCTTCCTTTTTAAAGTGATGGCGTGCCTTATTGATCAAACATATTTCAAAAACCATCCGGTAATATCTTTTAATCTTATCATTCTGGGCAGAAGACTCATTCTTTTCAGCGGAAGACTGACAAGCAAGATATGATTCATCTCTTTCTTTGATTTTATTTTGAGCTTGAAGGACTTGAGCTTCTATTAATTTACCCTCTGGGAAATATCTATGATCTGGATGTATTTTAGATAGATGATCAAGTGCAGATTTGAATTTTTTCTCTTGAAAAGCTTTACGACCTAAAATAAATCTGGTGCTAGACGTTGGATATTTTAAAAGGAGATGATTATCATAGTCCTCAAGAAGTTCAATACCCGTATAATAGAGAAGACTTTCAAGTTTCTTTAGATCATCATTTAGAATTTCTTTATTATAAGTTTCTATAAAAAATTCATTTAAAGCGGAAAAGTAATATTTTTTATCCTCAAGAGCAATAGAGAATGCTTTCTTCTCGTTCGCTATCGTAAAATGAGAGACAAATACAAAGCACATTAAAATTACTATATTCATTCTGCACCCTTAGTATGAAAACCCTATGCTCAAGATAACATCTGTATTTGTTCTAAGTTTATCTTTATTTGGATTTTGGGGACCAGGAGCTCTATAGTAGGTATTCATGTACTCAAGACCAAGATGAATGTTTTCTTTCAAATGAAATTTGAGTTTCGTTTTTAAAACTGCTCCATGATAAATTTCTGTATTATACTCATTAGGAGCATTGTTAACTGTTACTGTTTTCATATTACTATCTGTTACAACCTGAGCGTATCCAGCAGCAAATGACCAATCAAAGTAAAAGATCTGATTAAAAGTATTAATCTTTCCGTAAAATGGTGACCATACTGCTAATGCTCCAAAGGAGGACCTCATCCTTCTAATAAATGGTTCTGCCTGATTTATAAGTCTAATATTGTTGAAGTCATCGTTATTTGAATTGGAGTATTGATTATAAAAAATCTCTAACCCCCAATCTTCATGAATATAAAAGCCACCATTGAGTGCAAATCCATTCGTATCCTGAAATTTTGAAGTAAAATTTGAAATGTACCCCACATCAAAATAGAGTGAATGTTCTTTTTTGTGCAGTTTATTTTGAAGGACATACACTTTTTTATCTGGATCTAGCCATAGGAAATCATACAGGGACTCTTCTCCCGCAAAGGCATATCTCGCCATTATTATTCCAATTGCAAAAATCCAAATCTTAACCATATGTCCCTCTTTATATTACTTTTTCTGGTAATAAACTTTAATAACGGATCCAACCGAAGGTAAATGGTTTGGATCAAATTTGATCGATCTTGAAGAAGCATCGTAAGTGTAATCGCTTGTAAGAACTCCATTCACATAAACTCTTAGAGACCCAGGGACTGGTTCATTTCCAAGGGCAAATGAATCCAATAAATTTAAAATAGAATCTCCCATTGAAGTAAGCGACTGGTAAAAATCATCTCTTATGTTAGCAATCACTCCTGCAGTTTGATTAGAAGCCAATTTATATCTTTCTGCTCCCACGGTAATTCCAGGAGACTTTGAAGTCGTTTTATTAATATCTGCAATCGTATAAAACTTAACAAGGCCTGCTTCACTTTTAAAAGATTTAAGATAATTTGTATAATCTGATACCACATTAGGAGATTGATCTTCTTCATCTGAAAGAATCACGACTGCTAAATAGGCATCTTGTCTTAAAAATGAAGATGCATATTTTTGCATAAATCCCTCTGACGCCTCCAATCCTTTTTCATTCCCTGAACCACTTGTTCCCACTTTCACAAGGTTCATAAAATCAATTTTAAATTGATTTTCGTTTTGTTTTGCCATCGCTGAGGTTAGTTTTATGTCTGAACCACTAACCATTCGTCCTTTTTTATATGAACTACTGACATCGGTTGTTGTGATCGCCATTTTAAAATCAACATTCTTAGTTATAAATTCATCAATAAAAGCGCTAAAATTTGTTCCAAGCGCGTCCTGCTCATCGGCCATTGAGCCTGAATTATCAATAATCCAAACGATATCGAGTTTTTTAGTTGCATTGGCAGACTGATTAAATGTTTCCAC